>Ga0310694_10003441_pt1 | contig 15562 bp, 12 predicted proteins | sample 174DNAGHGhighgp2_FD_203884 | JGI IMG/M metagenome (GOLD analysis project Ga0310694, IMG submission 203884) | Sheep rumen microbial communities from Palmerston North, Manawatu-Wanganui, New Zealand - 1742 DNA GHGhigh gp2 (v2) (version 2) | ecosystem: Host-associated > Mammals > Digestive system... | reverse complement strand
AGTCCTTGAAAGTCCATTCTGACAACAAATCATCATCTGCATCCACTACAGTTGGCAGGTCATTCTCATCAGCATACTTCTTTTTCCCGACAGGTATCTTCCTTTTCGGGAATTTCCCAAGATAAGCCAAAAGCACCGATGTAAGCCTTTGCTGTCCGTCAAGAATCATATTCTCCTTCTTCCCTGTTATTGGATTTCTTCCAATCCCTATAGTAACAGCTGGAAGATAGTAGTATTCTTTGATGGATTTTATGAGTCTTTTTGCCTGTTCTTCTTTCCAAACAAAATATCTTTGGTATGGAGGTAACACAATTCCTCCATTCAGGATGAGGTCAATCCATCTTTTTAACGAATACTCACCGTAATATACTTTATTATTTGATTGTGCCATATCCTTAACTGTGAACCATTAACCATGAACCATAAGCCTTGAACCTAACTTCGTTTCTGATAATTCCTCGCCTGCCTTGGCATTGCTCAACTATTGATTATTACTAACTTAGTTTTTCTGTGAAACCCGTCCCCCCGTTCCCTCCAATGAAATCCTTTACCTCATTATATCGTGCAATCCACTTTTCGTCTTGCGTCATATTTCAGTCAGCTTATTACCACCCAATTCCTTCCAAAGTATTTACCGAACACCTGATCATAATATACCTCTTGTTCCTCTATAAAATGCCATAGTCGGATAAATGGGTCTGGAATTTGATACTGAAGCTTATGAACGCCACCAGCCTTACACATCGGGAACAGCCGTCTAACTTGAACTAGAAAAGTTTCTGAATTCTGAATTCGCATCAGTATATCCATACATTCACTGTCCAGATATGCCGACACGTTCAGCATCATGTCCGTATTCCTATCTATAATCCCAACTTGGTATATGCAATATTCCAGCCAGTTTGCCCTATGATCGCCCTTGGGACTACCAATCGTCAGAGGTGCCTCTGTATACAAGTCTATGCGCTGAGCCTTATCTTTAATTGCTTCATCAGACATCTCTTTCATTTTCAATCCCAACAGTTGCGTCAAGATATCAGTCTCTGCTCTCAATATCGAGTTAAACATCTTTGCTATCGAAGGATATATTCGTTCTCTCTCCTTAATCTTTGGCATATGCACCTGCACAAAATAAAATATAAACGAAGCGATGAACGATACCGCCAGTGTTACCATCAAGTCACCGATTCTAACAAAAATGGTGAATGGTGCCGGTATCTTCATCAACACTAGCTCCATAACAAGAAGGAATATAGCATCAACTATCAAAAGACACACAAAATCCCTTCTTATGCTCATTACATATGTCTTAAACCATTTATTCATACCCTAAGTCAATCTTCTTTGTCCTTTTTCTCTCCATCGTCCTCTCCCTTTGTCATTTCCCTTGTTAGCTCAATTTGATTAAGCTCACCTTGTGATTTGGGGAGTTCGCCATTGTTAGCTTTATAAATAGCCGACTTAATCAGATTTTTTATACGCATTTGTTCAGGTTCGTCCAAATCTCCATTTTGAAGAACAGAAAGCATAAGTTCTAATAGCGTACCAAGATAATAAGAATTTTTTCCTATGGTATCCATATAAGACATCAAAGCCTCCCCCCATCCTTCAGGTTGTTTATAAACCAAAAGAGAAGCCAACAAATGACGTTTTACCTTGTCCTTTTCTATTTTTAATGCTGAAATGAAAACTGGGGATAGTTTTGAAGAAAAAATGTCTTCTTTAAACATCATTGTCAGATTATAGGGAATGGTAACAAGTATCCGGATAGTGCGCTCTTTCTCATCAAGTTTAGAGAATGCTTTGGATAGTTTAAATCCATAATCAGTAAGCTGAATAAAGCCCTGTTTGGCAAATAAAGGCGATACGAGATAGATTATATTGGATAGTACCTTCATAGCAGAAACTAATTCTGCCAACAATTTTTGTTTGATATCTGCATCCAATTTGACACTGTTTCTCAAAACTTTACTACCTATCCGAATAATGTTTACCAAATAACCAACAGAGAAGTCGGAATAAACCTTAAATATCTCTTGGTGGAATGCTGCAGATGGATTGAATTGCAAATCTGCAGTTTGATCTTTAATGGCTTGTGGCAAATTTGATTGCATCACTCGCGATTCTATCTGATTAATAATGGCATCCTCTCTTTCCTTATTTTGGTTAAATCGAAGGAATGCAAAAGGATCGTCTTGTTCTTTCATACCAGTCTTCGCCTGAACCGACTGTGAAGCGAAGCCTAAATCCTTGATTAATGTTTCTACAGCATTCTTGCGTCTTCGGTCTTTTCCTGTATAAAACTCCAACACCTCAGGATAGTGGAGATATTTCTGATTGAGCAACATCTCATCAGCATAGTCATCGTTGGATATCATCCATGAAGCAACAAAATAATAAACCCAGAATGTAAAGTGGAACTTGTAACAGCCATGGTCTTCTACAATTATTTTATTATAAGCCAAAATATCAAAGAGTTGCTCCACGTCCACATCATAGTCTTTCTTCTTGCAGAAAGCCCCTATCTCATCATTGAAAGATCTGCGAGTAAAGAAATAGCTATCGACCTTCTTTATTAATTGAGAACAGAAGTAACCAAGACAAAAATCACAATCCTTAGCATCTGGCTTGTTTGACTTATAATGAGGCAAGCGCGTGTTATCAAAAATGATGCTGAGAATATTTTCCAGCACATCAGTTCTATTAACAGGATTTCTGTCGAACGAGTCCTTGAATACCGTTAATAACGTTGCGCAACTATGAGGAGATCGATGTAGATTGAAATTCTTTATGTCTTCGTCCAGTTTCATCAACACCTCATCACTGTCGTCAATAAATTTTTCCTTATTATACGCATCAACCATCATACGTTCTTGAGCTCGTTTTATAGGTGTCAGATAAAGAGTCTTTGATTCTATAACCGTTTCATCAAAAGATTTTCCATCAACGAACTCGCTCTCGTGATAAATGGTCATCATTAATACATGAGCATCTGGGAAATTCTGTTTGATGTAGGCACTGATTCCCTTCTGATCTTTCCTATAAGGCTTCCAGTTGTCAATAACAATCCACTTGACATCACTTGCGTTCTTTCCATAATGCTCTAATTCCTCTTCAACAAGTCTCTCAAACTTTTTGACCCTTACACCTTCAGCATCTATCTTAATGCCAAACTGACGTTGGGTCTCCCATAATGTCAAAAGAAAATGACTGCCATAGCAGGTTAAGCCATACTGCGACGGGGCTACAGCATGAATGTTCTCGCCATTTTTGATGATATCAAGTTCTGAAAACATTGTAGACTCCTGCATCTTAAAAACCTGGTCTATTCGGTCATCGCTCAGATAACGCTCTACCCAGATATAAGGTTGCCCTGCATAGGACTGCATCTCTCTGCGCAAACGTTCTTGCATCATGATGGATATCCTATCTGTCCGATCCGCCGTCTGGTTATCGGGAACAACATCAACAAATGATATAATTCCTGGCGTTTCATCATCGCCTGTAAATGCAGATCCTGGTCTGAAACGGTTTCTCTTTTCAAGCCATTCTCGATAAGTAATTCTTATGACTTGGTCATTTTCAATTTCAATGAAATTATAGCCCAAAATATCATCATACTTGTCTGTGAATAATTGAGGAGCTTCACATCTAATATATCCATTTCTACTATCACAAAACAAATCTTGATCATGGGTATGACCAGAAAGAACAAGGGCATACTCGCTACCATACAATTTCCTCAACTCATGTTTCACCCAGTCCATACAGAAATATTCAGGGTGATGCATCAGCAGAATTTTCTTTGGGTGTTTATCCTGACATATAAAAGCATGTAGACTACGAGAATCTATACCAAGACATCCTCGGTCATCTATCTCCTTATAGGCCCCACATGAGAGCACTGCCGTATTCAGGGTATGAATACTCCAAGTGTCATTGATGGCATACATATTCGCAGATAAAGAATAGTCAGACCATCCCATTTCGTCATTCATGTACTTCTTAAATGCAGAGAATTTGCCAAAAACAATATCATGTTGAGCAGACTTCCTTATAAGGTCATTAAACTTGTTTTCTTCGTATTTGCTGTTGAATATAGGCGAAAAAGAATCCTCTACATCCTTAACACAATTCTGCATTACATCATGATTACCTGGTACTATAAGAAAGTGTGTCCTATCTATATTAAAGATACGCATCAATTCCTGCACTATTACCTTGTCAAATTTTGAATAGCTCTCATCTGAAGCAGCAAACACCAAATCACCACCTATCAACACATATACATCATCGTACACAAACTTCTTATTTTGTTCTTCGACATCCACAATGAATTTACTCAAAACAAGCCCTTCATTTTCCGGTTTGTCTTGTGATAACACATGAATATCTGATATGTTTAGTAGTAATGTTTTCATCTTTATTTCGTTTTATAAATGTACAAGTTCAAATTAGACATACTGATTTTTTCTTTTATTTTCTCATTCAACACGAGCAAATCCTTAAACATCCCCAGCCTTAGTTCCTTCAATTCCCCCGCATTCATGAGCTTTCGCCCCCCGCTTCAGGAAATGAACCATCAACTTCTCTTCTGGAGCATACTTCGACGGATTCCTGTAGTTCTCCTCTAAAAAAACCTCGTTTCATCATACTTTATCTTCCATCTTTCATCTCGTGTCATGTAATATTCACCCCAACAACTAATTGTTAATATATTTGCTATTACTATTCTTGAATATAGTATCAATGATAGTATTATCCAATCCCAAATCAGAAAGCACACAACAGATAACCAAACGTCTAACTTTTTGTGTCAAGTCATGAAGTTCAAAACCATCAAGGACATGTTTTTTTCCTTTCCGTGGCATAAAATGAGCATAGTAGTCTCTTGAATCCACGAGCTCTTCAACTTTGATATTATCCTTCCTTATGTGTAATATATCTGAGAAGTTCTCTATGACAGTCTTCATGCGATTAGTAAAACTACCCTTATATTTCGACCTGATGCAGTACCCATCAAGCGCTCTTGCTAAAATCAAGAAATCCATGTTGCTAAACATTCTCTTTTTTTCCAAACTATCAACAAGATTACTTCTCACAGGATACATATCATTCTTGTCCGCATACCATAACCTCATCATCTCGCCTAACCGGTCTTTTATATCATCATACCCAAAGAGAAACTTTAAAGTATCCACCTTCTCATTATCTTTTCCCTTCCAATGACTTGAAAAGAAATAAATGCCATGATGATGTTTCTCTCCATCATTATATTCCTGATAATATTCTTCATCATAAATCGTTATCTCAGAAGACTCAACTACCCTCATTGTCGCTATTGAAAGAAATTCTTCAAACTTATATATATGCGATAGCAACTGATTAAAAGATACCTTTTCATTTCTTGATATCTCCAACCACGATGACTGACCAATCTCATTACTAAGCAAGGCTGGATCACCACCCAGACTTGCTCCAGCCTTTAACTGAATTGTGTAACCATCATCAAGTTCAACATCAGCTAAGGTTTTCCCACCAAACAAAGCCTCAAAAGAAAGACTGATAATCTGTCCCTTTTGCTCTTTGTTTTTCATAAAAGTTTCTCTAAGTACTCCAGGATGACACCAATATGATAGCTCAGGAAAGTGTACTGTCATTCTGAAATCGCCCTCTTCATCCATTCCTGAATAACAACGTCCTATAAAGCAATAAATACACGTGTATCTGATTATTGGAAAGAAACTGGACAAATTCACGCTTCCCGAAGGGTGACACTTTAATAGCGTCACTTTCTTGGCGTTCCCCAAAGCACCATGAATAACACTTTCCTCAGATTTGTTCAGGAAAGCTACAACAGCATCATTCTCTTTATCAAAAGTTCCTATCAATTCAAGGGTAATGCTCTCACCAGGCTTGTACGTGAGCACACCGGCCACCTTATTATCGGGATCATCAGGTTTCCACCAATATCCTTTATACTCAAATGGATCACAGAGTTTCATCCTATTATTCTTAAAAACCAACAAGCGGCCACATCACTATTGGAAGTTGCTCTCTCAAACCAATAGCTCAATGACCGACTTGTCTGTGCTTTACTCTAAGGTCAATGACCTTTGGTTACCATACACCTCATATATTATAATATTCCTTTGGTCTTCGTTGTGGCCAAAACACATACGAGCAAAAAGCCCATATACCTTTCAGAAATGATTTCAACTTTTCACTCTTCATTTTCCCTCTAACCTGATTGTGCATCTTTCTACCCCGCCTCACAAACTCCTTACACGTCCGCTTATACCCGTTCTTATACAAGTAGAACATCAACAGCCGCAAGTACGACGAAGGATGATACTCGCCCTCGTTTTCCGGATACTTCATCAGCACCTCTGGTATTTCCTTCAATGCCATCTCTTGTATATCCGAAATCTCCTTTTGCTCTATGGTGCTTCCAACCACCTTCTTAAACTGTTCACAACTCTGGCGCAGTTTAATCGTACTCACAATCGTAAAGTTATAGATATCCATCTCAAAATCCAGCGACAACACACGTAGTGAGCGCTCATCAAACACCTCTGCATACTGATTCTCCGATAGTCCGAACTCCTCACACACCGCTCTGCGAGTCCATTCCGTCACAAAATCCTCTTGGAAATCCCGCTGATCCACAAAGTCCGACAACTCCAGTTGTTCGCCAATGCTCACCGCTTTTGTCGTGGGATAGTCATTGCTCTTCTCCTTGCTTATTTCTGTTATCAACACGTTTCCATCCTTTGTTTCAATCACCAGATGCAGGCACAAACTGTTTGGATAGTTTGCCACCCTTAGGCCACTATTCATGTGCTCGCTGATAATGCTCTCACGCCACATATCTTGCTTTTCAACCGCATTTTCTTCACCATAATACCTGTTATGCCACACAAACTGGCACTGTCCCCAGGATGTTTTCCTCAATTGCAGCGTCAAGATTGGGTTACTCTTATTAAAGTTGGCCCCATATCTCGTCAGCATATACCTTGGCAGATCATTTCCCAAACTTCTGATTCTTTTTAACGAATCAGATGCTTCAAAAACCTTATACGCAGCCAGTAGTTCATCATCAGCAAACTCAAATGGCGTATCGTTATAATCCACCACCCTCACGTTTTTGGGTTCTATACCAATCACGATGTTCGGAGCTGTCCACAGCGTGCGGTTTTGTCCCCACACCAGCCCTCCGGCAATCTTCGCGTGGGCCGATTCATTCGAGTGCGCCTTCATCAGTTCCGTAAAGGCCGCTACAGGCTCCTGCCTTTTGGTGTAATACCCCGATACTACCAATAGGATGTAATACAGCGTCATAAGCACCGTCAGCACCAACAGGATAAAAACGGGAGCATTCCCTAAGTCCAACATCTTCTGCCAGAAAGTCTGCTCCCCACTGATCACCTCCCCCTCCCCGAGGTAGTTCATCACCACAGAGACAAGATAGATGATCCAGTATTCCAACACTGTGCTTCTCAGCCCGTATAGTTTTCTGTATAAAGTTTCCATCGCTTTTATTTAAGTATTAGCACATTCACATGTCACCGCAGGTTCTCAAGTAGTCAACCTATATCACTTCCCCTGCATACTCCATCTGCTTCCCCGACACAGGCACTATGCCATACTCCTCTTACAAGCTATCTCAAATCCATATCGAGCCACCGCATACACTCCATACCCAATAAGACATCCCACCGTATTATGCATCACATCATCCACCTCTGAGAAGCCTCTCATAAAGCAAAACTGTAGTGCCTCTATCGTCACAGAGATACTACAGCCTATCAAAAGTACAATCAACCATGAACCGTTAACCTTGAACCATGAACCATATTTAGACCATGAACCTTTAACCCTTAACAGTGAACCAAGTATCATTCCGACAGGAATGAATACAATGACGTTCATGATATTCTCTATCAGCAAATCTGGTCTATCGTAACTCCAGAAAGGATGGAAGTCGTATTGTCTTGTTGCGCCTGTGGTTCTGAAGATGACAGTTGAGCAGAAGAGGAGGAAGATATATTCTATCAGCAAGAGCGTTGCGGAATAGCGGAGTCCTGTTTTGAACCCTTTCCATGCGATGAATACCACCAGTCCTATACAAAATATAGACAGGAGACCCTCATAGACCTCCTGCGGTATATCATGATATAGATTAATGATATATTGTCTAAACTGCTCCTTCATACATCACTTTATACTTATTTCCACTGCTTTTCGAAGATATTCTGGTGATTTATGCCACGCATCATCACATGATATATACCAGTTCCTGATGCTTGTCTCGCCTGCCTTGGCATTGCTCAACTATTGATTATTACTGACTTAGTTTTTCTGTGAAACAGGTACCCGTCCCCCCGTTCCTATTCGCCTTTGACATTTGACCTTAGTCCTTAGACCTATAGAAAGAAGCATACCACTCTGCAAACTTTCTTAGTCCTTCTCTCAATGTAATCTTTGGAGTAAACCCGAAGTCACGTTCAAGGGCTGTGGCATCGGCATAGGTGGTTGGTACATCACCGGGCTGCATGGGTACAAGTTTCTTGTGAGCTTCGAAGTCGAAGTCTGCGGGAAGGACTCCGGCACGGACCAGTTCTTCTTGCAGGATCTGTACGAAGTCGAGCAGACTCTCTGGCTGGCCACCACCGATATTATATACTGCGTATGGAGGGATGGGCAGTCCGTCCTCACCCTTCTTGCGCTCTGGAGCACCCTGCATCACACGATATACACCTTCTACAATGTCATCGACATAGGTAAAGTCACGACGGCAGTTGCCATAGTTGAATATCTGAATGGTTTCGCCCTTCAGCAACTTGTTAGTAAAGCCGAAGTATGCCATATCAGGACGACCAGCAGGGCCATAAACAGTGAAGAAGCGCAAACCCGTGGTTGGAATGTCGTACAACTTTGAATAACAATGAGCAAACAATTCATTGCTCTTCTTCGTAGCTGCATACAGCGACACAGGATTATCCACCCTGTCATCCGTACTGAATGGTACTTTCTTGTTACCACCATACACAGAACTGGAAGAAGCATACACCAGATGCTCCACTGGGTAATGGCGACATGCCTCCAAGATGTTATAGAAGCCTATCATGTTGCTCTGAATATAGGCATCAGGATTGGTGATACTATAACGTACACCTGCCTGTGCAGCAAGGTTCACTACCACGTCAAAGTGGTACTTCTCGAACAGTCCATCAATTAGTGCCTTGTCAGCCAAATCACCCTTGACGAACTCATATTCAATTCCCGCTGGCTTAGCCTTCTCAATCTCACTGAGGCGATAATCTTTCAGTGTCGGATCATAATAATCATTCAGATTATCCAGTCCAACAATAGTACCCTCGCTCATTTCCTTAAACAAGCGTAGCACCAAGTTCGAGCCAATAAATCCGGCACTTCCTGTAACTAATATTGTCTTCATTCTTCAATTCTTCAATTCTTCAATTCTTCAATTCTTCAATTCTTCAATTCTTCAATTCTTTTAGTCGAGCTTCGCTCTTTGTAAAAGCGACTTCGTCGATTACTTCAATCCTTCAATCCTTCAATCCTTCAATTCTTTTAGTCGAGCTTCGCTCTTTGTAAAAGCGACTTCGTCGATTACTTCAATTCTTCAATTCTTCAATCCTTCAATTCTTTATTAGTCTCTCTTGAAAATGTCTCTTGTATAGACCTTCTCCTGCACATCATCCAGAGCCTCGTCGTAACGATTGGCAATAATGGCATCGCTCTGCTTCTTAAACTCATCGAGATTATTCACAACACGAGACCCAAAGAACGTCTCGCCATCCTTCAGCGTTGGCTCGTAGATGATGATATTAGCACCCTTAGCCTTCACACGCTTCATGATGCCCTGGATGGCACTCTGACGAAAGTTATCAGAATTAGATTTCATCGTGAGTCGGAATACACCAATGGTCACATCCTTCTCTGCGCTCTCATTCCAGTCACTATTGGCAGTATAGTAACCAGCCTTGCGCAGCACTTCGTCAGCAATAAAGTCTTTACGAGTACGGTTACTCTCCACGATAGCCGTCATCATGTTCTGAGGCACATCAGCATAGTTGGCCAACAACTGCTTGGTGTCCTTAGGCAGACAGTAACCACCATAACCAAACGAAGGATTATTATAATGTGTTCCGATACGAGGATCCAGACCTACGCCCGATATGATAGCCTGACTATCCAATCCTTTCACCTCTGCATAAGTATCCAGCTCATTGAAATAGCTCACACGCAGAGCCAAATAGGTATTGGCAAACAGTTTGACGGCCTCTGCCTCGGTCATACCCATAAGGAGACAAGGGATTCCCTTGTCAAGTGAAGAGTGAAGAGTGAAGAGTGAAGAATTTGCTTCCGCATCACTACTGAGGACAGAGTCCTTTGAAGGGCCGAGGGCACCTTCAAGGAGAAGTCCTGCAAAAGTCTTAGCCTTCTCTTCTGCCTCAGGATTACCGATAGCTGTAATGGCAGCATTTTCCTCATCCCATTTTCTGTTTCTGTCAGCAGGCAGAATCTTCGGATAACCCACGATGATGCGAGAGGGATAGAGGTTGTCATACAATGCCTTGCTCTCACGAAGGAACTCCGGTGAGAACAGCAGATTAAACTTCTTCCCCTTCAGTGCTGGGTCTGTCAAGAACTTCAGCGCATACTTTACATACAGAGAACGGCAATACCCGACAGGGATAGTACTCTTAATAACCATCACTGCATCGGGATTCACACTTAACACGAGGTCAATCACATCCTCGATATGATGTGTATCGAAGAAGTTCTTCTGCGGGTCATAGTTCGTCGGAGCCGCAATCACCACATAGTCCGCATCCTTATAGGCAGAGGCGCCATCAAGAGTTGCATAAAGCGAACTCTCTCCCTGCGTATTAGTCTCCCCTACACAGGGGAGGATGGAGGGGTCTGCCAGATACTTCTCAATATACTCATCCTGAATAGGCGAGATCTTTTTGTTGATTTTCTCCACCTTCTCAGGTATCACGTCAACTGCTGTTACGTGATTATGTTGCGCCAACAAAGTGGCGATACTCATACCGACATAGCCGGTTCCTGCTACTGCAATTTTCATCATATAAAAAGTTTTTAGATTTTATTTCCCATATTTCTCCACCGCCTCGTAATATGTGTCTAACGACCCAATATCAAATCTGCCTGCACTCATCTGCCAAGCATGCATCGTGGTGTGTTCCACCATATAGTGGGCAAGGTTACCAGGAGCATCCTTGCCACAACCGTTCTCAACAGAATGACGTACCAAGTCCAGGTCCTTCTTCAGATAGATATAGAACGGTGGCACAGCCCAGTGACTCTTAGGCACTTGAGGTTTCTCCTCCATACCAAGTACCTTGTTATTCTCATCCAGTTCCACCACACCAGTCCGCTGCAGTTTCTCTATCGAAGGCTGCTCATGACACATGATACAACTTGTTCCCTTCTCTTTCGCAAAGTCCACAAACTCCTGGAAACTGAAGAACAGCAGATTATCTGCTGCCACGACCAACAAATCATCATCGATGTGGAGCTTATCCATGGCAAACAGCAAATCGCACACAGCTCCCAGACGAGTCTCGTTCGTCTCTGTCCCATCATCCACTATGGTGATAGGCTTCTTCCATCGACGGTCTGAAGTCTGAAGTCTAAGGTCTGAGGTTGCTTCGCCTTTGCCTTTGACTTTTGACCTTTGACCTTGGTCCGAATTAATTTGACCTTGGGCTTTCGCCCATTGGGCGAATATCGGAGCAAACTTATGGTTGGTGATAATAATATGCTCATCTATCTCAGGAATTCTATCAATATCGTCCAACATCCTTCCCAAGATGGTATTCTCACCAATCTTCAACAACGGTTTCGGGAAGTTCTTTGTCAACTCCCCCAACCGAGTGGCGTAACCCGCCGCAATTACTATATTTTTCATTTGTTTGTATGTTAAAAGTCTAAGGTCTAAGGTCTAAGGCTTCTTTGGACCTTTGCCGATAGACTCGATTAGTCGGTAAATTTGATTTGAAATTGAGATAGCTTCAGCCTTAAGACGTTCAAAAGTCTCTTGGTCTATAATGTGGCGGTCTACGCACAGATAAAGCATCGAACGAACCTCGGAACAACTACCTCTTGAAATCTGCAGGAAGTTAACAAACTTGGCATCAGAACCAGATTCTGCACCTTCTGCAATGTTGTTCATGATACTAACGGCTGCTCTTTGAATTTGATCACGGAAACCATAGTCCTTTACCTCTTCCATAATATCATAGATATCATTCACAAAGGTACGTGACTGCTGCCAAACCCTTAATCCTTCAAAGCTTCTATCCATAACACCTTTGACCTTAGACCTTAGACCTTTGACCTTAGACCTCAAACGAATCTTGCTCCGTCATCCGGCTTCACCCAAAATATCTGGAAAGTCTTCTCATACTCAGGGAACTGCTCCAGATACTTCTCTGTCAGTACCTTCTGAATCTCCTCCTTATATGCAGGATCAACAAGGGCGATACAAGCACCCTTGAATCCAGCACCCGAGAAGCGACCACCATAGACCCCTGGCAACTGCCGCATAATCTCATAGATGGCAATCAGTTCTGGTGACCCACACTCGTAGTTGTGAATGCTACTCTCACAGGAGTCGAACGACAGTTTTCCGAAAAGTTTCAGATTCCCCGTTTCCCATGCCGTCACGCCCTGACGCACACGACGATACTCACTATAGAAATGTTCCGCACGTCGGGCAAACCTCGCTGGCATAGCGATACGAGTCTTGTCATAGGTTGCTTTGGGAATATCCCGCAGGAACGTCTTATCGAATGTCTTCAGCGGCTGATCAGTATAGGCAAGCATATTCCATGCCGCCGTCTTACACTCATACACACGGAGGTTATAGTCCGAGTTCACCAACGAACGAGTCAGTCCAGAGAAAAAGATACCTATCTCGAATGGGAGGTCTGAAGTCTGAGGACTAAGGTCTAAGGCTGACCTTTGACTTTCGACCTTTGACCTTTGACCTTCGACTGCGATCTGACTTTCGACCTTCGGGGTCTGACCACCAAAAGGAATCAGCCTATACTCATTCGTATCGCAATCTAAGAACAGAAGCTGATTCTTTTTGCCCAGTGCGATACATGCCTGATCAAGCAAACCATTATTCAGTCCGATGTACTCCCGCTCTGCCTCAGATGCAATCTTCACCACCTCAAACGGCTGTAACGTAATGTCATTCGCCTTAGCAAACGCCATCACATACGCAATCAAAACAGCAGCTGACGATGACAGACCACCCACAGGCAGTGAACCCTGGATGACACCAGTGATACCCCGCTTCAACTCAAATCGCTTCCGCAGCGCATACTTAGCACCCCGTGCATAGTCGCCCCAATGATGCTCTTTCACCTGACTCGGTGCATCAATGTCAAAGTCAACAACACCCTCAAACGTCTTACTCTCTAAATGTACATGATTCTCCCCATAAACAGGGGGATTAAGGGGGTCTTTTTCTCCCCCTAAACAGGGGGAGCCAGAGGGGGTCCACCACAAATCCACTCCTTTGTCTATCGCAAATCCCGTCACCAGTCCATGCTGGTGATCAACGTGCGCACCTAACGGACATACCCTATATGGGCTAAAAATATGATACTGATATTTCTCCATTTTACATCTGACTTTCTAACTCCTGTTATGTCACATTTCCTTACATATCCCTTATTACTTCTTACATTATCACCCCTCTGGTATATCCTTATTAATCGATTTAACGTTTTGAAGATATTTATCAAAGTCCACATTCAGATACTTCAAATCTCTCATATGAGCATTAGAAGAATCCCTAATAGCCTCAACTATAATTTGTTTTATTTCCTTTTTTATAATAGTAAAATCAGACCATAGCTTTTTGTATTGCTCAAACTTAGTATCATTAAAATAGAAATAATGTAGATAGAACGTATTGTCCTTTTTAATAATGGCGATTCTATTTCTCATATGTTCGTCAACAAAATCTCTCACTCCAACGATATCACATGCCTTCATCAAATCATCCCAACTTTGTCCTTTCATTATAATATCTTGAGATGGTAATAATTCATCCACATATGTGACCATTAAGCGATACTTTATCACTCCTTTTGCTATTTCTTTTGAATCAGCGGTTTTATCTGCAGAACTCAAAATCAAAGCTTTCATATCACTCAACTGATCTGCGATTTGACTCATCTGTTTTGAAGTGGTATTTTTGTTTTTACTTTCAGATAGCAACCTTTGGAAAAGATTAGACCATTGTTTTAGCAGACATCCCTCTATATCCTCCAATTTTCCAAATGGGTAAATGGCATTATTATGAGTCCTTGCTCTCATAAAATTTATAAACTCGAAAATGAATGGAGCTGTATTATTTTTATCTATTGAGGGGAACCTCATATTTTGGATAACCTCCGCATTCTCCTTATTTTCTTCATACACACGATGGTCGTGCCAAACATTCTCCTCGACAAAACAATAAATCGGAATATCCGATTCTATCGCCTTAAAAATTTCATACTGAGTTACAGAGAGATTATCTTGTTTATCAAGAACACCCGTTTTCAGCGAAGAAGTTGACAAAGTTTTAAAATCAATCAAACTTTGCAAATTAGGAATTCCTTTTCCTCCAAATCTTGATCCAATGATTAAAATGACCAAATCAGCATTTGTTACCTCTTTTACACAACTCTCATGAGTATGGTCTTTCGGATCATAAAAGATATCATTATATTCACTTAACACAGCATCATAGCCCATATTCTCAATAAAACTTTTGAGTTGTGAGCGTATGATACCTAAGTCATAACAAGTTGATGATACAAAAATCTTCAGTTTCATGGATTAAATATTTTTATTGATTATTATCTCTATTCATTATGAATTCTTTCTCTCTGTTCCCTATATCTCGCAGAGCTTATGCCTTTATCTTTCTTTACCTGCATGATTCTATTTTCTAGGGCAAACCTCTCCAAAATTATTCAGCAAAGATAACGCCTTTTCTCTGGATTTACTGCATTCCTTCACATCATTTATTCTTCTTTAACACCATTCGCTTGATTCGTGCAATTATTATTCTCCCAAAACAATGAACCAAAAATGCTTCTTCCTTCTTACAACATTCCTCTAACATCATTTGCCATATGCCCCGTCCTTTGCCTCGAATATTGTAGATGGTTCATGAACTTCAATACTATGCCAAGTACCTTTCGGTACTTGTATGCCGTAGAGCTTCTCACGCGGGCATACTCGGAACCGTGCCACTTCTGCAAATGCAGTCTCATCAACAGCTGTTTCACCATCATGGACAGGACCGCCTGTATCAACTCCAGGCAGTTCTTCGTAGAAGACCCAATCAAGACAGCCCTCCAGACAAATGACAGTTTCGGATGTCTTCAGATGTCTGTGAATGGGAACGTGAGTACCTGGTTCCAATGCATTAAGCATCCGCTGCGACGTATCCTCAGGAGTCGTCCGCAAGTCATAGTTCATACGCTTCCGTTCATTC
>Ga0310694_10003439_pt1 | contig 15565 bp, 8 predicted proteins | sample 174DNAGHGhighgp2_FD_203884 | JGI IMG/M metagenome (GOLD analysis project Ga0310694, IMG submission 203884) | Sheep rumen microbial communities from Palmerston North, Manawatu-Wanganui, New Zealand - 1742 DNA GHGhigh gp2 (v2) (version 2) | ecosystem: Host-associated > Mammals > Digestive system >... | reverse complement strand
TACACCTGGTTCATCCAACCCGTGGTGCCACCGCCGTGCAGACAATGAATGCGTGTGTCGCCCTCGTGGGGGTCGTTCTGCTTCAGCTGATACTCAACACCGTCGAGCTTGAACTTGCCGTCGCAGATGCGGTTTGCATAGCGGCCAACGCTGGAACCGTAGTCCGTGGGCGTGTTCAGCGTGTCAGCATACTGAGCGATGTTGTCGAAACCCAACACGACGTCCGTAGGATTGCCGTCCTTGTCGGGGACAACGAGCGAGACGATGCGGCCACCATAGTTGGTGATGCACACCTCCATGCCGCTCTGGTTCTTCAACGTGTAAAGCTTCACGGGCTTCTCGTTGATAGTGGTGTCGAACTTGGCAGGGTTCAGACCCGATGCCGTCAGCTGGCTTGACTCCTGGCCGCCAGCACAGGCTGTAAGCATTGCGGTGGCAACGCCCATAGCCATAATCGTACCTTTAAGGTTTTTCATTGTTGAGGTTTTTAGTATTGTTAATAAAATTTTGGGTGTAAATTTACAACTTATTTTTGAAACAACAATGAAAAAAGACAAAAAAAAAGCGATAAGGTGTCATTTTTACACCTTATCGCCCATATTTAGCGTTTTTCGCTTCCTAATTGCTAACGGAGAATTGTCAATTCTTGATTTTCAATTCTCAATTTTCAATCTTCAATCTTCAATCTTCAATGAAGATTACTCACCCTTCTCCATCTGAGCCTTCAGGTTAGCCAGGATGTCGAGGTCGCCCAGCGTGGTGCTGGCAGCAACATTCTCAATCTTCGGCGTCTCGTCCTTCTTGGCACGGGTGGTCTTCTTGGCAGCAGCCTTCTTCTCCTCGCGAGCGGGATCCTCGAAGGTGCGGCTGTGAGACAGGATGATGCGCTTAGAGTCCTTGTTGAACTCAATCACCTTGAACGGCAGCTCCTCGCCCTGCTGAGCCTGAGAACCGTCCTCTTTCTGCAGGTGCTTCGGAGTAGCGAAGCCCTCAACGTTCTCATCGAGAGCAACAACGGCACCCTTCTCCAGCAGTTCGGTAATCTTACCGGTATGGATAGAACCAACGGTGTACTTCTCCTCAAACACATCCCAGGGGTTGTCCTCCAGCTGCTTGTGACCAAGGCTCAGACGACGGTTCTCCTTGTCGATGTCCAGAACGATGACGTCGATGGGAGCACCCACCTGTGTGAACTCTGAAGGATGCTTCACCTTCTTCGTCCAGCTCAGGTCGCTGATGTGAATCAGGCCGTCAACACCTTCCTCCAGCTCAACGAAGACACCGAAGTTGGTGAAGTTGCGAACCTTGGCAGCGTGCTTCGAACCAACGGGATACTTCGTCTCGATAGCCTCCCACGGATCTTCCTTCAGCTGCTTGATGCCCAGAGACATCTTGCGCTCGTCGCGGTCGAGAGTCAGGATGACTGCCTCCACCTCGTCGCCAACCTTCAGGAACTCCTGAGCGCTGCGCAGGTGCTGGCTCCAAGACATCTCGCTGACGTGAATCAGACCCTCAACACCGGGCTGAATCTCAACGAATGCGCCGTAGTCGGCAATGACGACAACCTTACCCTTGACGTGGTCGCCAACCTTGAGGTCAGCATCCAGAGCATCCCAGGGATGAGGAGTGAGCTGCTTCAGACCGAGGGCAATGCGCTTCTTCTCGTCGTCGAAGTCGAGGATAACGACATTGATCTTCTGGTCGAGCTCGACAACCTTCTTCGGATCGTCGACGCGGCCCCAGCTGAGGTCGGTAATGTGGATGAGTCCGTCCACTCCGCCAAGGTCGACAAACACACCGTAAGAGGTGATGTTCTTGACCGTACCCTCGAGAATCTGACCCTTCTCGAGCTTCGAGATAATCTCCTTCTTCTGAGCCTCCAGCTCGGCCTCGATGAGAGCCTTGTGAGAGACAACGACGTTGCGGAACTCCTGATTGATCTTCACAACCTTGAACTCCATCGTCTTGCCCACGAACTGGTCGTAGTCGCGTATGGGGTGAACGTCAATCTGAGAGCCGGGCAGGAAGGCCTCGATGCCGAAGACGTCGACAATCATACCACCCTTCGTGCGGCACTTGATGTAACCCTGGATAATCTGCCCCTGGTCGAGAGCCTCGTTGACGCGGTCCCAAGACTTCGACAGACGAGCCTTCTTGTGCGACAGTACCAGCTGACCCTTCTTGTCCTCAGCGTTCTCGACGTAGACTTCTACGACGTCGCCAATCTTCAGGTCGGGGTTGTAACGGAACTCGCTGGCGGGGATAATACCATCGCTCTTGTAGCCGATGTTCACGACGACCTCTTTCTTGTCGACCGAGATGACGGTACCGTCAACTACCTGGTGGTCGGCAACTTTGTTCAGGGTCTCATCGTAAGCCTTGTCAAGCTCTTCCTTGCTAACGCTGGCTACGGTGCCGTTCTCAAACTCGTCCCAGTTGAAATCTGCCAACGGCTGAACGTTCTTTGTTAATTCTGACATAATGTTTAAATGTGTGCCCCTTCTCGCGAATGGGGGCGATGACCTGGACAGACGTTTACCGGGTCGTTTTTTATTGGTTAATAATTCATAGGAGCAGCGCCTGTTCCGCATCCTATCTGCCCCTTTTGGGACAAAGCGGCTGCAAAGTTACTGATTTTCAGCAAGAAAAAAGCACCGGTATCTCTTGAAACCGGTGCTTTTACGTTTATTTAACATTTATCGTGCGCTCACGTACTTATGCAAGGTGGCTCGGACAGCGCCCTTGCCGGCATACAGTTCTTTGACCATACCCTCAATCTGTTCGCCGAGACCTGCCTCATAGAGGTCGAGACCGAAGACGTCCTTGCGCGAGTACAGTTGCTTCAGGCAGCTCCAGTCCTGATTGGGCTTGCCAACCTCCAGCGGGGCGACGATGGCCTGCAGCTCGGCCAGCATGGGGTCGGGCGAGGGCTCGAAGGTGGTGAGGTCGTCCTTCAGCCCCTTCAGGTAGCGGGCATAGCCGGCCAACGTCAGCGGTATCAGCACGAGGTTCGACTTGTCCAGTCCGCGGGCGACATACTTTTTCAGCGTCTCGCCGAAGCGGATGGGCAGCTTCTGGCTGGTATCCATGGCGATACGCTGCGGAGCGTCGGGCATGAAGGGGTTGGGCAGACGGCGGTTGATGACTGCACCAATGAACTCGTAGGGGTTCAGCACGCCGGGGTCAACCACGACAGGCATGGCCTCCATATAGCCGATTTTCTGGATGAAGGCACGCAGGTCATCGTCCTGCATCTCGGCGGAGATGAGCGTATAGTCCAGCATACAACCGTAGATGCTCATGGCCGTGTGGAGAGGGTTCAGACAGGTGGTCACCTTCATCGTCTCCACCTTGTCGACGGTCTCGCGAGTGGTGTAGAGGGCGCCGCCAAGATCGAGTGGGGGACGACCGTTGGTGTAGTTGTCCTCGATGACCAGGTACTGCACCTCCTCGGCGTTGACGAACGGCGCCGTGAAGGTGTGCTTCTCGGTCTCGATGTAGTTGTTGTCCTCGAAGCCGTCGGCAGCCAGCAGCTCCTTCACCTTCTCATGGGGACGCGGCGTAATCTTGTCAATCATCGACCAGGGGAACGTCACCTTCTTCTCGTCCTTCAGGTAGTCGAGGAATGCCTGTGGCACCAGACCGTCCTTCACCCAGCGCTCGGCATAGGCCATGACGCCAGCCTTCACCTTGTCGCCGTTGTGCGAGCAGTTGTCCATCGACTGCACGGTCAGCGGCAGCTGACCAGCCTGCCAGCGCTCGTAGAGCAGGGCGCACACCTTACCCATGGCAAAGACGGGCTTCAAGCCACGGCTGAGGTCGGCCTCGTTGTAGGTATAGCCTTTCTCGGTGATGGTGAACGAGATCATCTGCAGGCTGGGGTTCTTGAAGATTTCCACGAGCCGACTCCAGTCATCAAACTGAAAGTCAGCCTTTAATGCCTCGGTGATAGAAGCAATAACTTTCTTTTCGATATTGCCGTCGGACTGTAGCGACACGAGCAGCGACAGATTGTTGTAAGGAGCGTAAGCCTTGTCGATAACCTCGAAGTCGAAGGTCTCGGCCACGATGACGCCGCGGTCGTACTTGCCCGTGTTCAGGGCATCGTTGAGGATGGCAGCGGGGAAGGCGCGGAAGATGTTGCCGCCGCCAAAATGTACCCATGTGGGCTCCTTGGCCGTCTTCTCGCGTACCTTCTTGATGTCAAACTTCGGGAGCTGATAGCCTTTCTGTTCCCACTCTGCGGCATTCAACTGGCCGCTCAGTATATCATTCAGTTTCATATTAGTTGGATAATATTGATTTGTTTAGTGTTGCAATAGTTTCCGACCGTTGGCAATGATCACGCGGCCGTTGCCTGACTTTTGTGCATTGGCAGCGATGCGTCGTCCCTGCAGGTCGTAGACTGACGTCGTCTGACGGTTGGCGGGAGACGACGTGACGGGTGACAGTCCTGTCGGGATGACCGTGCCCTGAATGTCAATCTCGGCTGCACTGGTCCAGGCATTGCCATTGACCTCGCTCTTGGCCACGAACTTCATGTAGCGGGCCGTCTTCGGCGTCGACAGCTTGGCCACCTGCAGGTTCGTGGTGTTAGTGAAGTTGCCGCTGACGGCTGCCGTGCCCCACGTCTTGCCGTCGGTGCTCAGGTAGATTTCGTAAGCCTTCACCATACCGTTCTGGTTACCATCCTGACGTGTTAAGTAGGTAATGGCCGTCACCTGGTAGGTGCGTCCCATGTCGATGACGATGGTGTGGGGGCAGCGGGGCTCGTTGGAGCCCCATTCGGTATGCCAGAACGTATTAGGGTTTTTGTCGATGGCCATCGTGGCCTCGTTGCCGCTATGCTGGCTGTCATAGCTGACAACCGTCCATGTGAGCTCAAAGTCGAAACTTGTCACGGGGCTGTCCATCAGACCGTCGGCCGTACAGTATGCCTTCACGTTGCAGTCATCGCTAAAGGCGACGGGGCTGCTGTACCGCTGATATTCGCCACCGTTGATGCTGTACCAGATGGTGGCGTTCTTCGTCTTTGTGCTCATCTTTAGCTTGCCGTTCGACTGACGTTCCACGTTAACAGACTGACAGACGGGCATATCGATACGGGCTGCCTCGGCGGCCTTGACGCCGGTCTTCAGCGGTATGATGAAGAAGCGGAAGAGCGTGTTGGCTGACTTCAGCTCATACTTGTCCATGACGTCGGGACCGCACGAGTTGTTGCCTAAGCCTCGGGTCACGGCGTCGAGGTTGACGACGGTGTTGGCGCACTTAACGAATTCGTAGGTATGCTTCTTGCGCGTATTCTTATCCGTGTAGTTACTCTCTGGCAGGAAGTGGACGGCGGAGGCGGCCATCTGCTCAGGAGCGGCGAAGAGCAGGCCTTGGCCGTCGCTGTTGGTCACGCCCATCCAGCGCACCTCCTGCTTCGTGCCGTGCTCCTGCGGCAGGATGTATTCCTCATACTGGTCGGTGACGGTACTCTCGTAGATAGCCGGCAGACAGGCTTCCTTGCGGTCGCGGTAGCTGTCCCACGGGCCGCGGCCGAACCATGCCAGCTGCTCCATCTCCTTCGGCATCTCCAGGCGGAATCCGAGTTTCGGGATGATAGCGCCAAGCTTCTTGGGACGTATGAACGAGTTGACCATGATGGTACCGTCGGCACAGACGATGAAGCTAAGGCTCACGTTGAAGGCGTTCGAGCCGCTGCCGTAGGTGCTGGTCATGGCTATCGTGACGGTTTTGCCGTCATCGGCCTTGGTCACCGTGGTGCCCGTTCCCTTACCCGTAGTGCTGAGCCTTGGCAGTCCCATGTTGTCCCAGTCCTCTTTCTTTCTGCCATCGTTGTCGGTGGGCAGTCGGAAGGCGTTAAGGAACAGGCCCTTGTTGCTGCTGATCATCTGCTTGCCGTCGTAGGTGTAGCCTGTCAGCGTGCCCTTGCTCTTGGTGAAGGTAGCCTTGAAGTTCGAGCCGCTGACGTTGACGGCCGTAGTCGTCTCATCAACCGTCAGGGCCTCGGCGCTACTGAAGTTGAGGCTCTTCATCGGCTTGGTTGCCGTCTTGACAGGCAGTTTCTCTTCCGCTACAGTGTAGCCGGCATCGGCCCAGGCCGTCTTCTCACGCTGCTTGGCGCAGAAGTAGACGAAAGCCTCTTTGTCAGATGAGAGAGTGGAGAGGAGGGCGGAGAGATTCTCGATGGTGATGTCCTTCGTCTTACCGGCGGCTACGTCATCGGCGATAGCAGCGCTGCCGAGGACATTACCTTCCTCGTCCATAATCTGGTAGCTCACATCGTAGGTGCTGCTCGACAGGAACGCCAGCTTGTTCTTCATGCGGAACACGTTGGTCTTCCCGCTGACGGCAGCCCATTCCAGCGGCTGGTAGATTTTCTTCGTGTTGTAGGTCTTGGCCGTATAGCTCCAGTCGGGGTGTACCAGACCGTTGATGCAGAAGTTGTTGTCGTTGGGGTTATCGCCGAAGTCGCCGCCGTAGGCCCAGTACTTCTTGCCGTTGCGGCTTGTCGTCAGCAGGCCCTGGTCTTTGAAGTCCCAGATGAACTCACCCGTCAGGCAGGAGTACTTCTCGTAGAGGTCGAACATCTCGCGGACGTTACCCATGGAGTTGCCCATCGAGTGGCTGTTCTCACACTGGATGTGCGGGCGGTTCTTCTGATTCTCGCCAATTGATTTGATCCAGTTGTAGTCGGCATACATCGTCGACGAGACATCGGAATAGTTGTCGGCGCCCTGATAGTGGGTCAGACGCGTCTTGTCGAGTTCCTTGATGGCGGTCTGCACGGCTTGGAAGTTGCTGCCATTGCCGCTCTCGTTGCCGAACGACCACATGAAGATGCAAACGTGGTTGCGCATCCAGCGCACGTGGTTCTGCGAGCGCTCCACCATGGCGTTTTTGAACTTGCTTTCTTTTGACAGTTCCTGATTGCCATGACACTCCACGTTGGCCTCGGCCAGCACGTACATGCCGTACTTGTCGCAGAGGTCGTAGAACACGGGGTCGTTGGGGTAGTGTGAGGTGCGGATGGCGTTGATGTTCAGACGCTTCATGCAGAGAATGTCCTGCTCTATCTCCTCGGGGGTGATGGCGCGGCCGTTCGTTGGCGAGAAGTCGTGACGGTTGACGCCGTGGAACACCATGCGCTTGCCGTTGATAAGCAGGGAACCGTTGCTGCCGATGCTTACCTCGCGGAAGCCCACCTTGCCACCGCGACGGTCGACGACGTTGCCATCGGCATCCTTCAGCGTCAGCACGAGGTCGTAGAGGTTAGGCTCCTCGGCGCTCCACTTCTTCGGGGCGGTGACGTCCATATCCAGACTGAGGTTGGTGGTTTGGGTGCTGAGGTTCGAGGTCTTCGAGGCCACGACGCTATTGCCATCCATGATTTTCGCCTCTACCGACATGCCATTGTTCTCGCCACTGAGGGTCACCTTCACATTGGCCTTGGCGTTGTTGTAGTTTGCGTCGAGGTCGGTGGTGAAGAAGTAGTCGCGAATCTGACTCTTGGGTGCCGACCACAGGAAGCAGCTGCGGTGGATACCCGTCAGTCGCCAGTAGTCCTGGCACTCGAGGAACGAGCCGCTGGTGAATCGGTATACCTGCAGGGCGATGGTGTTCTCGCCCTCCTGAATGTAGTCGGTAATCTTGAATTCCGACGGCAGGTAGGAGTCCTCGGAGTAGCCTATGCGCTGGCCGTTGATCCAGAGGTAGTAGCCGTGGCCCACGCTGTTGAAGCGTACATAGACGTCGCGGCCTTCCCATTCCGTTGGCACGGTAAAGGTGCGGCGGTAGGTGCCCACGGGGTTCTTCATGTTGTCCTTATAGGTGAACCAGCTGGGGCGGTCGGCCATGACCGAGTAGGTCGAGCTATTGTAGGAGAAGGGATAGGCCACGTTGCAGTAGAGCGGTTTGTCCCACGACTTGCCGTGGTTCAGTCCCCACACCTGCCAGCTACTGGGTACGTCGATGTCGACCCAGGCAGCGTCGTTGAAGTCCTTGGCGCACCAGCTGTTCTGGGCGCTGGTGGGTAGTCCCACCCACTTGAACTTCCATACGCCGTTGAGCGACTGGTAGTAAGGCGACTGCGTCATGTCGTTCTCGGCGATGGCAGCGTCGGAGGCCATGGGGATGGCAATGGTGTGGGCTGTCTCGCGGTTGACACTTGTCTTCAGCGGGTTGTCCCACTCCGTGCCCGTGATAGTTGTCTGTGCATGGCCCGTGATGACACTCATCAGGAGCGCCAGATAGCAATAGTTGAATTTCATAGCTGATCAGTCAAAGAATCCGGGTTGTTTGTATTCGATACCTAACTCGCGGTCGACGGTGGCAAGGATGCCCTGCACCTGTCCGAGGGCGAACATACGGCCGAGGAGCGTGTAGCCGGCGTTGTGGCCGTGACTCGACTCGTCCATGATGCCGCCGGGCTCGTCTGTAAACGTCATGCCGTGGTCTACGCGCATGGGCAGCTGCGGATTCTCCTTCTCGAAAATCCTACACAGCTCAATGAGGTCGGCACGTCCGCCCAGATGGCTGGCTTCGGTGAAGTCGCCGTTGGGGAAGATGTGACAGGAGCGCAGGTGGACGAAGTGTGTGCGCGAAGCAAACTTCTTGGCCAGCTCCACAACGTTGTTGTAAGCGCCTGCCGAGAGCGAACCGGCACAGAAAGTGAGGCCGTTGTGCTTGTTGGGGACGGCGTCGAGGAACCACTGGATGTCCTCCTCGGTGCGGACGATGCGCGGCAGGCCGAGAATCTCGATGGGGGGATCGTCGGGGTGTACACACATATTCATGCCACACTCGTCGCAGACAGGCATGATGGCCTCAAGGAAGTACTTCATGTTCTGGCGCAACTGTGCCTTGTCGATACCTTTATAGAGGTCCAGGAACTCGCGGAACTTCTGTACCGGAGCCTCGTCGTTCTCAGAGAAGTTGCCGCTGACGAAGCCCTGCGTCTTGATGACGATGTTCTCCACCAGCTTGTGGTCCTTCTCCGGCGTCATGGTCTTGGCCAGCTCGTCGCACTCCTGGAGCACGTTGCGACCCTCGCCCCATCCTTCGGGGAACTGGAACTTCTCCCACTCCTCGCGGGCACCTGGACGCTTCAGGATATAAATGTCGAAGTAGGCAAACTCGGCGTAGTTGAAGTAGAGGTTGGTGGCGCCGTTGGGATTGTTGTGGAAGAGGTCGGTGCGTGCCCAGTCGAGCACGGGCATGAAGTTGTAGCAGATGCAATGTATGCCCTCTGCTGCCAGGTTGCGCAGGCTCTCCTTGTACACCTCAATCTGGTGGTCACGGTCGGGACCGCCATACTTGATGGTCTCCACCACGGGTAGCGACTCGACGACGCTCCAGCGCATACCGTAGCTCTCGATATATTCGCGCAGGTCACGAATCTTCTCGCGTGTCCATACTTCTCCCAGGGGAACGTCGTGCAGGGCTGTTACGATGCCCTCGACACCGATTTGTCTCAACATGGCAAGTGTGATCTTGTCCTTCTTGCCAAACCATCTCCATGTTCTTTCCATAGTGCTGTGTTTGTAGTTTTTATAGTTTTTACGAATACTTTATAGTTTTCAGTCTAACCCTCTTTTCTTTCGCTCCTTCTTCGTCATGAGGTAGTAGAAAGGCGGTATCTTTGTGTCTTGCGGCGTCTGCGGTCTCACGGCGCGCATGGGTGCCACCGGCTGGTTGAGGGTGGCGGCGTCGCTCTCGTTGCCGTAGCGGTCCAGCGCCGTGACGGCGTAATAGAGTGTCTGTCCTGCCGTGTGGGGCACGCTGATTTGTGTGGTCGTCAGCCTTGTGGCAATGAGGTTGCGCGGTTCGCGGGTGTCCACGTGGGGCGTTGCCGATGCATAGACATTATATAATAGGTACGGCGCGCGCGACCAATCCTTGGCGCCGCTCCACGACACCTGGTCCCGAGTCGACGCGCGGCTGATGTCCAGTTTCGTCGGCGGGGTGGGGGCTTGGTTCCACGCCCATGTCATGGGGGGTATGAGTGCCGGCACGTTGTCAAAGTCGCGGAGAAAGGTGTATAGCCCCTTCGTATTGTCCGTCAGGAATTTGGCCCTGAAGTAACAATGCCCTATGTCGTTCTGTCTCAGGAAGTGCAGCTCGCGTGTGATGTCCTGCAGGGGCCAGTTCTGTTCGCGTGGCGACAGGAAGTAGATGCCCAGTCCCGGTACGATGGTTCGTCCGTAGCTGCGCTCCTGCCAGTCCAGTGCGAAGGGGAAGAAGTTGTTGCCGCGGAAGTACATCATGGGGTACAGCTGGTCCATGAGTCCGTCGCGCAGCCAGCCCTGTGCATCCTGGTAGACGGCGTTGTAGGCGTTCCATCCTCCTGAGCGGTAGCGTGCCAGGTCGCCCGACTTGCCGATGGGCGAGCACGACAGCTTGACCCAGGGCTTCAGTCCCTTCACGGCTTTATTGATTTTCCTGACGATGCTGGTGATATTCTCTCTCCTCTCTCCCGTTCCTCGTCCTTTAGCCTTCGGCCACGTCTCTGGGTAGCGTATGTAGTCCAGGTGTATGCCGTCGATGTCGTAGCGCTCGGTCACCTCGGCACAGATGCGTGCCAGATAGTCGCCGGTGGCCGGTGTCTCGGGGTTCATGAAACCTTCCTGTCCGATGGTCTTCACCAATTCTGGATGGCGGCGTTTGAACTCCTTGAAGCGTGCCTCGCTGGTCTTGCCGATGGGTATGGTGACCATCCATGCGTGACACTCCATGCCGCGGCGGTGGCACTCGTCGACAATGAACAGCAGGGGGTCGTAGCCCGGCGATCGTCCGTGGGTTCCCGTCAGGCAGATGTCGAAGGGCTCCATGCTCGACGGATAGATGGTTGAGGCGCGGACACGTGTCTGTACGAGCACCGTATTGATGCCCACGCGCTTCAGCTGGTCGAGCATTGTGGTGAGCTCTCGTTTCTGGGCTGCTGCCGTGTGGTTGCGTGGCCAGTCAATGCCGCCAATGGTTGTCAGCCAGACGGCCCTCACCTCGTACTTCTGAGCGTGGAGTGTCAGGCATACGACGGTCAGCAGGATAAGTATTTTTGCTTTCAAAACGCGTTTTCTTAAAGATTTGAGTGCAAATTTACTATATTTTTTCCATTTCTCAAATAAAAGTATTAATTTTGCCGTCAGAAACATCAAAAATTTGAGATAATCATCATGGTATCATTTGCATTGAGCCTCGTGGCTCTCGTCTTAGGTTATTTCGTCTATGGCCGCTTCGTCGAGCGAGTGTTTGCTCCTGACGACCGTGTGACGCCCGCTGTCGCCAAGGCCGACGGCGTTGACTTTATGGTGCTTCCCTCGTGGAAGATTTTCATGATTCAGTTCCTGAACATTGCCGGCACGGGCCCCATCTTCGGTGCCATCATGGGTGCGCAGTTCGGTCCTGCGGCTTACCTGTGGATTGTGCTGGGCTGCATCTTTGCCGGCTCCGTCCACGACTACCTGAGCGGTATGCTCTCCGTGCGCCACGGCGGCATCAACCAGCCCGAGATTATCGGCAGCTACCTGGGCAAGACCACGAAGCAGGTGATGCTGGTCTTTGCCGTGTTCCTGCTGATGATGGTGGGCGCGGTGTTCGTGTATAGTCCCGCCACTCTGCTGCAGGGGCTGTGTGTGGAGCACGCCTCGTCGGTGAGTATGCTGGGCGACAGCACGTTCTGGATTATCGTCATCTTTGCCTATTACCTCATCGCCACACTGATGCCTATCGACAAGATTATTGGCAAGGTCTATCCGCTCTTCGCCTTCTCGCTGCTGTTCATGGCCGCCGCCCTGCTGGTGATGCTGTTCGTCAAGCATCCCGACATCCCCGAACTGTGGGAGGGACTGCCCGGCGCAGCACTCACGCCCGACGCCATCTTCCCCTGTCTGTTCATCACCATCGCCTGCGGAGCCATCTCGGGTTTCCACGCCACACAGTCGCCCTTGATGGCGCGCTGCATGAAGAGCGAGCGTCAGGGACGCCCCATCTTCTACGGCGCCATGATTACCGAGGGTATCGTCGCCCTCATCTGGGCCACGGTGGCCATGTACTTCTTCTACGACCAGCCCACGCCGGGCTATGAGACGATGGAGGGCGGCCGCGACATCATCAACAAGGCGCCGAGCATCGTGAGCATGATCTGCGACAACTGGCTGGGAGTCTTCGGCAGCATCCTTGCCATCCTCGGTGTGGTGGCTGCGCCCATCACCAGCGGCGACACCGCCCTGCGCTCGGCCCGTCTCATCATTGCCGACTTCATCCACCTGGAGCAGCGCACCATCCGCAAGCGCCTCTATATCTGCGTGCCCATGTTCGCTGCCGTCATCGCCCTGCTCATCTGGCAGATTAGCGATGCCAACGGCTTCAAGACCATCTGGAGCTGGTTCGGCTGGAGCAACCAGACGCTCTCTGTCTTCATGCTCTGGGCTATCACCGTCTACCTGGTGCGTCAGAAGAAGCCCTATGTCATCACGCTCATTCCGGCGCTGTTCATGACCGTCGTGTGCACCACCTACCTCTTCTCTGCCCAGCTGTTCAAGCTCCAGGGCTCCGCCACCGCCCTCATTGCCGGTGCTGCCCTGATTGTGGCGCTGGTGTGGTTCATACTCTGGTATCGCAAGGAAACAACAAATAACAAACAATAACGAATTATGAAAAAGAAAATCTTCATGCTGCTCTTCGGCCTTATGACGGTCGTTGCTGCTAATGCTCAGTTCGAGCAGGGTAAACTCTACGCTAATGCCGGTCTGTCGGGTCTTGACCTGAACTACAACGCCAACGCCAAGTGGAACATGGACATTAGCGCGAAGGTAGGCTATATGTTTATGGACAGCTGGATGGTGCTGGCAGAAGGCGGATGGGGTATTCATCAGAAAGCCCCCAACAACTGCTTCCTGGGTGCCGGTATGCGCTACCACATCGAGCAGAACGGACTCTATCTTGGTGCCGGCCTTCGCTACAAGCATGCTGAGGACTATGACGACCTGCTGCCCAATGTTAACGTTGGCTACACGTTCTTCCTCAGCCGCACGGTGACCATTGAGCCCGAGCTGTATTACAACCTGAGTACCAAGGATACGAAGGACTTCTCTGATTTCGGCTTCCGCATTGGCTTCGGTATCTATCTCGACGAACTCTTTTAACTGCTGACGCCTATGCTATCCGTTGAAGAACTCGTCGACCGTCTCATCGACTTGTCGTTTGCCGAGGACATCGGCGACGGCGACCATACCACCCTTTGCTGCATCCCCGAGGATGCCATGGGACGTTCCCACCTGCTCATCAAGGAGGACGGCATTCTGGCCGGTGTGGAGATAGCCAAGGAGGTGTTCCGCCGCTTCGACCCCGAGATGCAGGTGGAAGTGCTGATGGGCGACGGCTCCCGTGTGAAGAAGGGCGACATCGCCATGATTGTCACGGGCCGTGTGCGCTCGCTGCTCCAGACGGAGCGTCTGATGCTGAACATCATGCAGCGCATGAGCGGCATCGCCACGATGACCGACCGCTACGTGCAGCGCCTGAAGGGTACCAGTACCCGCGTCCTCGACACCCGCAAGACCACTCCCGGTATGCGTATGCTCGAGAAGCAGGCTGTGAAGATTGGCGGCGGCTGCAACCACCGCATCGGCCTCTTCGACATGATCCTGCTGAAGGACAACCATGTCGACTTCGCCGGTGGCATCACCAACGCCATCGACCGCTGCCATCAGTATCTCCAGGAGAAGGGCCTCGACTTGAAGATCGAGATCGAGGTGCGCAACTTCGACGAGCTGCAGCAGGTGCTCGACCACGGTGGCGTCGACCGTATCATGCTCGACAACTTCTCCGTGCCCGACACCAAGAAGGCTGTCGACATCATCAATCATCGCTACGAGACGGAGTCCTCCGGTGGCATCACGTTCGATACCATCCGCGACTATGCCGAGCAGGGCGTCGACTTCATCAGCGTCGGAGCCCTCACGCACTCTGTCAAGGGTCTTGACATGTCGTTCAAAGCATGTTAACGATCCTGCTCAGTATTCTTTTGAATATCTTTGTCCCGCCAGTAGACTACGACATGCTGCTGGCGGGTAATTTCGGTGAGCCCCGTCCCAACCACTTCCATGGCGGTCTCGACGTGAAGACCGGCAATGTCGAGGGCAAGCATATCTATGCCATTGCCGACGGCTACGTCTCGCGTGTCACCGTCGGTCTCTACGGCTTCGGCAATGCCGTCTACGTCACCCATCCCACGGGCCAGACCAGCGTCTACTGCCATCTGCGGGCTTTCTCACCGCGCATCAAGGCCGCCTTGCGTCGTTACCAGTACAGCCACAAGACGAGTGTCGCCGATGCCCGTCTCACACCCCTCGATGTCCCCGTCTCTGCCGGACAGTTCATCGCCCTCAGCGGCAACACCGGCCACAGCACCGGTCCCCACCTGCATCTCGAGCTCCACGACACCCGCACATGGGATATGCTCGACCCCTACGAGGTGCTTGCCGACTACCTCCGCGACACCGTCCCGCCTCAGGCCCACGGCTTCGAGGCCATCCCTCAGTCCGACGGCACGTTCAACGGCGGCCGCAGCCGTCAGAACTTCGGCTTCGCCAGCCACACCCTCGACCGTGAGTTCACCGCCTGGGGCAGGGTGGGCTTTGCCCTCTGGGCCAACGACTATATGCAAGAGACGTACAACCACTATGGTGTGCGCTACACGACGCTCCTCGTCGACGGCCGCGAGGTGTTCCGCTCCAACGTCGGCCGTGTGCCGGTGTCGCTCAACCGCATGGTCAATGCCTGGGGCGACTACGAGCACTACCGCCGCAGCAACGTCTGGTACATGAAGTCGTTCCTGGAGCCCGCCTGCCGTCTGCCCATCCTCTGGGCCGACGAGAACAGGGGCATCATCAACTTCTGCGAGGAGCGCGACTACCACCTGGAGTACGTCCTTCGCGACTATCATGGCAACGAGTCTCACTACCGCTTCACCGTCCGCGGCGTTCGTTCCTCGTTCTTTGCAGAGCAAAGCGGCAGAGCCGAGCGCCTCGTTCCTCCTTCCTCGTACGCTGACACCCCGTGTCAGCCCCGCCTCCGCTCCGACCGCACAAGCACTTACAGCCGCCCCGGCGTCCAGCTCGTCGTGCCCTACGGCTTCATCGCCGCCGACGTAGCCCTCCAGCCGGCTGTGCGCCCCATGGCCGAGGCGCCCTCCGACGGCTACCAGTTCACGGGCTTCTCCACGCCCCTGCTCGCCGATGCCCCGCTGAGCATCTTTGTCCGCCGCCCCGTGGCCGACCCCACGAAGCTCTTCCTCACCGACGAGCAGGGCCGCTACCTTGGCGGCGACTACCACGACGGCTGGCTCACGGGCCATATCCGTGACTTGGCCGGTGTTCACCACCTGGCCTACGACGCAGAGCCTCCCGCCGTCCGCCCGCTATCCCTGACGGGCGACGTCCTGCGGCTGAGTGTCACTGACGGTGGCAGCGGCATCGCCGTCTGGACGGCGACCGTCGACGACCGTTTCATCGTCTTCGACACCCTCGAGAAGTCCTCGACCTTCGCCTGTGTGCTG
>Ga0310694_10003438_pt1 | contig 15574 bp, 7 predicted proteins | sample 174DNAGHGhighgp2_FD_203884 | JGI IMG/M metagenome (GOLD analysis project Ga0310694, IMG submission 203884) | Sheep rumen microbial communities from Palmerston North, Manawatu-Wanganui, New Zealand - 1742 DNA GHGhigh gp2 (v2) (version 2) | ecosystem: Host-associated > Mammals > Digestive system >... | reverse complement strand
TGTTGACCACTGCAGAGGGGATGCCCTGCATCTCTGTGTTATTCCAGAAGGTAGCCTGAATGCCCTTGTTGCCCAATGGGTCATTCACTTCGTCGAAGCGGCTCTCAAATGACTCATTGCGGGTGAGGCCACAACCTTGTATATACCTGATACTGCTGTTGGGATTGATGGCCTTGGCTTTCTTCAAGATACCTTCGAGGGCAGTGATGGTGCGGGTGGGGTAGCCGCTGTAGTTGCCCCACATCATCACGGAATCGTTGGCATTGGGCCCCATGACGACTATGTCTGTTGCAGAGCCGGAGGTCTGCATTTTTCCAAGAGGTAGTACATTGTTCTTGTTCTGTAAGAGCACGATGCTCTTGAGAGCCATTTGGTAGGCCAGCGACTTGTGCTCTTTAGAAGCCACGACACTCTCGGGTATCTTCGTCCAGGGATTTTGATCATCGGCATCGAAGTCGCCCAATTCAAAGCGGGCAATCAACAGTCTGCGTAGACTGCGGTCGAGATCGGCTTCTTTGATGTCGCCGCGCTTGATGGCAGCAGGCAGATTCTTATAGATGCTTCCACACTCTACATCCGTACCGGCAAGCACAGCCTTGGCAGCGGCCTCTTCACCGTCTTTGGCCACATTGTGCCATTGGGGCAGGAAGTCGCGGATGGCACCGCAGTCACTGGTGATGAGTCCGTCGAATCCCCATTCATCACGCAGTATCTGTTGTTCATAGCGGGTCTGGGCGCAGCAGGCCTGACCGTCGATGCGCTGGTAAGCACACATGATTTCTGCTACTTGTCCCTCCTGCACAAGTGCTTTGAAGGCTGGCAGATAGGTTTCCCAGAGGTCGCGTTCCGGCAGGTCCTCGATGTTGAACTCATGGCGGTTCCATTCCGGACCGCTGTGTACGGCAAAGTGCTTGGCGCAGGCAAGCAACTTGCGGTAGGCGGATTGTCCTGGGTTTACAGGAGTGTCGGGTCCAGCCAGTGGCTTCCCGTCATAAGTGTAACCTTGCAAGCCGCGAACGACTGCCAGGCCCATTTTGCTGGTCAGATAGGGGTCTTCGCCGTATGTTTCCTGGCCACGTCCCCAGCGGGGGTCACGGAAAATGTTAATGTTTGGTGTCCAAAACGATAGGCTTTGGTATCGCTTGATATTGCCAGAGCGCTTGGCCTGTTGTGCTTTCACACGGGCTTCATCGCTCACGGCTGTGAATACCTTGTGCAGTAAGCCGTCATCCCATGAAGCAGCCATGCCCATCGTGATAGGGAATACGGTGGCAAAACCGTTGCGGCCTACACCATGTAGGGCCTCGTTCCACCACTGGAACTGAGGGATGCCTAACCGCTCGATGGCAGGAGAGGTGTCCATCATCAGTTTTACTTTCTCTTCCTGCGTCAGTCGTCCGAGCAAGTCATCAGCACGCTGTTCTGCTGACAGGCTTGGGTTCTGGTAGGGCAGTTGCTGGGCTGTGGCTGTAGTAAGACTTAAGCCAAGCACGAGTGATGCTAAGAATTGTTTCTTTCTCATAAGTGTTATCTGTTTCTTGTTAGTAATTCAATGGGTATGATACTACAAACGACATCCTCTTTGTTTACGGAGTAGCCGATGTAGAGTTTGTTATCGTGTATCATGGCTTTCGGATAACTATAGCCAATGGTCTTGTATCTTCCCTCATAGCGTTTGGCAGGCAGGTCACCTGCAGACCCGCTTCTGATGAGTAGTGCACGGTCGAATAGTATTCCGTCATCGCTGAGTTGTAGCACCAATGGCCATCGCCACTTCCCGTTGGCAGGACAACTCACCATATAGGCTGTGCCGTCTGGCAGATTCCCTGCACATTGCTTGGTTCGGGCATCTGGCATGTTGGTCAGTTCCGCCTTTGTCCATGTCTGGCCCATATCTGTACTGATGGCAGCCAGTTTTCTGAAACTACTTCTCTGGTCGCGGAACAACATCACAATGCTACCGTCCCGTCGCAGGTATTGACTGGGCTCAAGTTCACGCGACTGCTTCCCTCTGTCTTCTGCCAGAAAATCGCCCTTTTGCCAGCCACTTCTCCCTGTAGGATCATTGGTGTAGGCAGGACATACGTGCAGACCAGGCTGGAAATGGATAGCCCCGACAATGCGTCCGTTGGGGAGTGGGCGAGGATCTTGTTCCAATACACCATTCATATCGAATCCTTCTGCCATCCTGACTGGCTGCATCGGGCTCCAGTTGATGCCGTCAGTGCTTGTTTGGTAGCAGGTCTCACCGCCTCGCGGCATCATTCCTTTTGGCCAGATGTCGATGAGGGCTGTCAATGTATCTCTGTATATCAACCAGCCTCCTGATGTGCAGTAGTGGTCTGTAGTGGGAGAGGCTAGAGTCATAGGCTTACTCCAACTGTGGCCGTTGTCTGTACTCCTGCTATAGGCCACCCATGTGTCATCACTGTCCTCGTCAGTCGGCGAACTCTGCCACATGCAGTAGATAGTGCCCTTGAAGGCAGCCATCACCACGCCATTGGCATAGTGGTCCGTCTCGTCAGTAGCCTGATGAATGGTATAGTGATTGATGCCTGGCGCTGCCTGTAGTCCCAGCGTCTCGTGCTGCGTCGTGTCTATCACCCCTTCGGCCAGTCGTGGCAACCAGTCCCCAGCCTGCATAGAGTAGGGGATGGCTGCCAGTAGACAGATTGTCATCAGTTTGAGGCTGGGTTTCATCAGTGTTATTCTATCTTTCTAAATATTTCTTCCCGTTTTTGATGTAAAGGCCTTTGTGGGGATGCTGCACTTCCATTCCCTGAAGATTGTACAGTCTCTCATTGGCAGGCGTTATGGCAGTCTTGCTGATACCTGTTGCTGATGCCGTATAAAGTGTAATCTTATAGCACGACTGTGCATCGCCCTTCGGCGTGAACGAAAGTTTGCCAGCGACAGGCTGTGCAAATTCAATGGTGTGGGTTGCCCTATTCACTTCGGCGTCTCTTGGAGGAAAGACATAGTCGGTCGAGGCATAGTTCTTGCCAGCCAATTCACCAAGATAGCCCGTTGCTCCATCTGCATTGCAATAGCCGTAGATTGTTATTTTGCTGATGCTGATGCCGTCTGGAATAGTGATTGTGTACTGCTTGTTTCTTGAATACTTGATGGTTCCGTCACTACCTGTTGCAGGAGAACCTGTCTGGTCAATCTTGAAGCCTTCGGCAAAGGTCCAGTCACCATTGGATGTTTGCTGGCTAATGTCATATTCAGAGGCTTGTTGCTCTTCACCTTCATTGATAACGCTGCCCATCAGATGCCCGCCTTCATATTGCTTTTCTGTGATATCAGCAACCAATGAGTTCATATAGACCTCCAGATTGGTGTATCCTTCAGCATTGGTGGAGTTCCCGTCTGCCGCATCGTCAGGATTCAGGCCGTTGGCTTTCTCCCATTCGTCAGGCATACCGTCACCATCAGTATCTGTTGGAGCCGCGTCGCTTTTTAGTGTTGGCCATGCGCTCCAGTCTGAACCGGCGTCCTTGGGTTTGTTGTCATCCTGTGAGTTGATCATTCCTGGTTCGCATCCATTGCCTGTATAGGTGGCCTTGCCATTGCGGGTGTCACTGATCATCAGTTCGTCATACGTGTCACGGTGTAGCGAGCAGCCTACGTAGTCAAGCACTTTCTCATAAGCCTTGGTGGCAGTGTGGGTGGTGGTTTGGATGAAGTAGATAGGCTCCTCCAGTTTGATGGTGTCCTGTGTGGTCTTGGTGAATGTGCCGTCATTGCCATTGGCATCTACCTGGTCGATAATGCCGATCTTCCAGTTGTCATTTGTCACGTCGGCCCACTTCTCGTTGACATTGCCAGTGACGTACAGATGTCCCCAAAGGTGGAGGGCCGGTGCATAGGCTGGATAGGTCTTGATATAGTCGTTAGTACGGCAGCCTATACCGGCAATACGCTTTTGATAGCCTTCCTTACGGTTCAGCGTAGCGGGGCCTGGCTTATAATAATTGTTGACGATGTTCACATTCATGCCTTCGCCGCCATAACAGCCGTTGCCGCCGTAGTTGTAGATGACATTGTTACGCATGTCCATCCGCTCATCCAATTGCGTAGTGGGTCTCGGGCCAAGTCGGGGGGTACGTGAGCCGTGATGGGCTATCAGGTTGTGGTGGAATGAGGCTCCGCTGCCGCCCCAGTTGCCGCCGTAGCCGTGATTGCCCTTAGAGTGACCTGCTGCTACAAGACTCTGTGATACCAAGCACCATTGCACGGTCGTGTTCTTATTGCCGAGTACGGAGAGGCATTCATCAATCGACCAACTGACAGAGCAGTGGTCTATCATCCAGTCCTGCTGGTCGAAGCCGCCGAAGCCGTCCCATCCGTCGGCACCGTTGACTTTGACATTCTTGTTCCCAAGTCTGAATCTCATATAGCGCACAATGATATTATTGCCTTTCATCACGCAGGGATAGTCAGCCACGCAGATGCCATCACCAGGGGCCGTCTGTCCGGCGATGGTGGTGTTGCTGCTGATGTTAAGTCCAGACTCCAGGTGGATGGTTCCTGATACGTCAAAAACAATAGTCTTAGTTCCTCCCTGATTAAGCGCCCAGCGGAGCGATCCTGCGCCAGAGTCTTTCAGGTTAGTCACGTGATACACATTGCCGCCACGTCCACCAGTGACATAGCGCCCGAATCCTTCAGCACCGGGGAATGCCGGCGTTTTTTCTTGGGCTAGGGCCGTAAAGGTAAAGAGTGTTACCAAACCGACCAGTTTCATTCTAATGTTCATTATGTTTTTATTAATTTGTTTTTGCGGGTGCAAAGATATCTCTTTTACTTATGATAGGAGAGTAATATTTATCTGAATCCGATGATTATTTGTCAGTAGTACACATAATACGTTGCAAAGATACAAACTTATTCCGAAATCTGCAAGTTTAGGTTTGAAAAAGGTGGAGACTCGTAATGAGTTTCCACCTTAATAGATTATGATAGTTCGAAAATTACTTCTGGATAGTCTTCTTACCGTTCTTGATGACAATACCCTTGTAATTATCATCAACCTTCTGACCTGCGAGGTTGTAGACAGTATTGCTCTGAGCGTTAACTGTCTTCACGTTCTGAATAGCGGTAGCTGCAGCAGGAGTGATTTCGATTGAAGAAATCAGAATGTTGCCTGTGCCAGAGTACTTCTGGAAAGTGAAAATAGAGCCACCCTCAGCACCTTTAAGTCCGAACTCGATGATGTTGCCCCCTTCCTCGGTAACGTCGTCATGACCGAATGTCGTACCACTTACGTTCACATAGTTCTTACGATCGGTTGTTATGCTCTCATCATTGTCTGGGTTGAGAGTCTTACAAGAGTTCTTAGATGTAATAACCTTTACGTTAACAGAGTCACCTTCTGCAACCATAAAACTGATGTTGGTGTTGCTCATCATAATATAGGCCTCCTGACCCTCAGGAACCTGATACTTTGCATTGTCACCATTTACTACACCGAAAGTGAGGTTCTTCACAAAGAAATCGGCCTTGTCTGCACTGATAGTACCACCCTCGATCTTGTAAACTGTACCAGTTGTAGAAGTTGCAGTAGCCTCCTCATCGACAACTGCTTTACCAGCGGTAACAGCGATGGTCTTCTTCTCCTTAATTGGATTCAGCACATAAACATCCTTAGTGGTAGATTTAGTCGTGAATGTAGCATATTCACCATTTACAATCTGAGAGTATGCTGAGATTGTGGCAGACTCTGTCAGAGTAAACGTACTGCCTTCTGCATCCTTAATGTCTCCATAAGAATAGAAATTCTTTGCACCCTCATACTCAGATTCGATTGTTACATTTGCCCCGTCTGCCTTGATTGCAGGAGCGTTGAATGAGAAACTAACGTTACCTTCATTGTCTGCACCATCACAAATCAAATCATCAGCAGCCTTACCATCGCCAAAGTTCATGAAAGCCTGGAACTTAACGGTCATATCCTTGTAGCACTTGATGGGTTCTGTATAAACCTCACTGGCAGCAGTAGGAGCAGATCCATCGGTAGTGTAAGTGACGATAGTCGGAATCTTCTCAGTAGAGCCTTCCTCGACCATGTCATTAGGAGTACAAACTACCTCGCGGTACCATAGGCCGTTCTCAAATGTCTGTTTGCCTACCTTTACGGTTGGAGTGCCAGGAGCCTCTTTTGCTTCAATGATGATAAAACTAACAAACATATCGCCATTGTTGTCGCCTATATATACAAGACCGTCATCAGCGGCTGTCCACTCAATTCTTCTGAGGTTGGCAGCAGGTACGCCTTCCTCGCCTGAGGTTCTTTCTGATTTTGTACCCTCACCAAGACGTTCTTTGAGGCTGGCATCCTTTGCAAATACGGGGAAGCGGTCATCCTTGTTGTTGTCTTGGTAGAAAATAATCACCTTGGACTGGGCTGTCACTTTGATGGCAATCACATCTTGTGACTTCTTTAAGCGGAGGAAGTTGTAATGTTCACCATATTCTCCATACTTAGCGGCAATTTCTTCAGTTACAAGGACACCATCTGCCGAAGCAAGATTAATCTTTCCTTTGTTTGTTGCCGTAGAACCACCTGTTACATCTAGGAAATGGTCATCTCCGAAAAGCACTCCCTTTCCAGGACGGGCTCCAAGTTCATCGCAAACCAGCACATAACTGTGTTTCAACGGCTTGATGTCATCAGTAGTTGCAGCATTTGCTACGCTGATAAACCCCATAAGGGCCAGACATAAAGTAAAAATTTTCTTCATAAATGAAACGTTTTAGTTAATAAATAAAGAGTTATTTAATTGTTATATCTAAATTTTCTTGTTTTGTATCTATTTTACGGTGCAAAGTTACTAAATTAATTGTAATAATCAAGCAAAGTCTTTGTTAATTTTACGTAAAGGTTTACGCTTGTGACTTGATAAATTTAGGGGCATGCTTGGAGATGAAAAAGAGACCACATTTCTGCGGTCTCTTCCTTCAATATAATGCAAGGGTATTACTGCTTAACAAGGTAAGTCTGAGCGGGTGTGTCACCAAAGTGAGCAATGGTGATAATCTCCTTCGTTCCGCTAACAGCGATGCCGACGAAAACGGCAGATTTGGAAATGTTGCCCTTGTCGTCTCTCACTAATTTCAGTATTTCCAGACGGCCAGTCGTAGCAGAGTACGAGTACTCGTAATAAGGTTGGTTGTCACTATTCGACTCGTCGGTCCAAGTCCCCTCAGTCGTACCTTGGCTCATCTTCACACTGACGGAGTCGGCAGTGATGAAGTTGAGGCTCTCCACAAATCCCTGAACCTCCTGACCATAGGCATTGACTTTCAAGCCCGTACCACGCACCCATTTAGTATTGGCCAGACTTTCGGGATGTGCAATTGCCAAAGAGTCATTGTAGTTTGTCACCCACGATGGGTTGTCGGTGTTGACTCCCTCATATTCGTTGGCGTCGCTGCAGGCAGTAGTGAGGCCGAGGCCTGTCACTACCGCGAATACTGCAAATATCGATTTCTTGAATATCTTCATAATGCTTAATATTTCAATTTCTCAATTTCTCAATCTTACTTATTGCGCCAACGGGCTGCACCTACATTGTTTTTATAGATGTCGTTGTCCTTGTTCTTGAAATACAAGTTCACGTTAAACTCCGATGAGGCTGTTCCGTCGAGGGCATCAGCACGGTGCATATCCTTATCGCTGGCAGTTGCTGCGATATGTGGCGGACATGGTTGCTCCATCAGGTCGGTGGCTGAGATATTAGCCACTGAAACCTCGAGTGATCCGTTCAGGGTCGCATTACCATCTTTTACCAACTTTCCGAAGTTGTTGCTTGTCGACGTCCATGGAGTGTTACTAAAGATAGAGCCATTGGTCAGGTCATTATTGGTTGACCAGTTGTTCTCAAAGTTAAGCGTAACCTTACCAGATGAACCGTCAGTCTGAGTTTGGGTATTGCGGATGTCGGCTCCCCACTGTGCCAGCACTCGCTGGTCGCCTGGCTTTTTACAGAGCACAATCAAGTTATTCTTCACATTGAAGACTGATCCGTTTGGCAGTCCGCGCATCTTGAAGATGGCACCGTCGGCACGGGTGTTGAAGTTTATCAATGTGTTGTTGGAGAATGTGATATTCCAAACAGTTCCTGGTATCCATGCTATTTCACTTTGCTCAGCAAAGAAGGCAGGGAATGGACTGTCATAGAATGTGTTCTCTGTGACCTTCATGTCCTCGTAGAGGTTGGAACTGGTGTTGGCACCTGATCCGTGGATCCAACAGTAACCACCGGCCCCCTGGTTGTAGTAGCCGCAGTCCATGAAAAGGTTGTTCTTGATGACCACATGACGCCAGATTTTATAGTTCACGCCCTGCTCGCGGATGAAGCCACGCACCAGACGCTTAAATGAGCAGTTCTCAATGACGAGAGAGTCAAGCGAGATGGCCATACCGTTAGAGAACATATTAAAGAAATAGTTACCCGTAGGATTGCCGAGACCGCCTTGCTGGTCACCATAGTTGAAGCATTTGGGGTTGTCGAAGTCAATGTCGTAGAAGGCCAGTTTCTTCATGTATATCTCACCGCCTTCGCCTGCCTCAGGTTGACGACCAAAAGTAAACATAGAGTAGGGACAGCCGTTCCACTGCTCACCATTGACTCCCTGGCTGTACATGGCATCCTTACCGATGCCGCATATCACCTTGGCTCGTTTGCCCTGTGCCACGTCGGCAGGATTGGTGCGAAGTACAAAGCCCTTACAGGTAATGTCATTGCCGTCGAGGTAATAGGTTTTACCACCTTCCAGCATGAAGGTCTGGCCCTCTGCATATTGGGTGTTCTCAATGAAGTCGTAAAGTGTTGGTGTCAGCGGGGCTGCATCGTATTGATCAGCCAGTGCAAACACCTGAGTGCGGCTTGCCGTTTGGTTGGGGATGGGCAGACTGCTAGCCTGTGCCTTCAGTTCTGCATGATTCAGCAAGATAGGCTCACCAGGCTGACCGTCAGAGCGAGAGGTACAGGTATTATATTTTGCATCGATGGCCACAGGTACACGCGGGTCAATGGCATCAATGACATAAACAGAGTTGGCGGTCAGACCGTCAACAACAACGTAGCCACGGTCGCGGTCTTCCTGAGTAATCTGATAGCGCTTCCACTTCTCGCCCACGGTCGAATTTGGATTATTAGGCGAGGGCGAAACGGTCAGTATCTGGTAGCCAAGATTGCCGCTTTCGTCGATGTTGAAGTTCTCATAGTAAGCCTCCATCTTGTCAAGATCGTCAGGGTCAGTAATCTCTGCATCTTCTGCATAGCCCAGTGATTCCTTCACCGTCTTGTTCAGGTAGACGTGCATCGTAGTCTCTGTAGTCTCTGCCTGATTCACGTAGATGGCATTAGGGGTAGGATAGCGGTCGTTAGTGGCTATGCCTACATACTCCTGCCACTGGCGACCGTTGCCGTGACCATACCAATTAGAGGCGTGCGAGAAATCGGTCTTGTTGTCATCCTTCTTTGATAGGCAGCGGATAGCAAAGCGGTAGTCGGTAGAGTACTGAAGGTCCTTAATGAGGAGTTCAAGCACCTTCGGGCCTACGATGGTGTCGAGCAACAGGTCGCTCGTGCCCTGAATGCTGGCCCATGCTTCTGAACCTTGTGAAACCTTCGGCTGGAGTGCCATCTGTATCTGATATCCGGCGCAGTCTTCCACACCATACCAATAAAGGTGTATGGTGTTGCCGTGGGGATATCGTGCGTCGAGTCCGCAGTTATAGGGATAGTCACTTCCCTTACCGCGAGTATTATCGACGATGAACATGGTCATAAACTCTCTGTCTGTGCCAGGCGCAGCCTCTGTCTTGTCGTCTTTACACGACACCATTAAGGCAGAAGTGCCAGCCAGCAGGAGCAGCATCATGCTATTTAGTATCTTTTTCATATCGTTTGTACGTTCAAGTGATTAATATCCGTAGTAATTCTTGTATTCGCCAGAAGAACGCTGTATGACTGTACCCGGATAGGGCAGGATATAGCGTACTGGAGGAAGTTCACTCGCTGCTGGCATACCTGAGAACTGGGTGAGTACGCCATCGCGGATAATCCAGAGGTTACCACCATCGTCACAGCGGATGTATCCATAGAATGAATACTTACACTGGTCGACAGGCTGTCCGTTAGATTCGTTGCCCCACTTGTAGAAGTCTGCATTTAGCCAACTCTTGGCACTGAAACCTCCACGGGTGATGGCGCTGGTTACAGGAGATGCCATCGACTTGTAGGCATTATAGATGCGCAGACTCTGCATGCTCTGGTTGGGGTATTTCTGAACAATATTGCCAGAACCGTCTACCTGATAACCATAGAGTTGTGCTTTATACATACGCAAACCGTAAGCATTTGCTTCTCCGATGTTGTAGGTGTGATAGTAGATACGAGATGGTAGGTTGTCAATATAGCCATCATCTGTCGTATAACCATCGTGCTCATTGATAGCATCTTCATAGCCGGTCATGCCACCTACGTTCTGCATAGCGGCAGAATAGTAGCGCAGGAAACTATAGACGAGTTCCTGATTGTAGGTATTGGTACGTACCAAGTCGCGCCAACGCATGTTCTCACCTGCGAACTCCCACTTACGTTCATCGAGCACGGCTTTTTGGAAAGCCTCCTTTGAAGCCTGTGCTTCAGCAATGAAGGCAGCGTCACCGTCCTCAGTGTTTCTGAAAGCACGGCTGTGAACCTCCTGCAGACATTTCACGGCTTTCTCTGTAGGTCCGCCGTTCAGTTCATTGGCGGCTTCGGCATACATCAGCAGCACATCGGCATACCGCATATACGGATAGTTGATACCTGTAGAACCTGTGGTGGTGTTGCCAAGGGCAGAACCTGTCCCCGTCCAGAGTTTCGACCACTTGTTGTTGTGCACTGAGTAGTCATTGCGGATATATACAGAATCGGCCAGATTACCCTCTGCATTTGTGAAGTAACTATAGTACCACAGACCATTGACAAACTCGCGGCGCATATCACCCTCACGGAAGAGGAAACGATAGAATGCATTCAGGCGGGTGCCACCATCGCATTTACCCCAAGAACCGACCGTTGAACCCTCATAGTCTGCATACGTTGGTCCTTGGTTGTAACCGGTGTTGCCTGTCGAATTCTTTGCGAAAGGAATCTCGAAGATGGGGTCGTCGTTGTTGATCACCTGATAGTTACACTCATTGACAAACACATCCTGATAGTTGTTTGTCAGGCTGTGAGTGCCTACCATAATCACAGAGTCTGCATATGACATGGCTGTGCGGTAATAATCCTGATAGTCGGTGGGACGCTGCATCGTACCGTAAGAGCGAGTGTTGCTCTTGTCTGGACGTAGTGAATAGCCACCGGCAGTCAGGGCGATACGTGCGATGAGTGCATGTGCAAACTCTTTAGAGCAGCGCTCTATGGTTGTGCTATTTGATGAAGACATCTTGACAGCAGCCTTTTGCAGGTCAGCAATGAGGGCTTTCTGTATCTCCTCGCGGTCGGTAACAGGCAGCATAACCTTCGCGCCTCTGTCATTAGTCGATTCGAACGAGAAAGGTACGTCGCCAAACATCACTACCAGGTCGTGGTAAGCCATAGCACGCAGGCACTTGGCCTCGCCAATCCATTGTAGCATGTCAGGGTCAGGAGTTGTCGTGGGATTCCCATTCTCATCAGTGGTATAGTAAATAGAACTGGCCTCCGCAGACGTGATAAGGGTATTCGCATATTCAATCAGTCGGTATGCGGCAGTCCAGAATTTCAGGATGTCGCCACCCTCGTCGTCGCAGTCAAAACGCTGATACGTTGTATGCGAGTGTGCACTGTTTGAATTGATGGCAATATCCACGTCGCTGTTGAGGATAAAGGTCTTCTGGTAGGCGTTGCCGTAGAGGTCTCCGACAAGTGCCTGGGCATAGACACCGTTGAGGGCACGCTCCACCTCGGATTTCTGGCTGTAGACGAAGTCCACGGTGTATTTTGAAGGGGCTTCCACATCCAGGTAGTCATTGCAGGAAGTCAGCAGGCTTCCTCCAATCATCCCAAGAGGGAGTGCTACAGCCGCATAGAGCACGTATGATAATATATTCTTCTTCATATAGATGCTTTGTTAGTTTTAGAATGTGATGTTAGTGCCGAATACAAACGAGCGGCTACGTGGGTAGCGGTTGTAGTCGATTCCGCAGGCCAGGCCTGTCTGAACATCCACTTCAGGGTCATAGCCACTGTAACTGGTGATGATGAACAGGTTGCTGGTCGACACATAGAAGCGAGCCTTGGAAATACCAACCTTCGAAGTAAGTTTCTTCGGCAGTGTGTAGCCTAGGGTGATATCGTTACAACGGAGGAATGAGCCATCCTCGATGAAGTAACTGTTACAAATCCTTGTGCCTACGTCTGCAGGGTTCCACAGCGTACGACCCATGTTGGCTTCCTTGTAGATGTCAACAGAAGTCTTGTTGGGGTGGTAGTACATCTTATAGAGAATGTCACCCTTGGTGCCTGTAATACTTCCGTCAATATCATTGTATTGCCAACCATCTTTGAACTTTGCAAGTACATTGAGGAAAGTGTTCTTGTTGTCCTGAGAGGCTGACAAGGTGTAGGCTGTGGCATTATTAACGTCGAAATCGAGCATATAGGTGAAGTTGGCTGTGAAGTCAAAGTCCTTCCAAGAACCGCTCAGACCAAAACCACCCTGAATCTTCGGGTTGGTGTTACCAATCACGGTACGGTCGTTCTCGTCGATACGCCCGTCACCGTTCAGATCCTTGAACTTTATCTTACCCGGCAGTGTTGCAACGCCAGAGTTGCTCGTTCCTGAAACGTCGTTGATGACGGTCACGTAACCGTCCTCACGTGGAGCCTGGTTCTTCGAGGTGCCGTTGTCAGCAGCGGCAGACCCCCAAGGCATAGCCTGGTAGTTGTTCAGGGGATCGAAATAGAACTCGTCGAAGCCATAAAGACCGTCATAGACGAAACCGTAGATGAGTCCAACCTCGTCACCGACTCTCAGGTAGTAGTCATACATATTGGCAGACTGCCAGCGTACTTTTCCTTCGTAAGGCTTGAAAGTTTCACCGCCGTCCAGTTTGTCAATCTTCTTCTTGTTCCAACCGAAGTTGACATTGGCAGAGAGTACGTAGTCCTTGCCCTGAAGGATGTCACCACTGATGGCAAACTCGATACCCTTGTTGGTGACCTGACCGATGTTCTGCATCTGATTCGGATAACCCACTGTTGAGTTCAGGCCTGTTGAATAGAGCAGGTCGCGGGTGGTATTCCAGTAGAATTCGGGTGTAATGGTCACGCGGCCATTGAATAGTGAAATGTCGGCAGCCACGTTGCGGGTGACGGTCGTTTCCCATTTGGTCTCAGGGTTCGGAGCACTTGAAGGTAGTGCATAGTATTTCTCTCCGTTTGCAGTGGTCTCTAAGAAACCAGGTCCGCCTGTGGAATTGATAGAGTAAAGCAGACGGAACATATCACTATTGATATTGTTGTTACCAGCCAGACCGAGGGCTGCACGTAACTTCAACTGCGAGATCCATTTCACATTCTTCATAAATGGCTCTTCAGAAATTACCCATGCACCAGAGACAGAGGGGAAGTAGCCCCACTGTTTGCCAGGTGCAAACTTTGTGGAACCGTCCGCACGGAAAGTTGCTGAGACCAGGTAGCGGTGCTTGTAATTGTAACTGGCCTGTCCGAAGAATGATGCCGTGCGGTTGGGTGTCGAGAGGTTAGAATAAGCCTCGTATGGGGTTCCGAAACCCATGTTGTTCCATGCCTCCCTTGCAGTAAATGAACGGGGGAAGAAGTGATTCGTCATCGAGTTCTCACGATCCTGTACCTCACTGATCTCCTGGCCCAGCAGGAACGACAGGTTGTGGTCGTCCTTGATACTCATGCTGTATGAGGCTGTATTGGTCCAGATATAACTCAGGCGCTTGCTGTTGACGACTGTTGCCACCGGCATCTTGTTGTGTACGGTTGCCTGTCCGACATCAGTCAATGCACCATAGAAACGGTTGCTGTCAATCCAGCGCAGTCCTATGGTTGCCTCCGAGCGCAGTGTCAGGCCTGTGATGGGCTTCCAGTCCAGTGCAATACCGTTGGTGTAGGTATAAGAATGCTTTATCAACTGGTTGGTAGCGATATCGTTCTTCGGATTAGTGTATTGGAAGAGTTGCTCCTCGTCGGGGTCTGCGTATGCAGTGTCAATATAGCCATATTCACGCAGACCGTTGGTTGGACGGTATTGAAGTACATCGATGATACCGCCGGTTCCCACATGTTCACCACCAGCACCCTCATCGCGGCGGAAGGTGAACTTCGGGTTGAACTGTATTGAGAAACTCTTCGCAATCTGTACGTTGGTCTTCATGTTGATGTTGGTGCGGCGCACGCCAGAGCCCAGGATGATACCTTTGTCCTCTGACTGCGTGATGGAGACATTGAACTTCACCTTCTCCGAGCCACCACCGATGGTCACGTTAGTAGAATAGTTCAGAGGCGTCCCGCCCATTACCTCGTCCTGCCAGTCGTGAGTAGGCAGAGTTGTGTACATATCCAAGTCGTAAGGATTACCGAAGTTGGCCTTGAAGAACTTGGCGTTTGTAGAACGGGTGCCGTTGGCAGCGTGCCATTGGTACTGATACCTAGCGAACTCAGAAGCATCCATCAGGTCAAGTTTCTTCGATATGTGGCTTATTGAGAGGCTACCATTGAAAGAGACTTTCACTTGGCCTTCCTTGGCCGACTTTGTTGTGACAATCACTACACCATTACCACCCTTGGCACCGTAGATGGCGGTCAGGGAGGCATCCTTCAGAACGTCGATAGAGGCAATATCTGTTGGGGGAATATCATTGATGTTGTCTACCTGGAAACCGTCAACGATGTAGAGCGGTTCGTTTGACTGGGTCACTGAGGTACCTCCACGAACGCGGATGTTAACGTCGGCGCCAGGCTGACCGTCGACTGTCGTTACCTGCACACCCGAAATCTTACCCTGTAGGGCTACGGCTGCTGAGGTAACAGGTACTACAGCCAGTTTGGCACCACTGACTGAACCGACTGATCCTGTCAGGTCCTTGCGGGCCTTGCTGGTGTAACCAACGACAACCACTTCCTCAAGGGCTGCATTGTCGTCCTGCATGGTCACCTTCATGCTCTGCGAAGCAGCCACTTCCTGTGACACCATGCCGATGTAGGAGATGACCACGTGCTTTGCTTTCTTCAGCGTCAACTGGAAGTTTCCGTCGAAGTCGGTCACGGCAGCATTTTTGGGATCTCCCTTTTCCACTACTGTAGCACCGATTACTGGTTCACCAGTAGAGTCTAAAACTTGGCCTTTTGCAATCGTCTGCGCAAGCACCTCGGGAGGAGCGAGTACAAAGAATGCGGCTAAAAGGCAAAGTTTACACAATAGTCTCATTGCTTGATTCATGCTTTGTTTGTTAAAGTTATTAATTAGTAAATGTTAAATTTATGCAGATTAGTCAATAATTCGCTGCAAATTTAATATAATTTTTGCATTTCGCCAAATTATTTTGCTCTTTTTT
>Ga0310694_10003437_pt1 | contig 15576 bp, 13 predicted proteins | sample 174DNAGHGhighgp2_FD_203884 | JGI IMG/M metagenome (GOLD analysis project Ga0310694, IMG submission 203884) | Sheep rumen microbial communities from Palmerston North, Manawatu-Wanganui, New Zealand - 1742 DNA GHGhigh gp2 (v2) (version 2) | ecosystem: Host-associated > Mammals > Digestive system... | reverse complement strand
CCTCTTCTTCGCTGCCTCTTCTTCGCTGATAAAATATTACAGACATTACAGACCCCACCCCTAACCCCTCCCCTTGAAGGGAGGGGATGGCTGCGCATTGAGCTACGCGAAGGGCAAGGCGCAGCGAAAAGTCCTGTAGGGACGAAAGAACTCGGGTAATGAACTGACATATTTAGCGCCATAACTATGTCACTCCATCCGTACAGCATGTGTCTTTTTGCCATCTGGGTTTTTTATGCAAAAGTTTCCTGCCGAGAAACCTTTGGTTTCCTGCCGAGAAACCGATGGTTTCTCGGCAGGAAACTTTTAAAACCCATGATGCCTTGAAACTGCAGGATTCTCACATGGGTTGAAATCCATAGAAAAGCTTTTTTCTTTAACTCCAAAACTTGCGAAAGTTGAATCTGTAAAGAAACCGCCCCCTACCCCCTGCTGTCTGAGGGGTAGGGGGCGGAGGCAGGCGGGATAATCATCGTTCAATAACCATGATGAATAACCCGCTACCGCAGAATATGGCTTACAGCGTCTGCTTCACCTCTATCTCCTGGAAGGTCTCGATGATGTCGCCCTGCTGTATGTCGTTGAAGTTGACGAGCGAGATGCCGCACTCGAAGTTGGTGGCCACCTCCTTGACGTCGTCCTTATAGCGCTTGAGTGCGTTGATGGCACCGGTGAAGATGACAATGCCGTCGCGTATGAGGCGTGCCTTGTCGGTGCGGTGCACCTTGCCCTCGGTGACCATTGCTCCGGCCACGGTGCCAATCTTCGAGATCTTGAATACCTCGCGCACCTCGACCTGTGCAGTGACCTCCTCCTTGATGACCTTGTCGAGCATACCCTCCATGGTGGAGCGCACGTCCTCGATGGCATCGTAGATGATGCTGTAGGTGTTGATTTCCACTCCCTCGCTGTCTGCGAGCTTGCGTGCTGCCGACGAGGGACGCACCTGGAAGCCGATGATGACGGCCTTGGATGCTGAGGCCAGCATGACGTCGTTCTCCGAGATTTGTCCCACGGCCTTGGCGATGACGTTGACCTGCACTTTCTCGGTAGAGAGCTTGATGAACGAGTCGCTGAGTGCCTCGATGGAGCCGTCGGTGTCGCCCTTGACGACGATGTTGAGCTCGTGGAACTCGCCGAGTGCGATGCGGTGGCTGATGTCGTCGAGACCGATGGTGCGCTGTGTGCGCAGTCCCTGCTCTCGCTGCAGCTGCTCGCGCTTGTTGGCTATCTCGCGTGCCTCCTGCTCGGTGTCCATGACGTTGAAGGCATCGCCTGCTGTCGGGGCGCCGTTGAGTCCCAGGATGATGGCTGGCTGTGCTGGCTTCGCCTCCTGTATGCGCTCGTTGCGCTCGTTGAACATGGCCTTGATTTTTCCGTGGCTGGAGCCTGCGATGACGACGTCGCCCACCTTCAGCGTTCCGTTGCTGACGAGGACGGTGCTGACGTAGCCGCGGCCCTTGTCGAGCGACGACTCGATAATGCTGCCCGTGGCCTTGCGGTTGGGATTGGCCTTGAGGTCGAGCATTTCAGCCTCGAGGAGCACCTTCTCTAAAAGGTCTTCCACGCCGATGCCTTTCTTGGCACTGATTTCCTGACACTGATACTTGCCGCCCCAGTCCTCGACGAGGAGGTTCATGTTGGCCAGGTCTTCGCGTATCTTCTCCGGATTGGCTCCGGGCTTGTCTATCTTGTTGATGGCAAACACCATAGGCACGTTGGCGGCCTGTGCGTGTGCGATGGCCTCCTTGGTGGTAGGCATGACGGAGTCATCGGCCGCTATGATGATGATGGCGATGTCGGTGACCTGTGCACCACGGGCACGCATGGCGGTGAACGCCTCGTGTCCAGGGGTGTCGAGGAAGGTGATCTGTCGTCCGTCGGGCAGGGTGACATTGTAGGCTCCGATGTGCTGGGTGATGCCGCCCGCCTCGCCTGCTATGACATTGGTCTTGCGGATATAGTCCAAGAGCGAGGTCTTACCGTGGTCTACATGTCCCATGACGGTGACTATCGGTGCGCGCGGCAGCAGGTCGTTCTCGTCGTCGGCTTCCTCATGTATGGCGTTCTGCACCTCTGCGCTGACATATTCGGTCTTGAATCCGAACTCGTCGGCCACGATGTTGATGGTCTCTGCGTCGAGTCGCTGGTTGATGCTCACCATGATGCCGATGCTCATGCAGGTGCCTATGACCTTGACCACGGGCACGTTCATCATCGTTGCCAATTCGCTGACGGTGACGAACTCTGTGAGCTTCAGCGTCTTGCTCTGAGCTGCCTCTGCTGCCATCTCCTCGTTCATGCGCTCTGCCACTGCGTCGCGCTTCTCCTTGCGGTACTTGGCGCCTTTCTTGGTCATGGCGGTCTTCGACGTGAGGCGTGCCAGCGTCTCCTTGACCTGACGTGCCACATCCTCCTCGCTCACCTCCGGGGCGATGACCTTGGCGTTCTGCTGGCCTTTCTTCTTGTTTTTCTTGCCCTCCTGGTTGCGTCGCTGTGCGTTCTGGTCCTGTCCGAAGCCCTGGTTGCCATTGCCGCCGCCCTTGTTCTTCTTGGCGTTGTTCTGCTGCCCGCTGGCTGCCTTGGCTGCCTCCTCTATGTCGACGCGTCCGGAGCGTATGCGCTCGCGCTTCTTCTTCTCGCCGCCTTGTCCGCCCTGTGCGGCACGCTGCTGGGTGGCTTTCTCCTCGCGCTGCTTGCGTTTCTCCTCCTTCGACTTCTTCTTCGGTCGTGTGCTCTGGTTGATGGCCGAGAGGTCAATCTTGCCCAGCACATTCACCTTGGGTGCCAGCTTCTCCTCGCTCTTCAGCGTGAAGATGGTGGGTGAGGCGGGAGCAGCGGGTGCCTCAGCCTTGGCCTCAGCGACCTCCTCCTTGGCGGCAGGAGCCTGCGCCTTGACGGCAGGTTTCTCTGTGGCTTCCTCAGCCTTGTGCGCCGGCTTTTTCTCCACCTTCGGTGCCTGGGGTTTCTCTGCAGCCTTGGCAGCCGGCGTCGTCTCAGCCTTGGGTGCTTCCCCAGGCTTCGTGGCGGGTGCTTCCACAGGCTTTGAGGACAATGCTTCCGCAGGCTTTGCAGCCGTTGTCTTCGCGGGCTGTGCTGCCTTTGCCTCGGTGGCGGGCTTCTCCTCTTTCTTCGTTGCCGGTGTGACGGCCGGCTTCACCGGTGCCTGTGCCGATGCAGGCTTCTCGGGTGTGGTAGCTGCCGACCTCGGCTTGTTCAGGCTGCTGAGGTCAATCTTTCCCAGCGGCTTGAACTGCTGCCGTTGCAGCATCTCCTCCTCGGTCTTGGTCTTCACGGGGCCTGTCTCTGCCTTCTTCTCCTTCGGCTTCTTGGGGAAGAGCTTGTCGGCCTGTGTCTTCACGGCTTTGTCAGTGCTGAACGCCTCGACAAGCGCCTCATACTGCTGGTCGCTGATCTTGGTGTTCGTGGTGGCATCGTCGCGTACCTCGCCCAGGCTGGTCTTGTTCTTCAGATAGTCGATGGCCGTCTGAAGACCAATATTCAGTTCTGTTAATACTTTATTTAATCTTATTCCCATTCTTATCAATGCTTAATTCTTAATGCTTAATGCTTAATGCTTAATGATGTGATGTTTGCGTTTCTTAATGCTTAATGCTCAATATGCCTAATGCTCAGCGCTTTCATGGTGTAGCCGATTAAGCATTAAGCATTAAGCATTATTCAAACTCTGCCTTCAGTACGTTGAGCAGATGGTCGACAGTCTCTTCCTCGAGGTCGGCCTTCTCGATGAGCAGCTCGCGCGGGGCATTGAGCACCTCCTTGGCGGTGTCGTAGCCCAGTGCCTTGATGGCGTCGATGACCCACTGGTCTACCTCGTCGCTGAACTCGTCGAGATAGATGTCTTCGTCGGTCTCGTTCTCGTTGACCACGCGGAACACGTCGATGGTGTACTCTGTGAGCATGGAGGCCAGCTTGATGTTCATGCCTCCCTTGCCTATGGCGAGGCTCACTTCGTCGGGCTGCAGATAGACCTCTGCCTTGTGGTTGTCCTGGTCGAGGGTGATGCTGGTCACCTTGGCGGGCGACAATGCACGCTGGATGAAGAGCTGCATGTTGGTGGTGTAGTTGATGACATCGATGTTCTCGTTGCCCAGCTCACGTACGATGCCGTGCACGCGGCTTCCCTTGACGCCGACGCATGCTCCCACGGGGTCGATGCGGTCGTCGAAGCTCTCCACGGCCACCTTGGCACGCTCGCCCGGCATACGTGCCACGCGGCGTATGGCGATGAGGCCGTCGGCAATCTCGGGCACCTCGGCCTCTAAGAGACGCTTCAGGAAGTCGGGGCTGGTGCGTGAGAGGATGATGCGGGGATTGTTGTTCTCGTTGGTCACTTCCTTCACCAGTGCGCGCACCGTCTCGCCCTTGCGGTAGGAGTCGTTGGGTATCTGGTCGCTCTTCATCAGGTGCAGCTCGTTGCCCTCGTCGTCCATGAGCAGGACCTCGCGCTTCCACATCTGATAGACCTCGGCGCTGATGACGGTGCCCACTTTGTCCTTGTACTTCTGATAGAGGGCGTCGTGGTCGAGCTCCAGAATCTTCGATGCGAGCGTCTGACGCAGGTTGAGGATGGCGCGGCGTCCGAACTTGGTGAAGTCCACCTCTTCGCTCACTTCCTCGCCCACCTCGTAGTCGGGCTCTATCTTCAGTGCTTCGCTCAGGGCTATCTCCTTGTTCTCGTCCTGCACCTCATTGTCGTCGACGACGATGCGGTGGCGGTGAATCTCGAAGTCACCCTTGTCGGGGTTCACAATCACATCAAAGTTCTCGTCGGAGCCAAACAGCTTGGCCAGCACGTTGCGGAAACTCTCTTCCAACACGCTGACCAGTGTGGTACGGTCGATGTTCTTTGTCTCTTTGAATTCCTGAAAGGTCTCAAACATGCTGGGGCCTTTCGCGTTTTTCTTGATTGCCATTTATTTAATACTTTTTTCTTAGTGCTTCATTCGTTATCCCAGTCTTCCGTTACTTGAAGTCGAGCAGATAGCGTGTACTCTTCACCTCGTCCATCGAGAACTGGCAGTCCACGTCCACCTTCACGGGACGCTTCTTGCCCTCGGGCACCTGTTTCTCCTGCGTGGTGACGGTAAACAGTCGTCCGTCGACCTGCTTCAGTGTTCCGCTGAGCTTCTTGCCTTCTGCGGTGACCACCTCCACCTGGTCTCCCACGTGGTTGATGTACTGCTGCTCTACCTTGAATGGCTGGCCCAGGCCGGCAGAGCCCACCTCGAGCTCATAGTCGCCCAGCTCGTCGCCCAGCTGCTCCTGCAGGAAGCGGCTCAGGGCGGCGCAGTCTTCTATCCACACGCCGTCGGCGCAGTCAATCTCGATGACGATGCGGTCGTCGCCGCCGTCCATCTGGATGTCTACCAGGAAGTAGTCGCCTTTCTTCAGCCACTCTTCCACTTGTGCTTGAATAATTTCTTTTGTAATCATCAAAATACTCTTTTATGAAAGAATGAGGAGCTCTTTCGGAGCCCCTCATTCCTCTGAACGGCTGCAAAGGTACGCTTTTTTTGCCGTTCCGCCAAATAATTTGACAATAATCTTTAAAAAAAGTTACAGTGTGTGCTCAACCTGGCCCTATGAGCCCTATGAGTCCTATGGGTCCTATGGGTCCTATGAGTCCTATAAGTCCTATGGGTCCTATGGGTCCTATGAGTCCTATAAGTCCTATGAGTCCTATAAGTCCTATAAGTCCTATAAGACCCATAAGCCCCATCTCACCCTATGTTGACCGTCTGCGAACAATAGTCGACGGCGGCCATGCGGTGGGTGACGATGATGACGGTGCGCTGCTGGTCGCTCAGAATGTTGTGCAGCACGCGGCGCTCGGTGTCGGCATCGAGGGCGCTAGTGGCCTCGTCGAGCAGCATGATGCTGCCTGGCCGCAACAGTGCACGGGCTATCGCCAAGCGCTGAGCCTGGCCCTCGCTCAGGCCCCCACCCTGCTCGGAGAACTCAGTATCGATGCCATCGGGAAGGTCGAACACAAAGTCGGCACACGCCAAGCGAAGCACCTCCTCCATCTGCCCCTCTGTGGCCAAAGGATTGGCTAACAGGAGGTTCTGTCGCAGCGTGCCACTGAGCAGCGTATTGCCCTGAGGTACATAGACGAAGTTGCAGCGGTGGCAGGGCTTCAGTTCTTCGTTCCACGCATTACTATATATAGAGATGTGTCCCTCGGTGGGCTTCACCAAAGCCAGGAGGAGGCGTATGAGCGTGGTCTTGCCCGAGCCCGTTGGTCCCATCACGGCGGTGCAGGTGCCGGGAGCGAAGTCGAAGTCGGCATGTTGCAAGGTAGGCCGCTGGCCAGCAGCACCGTAGTTGAACGTGACATCGCTGAAACGGATGCCGCAGGGAGTGGGTGCCGGGTGCGGGTCGTCAAGCTCTTCGGCAGGCATCTCGTCCAGCTCCATGAGACGCTCGGCGGCGGTAAAGACACTGACGAAGGCGGGGGCCAGACGGGTGATGTCGCGCGCCGGACCCTGGATGCGGTAGACGAGCTGCAGGAATGCCGTCATGCCGCCAAAGCTGAGCGTGCCGGCATGGAGGCGCAGCGCTCCCCAGAGGAAGGCAATGAGATAGCCCGCCGAGAAACCAAAGTTGAGGAAGAAATTGCTGATGACGGAGAAGAGCGTGCGCTGCTTCACCCAGTTGCGCAGCGTGTGCTGTTTGTTTTCCAGCCGGTCAAGCATCTGCGGCTCGGCCTCCATCGTCTTCACCAGCATACGGTGCTGCATCGTCTCGGTCAGCAAGCTCTGAATCTGGCTGTCGGTCTGGCGCACCTCGCGCGAATAGCGGCGCATGTGAGCCACATAAAAACGGCTGACCAGAGCGAACAAAGGCAGAATGGCAATGGTGATGCAGGCCAGCCACACGTCCATGCGCAACAGATAGAAGAAGGCGCCGAAGAACATGGCCAGCGTGGAGAGCACCGACGGCAGCGTCTCGGTGAGGAATGTCACCACCTGCCTCACGTCCAGCTCCAAGCGGTTGATGATGTCGCCGGAGTGCATCGCCTCACGGCCCTGCCACTGCTGGCGCAAGAGGCGGGCCACAAGCTGCTGCTGCATGCGGTTCTGGGCCTTGATGCCGAGGATATTCCTGATCCAGACGCGCGAGATGCCTACGGCGAACTCCGCCAGGATGATGAGGGCCATCACACCAATGGCCCAGTAGATGGAGCCGGGGCGCACGCCGGAGGCGGTGTCGATGGCACGCTGCATGGCCCACACCGTGAGCAGCGAGAGACCCACGCCGAAAAGACCCACGCAGGCATTGAGCGTGGCCTGAAGACGGTTGCCGCGCAACGCCTGCCACAGCCAGCGCGCTATCTCGCGCCAGTTATACTTGCTCTCAGGCAAGTGGAACAGCATTTTAAACTTCATCATCTGCTAAAAAAGTATCATGCCATCACTCTCGCCCGTCGGCTCCCCACATCATCTTCTGCCTCAGCGTAGCAAAATAGCTGGCTGAAGCACGCTTCACCACACGCGCCACATAGGGTGCACGGCTCAGGCGAATGGCGGTGCCTTCGGGCATCTTCTGCGAGCGGCCGTCGATGGCCACGAGGAAGGTGTGACTGCGGCTGCTGACGGTGAGTTCAACGACGGCACTGTCGGGGATGACAATGGGGCGCACGTTGAGCGAATGGGGCGCCACGGCGGTGAGCAGCAATACGCCGGTGCGGGGCACGATGATAGGGCCGCCGTTGCTGAGCGAATAGGCTGTAGAGCCTGTCGGCGTGGAGACGACGAGGCCGTCGGCCTGGTAGGTCGTCAGGTATTCGCCGTTGATGCTGGCGCGGATGCTGATCATCGATGCGGTGTCGCGCTTGAGGATGGCTACATCGTTCAGCGCACAGGGACGGCCGTCAATAACGGCACTGCCGCGGCCATCGGTCTCCACAAGGATAAGGGCACGGTCCTCAACGCTGTAGTCGCCTCGGTAGAGCGCATCGATGGTGGCTTCCACATCGCCCGTGCCGGCATCGGCCAGGAATCCCAGCCGACCCATGTTGAAGCCGAGGATGGGTGTCTGTCGCGGGCCTACAAGGCTGGCGGTCTTCAGCAGCGTGCCGTCGCCGCCCATCGACAGGGCGAAGTCGGCCTCGAAATCACCGCCGGAAAAGGTGGAAACAGAAGCCGACGGGCCGACGAGACCGAGGGAGCCGGTCAGCTCGTCGGTGGTCAGCAGCTCAGAGCAACACAGGAAATCATAATACTCCTCTTCTATCATGATGCGTGCACCGCGCTCGCGCAAGCATAGCAGCACATCGCGCACCGCAGCACTCTTCTCATGCTGGTAGACATTGCCGAAAAGGGCAAAAGTGAGGGTCTGGGATGACATATTCTGCTTTTTTCTTTTCCGTCTGAAAAACTTTGTGTATATTTGCAGCTGCAAAAATACACATTTATTTTGAAACAATGGCAAAAGTTTATGTTTTTCTTGCTGACGGCTTCGAAGATGTCGAGGCCCTCATCCCTGTCGACGTGCTCAGACGCGGCGGTCAGGAAGTGGTAACGGTGAGCGTCATGGGCGACTCACAAGTGGTGGAATCGGCTCACGGCGTGCAGATAGTGGCTGACACACTGTTCGACGACGTTGACCTCAGTGATGCCAAGCTGCTGCTCCTGCCTGGCGGAATGCCCGGCGCCAGCAACCTCTACGACCACGAGGGGCTGAAGGAGGCGCTCGTGCGTCACTGCAAGCAGGGCAAACTGACGGCAGCCATCTGCGCAGCGCCCGGCGTGGTGCTGGGACAGCTGGGGCTGCTGCGTGGAAAGCGAGCCACATGCTATCCGGGCTTTGAGCAGCTCTTGGGCGGCGAATATACGGGCGAGCTGTGCACCGTCGATGGCAACATCGTCACGGCTGAAGGTCCTGCTGCTGCCTTCCCATTTGCCTACAAGCTCTTAGAGATGCTGGCCGGCGAAAGCGTGTCGCGGCAGATTGCCACGGGCATGCGCTACGCCCACCTGATGAATTGGTAGAAAACAGAGCGAAACGATGACGCTGAAATATGACGTGGTGGTCATCGGCGGCGGTCACGCAGGCTGTGAGGCGGCCTGCGCCGCTGCCAATATGGGCGCAAAGACGCTGCTGGTGACCATGGATATGAACAAGATTGCGCAGATGTCGTGCAATCCGGCCATCGGCGGCATTGCCAAGGGGCAGATAGTAAGAGAAATCGACGCTTTGGGCGGACAGACGGGCATCGTCACGGATGCTACAAGCCTGCAGTTCCGTATGCTGAACGTAGGCAAGGGACCGGCGGTATGGAGTCCTCGAGCGCAATGCGACCGCGGCAAGTTCATCTGGCAGTGGCGCACACAGCTCGACGCCACACCCAACCTCGACATCTGGCAGGACCAAGCCTGCGAACTACTTACTGAACCGACTCCACCTACCAAGCCAACCTCATCCCTCCCCCGCGTCACCGGCATCCGCACCATCTGGGGAGCAGAAATCCTCGCCTGTTGTGTCATCATCACGGCTGGCACCTTCCTCAACGGCCTGTTGCACATAGGAAGGAAAATGATTCCTGGCGGGCGCATTGCCGAGCCTGCCGTCGAAGGTCTGACGGAGAGCATCACTCGTCACGGCATACGCACAGCGCGAATGAAAACGGGCACGCCGGTGCGAATCGACAAGCGCAGTGTGGACTTCTCACTCCTCACCGAACAGCCCGGCGAGCAGCACCCCTACATGTTCTCCTACCTACCGTCAGGTTCCGGCTTCATCAATGAAGACTCAGCGTATGCTGCGGCACCGCCGCAGCCCTCTCGCCGCCTCCGCCAGCTGCCCTGCTGGACGGTGAACACCAACGCCGAGGTACACGAGGTGCTGCGCAGCGGCCTCAAGGACTCACCGCTATACAACGGACAGATTCAGTCCATCGGCCCGCGCTACTGCCCGTCCATCGAGACAAAGCTGGTCACATTCCCCGACCGCGAACAGCATCCGCTCTTCCTCGAGCCAGAGGGCGAGGAAACCAACGAGATGTACCTGAATGGCTTCTCTTCTTCACTGCCCATGGAAACGCAGATAGAAGCACTGCGACACATTCCTGCCTTCAAGCATCTGAAAGTTTACCGGCCTGGCTATGCCATAGAGTACGATTTCTTCGACCCAACGCAACTGAAACACACGTTGGAATCGAAAGTTATTGACGGTCTCTTCATGGCTGGGCAGGTCAATGGAACAACAGGCTACGAAGAGGCGGCAGGACAAGGACTGATAGCTGGTATCAACGCCGCATTGAAATGCGTTGGAACCAAAGAATTCATTCTGCATCGCGACGAGGCATACATCGGAGTGCTCATCGACGACCTGGTGACAAAGGGAGTGGACGAGCCTTACCGCATGTTTACTTCGCGTGCAGAGTTCCGCATCCTCCTTCGGCAGGATGATGCCGACCGCCGACTGACAGAGCGGGCCCACCAGATTGGGCTGGCTTCACAGCAGCGATACGATTGGTGGATGCAGAAGAAAGAAGCTATCGGAGAAATCGAGCAATTCTGCTACAACTTCCCCATCAAGCCCAAATTGATCAACGGCGCTTTGCAACAGCTTGGCACCACCCCGCTGGTGTTTGGTACGAAGCTGGCCGACCTCATTGCCCGCCCACAGCTCAGCATCAAAAGCCTGGCTCCATTCATCCCACAGCTGCAGGAGCGCATCGACCGTTTGCCCAACAGAAAGGAAGAAATAGTGGAGGCAGCAGAAATCCGCATCAAATACAAAGGTTACATCGAGCGCGAGCGCATCGTGGCAGAGAAAATGCACAGGCTGGAGAATATCCGCATCAAAGGTCACTTCACCTACGCCGACATCCAGTCGCTGAGCACAGAGGCACGGCAGAAGCTCACAGCCATCGACCCGGAGACCTTGGCACAGGCCAGCCGCATTCCGGGCGTCAGCCCCAGCGACATCAACGTGCTCCTCGTGTTGATGGGACGATAGGTTTCACATGAAACAATCTAACAATAACCAACGAATAAATCACTCATTATGAACAACCAAGTATTATTAGACCATCTGAGGTGCATCCCGGACTTTCCGAAGAAAGGCATCAATTTCCGCGACGTGACAACCCTCTACAAGGACGCCGAATGTGTGCAGATCATGCTCGACGAATTAGAGCGCATCTACAAGGACAAAGGCATCACAAAGATTGTAGGCATCGAGAGCCGCGGCTTCGTCATGGCCTCAGCTCTGGCCGGACGCCTCGGCTGCGGCATCGTCCTGGCACGCAAGCCCGGCAAGCTGCCAGCCACCGTCATTAAGGAAAGCTTCTCGAAGGAGTATGGCGTTGACACCATTGAAATGCATTTAGACTCTATCACCGAGGACGACGTGGTGCTCATCCACGACGACCTGCTCGCCACAGGCGGAACAGCCAAGGCTGCCTACAATCTCGTGCAGCATTTCAATCCAAAGAAGACATACATCAACTTCATCATTGAAATACGTGACGAAGGCCTGCACGGACGTGACCTCTTTGACGGCATAGAACTAACGACGCTGCTGACCGTTTAGCGCAGACGTGTTTCACGTGAAACAAACAACGAATGACGAGAGAAGAAAACGATAAACGACTGGCCTACCTGAAAGGCATAGTAAGCCGGCTGCCTGAGAAACCGGGCAGCTACCAGTTCTATGACGAAGCACACATTATTATATATGTAGGCAAGGCCAAGAGCTTAAAAGCACGCGTGTCGTCCTACTTCCACACGGAGGTAGACCGATACAAAACAAAGGTGCTGGTGTCAAAGATATTCGACATCAGCTACACGGTGGTCAACACAGAAGAAGACGCACTGCTATTGGAGAACGCACTCATCAAGAAATACAACCCAAGATATAACGTATTGCTGAAGGACGGCAAGACCTATCCGTCCATATGCGTGACCAACGAATTCTTCCCTCGCATTTTCAAAACACGAACCATCAACAAGAAGTGGGGAACCTACTTTGGCCCTTACTCTCACATTGGTTCGATGAACGCCGTGCTCGCTATTATCAAAGAGCTGTACAAACCACGCACTTGCCGCTTTCCCATCACGAAGGAGGGTGTGGAAAGCGGCAAGTACAAGGTCTGCCTAGATTATCACATCAAGCGCTGTAACGGGCCGTGCATGGGAAAGCAAAGCTACGAAGCTTATCAGAAGAACATCCAACAAGCTCGGGAGATACTGAAAGGTAATACGCGTCAGATTCTGCGTGAGATGCGGGACGAGATGGAACACCTGGCAGAGGAACTGCGCTTTGAGGAGGCAGAGGAAATCAAGCAAAGATACATCGCCTTAGAGGGGTTCGTCAGCCGCAGCGAGGTGGTTAGCCATACCATCAACAACGTCGACGTGTTCAGCATCACCAGCGACGAAAAGATGGCTTACATCAACTATATGCATGTCAACAACGGCAGCATCAACCAGAGCTTTACCATAGAATACAAGAAACGGCTCGACGAAAGCGATGAAGAGATTTTGCAATTAGGCATCGTGGAGCTGCGCGAGCGATTCAAGAGCGACGCAAAGGAAATTGTGGTGCCGCAGGAAGTGGATGTAGAATTGGAAAATGTGAAGTTTACCATACCGAAGTTAGGCGACAAGAAAACGCTGCTCGACCTGTCGGTCATGAACGGCAAACAGTATAAAATGGACCGTTTGAAGCAGGCAGAGAAACTCAATCCAGAGCAGAAACAGGTACGACTGATGAAGGAGCTGCAAGAGAAATTGCATCTCACTACCCTACCCTATCAGATAGAATGTTTCGACAATTCCAACATCTCAGGAACGGATGCCGTGGCTGCCTGCGTCGTCTTTAAGAAGATGAAACCGTCGAAAAAAGACTACAAACACTACAACATCAAAACAGTGGTCGGACCCGACGACTATGCATCGATGAAAGAGGTGGTGCACCGTCGGTACACTCGCCTCATAGAAGAAGAACAACCCCTTCCCAACCTCATCATTGCCGACGGCGGCAAAGGCCAGATGGAAGTGATAAGAGAAGTGATACAAGACGAGCTGAACCTCGACATACCGATTGCAGGCTTGGCGAAAGACGACCGTCACCGCACTAACGAATTGCTCTACGGCTTCCCGCCAATGAAAATTGCCCTCAAAGTAGACAGCGAGCTCTTCCACGTACTGACGCAGATACAGGACGAAGTGCACCGCTTTGCCATCACTTTCCACAGAGATAAACGCTCTAAACGTGCGCTGCACAGCGAGTTAGAAGAAATAAAAGGCATTGGACCGAAAACACGTGACCTCCTGTTGGAGAAACTGAAATCGGTGAAGAGAATCAAGGAAGCAACAGAGTCAGAGATAGCCACCATCATAGGCGCAGCAAAGGCCAAGATCATCGTAGAGCATTTCCATAGCCAAGAAACAACCGCTATCAAACATTAACACGAGCTTTTTGTCCGAAGCCTTCGGACAAGTTGTCCGAAGCCTTCGGACGACGAGTCCGAAGCCTTCGGACGATTTTGGGGGTCTTGTGTAGCGCACTATACTACCAACATAAAAATGTGTATTACCGAGTCAATAATAAAAACCAGAAAAATATTGTCAGATTTATGCCTTTGGGTTTGGAGAATTGAAAAGGAATATGTATTTTTGCAGAAAAAAAAGAAGAACATGAGAGCAGTGATACAGCGCGTGAGCCACGCCAGCGTCAGCATCGGCGGAGAGGTTCATTCCACCATTGGCGAGGGCTATCTCATACTGTTAGGCGTATGCGACGAAGACACAGCAGAGGACGTGGAATGGCTCGTAAAGAAAATAGCCAACTTACGCGTATTCAACGATGAGAACGGGGTGATGAACCGCAGTATCATCGAGGTTGGTGGCGAGGCACTGGTAGTCAGCCAGTTCACACTCTACGCAAGCTATAAGAAAGGCAACCGTCCGTCCTGGTTCCGCGCAGGCAGCCACGAACACTCCATTCCGCTCTACGAATCGTTCTGCGCACAGCTGGGGGAAGCCATAGGTAAACCCGTAGGAACAGGCGAATTTGGCGCTGACATGCAGGTCAGCCTCCTCAACGATGGGCCGGTGACCATCTGCATGGATACTAAAAACAAAGAATGATGAAGGAAAATAAAAACAAAGCATTGAAAGCGCTGTTGATATACAGTGTGATTTGCTTGATAATCCTATTCATATTACCCGCATTGATTCTGAATTTACTTGGATGGCATAAATTTGATTAAGATGACGATAAAAGAAGCGCAACAAGCAGTAGACCAATGGATTAAGGAATACGGCGTGAGATATTTCTCCGAATTAACCAACATGGCAGTTCTTACAGAGGAGGTTGGCGAGCTGGCACGCGTCATAGCCCGCAAATACGGAGACCAGAGCTTCAAGCCCGGTGAGAAAGACAACCTCGGTGAAGAGATGGCCGACGTCCTCTGGGTGCTCCTCTGCTTGGCCAACCAAACAGGCGTCGACCTCACTACAGAGTTCAACAAAAGCATCGCAAAAAAGACACTGCGCGACGCGTTGAGGCATATAGAAAACCCGAAACTCTTAGCTTAAATTCCCAAAATTTGCCTTGATCATACACTGTAAAGTTAGATTAAGGAGCAAATGGGAAGATAGAAAAATGGAAAAACACCCTCAAGTCAATTATATTCTCCCCCTTGAAAAGGGGGAGTTAGAGGGGGATGCATCTGCGGAAAAATAATCCCCCCAGTCCCTCAGGGTAAACATTACTTCTGCTGCGGCTACAAACAGATAAACATAAAATAAACACCTTAAAGTTAAACAAATTCTCACTCTATAAAAGTTGGTGTTAGAAGGGATAAAAGCGCAGAAAATGGAACAATCAAAAGAAAAAGTATTCACAAGGAATGACAAACTAGAAGAAAGAAGAACACTCCGCAATGAATCTACAGCGGCTGAAAGTACATTTTGGAAAGCCATAAAAGGTAGACAAATAGAAGGTATAAAGTTTCGCCGCCAACATAGTGTTGGTGCCTATATCATGGACTTCTATAGTCCAGAAATAAACCTTTGCATCGAATTGGATGGGGAAATACATAATGAAAATTGGTCATTCACTCACGATGTTAGCAGAACAACTTACCTCAATGACAAGGGCATTACTGTATTGAGATATAGCAATGATGTCGTATACAAGCATATCGAAGGGATTATAGAAGACATTAAAAGGTTTCATAAAGAACCAAAACTAATTAGAGGCTACATAAAAAATGGTATTAGTGAGGGTGGCATCCCCCTCTAACTCCCCCTTTTCAAGGGGGAGAAAAAGTTACAAAAAGAGCATCAAAAGAATAATATAAAGCTAATGAATAAAAGGCATAGCTATTTCGCTCAAAAACCATTTTATTACTCTCCTGGAGAAGGTGGAATAAAAGAAAAAAGTCTGTTTCAATAACATCTTAAAAACAAACAATATCATTATGGCAGAACAACACAACCATGAGCATCATCATGCTCAGCCCATGAGCCGGATAGAAGAGGCTCTGAAGAAGTATAACCTCGACATCACCGACGCAGAGGTGAGCGAGGCAGT
>Ga0310694_10003436_pt1 | contig 15576 bp, 8 predicted proteins | sample 174DNAGHGhighgp2_FD_203884 | JGI IMG/M metagenome (GOLD analysis project Ga0310694, IMG submission 203884) | Sheep rumen microbial communities from Palmerston North, Manawatu-Wanganui, New Zealand - 1742 DNA GHGhigh gp2 (v2) (version 2) | ecosystem: Host-associated > Mammals > Digestive system >... | reverse complement strand
GAATCCGGACTTGACACAAAACTCTACAAAGTCATGCAAGGAAAGCCGTATGCGGGAAATCCGCACGTACGGTTTGACGAGGGGGCGGGCGCTCCGAGACATTCGGGGCGTTCCGCTCTACCGTGTGAAGGAATCTACTCAACGAAGAGAATGGCACGTTGATAGGACGGCTGGCTGTGCGGAGATGCACCGCAGAAAGGCGAACGCCTTTCGGAGGGAACCTCGCCGAAGGGCGCGCAAGCGGGTGCGCGACCGACGCGCAGAAGCCCAGCCCGACGAACGAATGAGCCAAACGAAAGTGAAGTCCCGTATGTACGCCTCGATACTTCCAACCGAAAGGCATCCCGTGGCCAAGCGGGTCATGATAGCCGAAGCCGAAACGGACGCGCCGAAGTCGTTTTGCGACGCGCCCGGCGGGACGGGGCATAGGGACATGGCGCGTTCCGAAATGACGCACTACGGCCTCTACCGCATCGCGTGGGCGGACGTGAGAAGGGCAAGGTAAGAAATGCCGAAACGGAATTGACAGGGGGGAAAAAATCGTATAATATACGTTCAACAGCCCAAGAAAGGAAGAAAGCCATGACAACAGGAAAAGCACTCAATGGAAAGCCGTATGCGGGAAATCCGCACGTACGGTTTGACGAGGGGGAAGTCGCATCGGCGGCAACGCCGAGGCGTGGGTCTCTACTCTACAAAATAACAAAGAAAATTGCAGTGGCGGCTGTTGCCGTCGCATCTGTTGTAGCTTCGCAGAGCCTGTCTGCCGTGGAGTTCAACTCCAACTGGCCGGTCAAGGGCAAGCGCGTGATCAACATCAACACCGTGGTGCGCGTGAACCAGATCGAGGTGTCCCGCGACACCAACAGGGGAAAGGACGAGGCGCATCTGCATACCGTCGAAGCCGTCGAGACGTTCCGCAAGGCGGTCTCTGACGCAATCCCAGAGGCGAAGGTGACGTGGGCGTTCTCGTGGCGGGCACTGCAGGATCCGCGTCCCAACTACGTGGCTGTCCGCAAGCGCGTGGTCGAATACCACCGCCAGTACGGCGACGAGATCACGTTCATTCCGGGCGCGTACTTCGCGCCGATGTACAACTCGCGCGCGCAGACGAACCGCGACATCCACGACGGGTTGAAGCTTGTGAGCGAGATGGTCGGCGGCGGGTACCGTCCCCGCGGCATCGTTGCCGGTTTCCTTGCGGCGGACAACCTCCGCTTCCTCGCGGAAGAGGAGGGCATCCACGTGGCGCAGGGCACGATCTGGAGCCAGTACGGCATCGACAACGGCGACGGCGACGGTTCCATCAGCTATCCGTACTATCCGAGCCTTGAACATGCCTGCAAGCCAGCGCAAGGCAAGGCGGACTTCATCGATTGCGTGAACCTCGACGGCTGGACGTGCGACTTCCTGTGCGCGCGCAAGTTTGGCTTCGAGGGCGGCGGCAACAGCCGCACGGGCGTCGGCCCCATTGAGACGTACGGCCGTCTCGGGCTCAAGAACGGCATGAAGGAGACGCGAGCGGTCGTGCGTTCGCACTTCGGCGACAACTTCAAGCGCAACGGCTTCGGCTGGATCGTTGTCAACTGGGAAATCTGCCTCGTCAAGCTCAATCGACCGGAGTACACCGCCGCGTTGACCCAATGGCTCAAGGGCGTGCGCGAGGAGTTCCCGGACACGATCGTGCCGCTGATGAGCGAGTTCGGCGAGGCGTGGCGGCGCGAGAACCCGAACAACGACAAGCTGGACTACCGCTTCGTGCAGCGCGGCACCGGCCTGCCCAAGATCTACTCGGATGCGAACCTTGAGATCCGCTGGTACATGAACCGCAAGTTCCGTCTGGCGACGCTGCGCGACTGGACGAAGAACGAGCCGGAGATGGTGATCGACTTCACGCGCTACGACTTGCCCGCGAAGGAGCCGCCGGACGCCTCGGTCAAGAAGCCCAGGCGAAACTGGAGCCTCGTCAACCGCATCAACCAGAAGCGGCGGCGTCCGCAGGACGCGCCGATCCCGCTTTCAGCGCTGACCGAAGAGGAACGACGGTTTATTGATGAGTACTATCAACCAGTAGAGGCAACGTGCGACAAAGGCTGTACGCGTCCATCGGGGCTTTCTACGGAACGGCGTATTGAACCTTGCGGGATCGATGTTGCCAAGCCGCGATTCAGTTGGAAGATGGCGGCGAAGAAGGGCGAGAAGGGCGTAGTGCAAAGCGCTTACCGCATTCTTGTGGCAACCTCGAAAGAGAAGCTCGCGGCGGATGTGGGCGACGTATGGGACTCCGGCAAGGTGTCGAGCGCGGACACAATCGACGTACTGTATGGCGGGAAGCCACTCGCCTCGTCGTGCCGTTACTGGTGGAAGGTGCGCACGTGGGACGGCGCGGGCGCGGCATCGGACTGGAGCGCGCCCGCCACGTGGACAACGGGTATCCTTCCGCCCGATGGCTGGAAGGCGAAATGGATCGGCCCCGACGCCTCCACGCGTCCCGATGCGGACATGGCCGGCGCACGCTGGATAACTAAGCCAAACGCCAAGGGCGACGTTGTGATTAACATTGACTTTGACTTCGCAGGGGTGAAGCCCGGCGAGTATGTGGAACTGCTGCACGCCGCCTCGACGCGGCACGAGATCGACGTGAACGGAAAGGAGTTCCACCGTCATGCCGGACAGGTGGACCGCTGGAACCATCTGCGCTTCCGCGACATGACGCTGTGGCTGAAACCCGGCAAGAACACGATGACCGTCCGAGTGAAAAAAGGTGCGAAGGGAATTCCGCAGGCGTTCATCTGCGCGTTGCGTTTCCCCGATGGCCGCCGCATCGTGACGAACGGAACGCTCGGAAAGGATCTCGGTGCCCTGCGCGACACGCCGTACGGCAAAGCGCTCGTCACGCGCGAGGAGATTGCGTCCCCGGCATTTGAGAAGAAGTTCACCGTCGCAAAGCCCGTCGCCTCCGCGTTCCTGCACGTCACGGGCGTCGGCTTCTACGAGGCGTCGCTGAACGGATGCAAAATCGGCGACAAGGTGCTCGACCCGTCGCCAACGGCTTACGACAAGCACGTCCTCTACTCCTCCTACGATCTCGGCGGCGCGCTGAAGCCGGGCGAGAATACGTTGAAGGTGCTCGTGGGACACGGCTGGTACGACGTGCGCTCGATTGCCGTATGGAACTTCGACGTCGCGCCGTGGCGCGACTTCCCGCGCATGATCGCGCAACTTGAAATCACGTATGCGGACGGTACGCGTGAGACGGTTGTCTCGGACGGTTCGTGGCGTCAGGTGGAAAGTCCCGTCGGCTACGACTGTATCCGCGAGGGCGAGGTGATCGGCGCGCACCATCACGCGCAGCCCGACTTCGTGAAGCGCGAGATACGCGCCGCCGAGGTGTCCGCGCCGAAGGGCGCGCTCGTGGCGGAGAACTGTCCGGGCGCGAAGGTGGTGCGCACGATCGCGCCGAAGGCGATCCATGCATTCCCCGACGGCACATACGTGGTGGAGTTCCCGGAGAATTTCGCGGGATGGATTCGGATGGACGTGCGCGGACAGAAGAAGGGCGACGTGCTCGTGGTCCGCTACGACGAGCGTGCGAACAAAGACTTCTCACCGGCCCGGACATCCGCGCCCGACGGCATCCACAACTTCAAGAGTAGCCTCCACGGCCCTGACGTCGGGAGCGCGACGCGGCGCATCGACTGCCACTTCCGCTACACGGCCTCGCAGGCAGTATGCGCCACGGGCGCGGAGTTTCAGACGGACCGCTTCGTCTCGTCCGGCGCGGACGTGGAGAGATACGAACCTCGCTTCACGTACAACGGTTTTCAGTACGTCGTCCTCAAGGGACTTCGCGCCGCGCCGCGTGCGGCGGACATCACGGGCTGTGTGGTCCACACCGACTTCCCGGCGATTGGCTCGTTCTCCTGCTCGGACGAGACGTTCAACACGCTCATGCTGATGGGCGACCGCGCATACCGCTCCAACTTCGCGGACGGCTATCCAACTGACTGCCCCCACCGCGAGAAGAACGGCTGGACGGGCGACGCCTCGATCGCCTCCGAGCTCGCGCAGTACTGCTTCGAGAACACGGCCGCCTACGAGAAGTGGCTGCGCGACATCATGGACTCGCAGCTCGGGAACGGCGACATCTGCGGCATCGTCCCCACGAGCGGCTGGGGCTACCGCTGGGGCAACGGCCCCGCGTGGGACAGCGCGATGCCCGTGGTCACGTGGAACCTCTGGTGCTATCGCGGCGACCGCCGCATACTTGACGTCGTGTATCCCGCGCTCAAGCGCTACGTCGATTTCACCTCGACGAAGGCGCGGGGGAATCTCGTGCGGCACGGCATCGGCGACTGGAACCATGTGAACCGCAAGCACGTGCCGTCAACGGAACTCACCTCCAGCTGCTACTACCTCCAGGCGGCGGCGATTCTCTCGCGCATCGCCGCGATTAAGGGTCTTGCCGACGACGCGGCGTGCTACGCAAAGCTCGCCGATGCCATCAAGACTGCAATCCACGCGAAGTTCTACAAGGGCAACGGCGTATATGACAACGCCCGCCAGACGGCGCAGGCGTTCCCGCTCGCGTTCGGCGTGGTGCCGGAAAGCGAACGTGCGGCCGTGGCGGCGAAGCTCGTGGAATCCGTGGAGAAGGAGGGATGCCATGTGGACATCGGCCTCCTCGGCTCCAAGCACGTCTTCCGCGCGCTGAGCCGTATCGGTCGCACCGACCTCGCGTTCAAGATGCTCACGAACCCCACGAAGCCCTCGCCCGTCGAGTGGATTCAGAAGGGCGGCACCACGCTCTGGGAGGACTGGGGCGACGGCGCGAGCCGCAACCACATCATGTTCGGCGACTTCATGGCGTGGGCGTACCAGTACCTCGGCGGAATCCAGCTACCGGAGAAGGAAGGCAGCTGTGCGGCGATTCCTGATGTTTCGGCGACGGCGTTGAGGGAAGTCGTGATCGCGCCTCAGTTCATCGATGCGCTCACGTGGGTGAAGGCGTCCGTGGACGGACCAAACGGGCCGATTGCTACGTCATGGCGGCGTGACGGGAAGAAGGTAACGCTTGACGTAACGGTGCCCCCGAACACAACGGCCATCGTGCGTCTGGCGGGTCTGCCTGACCGCCGCATTGGTTCGGGCGTTTATTCGTTCACCGTCATAAGGTAGGCAACTCAATGGCGGTGGAGTGGTGCTGGGGAGTATACGGGTCCCCGGTTGACCAGGTACGCCAGTCGCGCATGGACATGCCGAAACGTTTCTTGAACAGATTTTTGGGATAGTTTGGACTCGTCCATCCAAGGCGTCGGGTAATGGACTCGATGGGGTCGTCGGTTTCTTGCAGAAGTCGTTTCAGTTCCGCAAGGCGGGCGGATTGGATGACGGAGAGGACTGACCCGCCGCGCACTTCGCGGAACCTCAAGTCCAACAGAGAACGCGACACCTTGAGATAAGCCTGTACGTCCCTGACGCCGATTCCGCGACGTGCATTCCGTTCGATGAACGCGAGCGCCTTCTGCACAAGCGGCCCGGAGGACGTCTCGGATGGCGTAGACGCGCGGCGGACGACTTCGTTTTCACCATGTATCATGATGGTTGTGGTCTGTCGAGCGGTCGCCCTGCCGCGCATCATCTTCTCAAGCGCCGCAGCAGCGGTCTTGCCCGCCTGGACGAAGTCAGGTCGAATGCTCGACAGTTGTGGCGCGGCATTCTCGCAGATGAGCTCTTCGTCGTCAATGCCGAGGACGGCCACCTCGTCTGGTACGGAAAGACGTGCGCTGGCACATGCTTGCAGCACCTCTTGCGCCACGGCGTCGTCGGCTGCCAGAACGGCGGCGGGCTTTGCGAGCCGCCGCAGCCACTTGGCAAGTTCGCCGTGCCGCGTAATATCGTCGTTGTCGGGATTCGGATTGTACGTTTCGACAGCCGTGTCCCTGCGTCCTATCTCCTTCGCGAAACCCTCGCCGCGGAGACGCGACCACTCGCGCGGAATTGCGGTCGGGACGTATCCGAATGACGCATAACGGCCCTGCGCCACGAAGCTGCGTGCGGCGTCGCGTCCGATGGCAAGGTTGTCTATCCTGACATGGACGGCATCGCTACGCCTGGCGTCGAGCAATTGCGAGTACGTCTCGACTGTGGCGAATGGAATCTGCGAGGCGGCGAGGGCGGCGAAGGCGTCAGGAGATTCCTCGTTGAGCGCGATGATGACGCCAGATACCTTGTGCGTGATCGCCTGGCTTGCTGACTGCGCCGTGAAGCTCTTGGCGGACCTGATGATGGACAGTCCCCATTCGCCATGTTCCGCGACGTGGGCGAACACGCCGCGTAGGACGGACGGGCCGAAATTGCTCTCCATCGACACCACGGCAATGACGCGCGGGATGCGTTGATGCTTGATGCTTTTCTTCATGTGCGAGGAGATTATATCATATCCGTTGTTGGATGTGTGAGATAATCTTGTGGGAAAAAGTATGTGGTTTCCATTGAGTTTGGCATGTTGTTGCTATATAATTTGCGCCGCAAGAGGAAACTATCGAATGGACAATGCTGATTCCAGGACAGACAAATTCACCTTCTGCATGAGTGGAACGGTGTCGAATTGCGCGTGCGAGGCAAAGGCGATGTCGGAGGCGCAGTTTCTCGCGGGCGAGGACGCGCGCGGGGTGTTTGTTGTTCTCGAACCCGAGACGCCGCTAGGCCCGAAGCAGCTTGACGCGCTTGCCGCACGCGATGCGCTTGGTTTCATCAGTGACTTTACCGAAGAGAGATTCGAGAAGCCCGACGAGATTCCTTCTTTTGGCGATGTGACGGCTGGTCGTCCGCTTGCGGCGATCGCTGTCTCTCCGCGTTCCGGAGTGAGACTGAGGACATTGGCCGGGACGGGATTTCTCAGGGTGAGGCTGGAAGGTGAAGCGCTCGTCGCAACAACGCCGCCGATTGCGAAGAAGCGCGACCGTTCGAACGACCCGGAAATCGGGCGCGTCGCGATTCTTGCCGCGCTTGCCGCAGTCGGGGTGGAGAAGGGCGATACACTGCTCGTACATTCGTCGCTTTCCGCCTGCGGACGCATCGTCGGCGGGGCGAAGACGATCATCGAGGCGATCATCGAGTCCATAGGACCGGAGGGCAACTTCTTCGTGCCGACGTTCCAGCGTTCCGAGTGTTATCTGAACGGGATCAACAAGCGCTGGGACCACAGGCCGAGCGACTTCCGCGACCGTGCGAGCGAGGCCATCCGATGGGTCGGAACGCTCCCGCTGGAGTTCATGCGCCTGTATCCCGATGCGCCGCGCGGCGTACACATATCCCATTCGTGGGCCGGGTGGGGGCCGAAGGCGGCCGAGGTGCTGTCGCACCAGGGAGAGGACGAGCCGCCGTTCTCCGACAATTCGTGTCCAATGCTCGTCAAAGACATGGGCGGCAAGATTTTGCTCTTTGGAAGCCCGATCGGACACATGTCGTTCGTCCACTGTTTTGAGACGCACTTCAACCTACCGGGATTGGGGCCGTCGTACTACGACGTGCGGCTTGCGGATGGCACGATTACGTGGAAGTTCGTGCCGAAGGGACTGCCGGGGCCGCGTGAATTCTACTCGAAGGACGAGAACGCACGGTTCTTCCGCGAGGCGGTCGCAAGGGGGCTTGATATCCATCGTGCACCGCTCGGCGTCGGTGAGCTGAAGCTCATTGACTGCCGCCCGTTCTGGGAAATCGGATCCGCGCTCGTCGTCGAGGATCCGCGAATCGTGATTGGAGATGTCTGATGCGCGGTTCATACAAATGGTTCATGCTTTTGCTTCTTTCTCTGGCGTTCTTTTTCAGCCAGGCGGATCGCGTCCTGTTCGGACTCCTCACGATCCCGATTCAGGAGGAGCTGCACCTAACCGACCTTCAGATCGGCGTTGTCAACACGGCGCTTTTCGTGACGCTAGCGCTCACAGTTCCTCTCGCGGGGCTGCTCGGCGACCGGTTCAACCGCAAGTGGGTGATCACGGGTGCGCTTCTTTTCTGGTCTGCGATGACGGCGGCGACGGGGCTTGTCGGCGGCATCTGCGGCATGATATTCTTCCGTTCGGTTCTCACTGGCGGCGGCGAGGCATTCTACGGACCGAGCGCGTACGCGCTCATTGCCGCGCACCACAAGGAAACGCGTTCGTTGGCACTGGCCATCCACCAGGCGGCGCTTTACCTCGGACTGATGTTCTCGGGTGCGCTTGTCGCATGGGTGCTTGCGCGTCTCCACGCTGTGGCGTGGGTCGTCTCGCTCTTCGGCGAGGCGGGGTGCTGGCGTCCAGTGTTTCTCGTGTTCGGCGGGGTGGGATTCCTGCTTGGCATCGTCTTCGTCTGGGCGTTGCACGACAGCACGGCCGGGAAGTCCGGGGATTCCCGCCAACGGGTCGGCGGGACGTTTCGCGCCGGTTGCCGTGCGTTCTTCTGCTGTCCGACGGTGGTGCTGAACGCAATCGGCTTCATTGCGATCTGCTTCGCTAACAACGCATACGTCAGCTGGGCCCCGAAGTTCGCCGCGCAGAAGTTCGGCCTTACGGTCGGCGCGGCGGGGAATGGCACGATGCTCTACCACCACCTTGCCGCGTTTGTCGCGATTCTGGTGGCGGGATGGGCGACCGACGCGGTGCTCCTTCGCGGCTACCAGCGCTTCCGGCTTCTGCTCCAGACGGTCGCGATGTTCCTTGGCGCTCCCATGCTCGTCTGGTTCGGATTCGCCCCGAGCGTTGCCGCGTGCTTTGCCGCGACGACGCTCTACGGCGTGTTTCGCGGGATCTACGAAGCGAACACGCAGGCGTCGGCGTTCGACGTGGTACGTCCCGAACACCGTGCGATGGTCGTGGCGCTCGCGGATCTTTTCGCAATGCTGATAGGCTCGCTTTCGCCGCTCCTCATCGGCGCAATGTCGGACCGGATGGGGATGCGCGGCTTCGAGTGGGGCTTCGCCCTGATGGGCGGAGCCTACGTCGTCGGAGCGGCGGCGATGGCCTGTGCGCTTTTGTTCACCTTTGAACGGGACAAAATAACGGAATAAAGGTCATGGGAAACGGAACAATAGAGTTGAAGAATGTGTTCGGCATATGCCGGATAAGCCTTGTCGGCGCACAGGTCACGAGCTGGATTCCGTCAGGCTGCGACGAAGTGCTGTTCATGCCGGTTGACACGCCATGGGGAGCGGAAGTGCATGGTGGAATTCCGCTGTGCTGGCCGTGGTATGGCAAAAGTGTAATCCCGGGACGTTCCGCGCATGGGATTGCACGGTACGTCACCTGGATCGTCGAAGAACAGACAAGCGAGAATGTCCGCCTTGTGTTGTCATCGTCTGACGAAACGCGCCGTATCTGGCCTCACGATTTCCGGCTTTCGTATAAAGTGTTGATGGGACGGAACAGCCTTGCCTGTTGCCTGTCGGCGACGAATGTCGGCAGCGCTCCTTTTGAGGCCAGCGACGCTTTTCACCCATACTTCTCCGTGCGCGACATAGAAAAGTGCCATGTCGATGACGATCCCGATTTCGTCACTCGTCCCGCGCATCTCTCGCGCTATCTGCCCGGAGATGTCGCAAGCCGAGTCCTTTCCGGTGCTGGGATCGCGAGAGCTGTCCGCATATCTGGGAAAGGACACTCCGGATGGTGGTACTGGAATTCCGGCGAAGACCAGACGCCGACAATCGCTTCGCTTGCGTCCGACGACTGGCGGTGTTTCGTGTGCGTCGAGCCTGTGACCAGGGACTTCTATCGCCTCGGCTCTGGCGAGACGCGGACAATTGAAATGAAGTTGGAGATTATCTAAACAGAAGGGAAAACAGAAATGAACATGAAAATGCAGTTCGGAGTCGCGTTAACTCTATCCGTCGGCGTGGCGATTGCGTCGCAGGGCGCAGGAGTTCCGTCGTTCGAAACGCTTATCGCGCACCGAGGCGAGTCCGTGGACGCGCCCGAGAACACCATGCCGGCGTACAAGACCGCCGTTTCGCGCGGCTTTGGCTTCGAGTGCGACATCTATCTCTCGAAGGACGGGCGCGTATTCACATTCCACGACAGCACGCTCAAGCGCACATCAGGCGGAGTGAATACCAACAAGTGCAACAATGCGACGTGGGATGAGATCTCGAAGCTGGACGTCGGCAACTGGGGCAAGTGGAAGGGGTCGAAGTTCGCGGGCGCGCGCCCCGCTCTCCTTGAGGAAGTGCTGGAGCTCACGCGCGACGGGCGCTGGCTGTACATCGATGTGAAATCATATACCGGTGACATCGTACCATACGTCAAGGCAATCTTCGAGAGGCAGACGAAAGCCAACCCGAAGAACACCCTCTTTCTCTGCATGTCCGTGGAGTGCGGCAAGGCGTTCAAGAAGCTGATGCCGGAGTACAAGGTGCTTTCGTGCCTGAACTGCTACAAAAGCTGGAAGAAAAATGCGCCGCCCGAATCGGTGGAGAACATCATCGCCGTCACTCGGGAAATGGGGGCTGACGGCGTCGACCTGCGCTTCATCCGAGAGGTGACGACGTCGGCGTACATGAAGGCCATCAAGGATGCTGGGTTGGAGCTGCACGTCTGGACCGTTGACAAGCTCGACGACGCCGTAGAGGCGTTCAAGCGCGGTGCGCAGACCGTCACAACGAACTGCGCAAAGGAGCTTCTCGACGAATACAGTGCTGGCAAGGCCGCAAGATGAGGTGGACGACCAAAGGAGAAAGGCAATGCTTATACTGAATCGACGCGACTTCCTCAAGAACGCGACTGCGTTTGGCGCGCTTGCCGCCACCGGCATCGCAAGTGGCGCGTCCGGCGAAGTCGGCAAGCCCTATTCCGGGTGGAAGCCGGGCGAAATGGATCTCCATTTCGTCTATACGGGCTGCGGCGAGAACATGTTCTACCGTCTCCCCGACGGCACGGCCATCTTGAACGACACGGGCGACTTCTATCGTCCGCGCGATCTTGATCAGACGCCGCTTCTGCCGTCGCCAGATCGCCTCGGCGGCGAGTGGATGGCGCGCTACATCCACCGCGTGTATCCCGAAAAGGCTATTGACTACGCCATCTTCTCGCACTGGCACTGGGACCATGTCGGACACGCGACTTTTACCTCCAATCAGGGGCCAAATTACATTTTCCGCTACCGCACGATGCCAGACGGTCGCAAGATTAACGGCTTCCTTTGCGTGGCTGAGGAGTTTGACGTCAAACACTACTTCGACCACGAGTACCCGAATCACGGCAAGTACAAGAAGCAGGATTCGTCCATGAAACTGCTGGAGCCGTGGATCGAGGAACAACGGAAGAAGGGAATGGTAGTTGAGCCTTTCAGGGTCGGTGCGCTCAACCAGATCGCGCTTCAGCGCGATCCATCCCACTACAAGGACGTCTTCTCCATTCGCAACATCTGCGCGAGTGGCGTTCTGTGGGACGGCAAAGACAGTGTACGCGACTACGCTGCGGAACACGTGTCCGTCACAAAGGACGGGCGAATCCCACAGAACCAGCTTTCGCTTGCATTCGTGATTCAGTACGGAAAGTTCCGCTACTATGCTGGCGGCGACGTAGGGCGACGGTTCAAGGTCAAGGGCGGCGGTGACGTCAACTACGAAGGACTTGTCGGCGAAAGGGTGGGGCCCGTGACCGTCTGTAAGATGAACCACCACGGCTGCGCTGACTCGATGGACGAGGCGTTCGTCAAGGCCGTGCGTGCGCAGACATACGTGTCGTGTGTATGGATGCCTGGCCAGATAGCGCCGAAGACGCTCAGGACGATTAGCAAGTACACCGACCCGGCGATCGTTCCGCTCTGCATGCCGCCCAAGCGCAAGGCGAAGGAAACCAGCGAAGCGTACATGAAGAACATCATCGTGCCCGATGTCGCGCACGTCGTCGTGAAAGTCCTTCCCGGCGGCAACGCCTACAGGATTTATCTTCTTGAGGCGCACGACGAGTCGATGAACGTTCTTTCCGTCGTCGAGAAAACTGTTTAGGCTGCTGCATGCCATATGGTCGTTAAGCCGTAGCATGCTCAGTATGAACGTAAAAGGTCAAAGGCAAACAATCAGAGAAAGGAAACCATGAAGAAGACAATCACGTTAATCGTCTTAATGACGGTCGGAGAGCTACTTGCCGTGGAGAAGGTGTCCTGGAACATGGAGGTGGAGGTCGAAGGCGCGAAGGAGCCGGTTTCGGTGGAGAGCGTCACGCAGGAATGCCGCGCGGAGGGCGATCATTTCGTGTATGGTCCATTCACGTGCGACGGCCGGACGCTCGACATGAAAGTGGTCCTGAACGTGCGCGACACTCCATCCGGGAAGATATATTCGGGCATCGTGGAGAACAACGACAAGCGAGCGCGCGTGACGATGTTCAGCGGCCCGATCCTCGACGCGCTTGCCCTTGACCCTGCCAGAGCGCATGCCTACATCCCGTGCGGATTCGGCCGCCGCCTAAACTTCTTCCCGCTCGACGGGAAGAAGTCCGGGCCTTGGGAGGAGGGGAACGACTCGTTTCTCAGAATGGAGACGAAGCTGTATCCCTCGCCCTACTTCACGATGCCCTGGATCGCAATCGACACGGGCGGCGAGACGTGGTACGCAGCGGTGCATGATGCCAGGGAACACGCCAAGCGTGCGGACATGAGATGGTACCATCGCGAGAAAAAAGCCGATGTGCGCTTCCTCCATCCCGTGTCCATCCGCGCGGGCGACAGGTGGGAGCTTCCCGAGACCGTGTTCGAGAAGGTGTCCGGAGACTGGCATGCGGCGGCGAAGCGCTACCGCGCCTGGTTCGACACGACGCATCCGGCGGTCCGGTCCGCCGCGCCGGACTGGACGCGCGACCTCACCGGCTGGCTGCTCGTCATCATGAAGCAGCAGAACGAGGAGCTGATGTGGAACTACGCCGACATCACGAAGCTCTGCGACGTCGCCGAGCGCTACGGGCTCAACTCCATCGGACTCTTCGGCTGGACGGTTGGAGGGCACGACCACCTCTATCCCGACTACGACGTCGACCCGAAGATGGGCGGCGAGGAGGCGCTGAAGGCCGGCATCGCCGAGGCGCACCGACGCGGCATACGCGTGTGCATCTACGCGAATGGACAGCTCCAGCAGGTCGGCGCGACGAAGTTCTGGAGCGAGCACGGCGAGCGCCTTGCCGTCCGCAAGCGCGATGGTTCGCTGGACGTCCAGACGTATCACAAGTACAAGGACATCCCCGTTTATCAGTTCGCAATTGGTTGCCTGTACTGCGAGCCGTGGCACGACCGGATGCTCGCGCTCGCCAGACAGGCGCAGCGTCTCGGCGCTGACGCATTCGAATTCGACCAGCTGGGCGCGATGGAGCCGTACGAATGCTGGGGCGAAGGACACGGACATCCCGTCCCGCATTACAGCCACAGCGAAGAGCGTGCAGGCTTCATCAGGCGCATCGCCGACGAAATAAGAGCGACCGACAAGGAGTTCGCAATTTTCACCGAAGGGCTCTACGATGCGCATCTCGCCACCATCGGCATGTTCCACGCCTGGACGCCAAGCGGATTCATGAAAGACGTTAACATGCTGAAGGAGAGCCGCGCAGGGACGTGCGCCAGTCTCGAGCCGTTCCCCGAAATATTCCGCTACACGTTCCCGGAACTTGTCTCCACCACGCGCAACCCAACGCCGATGATGCTCCGCTCCTTCATGAACTATGGCGCGGTCTTCGGTCTGCGGCACGAGATCGAGGTCCGCTACATGCCTGACCGCTCGTACGTGCTCGACGGCAGCGTGCCGACGAAGGCGGACTACGGAGAAGTGCAGAACCTGCCGTCGCTTCAGGCGATGCAGGCGGAGCCGCCGGACGTGGCAAGGGGGTACATGAAGGCCGTGTGCGACTTCCAGCGCGAACACGCGAAGTACCTCCTGCGCGGCACGTTCGTTGATGAGGAAGGGTTCACCTGCGGAGCCGGCATTGTCGCCAAACGCTTTGTCGCAGCCGACGGCACGAGCGCGGTGTGCGTGTGGAACATTTCGGATAAACCCGCCGATGTTGTTATCAACAGACTCGGAAGTCCGACAGATGTCTTCTCGCCAGGTAGCGAGAGCGTTGTCGGGCCTCTCGCGCCGGATTCCATCCGCCTGTATGTGTTCAAGTAGGGATGCGAGGATAAGATTATATGAAAAACCGTATGAAAGTGAGAGAATTGATTGCCGGGGTCTCTGTGGTCGCCGCTCTTGCGGCGGGCGCGGCGGTGGTGGAGCCGAAGTCGACGGACGAGGTGCTGTGCAACCCCGGCATGGGATTCGTCCACTTCTACTATTCAAGCCGCATCTGGGCGTACGGCGCCCAGACGGAGCCGGGCGACACGCTCGACTGGATGCCCGGCACGACCGTCATCTACATGCGTCTTCCGTGGCGCTACTTGGAGCCGGAGGAAGGGGTCTACCGCTGGGACCTGCTCGATTCCAAGACCGCGCCCTGGATCAAGGCGGGCAAGAAGATCGCTTTCCGCTTTTCGTGCCAGGACCACACGCTCCTTTCCATCCCGCAGTGGGCGATGGACGCCGGGATCAAGGGGAAGTGGACGCACGAGGACCAGAAACACGAGTTCGTGCCGTACAAGCAGGAGTTCGACGAGTTTTGGGACGACCCCGTGTTCCTCGCCAAGGTGGAGCAGTTCCTCAAGGCGTTTGCGGCGCGGTACGACGGCAACCCCGACGTGTCGTTCGTCGATCTCGGCTCGCTCGGCATCTACGGGGAATGCCACACCTCCACGTTCAAGAAGGATGCGAAGGACAGGCCGGAGCGGTTCCGCAGAATCGCGAAGAAGCACCTTGAATTGCTGCGCCGATGTCTGCCGAACACGTATCTCGTCGTCTCGGACGACATCGGCAACGACGGGCACTGGGGCGACGTGAAGCGCACGGATCCCGCCACGGGCAAGCTGCTGGACGACTCGCCGATCTTCAAGTACTGCCGCGAACTCGGCATCGGGTTCCGCGACGATTCGATCATGTGCAGCAAGAACTACTGGTGGAGCGACCGCTTTGCGCGCCGGTTCGCCAGGGAGACGCCGGTGGTCGTCGAGACCGGCCACATGACGCGTCGACTGGACAACGGGGTATGGAAGCCTGGTAAGCTGAAGGAGTGCATTGAGGCCTATCGTGCAAGCTATTTTTCCATTCACAGCTTCCCCGATCTGTACTGGGAGGTGAACAAGGGCGTCTGGACGGAAACGGCCAATCGCCTCGGATACCGACTTGAGTTGCGGCGCGTGGAATATCCTGATGTCGTGAAAGTGAACGAGCCCGTCGTAGTGAAATCGACATGGGTGAACGTCGGCGTCGCGCCCCAGTACGGAAACGCCACGCTGGCATGGAACCTCCTGAACGACAAGGGGGTTGTGTGCTGGCGCGTGACAGACAACAAGTTCGGGTTCCGCTCGGCCGAACCGAAATGGGACGGTGTGGAGAAGCCCGTGGAGGTGGCTACGCCCTGCCGCTTCGGCTACACGGCTCCCGTACCGTCCAAGGACGTGGTGCTCGACTGGTTTGTCAAGCACAAGCGGAACCTGCCGGGAGAAAAGGTCGAGCTG
>Ga0310694_10003435_pt1 | contig 15578 bp, 12 predicted proteins | sample 174DNAGHGhighgp2_FD_203884 | JGI IMG/M metagenome (GOLD analysis project Ga0310694, IMG submission 203884) | Sheep rumen microbial communities from Palmerston North, Manawatu-Wanganui, New Zealand - 1742 DNA GHGhigh gp2 (v2) (version 2) | ecosystem: Host-associated > Mammals > Digestive system... | reverse complement strand
TGATCTCCGGGCAGTCTCGGTCTCCGAGGACGGCGGCCTCGTCACCGTGACAGACGTCCCGCGCGGGACGGCCGCCCTCGGGACGGTGAGGTCCTACCTCCTCGGCGAGAAAGGCCGGCCTTACGCCTCCTTCGAAACGGTCGCGGGCCGGATCGAGTCCGCCTCCTTCGCCTTCCGCTCGATGTCCGAGGAATGCTCGTTCGGCACGGCCGGGAAGGCGCCGACCCTGACCATCCACGATCAGGCGTCCCCCGCCCCGTTTTATGAGGGCGCCTATTTCGGCGTGGGGTCCGGCGAGCCGCCCCGCGAGCCCTTCTTCCTTTATTTCGAGTGGCAGGCGTCTGTGACGGGGACGCCCTCCCCGGGAGATATGGACGTCCGCCTCTACGCCAACGCGGCCCAGATCGCCCATGACACCGTCCCGATCGAAGGCCGGTCCGGATGGGTTCCTGCCGGCGTCCCGATTTTCCAATCCCCGGCGTTCTCGCCGAGTTCCTCAATGTATGTCTCCGTTCAGATCTCGGCCCCGTCCGGCTGGTCCCTCTCGGTCCGGAAGGTCCGCCTGTACCCCCATCGCGAGGCGATCGCCGAGAAGCTCTCCCCGTTCCAGAATGGGCAGCCCATATATTCGTCCTCGATAATCAATTCCGGCGCGGACGTCGATTTCTACCCGCCCTGTTCCGTCTCTTGCTCATGGTACGCCGCGGGCTCCCAGCAGACGGCGTCGCTCCCCGTGTGGGTGGGCGACCTCGCCGCCTCGGCGCTCCCTCCGTCGATTTCCGCAAGCGGGCGCCCGATCTGGCATTCCGACGGGGCCGGGCTGAAGTGGGGGACCTCCCCGCTCATCGGCGGGATCGCCCCCTCCTCCGCCTTCTTCGGGCACGCAGACGCCACCCGGCGCCTATCCGACGACGGCGCGGGATGGGGGAAGAAGCTCGGCCACTCCGAGATCGTCGGCGCCGCGGCGCTGAAGATCTGGCGGGAGGACCGCGACTACCGCGATGACGAATCCGCCGCGGAATGCCTCGAGTTCGACACGCGCTTCAACCTGAGGAAAGAGACCGATCTCCTGCGCAACATCGTGACCGAGCGCCATTTCGACGCCGCCGGATTCCCGGACCGCGCCCTCGAGACGACCACGGCCTCCAGCAACACCTACCGCGTCTATTCCGACGAGATCGAGTGGTCATCCGACCATCGGTTCGTCGCCAAAAGGAAAACCTGCCTCGGCGCCGCGTTCGTCGCCGAGGAATCCTCGTACGATTCCGAATCCAGGCTCGCGTCCAGGCAATTCGGCTCCCTGTCCGCGGACGTGTTTTCGTGCGACGCCGATGGGAACGCGCTGTCGAGGTCGACGGCCGGACCCTCCTCCTCGGTCGACGCGGCATACGTTTCTTATTCGTCCGGCTCGGTGTCCGCCCTGTCCCGTTCCGCGGGCCAAAGCCCCGCGCCGCATTCCTTTTCATACGCGTCCGACGGCGGGATGGAGCGATTCTATCTATCGGGCACGGAGGCCCGTCATTGGTCCAGATCCTATTCCCCAAACGGCTATGCCGTGGAGACGGAAGCCTGGCCCGGCGGCGATTCCGCGGCGACGTGGGAGGACCCTCACGGCCGCGTTGTGAAAAGAACCCTGGGCAACGCCGTGCAGGAGGCCTATTCCTATGCCGATTGGGGCTCCGCGGCCCCGTCCCTCGATTCCCCGGAGTCGGGGGTTTCCTCGGCCGGGGCGCGGCTCGTGGCCTCGTACATCGCCGGCATCGGCGACGCCTCCTACCAATACGACGAGGGCGGGAAGCTGATATCGAAGACCGAGGGCGGGAAGACGTTCTCCTACTCGGACGGGGTGGGCATCGGCTTGGACCCTTCGGACGCCGAAATGTCCTTCCGGTCCGTGTCCGTTGCGGATTCGGCGGGCGATCCGATGCGCACCGAGATCGATTATTCGCCGCTCCGCACGATCCGAAGCAGGGGACCCTGCCGGAAGACCGCTTTCGCCAGCGGGAAGACGGTCGATGAGCGTCTCTACCGGTGGATGACCGCCGACAACATGGAAAGCATCGTCACCGAGGGATCCATCCCCGGCTCGTCCGGCGGGATGTTCACCAGGCAGACCACCCTGATCCCGGACACGGCGACGAGAACGGACCACGCGCTGACCCGTCTTGTTCAAAGCGAGACGACCACCTTCCGGACGACCGGATCCCCCCTCTCCGTGGGGATCGATTACGCCTATAACCAAAACGGGATGCTCGCGTCCTACTCCTGCCAGTCGTACGGGCTCTCGTCGTCCTTTTCCTACAACGTCCTGGGCGAGCTCCTCCAGGAGAATCTCCCGAACGGCATCTCGGCGCAGTACGCCTACGACGCCCGCGGCAATCTCACGATGAAGCTCATCACCCTCCAGAACGTGATGCCCGGTTTCTCGATTCGCACATACGATTCCGACGACCGCCTTCTCACGATGTCCGAGTACCCCGGCTCGTCATCCTTCGCCTACGACTCGGCGGGCCGGCCGACCAAGCACAAAGGGAAAACCGTGTCCTGGAACGGACCGAGAATGACTTCATACGACGGGAAATCCATCCTTTACGACGGCCTCGGCCGCATCCTCATCGTGTCCGACGGATCCAATATCGAGCTCAAGACCTATCAGGAAGGCCGCCTCCAGACCCTCTCGTCCGGCGGGAAGACCATCGAGTTCGTCTACGGCGTGAGGGGCGACCCCATCGGGTTTATGTATCTCGGCGACTTCTATTACTACCACAAGAACATGCTCGGCGACGTCCTGGGGATCTACCGCGGCAAGACGGCGGTGGCCCGCTACGTCTACGACGCCTGGGGAAACGTCCTGACCGTCTCCTCGGCCAGCGACCCCCTCGACACGGACATGACCTCATTGGGCAACATCAACCCGTTCCGCTACAGGGGGTACTGCTACGAGCCTTCCATCAAGATGTATCATCTCGGGAGCCGTTTCTACGACCCGGAGGTCGGCCGTTTCATCTCCCCCGACGACCCAGGGTATCTCTCCGCGATGGAGCCCAGAGGCCTCAATCTTTACGCGTACTGCCGGAACAACCCGGTGATGTATGCCGACCCGACGGGGCACAGCGTCATAACCGCCATTCTAATCGGCTTAGGCGTTTTGGCTGCCACGGGCCTAGGGCTTATGATCGGAGGAAGAGTCTCCAAAAACGAGACATTGAAAAATATCGGTGATTCTTTGATTTCTCTGGCAGAGATTATCGCCGGAATATTGCTGATAACAACAGGATTCGGGAACTTTGTGGTGCAATACTTTGCCCCATTCACACTCGGAACTGGTTTCGGATCATCCATCAATGGCTATATTAATATGGATCATGGGGGCAGTTTCCATGCCGGATGGGCAGGCGGGCAAGTGGCTGGAATTCTGGCGTCTATCCCTGTCCTTGGGGGGTTCGTCGGAACATTCTTCGGTTCCGTGTTCACCGATTCCATCGATTCGGACTATGCGCCTCTCTCTTCGAAAAATTGGAAAAAAGCTGCCTGCTGTGCCGCAATCGCCTTCGGTTTATCCTGGTTTTCAAACGTGATTTTTTTGAACGGTGTCAAACTAAGTGTTGCCGCCAATTTGGCTCTCTCATACAATTCGGCTATCCTTGGAATAGCAAACAGCATCATCAATGTTTTTTGGGAGATTGAACAAAAATGAAACCGCACACTCATTTCCCGTTCCCAGCGATTGCTACCATCCAGTCTTTACTCTTTATACCGATTGTCATTCTCGGAACTGAATTTATCGCGAATACCACAGACGCTCTTAGGGTTCTGGCGATATGCCTATCGGTCTTTGTTTTTGTGGCCCACACCGTCATTTTTATTTTGTCTCTAACAATTTGGTGGAATAGACCTTTGATTTTAACGGCGGATGGAATCTCGAAAAAGAAAAAAGCGATTCATCTCTGGTCGGATGCGTGCGATTTGAAATGGAAAAAAGGAATTCCGGCTCAGTGGGGAATGTATTATGGAAGACGTTTAATCATCTTTTTCTCGGACGGTTCAACTATCCGTTTTGATCCGAACGAAGCCATTTTAAAGGACATTTATGAACTTTGCACCAATGAAGAAATATTGAAATTGCTGAAGGAATTGGAAGAATTGCACACTTTTTGATTTTATGCCAATTTGGCATATTAAAAAACGAAGGATATGCCAATTTGGCACATTGCCATCATGCGAATATGCCAATTGCCTTATCTATTTTGTAAAATAGTCCTATGCGCGTAGTCTGCCCATTCCAAAATCCCTATCTCGCCAACGTTTATGTCATCGGCGAAGAAGGCCAGCCGGCCATTTTGGTCGACCCCGGCAACAACGAGAACGACTGTCTGAATCGTTATCTGGAACGCCATCACAAAGGCGCGGTGGCGGCGATTCTGCTGACCCACGGCCATTATGACCACATCTACGGGCTGCTGACGCTCGATACGAACGCCCCGGTCTACATCCATCGCGATGATGTGCCTTATCTCACCGACGACCGCCTCAATCTCTTGCGCGGTCTAAGCGTCGAAGGCTACAAGATCAAGACGGTGGAGGACGAGGAAGAACTCGAGATCCTCGGCCATCAGATCCAAGTGATCCACACCCCCTATCACACCCCGGGAAGCGTGTGCTATTTCTTCAAAGAAGAAAAAGTCCTCTTCAGCGGCGACTCCCTCTTCCATCTTTCCGTCGGCAGAAGCGACCTTCCCGGCGGCAACGGCCGCCTCATGGAATCGAGCCTTGCGAAGCTCCGTCCCCTCCCGCCCGATACCAAGGTCTACCCTGGCCACGAAAGCATCACCACCCTCGACTTGGAACGCCGATATAACCCCTATCTTCAGTAAAAACTTTTCTCGAATGAGAAATGGTTGTAGAATGTGCCCGTACCGAGTACAAAGGAGATTTTTAAGTATGAATGTTACCGAACTTCGTCCCGGCAATTACTTCATCGATGAGAACACCCTCTATCGTTGCCTTGACATCCTTCTCAATAAGACCGCGATGCGCAAAATGGTCGCCAAGGTCAAAGTCCAGAACGTCCGCACCGGCGCCATCACCGAACTCGCCCGCAACAGCGGCTACGACGTGACTGAAGCCCGTTTGGACAAAAAGACCGTCCAGTACCTCTATGACAGTGGTCTGACCTACGTCTTCATGGATCCGAAGACCTATGACCAAGTCGAAATCCCGCACGATCGTCTGACCGAAGAAGCCAAATACCTCGTCCCGAACCTCGAGGTCATCATGGCGACTTTCGAAGACGAGATCATGGGCGTCACCCTCCCGGCCAAAGTGGCGATGACCGTCACCGAATGCGAACCGGGCGTCCGCGGCGACACCATCACCAACGGCGGTGCGAAGGACGCAGTCCTTGAGACCGGCATCACCATCCGCGTTCCCCTCTTCATCAACCAGGGCGACGCCGTCCTCGTCGACACCGCGACGGGCAAATACGACGGAAGGGCCTAATCGATGTTACCCATTTTCTTCGGTTGGGACGGTGCTTGGTTCGGCATCGCCTTCGGACTTCTCGTCGCTGGCCTCGTGGCCGGATTCTTCGGCGCCCGCGCCCTCTTCAAGCGGCAGCTTAAGAAAAACCCGCCGATCAGCGAGAAGCAAATCCGTCTCATGTACGCCCAGATGGGCCGCAAGCCGACGGAAGCGCAGATCCGCCAGATCATGAAGAGCATGAATCAGGACTAAACCAAATCAAAAAAGGCATCTCTCAATCAGGAGATGCTTTTTGTTATGATGAATATTCTTTGAATATTATATACAAAATTAAGTAAGATATTAAGTAAGATTTAAGCAAGATAATATTCCCTTTTCGTCACCTTTGAACTATAATAATCACGAGGAAAAATATGTATAGGCCACCCTTCTCAATCACTAGCGAAATGATTCAACGATCGCTTTCCATCGCCGCCAAAGCGGAGCGGTTTTCATCCTATCAGTCGCTGAGAAGGATGCCGACCCTTCGTCGCAACAATCGCATCGAATCCTTGCATTCCTCTTTGGCGATCGAAGCCAATTCTCTTTCGCTCGGTCAGGTGCGCGACGTCATCGACGGAAAAACGGTGATCGGCCCCAAAAAAGAAATACAGGAGGTCAAAAACGCTTACGACGCCTATTCGCGGATCGACCGTTTCGATCCATACGACGAAAACGACCTTCTCGAAGCACACGGGATTTTAACCCGTTTCCTAGAAACGGAATCCGGCGTTTACCGCGCCCATGGCGAGGGCGTTCGCGACGAAATTGGGAACGTTATTCACATCGCTCCTTCCGAGCGGATGGTGCCCACTTTGATGAAACAGCTTTTCGCTTGGCTACGGGAAGACGAAGAGACCCCGTTGCTGATCAAGTCGTGCGTCTTCCATTATGAGTTCGTTTTCATCCATCCATTTGGCGATGGGAATGGCCGCACGGCCCGCTTGTGGCAGACGGCGCTCCTTGCGAAATGGAACCCGTTATTCGCCTACATTCCAATCGAATCACGCATTTATGCGTGCCAAAGCGATTACTACGCCGCGATCGCCGCCAGCAATCACGCCGGGGATTCGACCGCGTTCATCGAGTTCATGCTCAAGATGATCGACGAGGCCCTCGACGAAACGCTTGTCGGCGCCGGTCAGGAAGCGAAATCGATTTCGGAGCAAGTCAGTCGTCTCTTGGATGTCCTTGAGCCGGACATCCCGCTTTCGGCAAACGAAATCATGAAGCGGTTGGGTGTCAAATCAAAAGAGACCTTGCGGGCTTCCTACCTCAATCCGGCAATCGAAAACGGTTTGGTGAAGATGACGCTGCCCGATAAACCGAAAAGCAAGAACCAAAAATACTACAAATAATCGAGTATAGTAATATTTAATATTACATATAGTTCTACTAATTATTTACCAACGAGTTTGTACTCGCTCTCGGTGTTCGCTTTCATGCGGGCGATATTTTCGCGATGGCGCCACACCAACAATGCGTAGATGAGCGTGGTCGCGATCGCCTGCTGATAGCTGAAGGTCAGCCCGGCAAAGCCGAAGTGCCAGAAGAGGAAGGAGATGTCGGTGGCTCCGAGCTCGGCCCATAAGGTGAACGCCCACGTTAGCAACGTGAGGATCAATCCAGAGAAGATCGAGGCGAAGGAAACGACGTTTTTCTTCTTGCCTACTTTGTAGACGACGTTGAAGACGATGAGGTCGAGCGCGAAGAACGCCCAAGTGACGCCGCCCGTGGAGCCCATGTACACAGCGACCGTCTTGCCGCCTTTGAAACGGATGTAGATCGGATAGCAGTGCCCGATGGAGCAGGCGACTAAAGTCGCCCACATCGCGGTGAGGCCGCCGTCGAAGAGGGAAAGTGACGCCAAATACGGAACGTAAGTCAACAAGGCCCAAGCGGTCCAGAACACGGCGATCGCTTTAAGCGCGTCTAACGCGATGACGATGACGCCGGCCGTTTTGCCCAAGGTGCGCGACGTGTTCGTGCCGCCCGAAGCGTGCGAGCCGTAGTCCCGAGGATCTTTCTTATAGAAAAGGCGGCCGATGATGACCCCGGTGGGGATCGAGCCGACCAAATAGCCGAAAACGAGGGCGATGAAGATGACGAGAATGTTGGTCAATGCGTCCATCGATGGCCTCCTGTCGAAGCGATTATGACAAAATCGGCCGTCATTTCAATGACCGAATGGCGAAAAAAGTATGGATATGTTTTTCCTATTATGAAATAATAGTCTCGATTTAGGCATCTTTTTACTATGGCAATCGAAGAAATCAAGAACAACAACCCCGCCCCCGTCGACTTCGACAAGGCGGAGCGTGACTATACCGCCAAAGACATCGAACTGCTCAACGAGCTCGAAGGCGTCCGCAAGCGCCCTGGCATGTACATTGGTTCTACCAATGCGACCGGCCTCCATCACCTCGTTTGGGAAATCGTCGATAACTCCGTCGACGAAGCGGTCAATGGCTACGGCAACAAAGTCTATGTCACCTTACATAAGGACGGCAGCGTCCAAGTCGATGACGAAGGCCGCGGCCTTCCGGTCGACCTTCACGAGAAAAGCGGCATCCCGGCGGTGCAGCTCATTTTCACCACCCTGCATTCCGGCGGCAAATTCAACAGCAAGGTCTATTCGACCTCAGCCGGCCTCCACGGTGTCGGCGCGACCGTCACTAACGCGTTAAGCGAGTGGGTTGATATCACGGTTTACCGTGAGGGAAAGATCCATCACATCGCCTTCGAGAACGGCGGCGCCCTCAAGACCCCGCTCGAAGTCATCGGCAAGACGAACAAGCATGGTTCGAGTGTCCGTTTCAAACCGGACCCGAAGATCTTCTCGACGACCGAATTCAAGTGGGACACCATCTATAACCATCTCCAAGAGTCGGCTTTCTTGTTAAAGAAAGTGCACTTCTTCCTCAAGGACGAACGCACCGGCATCAGCCACGAGTTCTTCTACGAGAACGGCCTCCGCGAATACGTCGCCACCCTCAATCAGAACAAGAACCCGATGGGCGAGATCGTCGGCTTCGAAGACAAGAACTCCCCGATCAAGATCGAGATCGCCCTTCAGTGGTGCGTCGCCGACTACAACGAGCACATCCTCAGCTACGCGAACTCCGTCCGCACGGCCGGGGGCGGCACCCACGAAGACGGCTTCAAGGCCGGCCTCACCAAGGCGGTCAACGACTGGGGCATCTCCAACGGCATCATCAAGGAGAGCCAACGCGTCGACGGCAGCGACCTCCGCGAAGGCCTTACCGCGATCATCTCGGTCAAAATCCCCGAAAGCAAACTCGAATACGAAGGCCAGACCAAAGGCAAGCTCGGCACCCCCGACGCCTTGCAGGCTCTGAACTCGTTCACCTATGAGCACTTCACCTACTACCTTATGGAACATAAGGATTTCGGTGTGGATCTCATTCATAAATGTCAGGCCTCTAGAGACGCCCGCGAAGCAGCCCGCAAAGCGCGCGAAGCCGCCCGTGGCGAGCGCAAGAAGAAAGCCGACATCGTCATCAGCGACAAGTTGGCCCAGGCCCAGTCCAAAGACTTCGAAGAGAACGAACTCTTCATCGTCGAGGGCAACTCGGCAGGCGGCAGCGCCAAGAACGGCCGCGACCGTCTGCACCAGGCGATCCTTCCTCTACGAGGAAAACCGCTCAACACCGACTCGGTCACCATGGAACGCATGCTCCAGAACGTCGAGTTCGCCACCTTGATCCAAACCATCGGAGCCGGCGTCGGCCAGAATTTCGACGTCAGCGAGTCGCGCTACGGCAAGATCATCATCATGACCGATGCCGACGTCGACGGCGCCCACATCCAGACCCTGCTATTGACGTTCTTCTACAACTACATGAAGCCGCTCATCGACAACGGCATGGTCTATATCGCCTGCCCGCCTCTCTACCGCGTGTACCGCAAGAGCGATCCCTCTAAGTTCGTCTACGTCTGGGAGGACGACAAACTCGAAGAGGCCAAGGCCAAGATCGGCCCGGGTTATGGCATCAACCGTTATAAGGGTCTCGGCGAAATGAACGCCGACCAGCTCGCCAGCACGACGATGAACAAGAAGACCCGTCGCTTGCTCCGCGTCAGCATCCAGGATCCCCTCGTGGTGGAGAAGCGCATCTCCATCCTCATGGGCCGCGATCCTTCGCTGCGCCGTTCCTGGATCGAAGAGAACATCGTCTTCAACGAAGAAGACGCTTTCATGAAAGAAGTGAGGGGGGAATAACATGGCAACCAAGAAGAAAAAAGTCATCGTTACCGCTCCTCCGATCATTGAGGATATCAGCGATTCGTCTTTAGACGAACTCATGGGCGACCGCTTTGGCATCTACGCCAAAGACGTCATCCAGGACCGCGCGATCCCCGACGCCCGCGACGGCTTAAAGCCCGTCCAGCGCCGCATCGTTTACGATATGTGGGAGACCCACAACACGTTCGAGCACCCGACTAAGAAGAGCGCCCACATCGTCGGCGACGTCATGGGTAAATATCACCCGCACGGCGACGCCTCCATCTACGACGCCCTCGCGCACCTTTCGCAGGACTGGCGCCTCCGTTACCCGCTCGTGCAATTCCAAGGCAACAACGGCTCGATGGACGGCGACGATCCCGCCGCGCCCCGTTACACGGAAGCGCGCCTTTCGCGCATCTCCAACGAGCTCGTCCGCGACATCGAGACGAACACCGTCGACATGGCCCTCACCTACGACGACAGTGAGACCGAGCCCGTCGTCTTGCCGGCCCGCTTCCCGAATTTATTCGCCAACGGCAGCAGCGGCATCGCCGTCGGTTTGGCCACCGAGATCCCCAGCCACAACTTAAAAGAGATCTGTCAGGCCATCTCCTATCGCATCAAACACCGCGACTGCACGGTGGAAGACCTCATGAAATTCGTCCCCGGCCCCGATTTCCCGACCGGCGGCATCATCCACGGGGCGGAAGGCCTCAAATCGATCTACGAGACGGGCCGCGGCCGCATCTCGGTCTCCTCGCGCTGCGAGATCACAGAGGACGAGGATGGCCTCAAACAGATCATCGTCACCGAAATCCCCTTTGGGGTCAATAAAGCCAAACTCGTCGGCCAGATCGACAAACTCCGCCACGACAAGGCGGTGGCCGGCATCGAGGAAGTCCGCGACGAGACCGATAAATCCGGTCTTCGCATCGCCATCGACGTCAAGAAAGAGGCCAACCCGGAATCCTTGCTCAAGTTCTTGATGAGCAAAACCGATTTGATGACCTCTTATTCGGCCAACATGGTCGCCATCGTCGACGGGCGCCCGAAGACCCTCGACCTCGTCAGCTACGCCGACTGCTACATCAGCCATCAGATCGACGTCATCACCAGACGGAGCAATTTCTTGCTCGCCAAAGACAAAGACCGCCTCTCGATCGTCGACGGCCTCATCAAAGCCGTCTCGATCCTCGAGGAAGTCGTCGAAGTCATCAAGAAGAGCAAAGACAAAGCCGATTCGAAGAAAAACATCTGCGCCGCCTTCGGCTTCAACATGGAGCAAGCCGAGGCGATCGTCATGATGCCGTTATACAAACTGAGCCACACCGACATCGCCACCCTCGAAGCCGAGAAGGCGACGTTGGAGAAAGACATTGCTTACTTAAGCGGTCTTCTCAATGACGTCACCCTCATTGAGGGTGTCATCATCGCCGACCTCAAGGCCATCGTCAAACAGTACGGCGACGAACGCCGGACGACGATCAGCGAGGAAGGCCTCAGCGACCTCTCGGTCGATAAGCGTGACCTCATCGCCAAGGAAGACTGCTACGTCGTCTTCTCGCGCGACGGGTACGTGAAGCGGTCCTCGATCAAGAGCTTCAATGGCTCCGGCGGCCGCAACGGGGCCGAGCCGGGCATCAAGCCGGGCGACGTCCTCGTCTACAAAGGCCTCGTCACCACGAAAGACTACCTTCTCGTCTTTACCGAGAAGGGCAATTATGTCTACCTGCCGATCAATGAGATCAAGGAAGCCAAATGGAACGACATCGGCGGCCACGTCTCGTCCCTCGTCCAGATCGAGCCGGGCGAGAAGGCGGTCAAAGCCTTCGCCCTCACCAAGTGGCGGAGCGACCTCTATATCGTTTTGCTTTCCAAGCACGGCGTCATCAAACGCGTGCCGTTAAGCCTCTTCCTCACCAAGCGCCGTTCGAAAGCGCTCGGCGCGATCCGTTTATCCAACACGGATACGGTGGTCGACGTCGTTCTTACGACCGGCCAGAGCGACCTCTTTGTCTGCTCGCAGTCCGGTTTCGCCTCGCTTTATAGCGAGAATGACATCCCCCTTACCAACCCGCGCACAGGCGGCGTGAAAGCCGGCTCCTTCAAAGGCAGCGACATGGCCGGTTTGGTGGCCTTCGCCCCGGGCGAGAAGAGCAAATTGCTTTTGGTCACCGACAAAGCCCACACCCGCGTCGTCGATCCCGACAAGGCCGTCACCAAGGGCGGCCGCCTCGCCAAGAGCGTCCCGCTTTATAGCACCTTCAAGAGCGATCCGAACAAACTGATCTTCATCGCCAAGGTCGGCGACCGCGAGCCGCCGGTCACCTATGCGGCGATCCTCAGCAACAAAGAGGACTACGAACTGACTTGGAACGATTTCTATCTGACCCCGGCCGAGAAATACGCCAAGAGCCAGACCGGCTTCAAGGCCAAGAACAAGATCGCCCTCATCGGCCGCGCCGACTGCGACTATATCGATGAGAAGATCGTCTCGTATGAAATCCCCAAGCCCGAACGGCCCGAAGAACCGCTCGAACCTCTTTTAGAGGTTGATGTCGCCAAGAAAGCCGACTTCGAGCAGATTTCCCTTTTCGATGAGGAGGATGAGGACGAATGATGAAAGTCCTCACCCCCGACTATTTGGCCGGCCACGCCGACGAGGTGGAGCCGCGCTTCTTCTTAGCCAAGAACATCAAGGCGGTCCTCGTCGATTTGGACAATACCTTGGCCCCGGTCAACGAGCACGAGCCACGGCCCCAGTTTTTGCCGTGGGTCCTGCGCCTCAAAGAGGCCGGCCTCGCCGTTTTCATCGCCAGCAACAACCATGGCGAGCGGGTCGCCACCTTCGCCCGCATCCTCGGCGTCGAAGCCGCCCCGATGCTCGCCAAGCCGTTCAAGACCCGTTTGCTCAAGTGGTGCAAGAAGAAAGGCTTCGCGCCCCACGAGGTCGCCTTGTTGGGCGATCAGGTCTATACCGACATCATCGCCGCCAAACGGGCGAAGATCCTTTGCATCCTGACCGAGCCGCTAAGCGTCGTCGACGGCCATTTCACCCACGTCGGAAGAGCCCTCGACCGCCGGGCGCGGAAGAAAATCGCGAAAGAGGGGAAAATCCCCAACTGGAGAGACGCATGCTGAAACCGAAGAACATCGCTTATCTGAAAGGCCTCGCCAACCGCCTCGACCCCGTCGTCACCGTCGGGAAAGGCGAGATCGATGAGAAGCTCATCGCTTCGATCGAGAACGCCTTGCGGGCCCATGAGCTCATCAAAATCCGCATCCTCGACAACACCGCCTATTCGCGGAAGGAAATCGGGCCTCTTTTAGCCGAAAAGACCGGGTCCGAATTCGTGTCCGTCCTCGGCCGCGTCGTCACCCTTTATAAACCGAAGGAGAAACCGGTCATCGTCCTGCCTTACTAGTATGGAGAATCTCGTCATCTACGGCGGGGCTTTCGACCCCGTGCATAACGGCCATCTGCGCATCGCCGAAGCGGCCTCGCTCCGCTTGAACGCCGATGTCGTTTTCGTCCCGACCCATAAGCCGCGGTGGAAGGAAACGTCCGCCAGCGATGAGGACCGGGTCAAGATGCTGAAGATCGCCCTCCGGAAAGCGAAGAATCCCTCGTTCACGATCTCGCTATGCGAAATGGAACGGAACGAGGATGAGACCTACACGATCGACACCCTCCATTATTTTCGGAAGAAGTATCCGGACCGCCAGTTGGTCCTGTTAATCGGGACCGATCAGGTCAACGCCTTCCCGAAGTGGAAAAACGCCGATGAGATCGCATCAATCGCGAACATCGTCTACGTCGACCGCCCGGGATACGAACCCGATAAAGCGGTGGTGAAGAAGTATAAAATGAAGTCCCTCGGATTCAGCGAATCGGGCGAGGTGTCCTCGACCTCGATCCGCGAGCTCCGTTACCTCGATTTGCCGGGCGCGATCCTCGATTACATCTCCAGTCATCACCTCTATTACATGAAGACGTTGGAAACCTACCTGGATGGGCGGAGACTAGAGCATTCCATCTCGGTCGCCGAGCTCGCTTATGCAATCGCTTATCGGAACCATATCCCCAATCCGGGACGGGCCTACATCGCCGGTTTGCTCCACGATGTCGCCAAGCGTCTCCCGGATGAGAAAGCCCGGGCGATAATGAAGGAAAAGTTCAGTGATTATCGAAAGATTCCGACATTCGTTTGGCATCAATTCACCGGGGCGAAAGTGGTGGAGGACGTCCTCAAAATCGACGATCCGACCGTCCTTGATGCGATCGAATACCATTGCACGGGCCGGGCGGAGATGGACGAGATCGCGATGATCATCTACGCGGCGGACAAAATCGAGCCGACGCGCGGCTGGGACAGCGCAAGATTCATCAAAATGTGCCTGGCCGATTACGAAAAGGGCTTCGTCGAAGTCCTCCGGGCGAACCGGGAATTCTTAACCAAGAAAGGCAGCGATCCGAATTCGATCAGTTGGACTCGCGAATGCTTCGAATACTACCTAGGAGGAAACGCCGATGGCTTATCCAAGAAAAGTTAATCTCGCCGTCAAAACGTTAGAAGACCGCAAAGGCGAAGAGATCGAAATCCTTAACGTTCAAAATCTGACTCCGTTCGCGGATTATTATGTCGTGGCGACCGCTCCGAACCTTCGAGCGCTCGGCGCTTTCGCCGATCATTTGGATGAAGCGTTCGAAAAAGACGGCGACCCAATTAGAAGAATCGAGGGAAAACCCGAGAGCGAATGGGTCATCGTTGATGCTGGCGAAATTGTCATTCATCTCTTCACGAGAGAGAAACGCCAGGAGATCGATTTGGAGACTTTAATTAAAAAGGCGAACTCCAAGCGATAAGCAATCCGGTAATGCGAACCCTCCCAAATTCGGAGGGTTTTCTTTTCGTTCACGCATATGCGCACGTTCCTTTTTATTAAATAGGTTATATAAAATTTCAGGTCTATCAGAAAAGTGGTAGTTGGGTAATAAGCAAAGAGGCAGAACTACTAACGAAAAGGCTTCAAAAACCGAAATTAACACAACTGCGCATAATGTCCATTATGTAAACAAAAACGAAGAAAAGAACGATAATAACTATACAAAACGAAAACATTGTAATATTAGGTGTGCCAAAAGTTATCAACAAAAACCGAGTTATCAACGATTTTTCAAAATTACTAGAAAACTACTAGTGGTTTTTCGTTTTTGATAAGGAAAGATCGAATCTTTCACTTTTGAGTGGCGGGATTTCATTATATTAAATCTCGTGAATCCGCTCCCCCACCACTTTCGTATAGGATTATCCGCTAACCTCTGAATTTGGCGGGTTTTCGCATATCTAGAACCAAAGGCATCAATCTCGTATCTTTGCGTCTTTCTTCGATCTTCTTCTATGACCCTTGAATATTTCTTACTGATATTTTGTTAATCAAAAGAAAGGGCGGCTTTCACCACCCTTAATCTTCGATCAGTTCGTCGATCGGCTTTCCGATCAAACTGTCCGGAACTTCAATCCCGAAGTTCTTCAAGACGGTCGCGCCCATGTCGGCGAACGATTCACGCTCTTCTAAATACCGTCCGTTCTTGAAAGACGGGCTGTAAGCGAGGAGAGGAACTTTCTCTCTTGTATGATCGGTCCCGCGGAAGGTCGGATCGTTGCCATGGTCGGCGCTGATGAGGAGCAAATCGTCCTCGCGCATGTTCTCGACGAACTCGGCGACCCGTTTATCGAAGGCTTCCAAAGCCCGGGCATAGCCGACCGCGTTCCGACGATGGCCGTATTCGCTGTCGAATTCGACG
>Ga0310694_10003434_pt1 | contig 15580 bp, 14 predicted proteins | sample 174DNAGHGhighgp2_FD_203884 | JGI IMG/M metagenome (GOLD analysis project Ga0310694, IMG submission 203884) | Sheep rumen microbial communities from Palmerston North, Manawatu-Wanganui, New Zealand - 1742 DNA GHGhigh gp2 (v2) (version 2) | ecosystem: Host-associated > Mammals > Digestive system... | reverse complement strand
AAATCTGGTTCTGGTGCATAAGTAGCAACATAGTCAGCAACATAACTCTTTGTAGCATAATTACTTAAATCTGGTTCTGGTGCATAAGTAGCAACATAGTCAGCAACATAACTCTTTGTAGCATAATCATCAAGTGATTGGTGCTGAGTAAGATAAGCATTTGCACTCAATTCTTCTTGTGTGATATATTCACTTGGTATACTTGTAATATAACCAGCAGCACTCAATTCTTGTTTTTTGACATAATTAGACAAATCAACTGTTCCTGCAACTATATCATCTACTGTATCAGCTAAATAAGAATAGCTTACATAGTTTTTATTTGTATAACTATATGTAGGATAATTACTTAAATCTGGCTGTGGAGCATAAGTAGCAACATAGTCAGCAACATAACTCTTTGTAGCATAAGGACTTAAGTCAGGTTGTGGTATAGCATCAATCTTGTTTTGGACATAAGTCTGAGTAGCATATCCCATATTAGATACATCATCAAATGTAGGATAATTGCTAAGTGATTGATGTTGAGTAAGATAACCATTACTACTAAGTTCTTCTTGAGTAATATATTCACATGGAATACTTGTTAAATATCCCATATTACTTATATCTGTAAATGTAGGATATGGACTAAAGTCAATAGCATCAATCTTATTTTGGACATAGCTCTGAGTAGCATATGTGTTCTCTATATTCTCTATCCTGTTTTCCCACTGAGTAGCATCATCAAGAAGATCTTCCATCTCATCTTTTACAAGAATGACATAACTCATTTCCTGGTCTACCTCATCACTCTTCTGATTAAGTATAAGGATTGCTCTTTCAACATTTTGTTCTATCAACATAGCATCAAAATTTGGAAGAGTAGAACCACAATAAACTACACTGTTAGCATTGCTTCCTTGCTCGATTATATAGATATTTGTCTTCTCTATATCTACACTGTTGCATATTCCATCTTCAAAAGATGAACTATCAATGAAGTATTCTTTTCTAATTCTAAGATTTCCACATTCAAAGACACCACCATCAATATGAAATACAATACTTTCATCATCTACTTTAGTGCATCTGATATACTGCTCACCATCAAAACTGCACTCATAAGATGACTCATTTATATCGGTTGTAAAGAATATAAACTTGAACGGTGTACTTAGATGAGCACTGTCAAGTTTATACTGAAAATCAAAATCACTTTCTTTATATATTCTTATGTATCTGTCCATTAATCATAAAATGATATATTTATTAAATTAATCATAAAATGATATATTTTATATTATTCTTCTTCAGGTACTTCTTCATCTTCATTTTCTCGTTTTCTAACTGTAATAGTTGTATCACCATGTTTCATTTCAACATTTTTGCCCTTATCTATTGCCTTTATTACAGTAAACAAAGCACCCCAACCAAGTATAATTCCAGATGAAGCAACTACACTTGGATCAATAACACCAACAGGTGGGAGCAACAATGACGTGAATATTAATATTATAGAAGAGACAGATAGAATTTTAAACCATAGATTCTCTAAGACACACTCTTTAAATGTCTTATTTACATTATTATTCATTATTAAAAAATAGGCCTATTTATAATTGTTTGCCGTTCTATCATTCTTATTATAATATAGAAATTTACTTTCTTAAATTAAATTCTTTTAAGATATTCACTTATAGAATTTATATGCCACTGTAATAATTTTTCTTTACCCTCGGTGCTAAGCAAAAAATCTACACTTTTCTTATTTGTCATAAAATCATGTTCTACAAGAATTGCTGGACAATTTGTATTTTTACATACATAAAATCCACATTCCCAATAACCGCAACTTGGAATACTTCTGTTCCCAGTAAGTTTCATTTCTTTAGCATTATTTGTATATATTCTTCCGCATAATTTACTCTTTTCACTCCCATCACGATATACATGTACACTTACTCCACTTGCATTACTCCACCCACTACCAGGACCAGCATTGACATGTATAGATACAAATAAGCACTCATATCCTTGAGCTTTAAAATTCTTATATATAGTATTTGCTCTTAAACATCTATTTCCAAGAGATACATCTGTTTCTTCTGTCACTACAAGATGAGCCTTTATACCAATTTCATTCAATTTATCATAAAGAAGCTGTGCCATCTCTCTATTCCATTTCCACTCCATTAATTTTCCATCAGGGCTTCTTTTTCCAGGTGTCTCACATCCATGACCAGCATCTATTAAAACTAAAAACTTTTTCATAATCAATCATTTATATATTTAACAACAACCATCCAGTACCAGTACACATAAACATCATGATTGGACGATGTGTTCTGTGATAAATAGTTGTTGTTCCACCATCACCATCATCAACATAAGAAGTATATGTATCAGACATAGTGAGTGATGTTACTTCAACTACTGATGTTGTCCTTACACTTGGATAACTACCATATTCTTTTTCTTCACTCATTGGACGATATATTTTCTGAGAATTAGAATAAGTTCTTATAGTTATATAGTCATTGCCAAGAACAGTGATAATTCTACCAACACCATAAGTCAAAGCACTTGGCAGATAAATATTGTTTGCAGATGTAGCACCATCACATTTAACAAAAGTTGCACTTGATGATATATAACCACTTGTCAATGTTTGAGTTATACCATTTGTTTTAAGACCATATGTTGAGTCAAGAGATACAAGAGCATCACCCCATCTCATTTCCATTCCAGTTATACCAGAATAGAACCACTGGTTTGCTCCTTCACCATTGAATACAATACCATTTCTGCCAATTCTTGTAAGTGATGTTGTAGGTTTAGTTATATTTGTATATCCAGTCATTGAGTAGTAGAAGCTGAAATAGAAATTCTTCTGTTCTGATGTGTATGTAATTTCAGCATATACATTATACTGGACTTCAAGCTCAAGGAAATAATTGCCTGTAGTTGTTATTTGTCTGTTGTCCCAGATAGATGCATTATATACTATGCTTGCACTTTCATCATTTACAACAAGTGTAGCGCCAGAAGTAAGGTTTACTGATGCTATTGTCGTGCTGCTTGAAGTTGTTCCTCTCTTTAGTCTAAGAATTACACTTGATATGCTCTGCTGGTTTGTACCACGGTTTTGAACATATACACTGTCTTTAAAATAAGCATAGCTGATTATATTGGCATTCACGCCAGTGACTGTTATATGCTCACCATTATTAAGTGTACCAAGATTAGTTATAGTCTTGAATTTGAAATAGTTGCCTTGAGTGTAATATTTCCATTGGTGATTCCATGACCAGATGAACTCGGTCCAAGTATGATGCTGTATGACTGTGCTCTCATCTGCTGGTCTTTGGCCTGAAAGAGTATTGAAAGTAGCTTTATATGTTGGTGACACTTCACTTGCCATATTGCTCTTAGCAGGTATAGCATCTGGTGATATCCTTACTCTCATTTCTCCATCTTCATCCCATACAGTAAGTGTGTCTGTTGTACCATCACCATTCTGTCTTATTTCTACACTGCCAACAAGTTTGATTGTACTATGGTCACCATCAAGGTGAATACCTACTGTTTCAAGACCTGTCTGTATATCGGTATAGAACAAATTAAGTCTTTCGTTTACATCAACTAAATATCCATTGTAATCAACCATGAATCTTCCAGTGAATACATTTCCATTGCTAGCCAATTGGTTAGTCCTGAACTGTGAAAGTGTTTCAAATTTTCTGATTCCTTTATACTGGCATATAGCTGGTGCCTTTACTTCTGTGTCAAGTGGATCATATGCACTTATAAGTATAGCATCTTGGCGCTCACCATTCCAAAGATGGCCAAGTACAACAAGATTGTCTCTTACCTCAATATTCATCTGTCCATAACCAAATGTAAATTCAGTTATAGCATACTGTGTTTCACCGCCACGTACTGTGTTTGTTGATTTTTGGTATGTTATTTCTTCTGCTTGGATTTCACCATTTTCAACTGCTATGTCTTGAGAGATTGTATCTAAATCATCACCATCTTCAAATACAACTATAGTTCCTTTGTCAATGACAGAGCCAGATGATATAGTATCACCTTTGTTGATTACAGTTCCATCACTCTTTATAAGTTTTACTGGTGATACAGTATTTTCACTTATAGTTACATCTTCATTCACTTCATATTCACCATTTTGAAGCTCATCTGAATTAAGTGTAACTATTCTGCTGATTATTCTGTTTTGTGTCTCACTATTTACTGCATGTAAAACAAAATCATGTGAACCAGATACAATTGTTCCATCATCTTTACATTTTGTTCCAATGCCATAAGAATTTGCTCCAGCAGTGAATGTATAGAATAAGTCAATATAATTACAATCAGCAGTTGAGCCATCAATTTCATGCTGTGTCATGCCCGTTCCAAGAACAAATGACCAATAGTCTTTATTATTTGCAACTCCACCGCTTTCAACATTGAAAGTCTTGCATCTTATCATGTCACCGACAACTATCTCATTTGATATTTCATTCACATGGTCATCTTTTTTCTGATATACTCTCTTTGCATAAAGTGCAGTTATATTGCATGCTGTGAATATATCTTTTAGCCCGTCAATACCAGTTCCAGCTGACTCATTATAGAACATAGAAAGGAATGGCTCTTGAGTATCATCAACAGTGTAAGTTATTACATCTGGATCAATAGCATCTACTATAAATGTACCTGGAGTGATAAGCAAATTACCTCCAGCACTTCTTACTTTGTCTATAACAAGTTCCCAGAAATGAGCTGAACCAGTTACATTCAATGTCTGTGTACTTATAGTGTCAGTTACAGACAAATTGCCTGTAAGCTTTATTCCATCTTTATCAGTATTCTCTTCTGTGTATCTTGATATAGGAATATCTGTCCAAGTGCCATTTCCTTTAAGAAAACGAACATTGTCATTAAGTGGAAGAAGTGGATCATCAAGATGAGCAGATGGTGCTGGTACAAGACCTCTTATACCATCTTCTGTCTCTGTACTTCCAACAAAGTCATTGATTACAGGAACTGCATCATTTGTACCAGCTACACCAGTACCAGAAAATAAACTTGTTCCACCACCTTTTGATACTTTATCCTCAACATGGTTGTATTTGTTTCTTGGAAGTGGTGGGCGAGAAAAAGATTTATAATCAGTAATCATATTAGTATTCTATTAATTTGATATTGTTTTTGTTGCTTCTTATGTCATAGCTGTATGAGTCTATGACATATCTTCCACTAAGAGTAGAAGTATTGACCTTAGTCATTGGTAAATAAAGACCTCTCAATGATACATTGTATATTTTCTTTGGAGTGGAATAATGCTCATAATACTGGTCAACTATATTGTATTCTTGTGTCTTCTCTGCATCTCCTTTTATGTGCTTCATTGTAGAGATATACTTTGTGTTTGTTGTCGCATATGACCTAGATATAGGCTTGTCTACATTCTCTGTATTGATTTTCAATTCAAGAGAATCAAAATCACTTACATAGTCTTCACTTATTATACCTGTATATACAATGTCATCACTTGTAGATTCATTTGCTTTATGCTGGCTGTACCAAGCATTTGTATCTGTATATACATATCCAATCTCAAAGTCTTTTACATATATACATGGTGGAATGTCATACCATTTTAAATCTGTTAATCCAGGATATGAGCTTCCTGAAGAAGATATCATATGGTCTACTATATCAAAAAGAACTTTAGGGTAAATAAGTGGTGTATAAACAGTTATATGTACTTTACCAAATGATGGATCTGAAGAGTTTGCTGAGTCTATAGGAATTGCATAACATTTTTCACCAACTTTAGAAGTATAGTCTGTGTTTGGCCTCAATGATGCCCATTTGAATGCTGGCATATACTCTTCATCTCCATTCTCTGGTGAATTGTTATATGGTATATAGAAAGTGCTTGGAGTTGAAGTCCATGAAGAACCATTCCAATACTTTTCTCCAATCTGTACTTTGAACTTCCACATTTCAAAACCATCTCCATAAGCATCACTTGGTGTATATCCTATTTGATTGAAAATAAATGACATATCAAAATTTCCTAAATAATACTTAGTCTGTCCATTGAATGTTTTTCTCTTCAAATTAAGATATGGACTTTCATCAATTTCACTTGCCTTGTCAACAGGTGCAGTTGTATAATAATGGCTTGTAGTGTTTACAATATTAAGTGTGTTCTCATTTTTGTCACCCCATTTAGCATCATTGTACTGATAGAACAAATCACCCTTTATAGTGATCCAGCTCTTTCCAGATGATGGTTTATACATTACTTCTTCAGGAATTTCATATTCAAGGACAGGCTGCTCAAGTTTTTGAAGTGTATTATATGATAATTTGCCTTTATTTTCACCAGATGAATATGGGCTAAGTGTATCATTTGATACAAAGAATGTAAGATAGTCACTCCAATCAAGTGAAGTAGGAAGAATAGAACCATTGTTCTTTCTATATGCATAATGCTGGATAAGTGCACCATGTGTATTGCAATAGTGGTTTATTGCACCTGTTGTATACTCTGAATTGATTCCTTGCTCATAATAGTTCTCACCATCAGCATTTATTACCTCTGTTGGCGTTGTGTCATTGAGAGAATTCATACTCCAGAAATGATGAGTCCAATTAGTTGTAGGCTTTATTCTGCAAATTGTCTGATATTCATAACCAGTAACTTCTGTTGATACTTCATCTGGCTGAAGGAATTTCTTCTTTACTGTTGTTCTTGTCCATTGTCCACTGTTATATCCAATTCCTTTTTCATCAGTTATTGAGATATGTGTATCATCATCAAATATGTCTGGAGCAATTTCTTCAATCTCATAAAGGTTGTCATTTACTTCAATCTTATTATATACTGAATCCATAGAAATAGATGAAGAGCCTGGAGCAAGTATATTGAGATCCACTCCATTGTAATGGTCTCCAACACGTATTGAGTCATTCAATACAACATCTTCTATATATAACTTTGATGATAAACTATATTTATAGAACTTATTGTCTGTTGTTGTTCCAACTATTCTATAATCAATGATATATACATCATTTCCAAATGGGCATAAAGTCCACCCAAAGAATTTCATTATTTCCTCAAGAACATCATGTTCTTTCCATGGTGTATGCTCATCATCATCGTCATAAAAATTACCTTCACTTACATATATGTCATCTATTGCTCTTGGTATAAATGTACTGTTGTCGTAAATTGTATTGTTTATATGTGTATATGAAGCTGGGACATATAAATAACCAGTATAACCACTTGAATTTAAAATATATAGAACTATATCTATCATCTTCTGATATTTTGGTTCTCCACCATCTAATGGTATATATTTATAATCCTTTGTTGTACTTATACAGTCAATTGCTTCAAGTGATATAACATTAAGATAATCATAACCTTGGTCATATACTGCTGGTGTAAGCCATCCTTTGAATAAAATAGTGTTGTCAGAATTCTTAGATACAGTTACTTTTACACCTCTTGATTTAGAAGTGTAAAGGTCTGGCAGATAATCATTTGATACTATCTCTATTGTACATGAACGTGATTTAATTGGAGTAAAAACACCGCTTGAGTCTGAATTGATTACACATGGATTATCTGAAAGAATGATTGATCTTTCACTTGAATCAGAAACAAGATGAGCATCTATTTCTACATCAAATATATTGTTGTCATAATCACTAAAACTTCCTTTATATACACTCATATTTATACTCTATTATGTTTTTTTGAATAATTTTCAATTACTCCTATTAAGTCTGTTCCTCTTATTTTGAATTGTATGTTATTTTCATTTCCAAGAATACTGTCCCCATTGATGAAGTTCCATAATTTTGCTTGCTGTCCTTGTGTGATAACCATTTCTCCACTATTGACGTGAGCAAGTATCTTGTCTCCTGTAAATGAATTTCCACCAACAATACCACCAGTAGCAAATCCTTTAGCACTTGAAACTGCACCCATTACAGCAGCTATAATAGCTCCAAATGCAGCAATAGCAAGAGCCCAACCAACATATGGTATATCAGCTACTGAAGATGCACCCTTTGAAGCAGCAACTGTACCTTCAGCAACGGCTTCACTAATAGCAGCTCCACTGTTAGATTCTTTTGCTATAGTGTTTGCTGTTGTAGCAAGTGTATCTGCCTCTTTGAGAGCAGTTCCAGTTGCTGTAGTAGCATTGAACAATTCCATTATTGTGTTAATGGTGCTAAGTATAGAAGTAAATGTATTGAATGCCTGCATACCAGCTTGAAATATATTGAAGAATGCTTCCCAACCATTTTCTGCCTCACTTAAACTATTGCCTAAGTTCTTGAATGCTTCATAAGTTGAATTGATAGAAGATACTATGTTTATAGCATCGCCAATGTCATTCAATTTATTAATGAACTCACTGAACTGATTTGATACTTCCTCTACACTCTCTTGGTCTAATTCTAATGATACTTTAGCAGTCAATCCTTTACCAGCTAATCCTCTGTTAAGTTTATCTATCTCTTCTTGAGCCTGTGATACATCAATAGCACCAATTTTTACAAAATCACTAAGTTCTTTTGCTCTTGAAGCAGCCTTATTATATGCCTCATTCAACTGTTCTGGAGTAAGTTTTGGCTTTAATCCAATCTCTATTTTACCCTGAATTGCTGGAAGTGATGGGATTAATTCAAGTGGCTTAGAATTAAGTCTCTTTTCCTTGCCTATAATCTCATTCAACTTGTCATTCAACTTATTCAATTCATCGTTCTGAGCATTCCATTCTTTTGTACCAACAACCTGAGCATCTCTTAATGCCTTAGTCTTAGAAATTAAGTCTTCAATATTCTTCTTAGAACCTTCTAATGCCTTGATTTCTTTGTTTTTTCCACCATTTCCACCAGAACCACTTCCACCAGTTGTTGTTGAGCCGAAAGTGAATGCATCTCCAAGATTTAATTCATCTACTTGGTTCTGAAGATTCTTCTGCTCATCTTCAATTGCTTTGCTTGCTTTCTCTCCAGCTGCTCTTATAGCCTTTTCAAGTTCTTTTTCTACATCTGCTGGAGCATTGATATAATCTTTACCCCATCTTGAAACATACTGGCCAACATTATATTTCTTTAATAAATCAAATAATGGATCACCTTCATTTATTCTCTGTCCACCCTTTCCAGTAGCAAGGTCTCTGGCTGCCATTACATCACCCATTACTTCTTTATAGTTCTCAGCCTGCATAGACTCAAGTCCCATAGCCTGAGCACGTAATATACATGCACGGCGGAAATTCTCAGTGTTGTTAATGAACACATTCTCAAGTCCATTAATGTCATTTACTTTAATTCCAAGGTCATTAATTTTGTCTTTATAATCAGTCAAGAACTGCTGCTTTTCACCCTCAGTCTTACATTCTTTGTATTTAGATACAAGAGTGTCAAAACTATATGCTGCTGTAGCCATCTTAGAAACAGAGTCTTCAATTGAGTCCATGTATTTGTCATGTGCCTCTTTAGCCTCTTCTTGCTTTTTCTTAGCTTTTTCTGAGCCTAATGTGAATGCAGCAAGAGCACCAACTACAGTTATAAGAGCTGTAGCAAGAAGAACATATGGGTTTGCTTTAGCAACAATATTAAATAATTTCTGAGCTATTGTTGCCTTTCCTGTAGCTGCTGTTTCAAGTGTCTTAGCCTTTGTAAGTGCTTTTGTCTGAATAGTTGTAATGCTTGTCATCAATGCACTCTGTCTTTGGAGCGCATTTCCTACTTTAATAACAGCATTTGTAGCAGCCTCAACTGCTTTAAGTTGAGCAATTACCTTTACTAATTTATCTGTTGAATCCTCACCAAGAACACCAAGAGATACAAAACCCTGAAGAGCACCACTTACAGTGTCAATTCCCATCTTCATACCATCCCACATAGCAGTATCAGATGCTAAAGCTGATATACTCTGTTGAGCATCAATAATAGCATCCTTATATTCTCCTGCTTTAGCAGTCAATTCTTGTATTTTAGATAAAGTCTCTTGTCCAATGCTGCTGTTCTTCATCTCAGTAGACATTGCTCTATAATTGATTGTAAGATCTGCAATGTCTCTTTGCATCTGAGCAAGCTGTCTTCTATAATTTGATGTGCTTCTTTCTGCACCAGATATTTTACTTATCTCAGATAATAGCTCTTTTGTACTTCTGCTACCTTTATTGCCTAAATCTTGGATTGATTTTGTAGCATCGCTTGTCGCTTCTTGAAACTTCTCAACCTTAGTTGTAGCATTGTCTAATTCTTGATTAAAATTACTTCCATCTAAGGTTAATCGGGTACTAAGTTCGTTAGCCATTCTATTTTTTAGTGATATTTTTCTTTATTCTTTTTTGCCTTCTACCGCTTTTATAAATTGTTTCATTCTTTCTGCTGTCTTATCTACTTCTTCAGCCGTAGGTACTTCATCCTCATTGAAACTCTTGCTACCAGTCATCTTCCAAGCATTAACATCAAGTGTCTTTTTATCCCAAGGAAGCTCCATTACATCTGTAAGTTTAATGTGCTTCTTTAAGAATGGATTACTATTATAAGTTGCGCATATACAATATCTTAACAACTCTCTTTCATTTCTGTCAACAAAATTCAAATTCTCAAGAGTATTATATAGCTCATATATCGTCATTTTGCTCAAATAATAATCTAATGACACTATCCTGTATTCAAAGACTAATAACCTGAACATCTCATGACACCACAGCTTCTTATTGCTCTTCTTTATTTCTTCTTCACTGAGTTTTTTTTTGATTCCTTAGGGAGAAGCATTGTAGACATCTTGTCATTAGTAGTCAACCACTCACTCATGTTTATAATGATATTAGGATCATCATCAATAGCATCCATAAAATCATCAAATTTTACATCATACTCATCTGTACTAGCAAGGATAATACAATATAAAAATGTTACTGTCTCAGCCATAGTTGAACCAGTGAATGAATGTCCTGTTATGTCTTCAAAAAACATATAAGCTCTGAAAGAAAATTTAAGAGTAATTTCTCTGCCTTTTATATTTACTATCATATTATTAATAAATGTTTTTATATAGTTTAATATAGAAAAAAAGAACCTATAATTTTATTATAGGTTCTTTGATATGTTCGGCAACATATTTTAACTTTGACTAAAGACCTGCCTGATAAACAGCATAGCTAAGTGGGCCTGAGCCAGTGAATTCTGCTGTGAATGTAGCTCTGTCACCAGAAGCAGCATTAACACTTAAACTATTAAGGAAGCAGTAACCATATGATACATAATTAGTTGCATCTGGTACCCAGTATGTAGCATCTGTTGAAGGGTCATTTACAACAGCAGTTGCATCAAATTCATTTGATCCTTCATATCCACTCTTAAGACCAAAATATACTTTAACAGGCTCTTTAGCTGCAAGAACACTGCTTAAGTTGTAGAATTCATCTGTAGAATAGATGTTGTCTGTGCTTATACTCCAGTTAATCTTGCCAGGGAGCTGTTTACCATATGCTCCAGCATCCTTATCATTAATGTCTTGCATCTCAACGTCAATATTTAAAGTGTGAGATGTTGCGAATGCTAATGAGTGACCGTCTTTATTGAATAACATAAGGTCATTACCTTGAATTCTTTGTTTTGACATTGTATTTACGTAAATATTTTTATAGTTATATGTTTTCGACTATACATTGAAAATCCATATTCTGTTGATATGCATCCCCAATCCATTGTTCTGAACAATAAGTCAATTCTATATTTGATATTCTGATAAGATTGTCTTGTATGACTCTCCTCTCTAAAAGTAAACGTATCATGTCTGCTATATCAACACTTGAGTCATATTTATCAGAATAAACTTTTATATTGAATGTTACACTATCTTCATTATAATCTTTATTTGTCTGAGCTGGTGTCTTTATACTTGTCCTTGTAATGACAGCATAAGGAAATACAGCTTCAGGCTCTCCAACTACTAGAAAAATGTTACTTTCTGGTATTATCTTCATTAAATCCTGATTAGAAACCAAATATTCATGTATTAAATATGTAGTCTTTATACTGTGTTGTCTCATCTCTTTCCATTATTTATATTATTTATAGCTCTTTCAATAGCTTCTAAATAGATATTGTCTAAATTTACTGAATTGTTCGCACTAGCAAACCATCTTCTTGGAGCAATACTTCCTAAATTTCTCTCTTTTTTAAGAGGTCTACCTTTATAAGTCTTTGCTTTTCTGTTTTTAGTTCCTTTTTCAAGAAATCTAAATCTATATGTACCAGAATTAGTATTTCTAGTTCCCATTACATGGACTTTTATACTTAATTCATCTGAATCATAATTATCTTCAATCTTACCAACTCTTACAGCATCTGTAATATCATCATTGTACTCAATTCTTTGACCATTATACCAATGTGGATTATTGTGTGTCTTTATACCTGCCTTAGCATTAGAAACAGTCTCTTTCTTAATCTGAGCAGCACCTCTTCTAAGTGCAGATTTTACCGCCATGTCCATTTCTTTTGCAGTAAGAACTTTAAAATCTTCCCATACTGCCTTTATATTACATTCAAGTCCATTATCCATCGTAATCAGTAACTAATTCAGCTATAACAACTTGCTGTTGTAATACTTTGTCAACATCTATACTTGTAACTTGATAATACTTGTCTTGGTATTTTATCCAACTTGTGTCCTGTATTGGTACATATATTCTAAGAACAAATGTCTTTACATATGGAGTCTGTATTTGATCATTTATTACCTTTCTGCTACCAGATGCATGAGAAACCTTTGCTCTAGTTGAATATACTAACTTAAGCTCTTCAGATACAATACCTTGCTTTGTCTTTATCTTAACAAAATCATATATGTCAACTTGCTCATTAAAGAGTCCAGCCCATGCCATAACGAATTATTCAAATTTATTTATACGATAATCCCTATTCAAATCACACAAAAATTCAACTGCATGTGGAACAGGCATCATATTAGATGCTGAAACACTCTCTCTGACACTATACCAAGTACCTATAAGAAGTAACATAGCATGAATAACAGATGGTGGTAACTTTCCATTCTCATCTTCAAGCTGAGATAATGGAACATCAATATATTTTGACACAGCCTCAACAGCTACATCATATAACGCATTTAAATAGAAGTCATCAGCATCAAAATTTTGGTCTAAATTTAAATGATTTTTAATTATTTCTAAATTTAAGTATTTCATGTATTGAGTGTGTCATATATCTGTTTTAAAAAAAGAAGGGGTAAATCTTAAGGGACTTACCCCTTCGGAAAGAATATGATAGAAAAGCAGGATTTTACCCCTACTTGGAGTCATATTTTAATTAAGCAACAGTTGTATCAAAAGCAACAAGAGCATTATCTCTAACAAGTTTAGCATCAGCAAAACCGTTAAGGATGATCATAATCTGACCATTTGCAAGAGTTGCAGAGTCAGCAACAACATCAATTCTAAGGTTATCCCAGATACCGATAACAAGGTTATCAAATGCACCATAAAGACCTTTCTTAGCTTCTACATTAGAAGTTACAAATGCCTGTGTTCCATCAACTGCATCACCTTCCATTACCATACCAGTTGCATTTGTGCCTTTAATCATAGCCTTAAGAGCAGCTTTTGCCTTAGGAGATACAACATACTTGCAATTCTTGAAGTGATCTTCTTCAACACCAGCTTCCATGTCAAGTAAATCAGCATATGTATTTACTGTTACAGGAGTAACACCATAGAAAAGACCTTTAGGCTGTGTATTTGAACCATCAACTTTACCAAGTAATGTTTCTTCAATCTTTTCAGCAAATGCAAGAGCAATATCATTTCTGATAGCAGCTTCTACATCAGGAGTAGTCTGTGCAAGGAACTGAAGAGAGATAGGGAATTTACCAGTTATACGCTTTGGATATAAAGCAACTGAGGTAAAGCTTCCGTTTCCATCATCAGCACCGTCGATTTCACCCTTCCAACCAACTTGACCTTTACTGAAAATAGGAATCTGTACATCACCTTCAAGGCCAGTGTAAAGTCTTGCACCAGCATTAACAAGAACATTTTCCTGACGAAGTGGTTCCCAAACATTCCATAAGTCTTTTGCAACAACATCTTCACCTTCATCACCAGCTGTCATAGCAGCTCTATTAAGCATAATAGGCTTGTGTGTTTCCATTGCTGATCTTATTTCATTTACAATTGAAAAATTAGTTTTTTCCATTTTATTAACGTTAATATTTTTATTTGATTTTTGTTCTTCGTCATCCTTATTAGGATCTTCCAAAGATTTTTCTAATTCATCTAATTCTGACTGAAGCTCTTTTATTTCTTCTTCATTGTCTGTGAATTCTTTGTCTTCTTCATCACAAAGTTCTCTAGACTCTGATTTAGCAAGCTTAATAATATCAGAATTACGCTTAACTAATTGATTAATAGCGTCTTGATATTCAAGAGTATTATTATATTTTGCCATAAATTATAAGCTTATATTTTTATAAAAATCATTTAATCTTATATCAAGAGTAGCAATTATTTCATCTTTTCTTGCTTGTTCTTCAGCTCTTTTAGCTTCTTCATCAGCTTCATCAAGACTTCTTTTAATTGCTTCAATATCAATGGCTTCTCTATTATCAACACTTGTTGCAGGGTAAGCAGCTACTGTAACAATACTTACATCATGAAGCCATCCAATCTGTGTAATTTCTCTCTTAAGTGAACCATCTTCACCTCTAAACCATCTTTGACATGTATCATTGTCAGGAAGAGCAAAACAGAAACTACACTCATATAAATTACCATTTCTTATATCCCAAAGAAGTTGATTTCCTCTTTCTGTCTCTGGAGCTTCAAACTCAAAAGCAAGACCATGCTCATCTAATGATAGTCTAAGTGTACCTTCACCTTCTTTACATCTTGCTACCATCATATTATCATCGTGGTTGATATTTGCAATCACGTCGGACTCATTTAAAAGTTCTTGACTGATAGCACTTTGTCTAATTATTTCAGTAAAACCACCGAGATCCCTAGACCAAGAATCAAATACAACTGCATAACCACTTATTGTTCTTGAATCTTCATTTGCTCTAATCTCTTGAAAATTTCTATATATCTTATTCATTGTCTTCTTTATCATTAGTATTTTTATTACCAGCACCTTCTTTATTATTTGATTGAAGTGTATTCTGACTTAAATCTGTGAATGGTATCATGTTTTTATCACCACCATCTACTGGATTATAACCTAAATTATGTCTACACTCATTAATTGTAAGAATACCATTCTTTACAAGAGTTGCATAATAAACAGCTGTAGAACTCTTATCAGAAAACATTATATGATTTTCGTCAAAATCAATATATAACTTGCTCTTTTCACTTGGTTTTAAGAGTTTTCTATTAAACTCATTCTCTATCAATGATATAAGTGGATAAATACAATGACTTAAGAATGCAAGTTGTGCTTGTTCTATGCTATTATAACTAGTTCCTGAGTTAATACCAACAAGAATAGGGTCGATATTTAAATATCT
>Ga0310694_10003433_pt1 | contig 15580 bp, 10 predicted proteins | sample 174DNAGHGhighgp2_FD_203884 | JGI IMG/M metagenome (GOLD analysis project Ga0310694, IMG submission 203884) | Sheep rumen microbial communities from Palmerston North, Manawatu-Wanganui, New Zealand - 1742 DNA GHGhigh gp2 (v2) (version 2) | ecosystem: Host-associated > Mammals > Digestive system... | reverse complement strand
TTCGCACCGTAGGTCTTGCGGAGCCAGTCAAGGTTGTCCTGACACCATTCATCCAGTCTGGCTGTCTGTTCTATCTGCTCCATGTCGGCATGGGTGCCAGTGAGGACGATGCGGATGGCCTATACCTGGTTCTTTCCTATCTTCCGCTTTAGACCCGCCGTATTGAGGCGGTGCTGTATGGCTGCCGTTCGGTTACGGACACCATCGGGGAACTGGATAAGTTCTCGGTTGAGGTGCGTCCTTGTCGGGTCGGCATTCTTCGGTTGTATGGTTCTCTCGATGTGTGCAGACATGCCGCTGTCTGCGCCCTTTGCTTTCTCTAAGTGTAATACTGCGTATCCCATTCGCTTGTTTTGATTTATTCGTTTGACTTCTCGTTTCGTTGGTCTTGCGCTCCTATTTGTGTTCGGCTATAGCCGACGGCCTTGGCAGGGAGTCCAGAGGGGTGCAACACCTTGGCCTATTGGGGATTTTTAGCACTAACTTGTTTGTGCGGCTCGGAAAATCCCCTAAAAGGCTACGGTATTTTCCGCCTGTGGGAAATACCTGTGCCTGCGTCAGCATCAAACCCGTCGTGCATTGCCGTACTTTGTACATCGCCTATAGTGCGACTATGTTTCATTTCTGATTATAGGGAGGTTGCAATGGACGGATGGACTAAAGGAGGGATAGACGTTGTGTGTTGGAGCGTACCATCGTTCCAACACACTATCTATCCTCCTAAAAGTCCGTCCTTATTCTTTTTGCTGCACTTACTGTTAATTCCCTTTTCCTGTTGTTGCAGTCAGTATTACTTCAAACGGCTTATGGTTACGGGTGAACGCTCCATCAGTTCCTTGCGGACTGCCCTTGCCTGATAGGAGTTCAGACGGAAGGCAAGTTGCAAAACGACCTCCATATTATATATGGTGACATATAAGTTGTCTCTCTTCTTGATTGTCCGCTCTGCCTCAAATGGCTTTATCAGTTCCTCCTTGTAGAGGGCTTTGATGGCGTTCCTCAACTTGGGGATGAATACTCCGAACAAGTCCACCATCTCGGACTCGCTCATACATATCTCCCCACTCGGTATAGTCAGTTCTGTGTACTCACTATACTCACTCCACTTGATGATGTTTCTCTCTTCCATGTCTCTATGCTAATTTGATGTTGTTGAATGATGCGTTTAACTTGTTACCCAACATTGTTAGGTCATTATCCAGTTTCTGCGTGGTGATGCGGGCATAAATCTGTCAGAAACAGCCCTGTGTGGGTTACGAATAAGAAACCTAATTCGTTCCGCAATCTGCCTCGATTTGCTTAGTGACACCTTGCGGACTTTCCTCAATTTTCCCTGAATTGCCTTTATTTATGGGGCGAATTGCGTTAATTCTCCAAAATCGCTTCCATATGTCAGCATTATTTTTCAATTAAAAGAGATTTCCTATCTGATAAATGCCTGCTGACACTATCCAGGCCACTATTGTTGTGTAGGCAGCCGTGATGAAGGCCCATCGCCAGGAGCCTGTCTCATTCTTGATGGCGGCGATGGTGGCGATACAGGGGAAGTAGAGCAATATAAATATAAGGTACGCGTAGGCGGCCAGCGGAGTTATGCCTTCTTGAAGCATCAGTTGGCGAAGGTGCGTGTACTTTTCGTTGTCGTCGCTGAAGGTGTCATCGTCGGCGAAGGAGTCATCACTGGAATAGAGCACGCCGATGGTTGAGGCGACGATTTCCTTGGCTCCTATGCCTGCTATCAGTGAGACATCGAGTTTCCAGTTGAAGCCTTGTGGCGTGAAAATCGGTTCAATGGTTTTACCTATACGCCCGATGAAACTCTGCTCCTGCTGTTGCTGTTGGGTCAGTTTCTCGTTGTGGGGGAAATACTCCAATGCCCATACGATGATGCTGGCCACCAGGATGATACCTCCCATTTTCTTCAGATACTCCTTGCCTTTCTCCCACGTGTGTCTCCAGATGGCCTTCGCTGTGGGCCAGCGGTAGGGAGGCAGTTCCATTACGAATGGCGTATCCTCACCCTTGATGACGAATGTGGAGAATAACTTGCTGACGATGGCTGCTGTCAGGATGCCGATGGCATAGAGCGAGATCATCACCCATGAGCGATATTGCAGTGAGAAGAAGGTGCCTGCTATCATGATGTAGATGGGCAGGCGAGCCGAGCATGACATAAACGGCAGTATCATCATCGTGATTAGCCGGGATCGGCGACTCTCAATGGTGCGCGTAGCCATGACGGCTGGCACATTACAGCCGAAGCCCATGACCAGGGGAATGAATGACTTGCCGTGCAGCCCCATTTTGTGCATCAGTTTGTCCATGATGAAGGCTGCACGTGCCATATAGCCCGAATCTTCCATCAGGGAGATGAAGAAATAGAGGATGAGGATTTGCGGCAGGAAGACGATGACGGCTCCCACACCTCCGACAATGCCATCTACCAGCATTGCCTTCAGAGGACCGTCTGGCATGGAGGCTCCAATGAAATCGCTTAACCATCCCACACCAGCCTCTATCCAGTCCATCGGATATTGTCCGAGTACAAACGTTGTGTCGAACATCAGGAATAGCAGTAAGAAGAAGATGGGGAATCCGGCATATCTGTTCGACAGTACGCTGTCAATCAGGTGGGTAGTCCGATAAGTGTCTTCCTTTGTGCCTGTCTTGTATTTCGCTTCTTTCAGAGCACCGTTGATAAAGCCGTATTTGGCATCCATAATGGCGGTCTCTGAGTCGTCGCCTGTTTCTTCTTTCACGCGGGCTGAGGCTCTGTCGCGGGCATTCGTCAGGTCGTGGAAATCCTCCATGCGGTTTTCGCCTGCCATGTGGTTGCCCAGATAGTCGAGTACGTGACTGTCGTGCTCCAGCAACTTCAGGGCCAGATAGCGGGTAGAGTAGTGCTGGGTGATGTGTTCGTCGGTCTTCAGATATTTCTGGATGTGGCTGATGCCGTTTTCTATCTCATGCCCATAATTGATATGCAGGTGGCGTGAATATTTGCTGGTTCCCTCGTAAACCTGGATGATGGTACGAAACAGTTCCTTCACGCCCATTCCGTTCTTGAACGACGTGGGTACCATCGGGATTCCCAAAAGACTGCTGAGAATGCCAATATCCACTATGTCGCCCCTGCGCTCAAACTCGTCGTACATGTTCAGTGCGCACACCATCCGGATGTTCATATCCACCAGTTGGGTGGTCAGATAGAGATTGCGCTCCAGGTTTGAGGCGTCGATGACATTAATCACGATGTCCGGCATCTTCTCCGTCAGATGCTCCCTGACGTAGAGTTCCTCTGGAGAGTAGCACGACAGTGAATAGGTGCCGGGCAGGTCTATCAGATTGAATTCGTATCCGAAATAGGAGGCTTTGGCCTCTGAGGCATCCACTGTCACGCCTGAGTAGTTGCCTACATGGCCGTGTGCACCGCTGGCATAGTTGAATAGCGATGTCTTTCCACAATTAGGGTTACCGACAAGGGCCACATTGATGACGCGACGCTCCTTCAGGGCAATATGTTGCAGGAAGTCTTCCTTATGGCGGTTTTCGTTGAGTAGCGGGTCACTTTGCCAGTCTTGGGGGTGTGCGTCTTTCTCAGCCTGACTGACCACTTCTATCATTTCTGCCTCTTGATGGCGCAGTGATACTTCGTAGCCCATCAGTTTGTATTTCACCGGGTCTTGTAGTGGGGCATTCAGGAGCACCTCCACTTCCTTGCCGCGAATGAATCCCATCTCGATGATACGTTTACGGAATCCACCGTGCCCTAGCACTTTTACGATGATACCTTTTTCACCTGTTTTGAGTTCTGACAGTTTCATAAGACCTATATTGTCGCGATTCGGCTGCAAAGATACGCAAAAAAACTTGCAAAAGAGTTGCAACTAGTCCCCACGCCTGGTAAAATACCTACAAATGGGGAGTGGTTACAAAGTATTCGTCCAACTCCTGGCGGGCACTGGCATCGGTATTAGGCAGGTCTCGGATGATCTGCCCCTTTTCCAGCAAGGCGATGCGTGTGGAGATGTCTACTGTGTGCTGCAGGTTATGGCTGGAGATGAGGATGGTAGCACCAGTCTTATGGTTGTACTCTGTTAGCACATTCTTCAGAATGTTCTGCGAGGAAGGGTCGAGAAAGTTGAACGGTTCGTCGAGAATGACCAGTCTCGGACTGTTGAGCAGGGCGGCGATGATGCCCACTTTCTGCTTGTTACCGGCTGAGAGATTTCGAATCAGTTTCTTCTGCCCGAATATCTCACCGCCTGCCAGCAGGTCGAAGTCCTTCAGGCGTTCCTCGATTGTCTCCTGAGGGATATTGGAGATTTTTCCCAAGAATGCGAAATACTCTTCGGGCGTCAGGAAGTCGATGAGGAATCCTTCGTCGATATAGGCGCCAGTCCAGTCTTTCCACTCTTCTGACTGGGCTGGATTGATGCCGTCGATACTGACTTCGCCCTCATCGGGTTTGAGCAGGTCGAGAATCATTCGGAATAGGGTGGTCTTGCCTGCACCATTGTTTCCCACTAAGCCAAGAATATCCCCATCGTTCACTTCGAACGAGGGGATATCGCTTGCTGTTGTCTGACCAAAGGTCTTTTTGACGTTCTTTATCTTAATCATTATACGATTCCTTTACCGTGACAGTTCTTGAATTTCTTACCGCTTCCGCAGGGGCATGGATCATTGCGCCCGGGCAGTTTGTCCTTGATGATAGGTGTGCGGGGCTGCTGGGCACGCGTGTCCTGAGCAGCGGCTGCTGCCTGGTTCGGGTCAGTCAGTTGCTCTTCGTTGAGGTTCTGCTTCGACTCCGTGTACTGCTGGCGCTGGGTGCGCTGCTCTGGGGCTGCCTCCTGCACCTGCTGTTGCATCTCTGGGATTTGGGCACGCGTAAGAATGGAGGTGATGCGGTTGTACATCTCGTTGATCATCTCGTCCCATACTTTTGCACTCTCCAGTTTGAAGATCAGCAGCGGGTCTTTCTGCTCGTAACTGGCGTTCTGTACAGAATGCTTCAGTTCGTCGAGTTGACGCAGGTTCTCCTTCCAGGAGTCATCGATGATGTGGAGCAAGATGCTCTTTTCAAACTCCTTCACTACTGACTTCGACTCTGTCTCGTAGGCTTCTTTCAGGTTGCAGGGGATGTTGTACACACGGCGACCGTCAGTGATGGGCACCATGATGCGTTCGTACATGTGTCCCTGGTTCTCGTAGACCTGTTGGATGATGGGGTTGGCCACAGCCTGGATACGCTCCGTCCGACGGTTGAAGTTCTCGATGGCGGCCTGGAAGGCGTTCTCGGTAAGTTGCTCGCGCTGCTGGTTCATGAATTCCTCGCTGGTGAAGGGTACCTCCATCGAAAGAATGTGCAGGAATTCTTCCTTGCAGCCCTCATAGTCGTTGTTGTCGATGATGTTGACCACGCGGTCCCAGATGATGTTCGAGATATCCATGCCGATACGTTCTCCCATCAGGGCGTGTCGTCGCTTCTCATAGATGACGGTACGCTGTTTGTTCATCACGTCATCATACTCAATCAGGCGCTTGCGGATACCAAAGTTGTTCTCTTCAACTTTCTTCTGGGCGCGCTCGATGCTCTTTGAGATCATCGGACTCTCAATCATCTCACCGTCCTTGAAGCCGAGGCGGTCCATCACGCTGGCGATGCGCTCAGAGGCGAACAGGCGCATCAGTTTGTCTTCGAGTGAGACGTAGAATACGGAGGAGCCCGGGTCTCCCTGACGACCTGCACGACCGCGCAACTGCCGGTCTACTCGGCGGCTCTCGTGACGTTCTGTTCCGATGATGGCCAGACCGCCTGCAGCCTTCACTTCCGGCGACAGTTTGATATCGGTACCACGACCGGCCATGTTGGTGGCGATGGTGACGGCACCCTTGCCGTTGGTGGATTGTCCGGCGAGGGCCACGATGTCTGCTTCCTTCTGGTGCAGTTTGGCATTCAGCACCTGGTGGGGGATGCCCTCGCGCTTGCCAGTCTCGGGATTCACGTACATATCAAGCATACGTGAGAGCAACTCGGAGATTTCCACTGAGGTCGTACCGATCAGAGTCGGACGTCCTTGATTGCGCATCTTCACGATTTCCTCGATGACGGCACGGAATTTCTCGCGCTGTGTCTTGTAGACGCGGTCGTCCTGGTCGTTGCGGATCACGGGGCGGTTAGTGGGTATCTCCACCACGTCGAGTTTGTAGATGTCCCAAAACTCGCCGGCCTCAGTTGAAGCCGTACCGGTCATGCCTGCCAGTTTGTGATACATACGGAAGTAGTTCTGTAGGGTGATGGTGGCGAAGGTCTGCGTGGCGGCTTCCACTTTCACGTGTTCTTTGGCCTCTACGGCCTGGTGCAGTCCGTCACTCCAGCGGCGGCCTTCCATGATACGTCCTGTCTGCTCGTCGACAATCTTCACCTCGCCGTCGATGACTACATACTCGTCGTCGCGGTTGAACATACAGTAGGCCTTCAACAACTGCTGGAGGGTATGTACGCGCTCTGACTGAACGGCATAGTGCGACATCAGTTCGTCTTTCTTGTCGAGACGCTCCTGGTCGCTCAGACCTGTCTCCGCCTCGAGGGCTGACATCTGACTGGCAATGTCGGGCAGCACGAACAGTTCTGCATCGTTCACTTGTTTGGCCAGCCAGCCTGTGCCCTTGTCTGTGAGGTCGCACGAGTTCAGTTTCTCGTCAACCACGAAGTAGAGGGGCTCCACTGCCTCTGGCATGCGGCGGTTGTTGTTCTCCATATAGATCTCCTCCGTCTTCAGCATGCCGGCCTTGATGCCTTCTTCCGATAGGTACTTGATGAGTGGCTTGTTCTTCGGCAGAGCCTTGTGAGACCGATAGAGGGAGAGGAAACCCTGGTCGAGTTTCTCTTGTCCTTCCTTCTTGTTGCCGGCCTCCATCAGTTTGTTTCCTTCTGTGATAAGCGTCTTGGCATCAGCCAGATACTGGGTGGCCAACTGGCGCTGCACGCCTACAAGTTTCTCCACTAGTGGCTGATACTCCTCGAACATCTGGTCGTCGCCCTTGGGCACAGGGCCAGAGATAATCAGTGGTGTACGGGCATCGTCGATCAGCACGGAGTCCACCTCGTCGACGATAGCATAATTGTGCGAACGCTGCACAAGATCGGCGGGTGAGATGGCCATATTGTCGCGCAGATAGTCGAAACCGAACTCATTGTTTGTACCGAAGGTGATGTCAGCCTGATAGGCGCGACGGCGAGCATCTGAGTTGGGTTGGTGCTTGTCGATACAGTCCACTGAGAGTCCGTGGAACATATAGAGCGGCCCCATCCATTCGGAGTCACGCTTGGCCAGATAGTCGTTGACCGTTACCACGTGAACACCATTGCCAGTCAGCGCATTCAGGAATACGGGGAGCGTGGCCACGAGGGTCTTACCTTCACCCGTTGCCATCTCGGCGATCTTTCCCTGATGGAGCACCGTACCGCCGAAGAGTTGTACGTCGTAGTGCACCATTTCCCATTTCAGGTCGTTGCCGCCAGCCGTCCAGTGGTTGTGATAGATGGCCTTGTCGCCGTCGATTGTTATAAAGTCCTTACGGGGGTCGGCAGCCAGTTCGCGGTCGAAGTCGGTGGCCGTCACGATAGTCTCTTCGTTCTCAGCGAAGCGGCGGGCTGTCTCCTTGACGATGGCAAATACCTCGGGCATCACTTCGTCGAGAGCCTTCTCATAGATGTCGAGCACTTCCTTCTCGATCTTGTCGATTTGGGCGAAGATGTCAGCACGCTCGTCGATGGGCGTATTCTCAATAGTGGCCTTCAACTCTGCAATTTTGGCTTTTTGCTCCTTGGCTGATGACTGTACTTGTTGCTGCAGCACCTTTGTACGGGCGCGCAGGGCGTCATTGTCGAGGGCTTCCACCTGAGGCGATACGGCCTTCACTTTCTCCACGAGCGGCTGAATCAACTTCATGTCGCGGGAAGACTTGTCGCCAAACAATGACTTCAAAATCTTACTGAAATTCATATTTTTGTTTTTTAATTATGTACGTATGAATAGAAACGGGTGCAAAGTTACGAATAAAATCCGTAACAGCCAAAGTTCTTGGCACAAAATCGGCGCAAATACGGTTTTATCTGCGTCAGTCCTTGTAAGTCTGCGTCTCAGAACAATGGCTCTGACGAACAGGCGTTGGGTGCTCTGATGCGTATCGACTTGGCGATAGTCGGGGCTATCCTGTCGGTGGTGACCGGCGTGGTGACGCGCTCTGCCTTCGTACCTGCGCCGTAGATGATGATGGGAAACTGGGTGAACGAGGCGCGCGAGAGCATCTTCTCCTGGTTGGTCTCGTTGTGCAACTGCCAGCCGGGCGACACTTCGATGAGGATGTCGCCATTGTGCTCCGGGTTGAAGCCGTTGCGGATTTTGTATATCTGCTGGTTGTTGCCGCCGAGCAGTTGGATGAATGTGTAGACATTGGCCACGCCCGACACCTGCGAGATGAACTCTTGGGCGCGCTGGGTGGCGTCGGTCAGGCTGATGCGCTTCGACTCCAGCAGTTTGTGGTTAAGATAGATCTCGTTGCCGTAGCAGGTCTCCACATAGCGGCCTTGCCCCCAGACGGCACCGAAATACATGTTCAGCAGATTGGCCGTGCGGTTGATGTAGAACGTGCCTGTGGGCACGCGATATTTGCCGTAGTCGGCACTCTCGGTGTCGCTGTAGCCTGTACTGGTCAGCACGAAGAGTACGTGCTGCGCACCCAGTTTGTCCTCCAGTGTCTTGATCAGGCGGGCCAGTTCACGGTCCAGCCGCAGATAGGTGTCCTGCAGTTCCATCTGACAGTCTGTCATGGCCAGATGGTTGAAGTTGCCTGCATAGTAGGTCAGGCAGAGCAGGTCGGTCACGCGGTCGTAGCCCAGTGTCTCGCTGGTGACGCATTGCTGGGCGATGTCCGTGATGTCTGAGTTGATGAGGGCACTGGTCTTGTATTCGATGAATTTTCTTTCACCTTTGAAGGTGTGCTTAAAAGGCTTCTGGTTGCCGATGTGCTGGTAGTAATTGAAGGTGCCTGTCACTTCGAGCGCGGGCTGCCATTCAAGGTTGTCAATCTTCTTTGATGCGGCATGCAACTCATTGAAACTCTGAATGAAACTTGGTATGTTGTTCGAGTAATACTTCGTGCCGTTCCAGAATCCCCTCCAGTCATCGAGCCAGAAGGCTCCGTCGGCAGCATGCCCTGCCGACAGCACGGCGGCATCTACCGTCGGTGCGATGGCGAAAATTTTTGCCATTCCGCCGGTCGCCACCTTCAGTTCGTCGCCGATGGTCGATACCATCAACTGGCAGGCTGACGGCATTCCAGGCGCCTTCAGGTCTTCGGTACAACTGACGGGGCGCAGGGTCTCCTTGTCGAGCCATTTCTCGCCTACGATACTATGATAATAAGGTGAGACGCCTGTCACCACTGACGAAATGGCAGAGGCCCTGTCTGTCTTGGTGAAGGGGTAGGAGGCATTCTCGAATACGAGTCCCTCGCGGAAGAGGCGCTTGAAGCCGTCGTTGCCGAAGACGGGGGCAAAGGCCTCCAGATAGTCTGTGCGCAACTGGTCGATGGTGATGTTTACCACGAGTCGTGGCGCGTATTTGATGCTGTCCTGGGCATCTGCTTCCTCTGCATTGAGTCCCAGTACGGCCAGTAGTGTTATGTATATATACCGATTTCTCACGTTATCTTATTATTTCTCAGTTTTATATTAATGCAATACCTTATTAGCAAACATAGTGCCAAAATCATCATGCCTTCTGCATAGTCCTGGAAAACGCGGCCGATGGCGAACAGGGCGATCATCATGATTAAGACGGTCCACCAGCGGGTATTGCCCTTCCGCTTCAGCACGGATGGCAGGTAGAACAGTGGCAGTGGATTGAGCAGCAGTATCTGCAGGTTGGTGCTCGTGGTGGGGTGCTGCGAGAAGAGCATCACAAAGAGCACGCAGCCCGCCAGCCCCTGGGCCAGCATCAGCAGTCCGTCATAGTATTTGAACGTCTTGCCGCGCCGCCACTCCAGGAGGCTGATGCCGATGGTGATGACCAGCAGCAGGCCGAATACCGTCAGGGGCGGACAGATGAAGTCGGGCTCGATGATCTGTACCCCCGGTGCGACGAGCATCCGCCGCTCCTTTACCAGCGGGCGGTAGTTCCCGTCGGCGTAGATCTGTGCGTGGTCGAAGTCGTACATCAGGTTCTCAGGCAGGAATTCCTGCTGTTCCCGTTTTGTGGGCTGATCGGCTTTAACGCCCAGCAACATGTCGTTGCCGAATGTGGCCCAGTCGTGATTTCTGGTGCATTCGTGGGTCATCTCGCGATAGGATGGGGTATAGTTTTCTCGCGGCTGGTACTCAAGTTTGCCCTCGAGGTTCTTTTCGATGATGTCGCGAGGACGGGTGGAGCAGTTGTCGTAGAAGTAGTTGTATCGGTAGACGCTGTTCTCTGGCTTCAGATTCTCAGCGAGTGCCTGCCATATCTTGTATGTCTCGCTGGGTGTCAAGTTGAGAACCTGCTCCGTCACGCTGCTGCCCCATTCCTGGTAGTAGGGGCAGAAGTACTTGAAGGGCAGGGCCACCAGTTCATAGTCGGTCAGTCCGAATACGAAGCGGGCCACGAAGAAGGGCTTGTCGAAACTGAAACTCCCCCAATTGAAGGCATAGTCGTCACCTGTTCGCAGGTCGTGATAGCGTATGGCCGTATGGCCATACAGGCTGTACACCTCCTCGTGAGGCGAACAGGTCAGCAGACTGATTTCTACCGAGTCCCAGCGCTCTGCGTTGACATCTTTGCTGGCGAATGTGTCAGTACTGGTCAGAATGCATCCGAAGAAAAGACAAAATGTCCTAAAAATCTTTTTAAATTGTTTCACGATGCAAAATTAATCTATATTTTTCACTTTCGATGCGTTTAGTTCGGTTTTTTTTGATAATTTTGCACGCTGAAATGAATTATAAGAAAAAAGGTACACGATATGAATAGATTTTTAGGCTGTCTGCTGATGTCGGCAGTGGCCACAACCGTGTTTGCGCAGGGCGGTACCAACTCACCCTTTAGCCAGTTCGGACTTGGAGAAATCTCACAGCAGGGCGCCAGTCTGAACAAGGGTATGAACGGCGTGGGCTACGCTCTTCACGAAGGAAATATGGTCAACACGCTGAATCCTGCTTCATCCGCCTATGTCGATTCGCTGACTTTCCTCTTTGATATGGGCCTCACGGCATCGGTGACTAATTTCCAGGAGAACGGGGCCAGGAAGAATGCGCGTACGGGCAATTTCGACTATGCAGTCGGGCAGTTTCGTCTGTGGAAGAATGTGGGGGCCGCTTTCGGCGTCGTCCCCATGACCGACGTCGGCTATCAGTTCTCCAGTTCCTCCTTTCTGCAGACGGCCAACAGCACGATGACCACCACTTATGTCGGCGACGGAGGTCTTAACAAGTTGTTCCTCGGCGTGGGGGTCAAACTGTTTAGGAATCTGGCCGTCGGTGCCAGGGGCGCCTACCTCTGGGGCAGTTTCGATCGTGGTGTCACACTGACTAGTTCTCAGGCGATGAACACGCTCTATAAGAACTACAAGGCCGATGTCAGCAACTATGCCCTTGACTTTGGTCTGCAGTACGACCTGCCCCTCAGCAGGCGGGAGAGCCTCACGCTGGGTCTCACCTATGGGCTGGGGCATAAACTAAAGTCGGATGCCGAGTGCTACATTATTAATTATAACTCCACCACCAGTAAGCGCGACACCGCCAAGATGGTGGTCGATAATGCCTTCGAACTGCCTCACACCTTTGGAGTCGGTCTGGCATACAGGCAGGCCAACAAACTGACGGTGGGCCTCGACGGCGAGATGCAGCGCTGGGGCAATGTCAAGTTCCCCGCAGAGTCGGGTGGGCAGTATCAGTTGCGCAACGGTCTGCTGAAGAACAGTTACCGTTTCGCTCTGGGAGCCGAGTGGCTGCCCCGTTACAATGGCCGCAGCCTCTTCCAGCGTATCCGCTACCGTCTGGGGGTTGGCTACGCTACACCTTATTATAAAATAGGCAGTAGCGACGGCCCCAAGCAGTATAGTGCTACCATCGGCTTCGGCATCCCCATCCAGAATCAGATCAATGCCCGCTCTTACGTGAACATCAGTGCGCAGTATGTCCATCAGGGTGTCGAAGGCATGCTCAAGGAGAACACCTTCCGCCTCAATCTCGCCATCACCTTCAATGAGCGCTGGTTTGCCAAGTGGAAGGTGGAGTGATGTACATTGAGCATTGAAGATTGAGCATTGAAGATTGAGAATTGAAGATTGAGAATTGAAGATAGAGAATTGAAGATAGAACATTATATTCGGCTAGGACTGGTTGCGGGCCTTGTGCTTGCGCACTTCGCGCTGATAGCCTGCGAAGAGGCCAAGGAACACACCGCAGCGGCTGTCAATGAGCGCGACTCCGCCTCGATGATGGTATCCTACGGTGTCAACACCCTCATCAGCGACTCTGGTGTCATCAAGTACAAGATCGTCACAGAGCGGTGGGATGTCAACACCATCAAGAACCCGTCACGGTGGACTTTCGAGAAGGGCGTCTTCTTCGAACAGTTCGACCAGAAGTTCCATGTCGAGGCTTACGTCCAGGCTGATACCGCCTGGTATTTCGACCAGATGAAACTCTGGAAACTGCGAGGCCGCGTGCGCATCCGCAATGTCAACGGACTCGTCTACACCAGCGAGGAACTCTATTGGGACGGCCTCCGCCACGAACTCTATTCCAACGTCTTCTCCAGAGTTGTCACTCCAGAGCGCACCCTCCAGGGCACCTGCTTCAGAAGCGACGAGCACATGCGCCACTACACGGTGAGCAACTCCAAGGGCTCGTTCACCACTGAGGATATGGAGAAGGACGACGAGCAGCAGCCGATGACCCCTGGTGACACCACGCAGCAGCAGACAGAGCCCATCCTGCGCCCCCAGGCCACCAAGCACGCCAGAACTGTTACCACCACTGACTAGATATATATGACTCAACTCATCATAGGACTACTCCTCACCATGCTCCTGTCCGCCTTCTTCTCGGGCATGGAGATAGCCTTCGTGTCGAGCAACCGCATGCTCGCTGAGATGGACAAGGAGAGGGGAGGCCTCTCGCAGCGCTGCCTCAGTCTCTTCTACCGACATCCCAACAATTTCGTCTCCACCATGCTCGTGGGCAACAATATCGCCCTCGTCATCTACGGCATCTTTTTCGCTCAGATATTCAATCAGACCATCTTCTCACCCTTCAGCGACGGCATGCGCGTGACGGCCGACACCATCTGCTCCACGCTGGTGGTGCTCTTCACGGGCGAGTTCATCCCCAAGAGCATCTTCAAGAGCAGCCCCAACGCCCTGCTCACATTCTTCGCCCTGCCCGCTTGGATCTTCTACGTCCTACTGTGGCCCGTCAGCCGTTTGGCCACTTTCCTCTCCAAAGGCATACTCAGGCTCTTCGGCGTCAGGATGGACAAGAACAGCGGCGACCGTGAGTTCACTAAGGTCGACCTCGACTATCTCGTGCAGTCGAGCATCGACAATGCCAAGGACGGGAATGAGATTGGCGAGGAGGTCAGGATCTTCCAGAATGCCCTCGAATTCTCAGAGACCAAGGTGCGCGACTGCATGGTACCCCGCACCGAGATCGATGCCGTCGAGGAGCGCGTCACCCTGGGCGAACTCAAGCAGGTGTTCATCGAGAGCGGCCACTCCAAGATTGTCGTCTACCGCGAGGACATCGACCATATCATTGGCTATGTCCACTCAGGCGACATGTTCCGGCTCAAAGGCTCCGACGCTCAGAGTATGACCCCAGACCTCATCCGTGAGATGTCGTTCGTCCCGGAGACGATGCCCGCCTCCAAACTGATGAAGACGCTCATGCAGCAGAAGCGCTCGCTGGCCATCGTCGTCGACGAGTTCGGCGGCACCAGCGGCATCGTATCCCTCGAGGATATCATGGAAGAGATAACAGGCGAGATAGAGGACGAGCATGACAACAAGAGCCACGTCGCCAAGCAGACAGGCGAGGGAGAGTACGTACTCTCGGCACGGCTCGAGATTGAGAAAGTCAACGAGATGTTCTCACTCCAACTGCCCGAGAGCGACGAGTATATGACCGTCGGCGGACTCATCCTGCACGAATACCAGTCGTTCCCAAAACTCAATGAAGTGGTGCGCATCGGCAACTATGAGTTCAAAATACTCAAGAATACAGCCACAAAAATCGAACTTGTGCGTCTAAAAGTGGCAGAATGAGCGTTTTTTCTTTGAAAAATTTCGCTGTTTCATTCCTTTTTAGTAATTTTGCACGCTGAATTGGCCGCTTAGGCCTACTTATAGAGAAAAAATAGAAATCAAATAATTAAAAAACAAAATGGCAGCATTAGGAAAAATCAGAAAAAGAGGCGTGACGCTGGTGATTATCATCGGCCTCGGCCTCTTCGCCTTCATTGCTGAAGAGGCGTTCCGGTCTTGCGAAGCAACCAAGAACCAGCAGCGCCAGCAGGTGGGCGAAGTGTTAGGCAACAAAATCAATTACCAGGACTTCCAAAACCTCGTCGAGGAGTATCAGGAAGTCATCAAACTCACACAGGGACGTGATAATCTCAGCGATGAGGAACTCAATCAGGTGAAGGATCAGGTCTGGAACCAGTTTGTCAACGACCAGATTGTCGAGAACGAGGCCAAGAAACTCGGACTCACCGTCACTGACGAGGAGATGCAGAACATGCTCAAGGAGGGCACCAATCCCATGCTCATGCAGTCGCCCTTCGTCAACCAGCAGACGGGACGCTTCGACGTCACCATGCTCACAAAGTTCCTCAATGACTATAAGAGCAATGCCGGCAATCCCCAACTCTCAGAGTCTTACGAGCGCATCTACAAGTACTGGCAGTTCATCGAGAAGCAACTCCGCACACAGACCCTCGCACAGAAGTTCCAGGGGCTTATCGCCGGATGTCTCCTCTCCAACCCCATCTCCGCCAAGATGGCTTACGACGCTCAGAACCAGGAGAACGACATCCAGTTGGCCAGCATCGCCTACAGTTCGATCAATGACAACGACGTGCAGGTGTCGGATGCCGACCTGAAGGCTAAGTACGACCAGCAGAAGGAAATGTTCAAGCAGACGATGGAGACCCGCGACATCAAGTATGTCAGTTATCAGGTTGTCGCCTCGCCCGCCGACCGTCAGGCTCTGATGAAGACCATGAACGAGGCCGCCGACAAACTCGAGAGCGGCGCCAATGCCGGCGAGGTCGTACGCAAGTCGCAGTCGCAGGTGCCTTACCTCGGCATGGCCGTGCGCAAGAGCGCTCTCCCTGCCGACATCGCAGCCAAGGTTGACTCCATGACCGTCGGACAGACCACCCGCCCCTTCGAGACCACTCGCGACAATACCTTCAACGTGGTGAAACTGATCGCCAAGACCCAGGCTCCAGACTCCATCGAGTACCGTCAGATCCAGGTCAACGGTGAGTCAGTCGAGGCCATCCGTACCAAGGCCGATAGCATCTACAATGCA
>Ga0310694_10003431_pt1 | contig 15580 bp, 11 predicted proteins | sample 174DNAGHGhighgp2_FD_203884 | JGI IMG/M metagenome (GOLD analysis project Ga0310694, IMG submission 203884) | Sheep rumen microbial communities from Palmerston North, Manawatu-Wanganui, New Zealand - 1742 DNA GHGhigh gp2 (v2) (version 2) | ecosystem: Host-associated > Mammals > Digestive system... | reverse complement strand
AAATGGATGAAACAGTCAGGATATGTTTTGTTACCTCCGGCAGTTCTTCAAATGGAACCAGAACGGTGGGCGCGAGGCTGCCGTCATAGACCGTCAGCTTGACAAACACACGTGACGACTGAATGTAACCCGTATTTTCATTGACAAGAACCGGCTCGTAATTGCCGTGATATTCGCCGTCGCGAATATCCCATACGAATGACCCCGTTTCTTTGTCGAAACGCAACTGCCATACAAAGGAAATCTTTCGCGCATTGGATGCGGTTTCTCCATAAATCAGAACGGCGCCGTCGTCTGATTGAAACATGAAACCAGCCGTAGTCGGCAGTTTTTTGTCCGACGATATTTCATGAGTTGAATCAATCTTTCCTTCCGGATCAATCGTGAAAATTTTCACCGGGCCGTATTGCCCGTCGCGTCTGGACAGCGCGATCACCGTCCATCCGTCCGCCAGGGGAAGCAGATTGAGGCGGCGGCTTGAATACTCGTCAAACGTCCTTTGCCAGGCGATCCGGCCGTTGATCACGCGGATACATGTGGCGTTCACGGCGCAGATCCAATCCTCCGCCGAACGCATTTTCAGATAAAACGGCCGCCGGAATTCTTCCGCTTCGACCAGGTCTCCCTGCCATAGCTCATTCGCGGAGGCGTCGTACAAGGCCGCGCCTTTTCCTTTCTCATAGACCAGAAACCCCAGACCGCAGTACGCCGCGAAGTATTCCCCGCCTTCCCAGGTTCGAAGCAATTCCATGCCCTGTTCAGACCAACGCCAGTATTCGATCCGGCGGCAGCCATCTGTGGCTTTGGTGATGCTATCGCTCTTCATCAGGATGCCATAGCTGGCATCGTCGATCCGCAGGATACCCGCGTGAAAATGAAGGCAGCCGTAGCGCTCGTGGGTGATCACCGCAATAGCTTGTCCGTTTCTCTCCCAGTGAAATGCTTTTTCGCTTGGGGCAAAATAAAACGTATCGCCGTTTTCAAATGAAACAGCGCTTACGTATTCAAGATACGAGGGTACTTGATACTGATCATAGCTTTCCGCGCTTCCCAAACTGACGCACAAAAAAGCCATGATGATGGAGATGATTGAAACAGTTCTTCGCATATACCGTCCGTCCCTTCGATCATCATGGTCGATTGATATGTACCTTTCGCTTGTCAGAAGCCCTGCGCGGGGCCCTGCGCCGGTTTATTGCAGCGCTTCCTGGAACGCGCCGAAAAACTCGGGGCAGGCCCAGGTGCCGCAGGCCATCAATTGATCGCCCTTCACGGCCAATTGCAGCACGATGCCGCTTTGCAATTGGATCAACAGGGATTTATTGCTTTCCCCGGCGGAGCTGCCTTGCAGGAAAGCGTTATTGAGCAGGATGCCGATGAGGCGCTGGGCCGCAGCGGCGTCCCGCACGGTGCCAACGCCGGTCAATTCCAGCGCCACGGCCTGATCGGCCCGCAATGTATCGCCCAGGCTTTCGCCGCCAACCAGGGCGCTGTTGCCAAAGCTGACCCGCTGGAACACCCGCATTTGCCCGTTCACATTGGCGGCCACCATGGCGCCCCGCATGCCGCTGACGGCGTACACGGTTTCGCCCTGGTTCACGGTGTTGGACACGATGCCGCTCTTGCCGGCCAGGGCCGGCTCGCTGGTGTAGGTATCCACGGCGCCCAGCTCACTTCCCAGGAGGGAGGACGAAATGGACGTAGGGTTGGTAAGCAAACGATAGTAGCGGCCGTCCACGCCGATCAGCGGGAAGTTGCCGCCGGAGGCCTTGGCCCAGATGCTGCGGAAGCTGGGGTTGGGGTTGGACTGGATGGTGATGCTGCCCTTGGGCACGTCCATGGCCAGCTTCTGTCCGGTGGGCATGCTGCCCGCGGCGAAGGACTGGATCAGGGGCGTATCGGTGGCCTGGGGCCCCAGGGGTGCGCCGGGCTGCCGGGTAAAATACACAGCCGCGCCAACCAATATCACCAGCGCCGCCGCCAGGGGAGCGACGCGATAGAGCCACACGTTCCCACGGGGCTTTTTCTTTTCCTGGGCCGCCCGCATGATTTTTCTTTTCAGCTGCTCGTCCGCCTCAAGCCCCAGGGCTTTGGCGGTTTCGGGCAAATCCCGCAGCCTTTCCTCCACGCGCCTCACAGCGCATCACTCTCCTTCAGAATTTCCTGCAGTTTCTTTCTTCCGCGGCTCAGGCGGCTGGAGATGGTGCCCTCCGGCACCCCCAGCATGGCCGCGATTTCATTGATGCCGTAGCCCTGATAATAATGGAGCAGCACCGCGTCGCGAAAATCCGGCGGCAGACGGCGGATGGCCGCCAGCAGCTCCTTCCTTTCCAGATCGTCGCCGATCTGGCCGGGCGCGGGGGCCAGGTCCATTTGCGGGCTACCCAGGATCACGCGCTTGACCCAGGCGGCCCGCCAGATATCCCGGCAGCGGTTCATAGCCACCTTCAGCAGCCAGCTTTTTTCCTTTCCCGGCACCAGCTCCGGCGTGTTGGTCAGCAGCCTGACGAACACATCCTGGGTCACGTCCTCGGCCTGCTGCCGGTCGCCCAGGTAAAAATAGCTGAAGCGGAGCACGTCGTTGGCGTAGCGTTCGTATAATTCGGAGAACGTCTGATCGTCCATGCGCGCCCCTGCCGGTTTTTCTCCCCGGTCACTCATACAACGATGTACCTTTCCCATTTCTTGCATGCGGAGCAAAAAAATTACGCCATTTTTTCATCCGCTTTTCTTATTATACTCCAAGGGAAAAGCCCGGTCAAGGGTGGAGAAACAGCGATTCGCGCCGCGAAACGGGGCGTTTTCTGACGCACTGCCGTCCTTGCTTCCAGCGGTTTCCTGTGGTACAATATTGAAAAATCCCAAACGCACCGAGGTGACGCTTATGAAGAAAACCGCGCTGGGGGCGCTTTTGATCCTGTGCCTGCTGCTGCTTTCCGGCTGTGGAGACGGCCAGCCCAGGGAAGAGCCGACCGCCACGCCCCTGCCCACCGCCGAGCCGCGGCCGGTCGCGCGGATCGAAGCGCAGGGCTCCCTGGCGGAGGCAGCCAGGGCGCTGATGGCGCCGTATCAGGATGAATTGGGCATCGTGGCCAGGAAAAGCCCCGCGCTGCTGACCTACCTGATCCCCGGCGATCTGTTCAGCCAGATGGCCAAGGACGCCCAGACGCTGGGCGTCAAAGCGGAGGGCGGGCGCTATGCCTTCACCTGGCGGCAGTCCGGCAATCATACCTACACCGCCAACGCCCTTGAGATCAGCCAGCTCGAAGCCGCGGCGGAAAGCAGCCCGGACCCGTATTCTCTGATTGATCCCGTGCTGGATAACCAAAGCATGGGAGATTTTTCCGCCACCGGCGGCGGCATATTCGAACGGGCGCGGGTTTACGACGTGGATGAGAAGATGCAAAACGGCAGCATCGAGATCACCGATATGCTCAACGACGCCGTAACGGGACACGAGGTGTTCACCTTTGCCGTGGCAGGCGGCAATCTGTACTTTGTGGATGCTATGCTGGATCAGGCGGTGGACGTGGACGGGCTGGTGGAAACCCAGCGCTATCTGGTGGCGGCCGGCGTGCTGGGCGGCAGCCGGATCGAAGTGATCGAGTACACCGTGCCGGGGCGGGAGCAGGTGCCTCAGGCGTCTCCCGAAACGTGGGACCAGCTGGCGGCAGCGCCGAATCCCATTTCCCGTTTGCAGGCCGATGGAGAAAAGGTGCAGGTTTTCCCGTGATGGACTGCATATGCGTTTATGCTTCCCCGCTGGGCGGCATAACCCTGGCCAGCGACGGGGAAGCCCTGACGGGACTGTGGTTTGAGGGACAAAAGCATTTCGGCGCGGGGCTTTCCGCGGAGTATGCGGAAAGGCGGCTGCCTGTGTTTGACGACGCCTGCCGCTGGCTGGATCTGTATTTCGGCGGAGGAAAACCGGATTTTACGCCGCCGCTTCGTCTGCGGGGAAGCGGGTTTGCCCGGGCGGTGTGGGCGGAATTGCTTGCAATCCCCTACGGCGGCGCCGCTTCCTATGGCGAAATCGCCCGCCGGGTGGCGGAGAAAACGGGCCGGGCGCATCCGTCCGCCCGGGCGGTGGGCGCGGCGGTTGGGCGCAACCCCGTTTCCCTGATCGTGCCCTGCCACCGGGTGATCGGTGCGGGCGGCAGCCTGACGGGCTACGCCGGCGGGCTGTGGCGGAAAGAATACCTGCTGAAAATGGAAAGAGAAAACAAACTGTAAAAAAAACGGACAAGATGCGCCGGCGCAGGCCGCGGAGCCGCGAAGACCTCCGCGATCCCCTGCGCCGGCCGCGTTTTTTGTTTCCGGAGGGCGCATGCCGCCTGTAAACCGGTTGATTATTCTCTTTTTTTGGCGTATAATGGAAGCAATCATTGCGGCTGTCTTTTCACGCCGGCAATGCAAAGCAACGCGGCATGTTTTGAGAGCAAATCCGGATACACAACAGCGGGGAGTGCGGCGATGATCAAAAAGCTGAAGGCAATATGCCGGTGCGGCTGGCCGTGATTTTGACGGCGCTGCTTTTGGCGGCCAATCTGCTGATGGGCGTCAGTTTGGTGAATCGATCCAAGACGGCGCTCAAAAGCCTGATCCATAATCGAATGCTGGATATTGCCAACACCGCCGCCCATATGCTGGACGGCGACACGCTGGAAACGCTGACCAAGGAGGACCGGGGCACCGCGCCCTATCAGGCGGTGAACGACGCGCTGGCGGTGTTTCAGGAAAATATTGAATTGGAATATATTTACACGGTGCGTGCCCTGGAGGACGGATCGTTCGTATTCCTGGTGGACCCCACGGTAAAGGACCCCGGGGAATTTGGGGAGCCCGTGGTATGCACCGAGGCGCTGCAAAAGGCTGCTCTTGGCAGACCGGCTGTGGACGAGGAGCCCTACAGCGACCAGTGGGGCCGGTTTTACAGCGCGTACAGCCCGGTACTCGATTCCCAGGGACGCGTAGCCGGCATCGTGGCGGTGGATTTCAGCGCCGCCTGGTATGACCGGGAGATTTCCCAGCAAAACCGCTCCATCATCGTAAACTGCCTCCTGTCGGTGGCGCTGGGCCTGGCGCTGATTTGGCTGGGCACCCGCAGGCTGCGGCGGCAGCTTCGGGATATAACCGGGAATATTGCGGACGTGGCCCGGGACGTGGATGATCTGACCCATAAAATCGGCCGGGGCGCCGCTGAGCGCCAGGAAGGCGGCGCGGACAGCGTACAGGAGCTCAGCGGAAAAATCCGCCTGGTGAAGGAAGACCTGCGCCAGTACATCAACAGCCTCCACAGCCAGACCAACAGCATGATTACCGCGCTGGGCTCCGATTACCGCAGCGTGTATTACCTGGATTTGGATCAGGACGCGGGCATCTGCTTTCAGGCCATGGCCGACATTGACAACGGCTTGCAGCCGGGACAGCGATTCGACTACATGAAGGAAATCACCCGCTATGCCAACGAGGCGGTGACCGACCAGTACCGGGAGGCTTTCCTGCATTTCGTGCAGCCTGATACCATCCGGGCGGGCCTGGAAAAGGAAAGGCTGATTACCTTCCTCTACACCGTGCACCGGAACGGGACGGACCTGTATGAAATGGTGCGCGTGGCCGGCGTGCGCCATCCGGAGGACCGGGACGATCATATCGTGCACGCCGTGGGCATGGGCTTTACCGACGTGGACGCCGAAACCCGGAAAACTCTGGCCCAAAGCGACGCCCTCAGGGAAGCCCTGGCCGCGGCGGAGGAAGCAAATAAAGCCAAGACGGCCTTCCTTTCCAACATGAGCCATGAGATACGCACGCCCATGAACGCCATCATCGGCCTGGACAGCCTGGCCCTGCGCACCGAAGGACTGCCGGCGGAAACAAAGGAATACCTGGAAAAGATCGGCGGCAGCGCAAGGCATCTTTTGGGCCTTATCAACGATATTCTGGATATGAGCCGCATCGAGTCGGGCCGGCTGACCCTTCGGCGGGAGGAGTTTTCCTTCTCCGGCATGCTGGAGCAGATCAACACCATGGTCATGTCCCAGTGCGGCGAAAAGGGGCTCAAGTACGAGTGCCGCGTCATTGGCGGCGTCAGCGATTTCTATATCGGCGACGATATGAAGCTCAAGCAGGTGCTCATCAACATCCTCTCCAACGCCATCAAGTTTACCGAAGCTCCGGGCAGCGTCATCCTGACAGTGGAAAGAACGGCGGTGTACGGCGATCATTCCACCATGAAGTTTTCGGTGAAGGATACCGGCATCGGCATGAATCCTTCCTTCATCCCCAAGATTTTCGACACCTTCACCCAGGAGGATTCCAGCCGCAACAACAAATACGGCTCCACGGGGCTGGGTATGGCCATCACGAAGAACATCGTGGAATTGATGAACGGCACCATCTCCGTAGAATCCCAAAAAGGCGTTGGCTCGGAATTCACCGTGGTGGTCACCCTTACCAACAGCAAGCACGAGGGGCCGGCAGGCAGCGCCATCAACCCCAAGGATATGCACATCCTGGTGGTGGACGATGAAGAGGTGGCCGCCGAGCATGCCCGCATCGTGCTGGACGAGGTGGGCATCCAGGCCGACACCTGCGGCAGCGGGCACGAGGCGCTGCAGATGCTGGAGGTGCAGCATACCAAGCATCAGCCCTATAACCTGGTGCTGCTGGACTGGAAGATGCCCGAAATGGACGGCATCGAGGTGACCCGGGAAATCCGCAAGCGCTACGACAAGGAAACCACCGTGATCATCCTGACCTCCTTCAACTGGGACGAGATCATGGACGAGGCGCTGCACGTGGGCGTGGACAGCTTCCTGGCCAAGCCGCTTTTCGCCTCCAATGTGATCGACGAATTTGAGCGCATCGCCCGCCGCAACAGCATGAGCCTGTTCAGGGAAAAGCAGCGGGCCAGCCTGGAGGGCCGCCGCATCCTCCTGGCGGAGGACATCGTGATCAACGCCGAAATCATGAAGCAAATCATCCTGATGCGGAACGCCCAGATCGACCATGCCGAAAACGGGCGGATCGTGGTGGATATGTTCCAAAACAGCCCTGTTGGGTATTACGACGCCGTTTTGATGGACGTGCGCATGCCCGAAATGGACGGCCTGGAGGCCACCGCGGTCATCCGCGCCCTGGATCGGCCCGACGCCAAACGGGTGCCCATCATCGCGCTGACCGCCAACGCTTTTGACGAGGACGTGCAGCGCTCCCTCCAGGTGGGCATGAACGCGCATCTGTCCAAGCCCGTGGAGCCGGAGCACCTCTACCGCACCCTGGAAGAATTGATCTGGGAAGCGGATCAGAAGGCCTGACGCCCGCGCAATCGAAGAAGCTGATCCTTTCTTTTGGATCAGCTTTTTGCGTTATTGACTGCTGACGAATTTGCGCATGTGCAGCAGCGCGTTTTTTTCCAGCCGGCTCACCTGGGCCTGGGATATGCCGATCTCGCCGGCCACCTCCATTTGCGTGCGCCCCTCGAAAAAGCGCAGCCGCAGGATGGTCTTTTCCCGGTCGTTCAGCCGCTCCATGGCTTCCTTGATGGCGATCTTCTCCAGCCAGCTTTCGTCCTGGTGCTTGTCGTCCTTCACCTGGTCCATGATGTAGATGGCGTCGCCGCCGTCGTTGTACACAGGCTCGAAGAGCGAAATGGGGTCCTGAATGGCCTCCAGGGCGAACACCACGTCCTCCCTTGGCAGGCCCAATTCCGCCGCCATTTCCTCCACCGTGGGCTCCCGGCTCATTTTCAGCACCAGCCGGTCCCGGGCCTGCAGCGCTTTGTAAGCCGTATCCCTGAGGGAACGGCTGACCCGGATGGGGTTGTTGTCCCTTAAATACCGGCGGATCTCCCCGATAATCATCGGCACCGCGTAGGTGGAAAAGCGCACGTTCTGGCTCACGTCGAAGTGATCCAGCGCTTTGATCAGCCCGATGCAGCCCACCTGAAACAGATCATCGGCGTTTTCGCCCCTGTTGCTGAAGCGCTGCACCACGCTGAGCACCAATCTGAGATTGCCCCGGATGAATTCTTCCCTGGCCTGCTGATCCCCGGCGTGCACCAGGGGGAATAATTCCCGCATCCTTTCGTTGGTCAGCACCGGCAGGGTGGAGGTATCCACCCCGCAGATTTCCACTTTGTTCATCGCCATACCGCTACCTCCGTCAAATGCAGTATGGCACCGGAAGAGAATGGTTATGCGGCGCGGACGCGGGAAAAATTTTTCGCTCTTTACTTTCGGGGGAAAATGGCATATGATAAACGGGAAGAAACAGAAAAACAGCGTTGCCTGCGCCCATAGGCGCAGAAATGCTTTGCTTGCTGATCCCGAAAGGAGGCGAAAGAATGCCGGCGCGCTGGATGGACGCCATTCCCCGGGAGGCCGCCGTGCTGCTGGCCCTGGGGATCATGCTGCTCTTTGGCTTTGTTTCCACCAGGGGCACCAAGAAGCTGGGGCTGCCCTTCGTCAGCGGCTACATCGTGTGCGGCATCGTGATCGGGCCGCATCTGCTGGGGCTGATCCCCCAGTCCATCGTGGACAGCATGGGCTTTGTCAGCGATATTGCCCTGGCCTTCATTGCCTTTGGCGTGGGCAGATTTTTCAAGAAAGAAACGATCAGACGCACCGGCCTGTCCGTGCTTTTGATCACCGTGCTGGAAGCGCTGCTGGCCGGCGCGTTGGTGACGGCGGCCATGGTGGGCGTGTTCCATCTGGACTGGAACCTGGCGCTGCTCCTGGGGGCCATCGCCACCGCCACGGCCCCTGCCAGCACTATGATGACCATCCAGCAGTACCACGCCCGGGGCGGCTTTGTGGATCTGCTTTTGCAGATCGTGGCGCTGGACGACGTGGTGTGCCTCATGGTATTCACCCTGGCTTCCGCCGTGGTGCGGGCCCGGGCCGACGGGGTGATCACCTGGTCGGATATCGCGCTGCCGCTGCTGTATAACGCCGCGGCCATGGGCCTGGGCGCGCTGTTCGGGTTCTTTCTTTCCCGCATGCTGCCGCCCAGCCGCAGCCGGGATAACCGGCTGATCCTGGCGGTGGCCATGCTGCTGCTCTTGAGCGGCGTCTGCGCCGCGGTGAACGTGTCGCCGCTGTTGGCGTGCATGGTGTTCGGCGCGGTGTTCATCAATCTCACCAGCGATAAAAAGCTCTTTAAGCAGATCAATAAATTTACGCCGCCGGTGATGATCCTCTTTTTTGTGGTCAGCGGCATGAAGCTGAACCTGTCCGTGCTCACCGCCTTTGGGTTGGTGGGCGTGGGCTACTTCCTGGTGCGTATTCTGGGCAAGTATTTCGGCGCGTACCTTGGCTGCGCCCTGACAAGACAGGAGAAAAAGACCCGTGTTTACCTGGGCGCGGCGCTGGTGCCCCAGGCCGGCGTGGCCATCGGCCTGGCTTACCTGGCCGAGCGGATTTTGCCCGCCGATATTGGCAGCCTCCTGGTCACCATCATCCTGGCCTCCTCCGTGCTCTATGAACTGATCGGCCCCGCCTGCGCCAAGATGGCGCTCTTCCGCTCCGGTGCCATTAAGCAGGGCGAAAAAAACGCCCCCGTGCCGCCGCCGGAGGCCGAAGCGCCGGAGGAAACGAACGGAGCGGAGTGAGGAACGGCGGGGAAGCGCCCGGCTGAAAAAGTTTCCGGCGGATGTAACAAACGCCCCTTTCCGGTTGTCCTATTTTATGGGATGATCAAAGCATGGAAGGAGATCAACGTGAAAAAGCTGCTTGCGTGGTGCCTGGCGCTTTTGCTGCTCCTGCCCGGGGCGGGGCTGGGCGAAGAAGCGGAGGATGCGCTGTACCCCATCCGGGATGGGGAAAAGTGGGGATACATGAACCGGGCGGGGGAAACGGTGATCCCGCCCCAATGGCGGTATGCGGAGCGATTTCACGACGGCGTCGCGGTGGTGTCCGACGGCCCGGATGCCGACTTGCCCCGGGATGAATTGTGCGGCCTGATCGACACGTCGGGACGGTACATCCTGGAGCCGAAATATCAGGCTATGGGCTTTAACCGCTTTCTGGAGCCGGGCGACGGGGGAAAAATGGCGTATTACAATCCCGGAACGGGGTATCTTTCGCCGTTTTGCTTTGGTGAACTGTTCTGGGGCTGGACCGGTGAACTGCTTATATATGCGCTGGAAGAAGGCCCCGAAGCGCCCTACGGCTTTCTGGACCCCGCCACGGGGGAAGCGGTGACGCCGCCGATCTTCGACGGACTGTACGACGATGTGGGGTGCTCGGAGGGGTACATCCTGGCGGCGTATGAAAGGGGCCGTCAGGGCGACGGACGGGTGTGGGGCCCGGACTATCACCTGTATACAAGGGACATGGAGGAAATCCTTTTCCCGGAGGGTATCGCGCTGGAAAGCAGCGTGCATGACGGCGTGCTGGTGGTGCGAAAGGATTTGACCGACGAGGAAGCGGACGCCAAGGGCTCCGGCTGGGGCGTGGCCTACGGCCTGGCCCGGGCAGACGGAAAAGTGATCCTGCCGCCCCAGTTCGATTATATTGCCAGCCCCTCGGCCACGGGCTGCGGCCGTGTGTCCTTCTTGGATCACGATCTGGTTGGCGTCCTGGACCTGGAGGGAAATGTGATCGTGCCGGCCAAGTATGATATTGATACCGGCGGGGCCATCCCGCAATTCTATTACCGGAACGGGTACGCTGTTTTTCAGGACAGCGCCACCGATAGGGAAATCATCCTGGATACGGCAGGCCGTGAAGTGTATACGATCCCCGACTGTGAAGAGGAAGGCAGCCATGTCCTTTGCAACGTCATGCCGGGCGGGCTTTTCTGGCATTACCGCACCGGGCCGGCGGGGAAGGAAGCGTATACCCTCATGAAAATCGAAAACGGGCAGGCGGTTTGCCTGTCCGATACGGAATATGAGGACGTCGATGATTATTTCGCTCCCTGCCAGGAGGACGCGGAAGACGGCTTTTTGGACGGCCTGCATCCCGTAAAGCTGGGCGGCCAATGGGGCTATATCGACCGGCAGGGGAAAATGGTGATCCCGCCGCAATGGGACCATGCCGACGCTTTCTGCCATGGCCTGGCCCTGGTGGAAAAGAACGGAAAGCTTGCATATATCAATCTCGCGGGCGAAACTGTCTGGCGGGAAGAGTGATTTGGCATACGTTCGAGGGCTTTGCCCTCGAGCTCCTACCAGGGTGGGCGTCCCACCCTGGACCCGCCATAAGCGGATGCTGCATGGCTTGAATAACCAACGGCTTCCCGCAGCTGCCTGGATAACGCAGTCTGCTGTTCCCGGACAGGCCAGCAAAGCTGGCTGTGCTGTGCGCAAAGCGCACAGCGAAAAGCAGAAGGGGCAGATCGGGAAATGAATTCATTCATTTCCCCGATTGCCCCTCCTGCTTTTCTTCTGTCCGGGAACTCTCTTTGCGATGCGCAAGTTACAGGCGCAGCGTGTTTGTTTTTGTGTTCAAGCCGGGTCGCCTGGGGGGATTCCAAAGGGATGAAATCCCTTTGGCGCAGGTTTGGGCGCGCGGAGCGCTCAACGTAACCCCGCCCTATTTGTCCCATTGGAATAAACCGGTATCAAAATGCAACCCGCCACACGGCGGCGTCATGAGGAGGCAGCTTGGCCGACAGGGCGGATGCCTCTTTGCCGGTCCACAATTCCACGGCGCGGGCCATGGGCTGCTCCAATTCCTGCGGAGAAACGGCGATCTCCCGTTCCTCGTCGGACAGGTTGAACACCGCGGCGTAGCAGCCGCTGCCATCCTTGCGCGGGGCGATCCAGGCGGCTTCATTTTCGCAGGTGCGCAGGGGATGGGCGCACCAGCTTTCCTTTTCCATGGCCAGCACCGCCCGGTTGGTAAGGAGGGACAGGGTGAACGCGTCGTTCTGGGGAAGGTCGCCGCCGATCATGAGGGGCGAACGCAGTATGCACCACAGGGTCATCATGGTACGCTGCTCGGCGGGGGTAAAACGGGTCCAATCCTTGCCGCCGTAGCATTGGCGCAGGGCGCCCACCGGCAGCATATCGGCGTCGGGCCAATGGCCGGGGCCGGCGTGGACGCACCATTTTTCCGCCCGCTCGAACATGCCCTTGAGCAGGCGCCATTCATCCCAGAAATCATCGGTGATGCGCCACAAATTGGCGTATTTTTTCAAATGCTCGGCTTGTTCGATGGGCGCGGGCCCGGGGGACAGGGACAGCACGATCTCCCGTCCGCAGCCGCGGCAGGCATCGGAAATCACCTCGATCTCTTTCTGACACCGGGGGTATTCCCGGGCGATATCGTCGCACTTGACGTAGTCCACGCCCCAGGACGCGTACAAACGGAAAATGCTGTCGTAGTATGCCCGTGCTGCGGGAAGATCGCACCTGAGGCCGTACATATCGGGGTTCCACTGGCAGATGGAGTTGGGGTCCGCCGCGTCGGCGCAGGTCTGATCGCAGTTCAGGATGGGCAGCTTCCGGTGCGCCGCCATCCGGGGCAGGCCCCGCATGATGTGGATGCCGAATTTCAGCCCCAGGGCGTGCACATAGTCGGCCAAGGGCCCAAAGCCTTTGCCGTCCGCCGCGCTGGGGAAGCGGTTTTCCGCCGGAAGCAGGCGGCCGAACGCATCCATGCACAGGGTGGAAAAGGGCTCGTAGGCATGGGTGGATGCGGTAGGCTGGTACCATTGAATGTCCACCACCACGTATTCCCAGCCGAATTCCTTCAAATGCGCCGCCATGTAATCGGCGTTTTGCTTTACCTGCGCTTCGTTCACCGCCGCGCCGAAGCAATCCCAGCTGTTCCAGCCCATGGGAGGATACTGCGCCGCCATAAGATAAGCCTCCTTTATTTCTTCATGCAAACAGGGGCCCGAAAGCCCCTGACGGATCACAAAACCTTGTTGAGAAAATCCTTGGTGCGCTGCTGCGAAGGATGGGTGAAAATCTCCTCCGGCGTGCCTTCCTCCACGATCTGCCCCTCGTCCATGAACAGCACCCGATGGGCCACTTCCCGGGCGAAGCCCATTTCGTGGGTGACCACCACCATGGTCATGCCTTCCTCCGCCAGGCGCTTCATTACTTCCAGCACCTCACCCACCATTTCGGGGTCCAGGGCGGAGGTGGGCTCGTCAAAGAGCATCACCTCGGGCTCCATGCACAGCGCCCGCACGATGGCGATGCGCTGCTTCTGCCCGCCGGAAAGCTGATTGGGGTAGGCGTTGGCCCGGTCGGCCAGGTTCACGCGCCTGAGCAGGCCCATGGCCTTTTCCTCGGCCTCCTGCCTGGATTTGTGCAGCAGCTTCATGGGGGCCAGGGTCATGTTTTTGAGCACCGTCATGTGGGGGAACAGGTTGAAATGCTGAAACACCATGCCCATTTTCTGGCGGTGTAGGTTGATATTCACCCGGGGATCGGTAATATCCACGCCTTCAAAGGAGATAGAGCCATTCGTGGGCACTTCCAGCAGATTCAGGCAGCGCAGGAAGGTGGATTTCCCGCTGCCGCTGGGCCCGATCACCACCACCACCTCGCCCCGGTGGATATCGGCGCTGACGCCCTGCAGGGCCTTGATGCTGCCCTCGCCAAAGTGCTTTTCCAGATTCTTTACGGAAATGATCACGTCAGTGGTCACTGCTGCGCAGCCTCCTTTCCAGCTTGCCTACCAGCCAGGTGAAGAACATCACCATCACCAGATAAATGGCCGCCACCGCCAGCAGCGGCATGAAGGCCGAATAGGTGACGCCGCGGATGCTGTCGCCGCCGAAGGTCAGGTCCTTCACGGCCACATAGCCCGCCACGGAGGTTTCCTTGAGCAGCACGATGAATTCGTTGGCCAGGGCGGGCAGCACGTTTTTCATGGCCTGGGGCACGATGATGTGCCACATGGTCTGCACGTAATTGAGGCCCAGGCTGCGGCCGGCTTCCAGCTGTCCCCGGTCGATGCTCATGATGCCGCCCCGGATGATCTCCGCCACATAAGCGCCCGAATTGATGCCGAAGGACAATATGGCGATCAGCACCCCGTTTCGGGAGGAGGCGAAGATCACGTAATACATAATCATCAATTGGATCACCACGGGGGTGCCGCGGATCACCGTGAGGTACGCTTTGCACAGGCCGTTGAAGAAGCCCAGCACCACCCGGCCAAAGCCGCGCATCCTGTTCTGTTCCCAGGTGGAGCGCACCGCGGCCACGATTACGCCGATCACGATGCCCATCAAAACAGCGAACAGGGTGATTTCCAGCGTCACGCCCAGGCCGTTCCAAAGATACCGCCACCGGCCGTCGTCCAGGAAGTTCAATTTGAATTCCGCCGCGATGGGGGATAATTGCTTGCCCGGCGTTACGGAGGCGGTCATCAGCACCATAAGGGAAAGCAAATCCTCCTGAGACGCTTCGGCAGGCAGCGAGGCTGTAACGGAAATCATTTCATCGGCATAGGGCGAGGAAAAATAAAACCGCGCGCTGCGCAGGCCGTCCTGTTCGCCCAAATCCACAAAATGCCCGCTGCGGCCGCCTATTTCTGTTTCTGCCGCATCGGCAGGCAGCGAAGAAGCGGCCACGGCCTCCACCAGCATGCTGCCGGGGTTCTTGTCCCGGTCCTTGCCCTGGTAGGCAAAGAAGGTGGTAACGGGGTCGCCGTCGGTATCTTCCGCGTCCTTGATGGACGCGTAGCCCCTGGGCGCGCCAACGTCTGCGATCTTGTAATACCGCGCGTCTCCGCCTGCTTCGGAAAAATGCGCGATCAGCCAGGTGGCTTTCGCGCCTGCGGCCTTGCCGTCCTCCACCTTCAGCACGTCCGCGTTGTGGAAAATGGCGAAGTATCCCCAAACAGCGATCACGGCCAGCACCGTCAGCACGATTCCGATTTTCAGCCAGGTTTTCTTCTTGCTTTTCATGCCCTTCATCCTTGCATCGTGGGATAAACGCGGCAATAGGGGGCGGTTGCCCGCTCCCTATTGCTCAAGATCCGCCTGGTTTACTCGGCGGGAATATACTTTTCAATGATATTGGCGATCACGCCTTCATTGGTCAGTTCCTTCAGGGCCGCGTTGATCTTTTCCAGCAGCTCGGTGTTTTCCAGGGCCACGGCGATGGCGTAATCCTCGACGGTATATTCGGTTTCCAGGATCGTCAGCCCTTCGTTGGCGGCCACGAACGCCTTGGCGGGCTCGTTGTCGATGATGACGCAGTCCACCTTGCCGGCCTTGAGGGCTTCCACGGCGTCGGCGCCATTGTCATAGGCCAGCACCCGGTCCTCGCCGAAATCGTCGATGCTGTAGATGTGGCCGGTGGTGTCCTTCTGCACGCCGATCAGGTACTTGGCGCCTTCGGCGGAAAGATCATCGGCGGTGGCGATGGGGGAGCCTTCCTTCACGATGATCACCTGGATGCCGGTGGCGTACACGTCGGAGAAGTTCACGCTCTGCAGGCGCTTTTCGGTCACGGTCATGCCGGCCATGCCAAAGTCGGCCTTACCGGTGGAAACGGCGGTGATGATGGCGCCGAACTTCATATCGGAAACCACCAGCTCCATGCCCAGCTTGTCGGCGATGGCCGCGGCGATTTCGGCGTCGATGCCCACGATCTCGCCGTCCTCTTTGT
>Ga0310694_10003430_pt1 | contig 15580 bp, 9 predicted proteins | sample 174DNAGHGhighgp2_FD_203884 | JGI IMG/M metagenome (GOLD analysis project Ga0310694, IMG submission 203884) | Sheep rumen microbial communities from Palmerston North, Manawatu-Wanganui, New Zealand - 1742 DNA GHGhigh gp2 (v2) (version 2) | ecosystem: Host-associated > Mammals > Digestive system >... | reverse complement strand
GCCGGCAAATTCCGCCTTCACCTTCGGGAGGATATCCGCCACCTTCTTGTCGCCGAGTTCGAACTTCTTCTTCGGCATCACGTAGGCGGGGTTTTCTGCAACAAACTTCTCGGGGCCGCCGTCATGGTGCGCCATCCAGCTGAGTACCAGCGCCGCCGCCACCAGGGAATCACGCCCGTAGTGGAGCGCCGGCAGAATCACGCCGCCGTTGCCCTCGCCGCCGATGATGCAGCCTTTCTCGATCATCTGCAGGCTCACGTTAATCTCGCCCACCTTCGCGCGGCTGAATTCGCAGCCGTACTTCGTGGCAACATCTTCGTTCATGCGGCTCGTAGAAAGGTTCACGCAAACGCTACCCTTCTTCTGGCTCAGCACTTCTTCAGTCGCAATCGCGAGCGTGTATTCCTCGCCGATACTTTGTCCTAAACCATCCACGAGGGCGCAGCGGTCGGCATCCGGGTCCACCGCAAAGCCGAGCGCGCAACCGTTCTTCTTCACGGCATCGCGCAGGTCACCCAGGTTCTCAGGAATCGGTTCCGCACCGCGCGGGAACGTGCCGTCAGGTTCGCAATGCACGCGCACCACTTCGCAGCCGAGCCGTTCCAGCAAGCGCGGCACAATGTAGCTGCCTGCACCGTTCACGGCATCTACGGCCACCTTGAACTTCTTCGCACGGATTGCTTCCACGTCCACGAACGGAATCTTGAGCGTCCCGTCGATGTGAATGCCGTCGGCATCCGGCGCCACTTCGTACTTGCCCATCGTGCGATAATCCGGATAACTGAAGTTGTCCGCATCGGCGAGCTCGAAAAGCTTCTTCACGTCGTCGGGCCCGAGGAAGAGCCCCTTGCTGTTGAGAAACTTGAGCGCGTTCCATTCGAGCGGGTTGTGGCTCGCGGTAATGATGATGCCCGCATCCGCCTTGAAATGCACCGTCAGGAGTTCCACCGAAGGTGTCGTCGAAAGGCCGACATCCACCACGTCCACACCGGAGAGGCGGCATATGCCCGCGACAAACTGCACGATGGCATCGCCGGTGGGACGGCTGTCACGCCCGATAACCACACGTTTCGCCTTCGTAATCTCGAGGAAGGCGCGCACGTGGCTCTTCAAGACTTGCGGGGTGAGGGTGTCGCCCACGATACCGCGGATACCCGAAATAGAACGCATCAGTTTAGACATCTTGTATACTCCGTTTTTTTATCCCAGTTCCGGAACGCACGCGTAGAACACGAGCGGCTCCTCGCTCTCGTTAATCAGGCTGTGGCTGTGACCCTTCGGGCAAAAATGGCACTGGCCCGCTTCCACGTATTCTACGCCGTCGTCAAACAGCACCTTGCCCTTGCCCGCGACGAAGAACATAATTTCGCTATTGGTCTCGTGCTTGTGGTAGCCGATGGATGCACCCTGCTCGAGCGTCCCGTGCATAATGCGGGTCGTCCCGTCAAAGTACATCTTCGCCTTGTATTCCTTCTCGCCGCCCTTGAAATTCGGCAGCACCGTCGTTTCCATGCCTTTCAGGTCGATAATCATCTTGAGCCCTTGCTAAAACTTTCCTGCCAAATAATAGAAAGTTTTCGTGCGCAGTTTCTACAAGGCTAAAAACTTGAGATAGAATAATTACAGGCTCTCGTCGATAAACCGGAACGCCTTCGCGTACGCCTCGTCACGAACCGCCTTGCGCGAGAGGAACAAATCGTGCAGGCCGCCCGCCACCGTTTCCGTCTTCACGTTCGGCCCGACTTTCGGTGCCCACTTTTCGATATGTTCCACGTCGAGCACGCCGTCGCAGTGCATGTAGTTCTCGGACCATTCCTCGTCCTTCTCGATGCAGTCGCCGTGCATCACGAGTGTCGGTGAATTTATATGAAATCCCCTGTGCAGTTCCTGTTGCGCCTTGTGAATCGCGCGGACCCAACCCAGGAACTGTTCCGGACGGCTTTCGCTTTTCCATTCCGTATTGTATTCCCACTCGCCGTAATATTTCTTGTCGAGTGAATAGGCGTAATTCGGGTTCCCGCTCGAACCAATCGAGAAATCGGGCAAGTACATCGCAATTTCCGAAACGACAGGAATCGCGAGGTTGCGCACGAGCCAGTTGAAGTTGAAATCGAAAAACGGACTGTTCAGGACAAGCGCCGCGAATTTCTCTTCAGGACGCTGGTCCGCATAGAATGCCGCCAGCAAGCCGCCCTGCGAATGCCCCATCAAGACCATCGGGAGCGAATCCGCACGCTCCTTCGTTATGACGCGGGCAAGTTCCACGGCATAGTCAAGTTCCGCGAAGAACTCGCGCATATTCCGCATGTCGCCACGAGCATCGCCGGGCATAAGCGAGCGCCCGCAATAGTGCAGGTCTATCGCAAAGAAGGCGTAGCCCGCCGAATCCGCCTTCTCGGCAAGTTCCCTCTGGAAAAAATAGTCGTTATACCCGTGTACATACAAGATAATTCCATGTGCAGGCTTTGACGCAAGTGAATCCGAGCGCTTGGAACTTCCATAAGGATATTCTATGAGCGTCGAGTGAAACTCCTTCCCGTAAACAGGCATCGTGTGCATTGCATACCGGCGAAAAGGAGTACCCAGCGAGCTATCCACGGACCGGTCCATGATAGTCTTCCATACAGTCTCCGCGCTCGGCACGACCTTGATGCCGGAATCAAGCGAACGTTCCTCCTTCTCGACGGCACCGGCAAACCCGACATGGAACAGGGTCACAAGAATTACGGCCAGCGCAACGCCAATCAGGCCAACAACTTTTTTAATACCGCGTTCATTCTCTGCCATAGTACAGGAAAAATAAAAAAAGACGGGCCGGGGTTAACCGGTCCGCCTTGAAATTAGATTTGCCTTCAGGTCAGGAAACTAGTTCATGACGCAACGGACGGAACGCCCATAATATCTTTCCGCACTTTGAATTAGACCATCATCCCTATTATATCCAAAATATACTTCTTTTACAGATCCGCTTTCTTCAAAGGTCCATAACCTCGCCATATCAGTTCCCCAGCTAAAGTCGTGAGGTCTTTTCACACCGGCAGGCAAAAGAGAAAAACCGTAGTCATCGGTACCATTACCATTGTTAGTCCATCCGGACTTAGACTTAAGCATTACTCCTGCAGCCGATGAACCGCCGACTGCCGTGAATAAAGCATTCCATTCTTCATTGTTAGGCAGGTGCCAACCTTCCGGGCAGACGCCCTGAAGCGTGATTGTGGTAAAATCGCAATCTTTGTCATAACCACAATTCATCGGATTTTCTGTATTGGCCGCCAGTTTCACCGAATCAATTGCCGCAGCCCAAGTATAGAGCCTCCCGAACTTGGCGCAGTTGGAAGGGTCGTTGCCATAGCACCAGCTAGTTGAATCAGATGATCCTTCGGGATGATTAAAAGGAACACCCGTGTAGGCATAATTCAGGTTCTCCGCCATCCAAGTCTGTGTACCTATTTTCACGTACTTGTAAATTCGGCCTCCCTTACGCGTATCACAGAATTGTTTCGAGGGGTTGTATATTTCGCCACCGCAGAAATCGTAAAGTTGCTTTTCAAAACAGAATTTCTCGGCCGGGTCAAAGGTATCCTCCCCACACAGGTCAAGGACTACCTCGTCCAAGCAAAACTGCTTTGTCGGGTCGAAGACCTTGCCGCCGCACAGGTCATAAACCAATCCGTCAGCGCAGAACTGTTCCGCAGGGTCGTATGCCATGGTGCCGCACACAGCCTTGAAAAGCGTCGTAGAACTTTCACCGCAGGTCACCGTCACGGTGCCGTCGTTGTTGTCCGTCAACACGCAAGACACGCCATCATCACCGGCATCGCCCTTGTCACCCTTCAGGGCAGCAAGCCACTGTGCCTCAGTACCCTCGAAGCCGGCCTCGACAGCCAGTTCGTAGGCGCTCTTGCCGTTGGTGCCGTCCGTTCCATTGGTGCCATTCATACCATTCGTGCCGTCAGCACCATTCACGAGCACGCCTACGGAGTCGCCGGCGCAAAGCACCTTGAAACCGCCATCGAAAGGCTTCACAACACAAGAAGTTCCATCCTTACCGTCGGTGCCGTTCGTACCATTGGTGCCATCCTTACCGTTGGTACCATCCTTACCGTTGGTACCGTTTTTACCATCGGCTCCGTTCTTGCCATCTTTACCGTTAGCACCGTCTTCGCCGTTTTTCACTGTACCGACACTCTTGCCTCCGCAAATCATGTCGAAGCCGGAACCATCCTCGAGCGCCTCGGCCACGCAGCTCGTGCCATCGGCCCCGTCTGCACCCGGAGCACCGTCCGTACCGTTTTCACCTGAACAGGCCACAAGCGCCAATCCCGCCGTGAAGCCAACTGCGTATGTCCATTTTTTGATAGTCATGCTATCTCCTTTTTTTGGGGTTAGAATCTTCTTACTTTTTAATGTAAGAAAAAAAAAACATTCGTCAATGCTTTTCGTAAGATTTGATAGCAAGCAAAAATTAGCACGACCACCACCCCTAGCCGGCCAAAACGGCATTTTTCTAAATTTACCCCCCGTGATCCAGATTCAGAACGTCTCCAAATCATTCGGCGTGCAAGTTTTGCTCGATGGCGCGAGCCTGCTCGTGGGCGACCATGAGCGCGTAGGCCTCGTGGGCCGCAACGGTTGCGGCAAGTCCACACTGTTCAAGATGATTCTCGGGCAGGAATGCCTCGACGGCGGTTCCATCGACATTCCCAAGAAATACACGCTGGGCTACCTGCAGCAGCACCTGAACTTCACGCACGCGACCGTGCACGAGGAAGCCTGCAGCGTCCTGAAGCCCAATGAAGACGGCTGGCTGGAAGAACACAAGGTAGAAGCGATTTTGTTCGGTCTCGGGTTCGACGAAGAATCCATGCACAAGAGCCCCTCGCTCCTCTCGGGCGGTTTCCAGATTCGCCTGAACCTCGCGAAGGTCCTCGCGAGCGAACCCGACATGCTCCTGCTCGACGAACCGACAAACTACCTCGACATCGTGTCGATGCGCTGGCTCAGCCGTTTTCTGCATAGCTGGAAGGGCGAAGTGCTCCTGATTACGCACGACCACCACTTTATGGACGAGGTCTGCACGCACACCGCCGGGATTTTCCGCCACAAGATTCGCAAGGTGAAGGGCTCGGTAGAAAAGCTCCGCGAGACGGTGGCCGAAGAAGAGGAAGTCGCGCAGCGCACGCAGGAGAACGAGGCGAAAAAGAAGGAACAGCTCGAGAAGGTCATCGAGCGTTTCCGCTACAAGGCCGCGAAAGCCGCGATGGTGCAGTCCAAGATCAAGGCCGCCGCAAAGCTTGCCACGGGCGAGCGCCTCACGCACGAACGCAATCTGGAATTCAGCTTTACCGAGGCCGGTTTCCCCGGCAAGAGAATGCTGCAGATTAAGGGACTCTCGTTCGCGTACCCGAACAAGGGCGAAGACGGCACCGTGCAGGGAATGGGCCCCGAGCTCATCACCGACTTGACGATGGAAGTCTTCAAGGGCGACCGCATCGCGGTTATCGGCCCGAACGGTCGCGGTAAAACGACGCTGCTGAACCTCATAGCAAAAGAACTGCAGCCGACCGCAGGCGAAATCACCTACAATCCGAACTTACAGATAAACTATTTCGGACAGACGAATATCAACCGCCTGAACCTCGACAACACCGTCGAAGAAGAAATAGCCTCGGCAATCGCGGAAGTTTCGCAGAAGAGCCGCGCCCGCGGGCTTGCGGGCCTCATGATGTTCAGCGGCGACAACGCGCTCAAGAAGGTGAAGGTTTTAAGCGGTGGCGAAAGGAGCCGCGTGCTCCTCGGGAAGATTCTCGCGAGCCCCTGCAACATGCTGCTGCTCGACGAACCCACGAACCACCTGGACATGGAAAGCATCGAGAGCCTCATCGACGCGCTCGAAGATTACGAAGGCACCGCGCTGGTGGTAACCCACGACGAGGAACTCCTGCACGCGTTCGCCACAAGGCTCGTGGTATTCGACGGCGGCAAGTGCCGCATATTCGAAGGCACATACGCCGACTTCCTCGAGAAGGTGGGCTGGGCATCCGAAAAGAAACCCGGCGGCACTGAATCCGCGAACATCAAGGTTTCGAACATCGACGTGAAAACGGACGCACCCTCGGCAGCCCCGCGCGCCAAGGAAGACCGCAAGGCGCGTGCCGACTATATCGCCGAGCGCAGCAAGGTCATAAAGCCCCTCGAAAAGAAACTCGCGAAAATCGAAGAAGATATCGCGAAGGCCGAAGCCCTCGGCGGCGAACTCGAAGCGAAACTCGTGACCGCCTCGGAAAGCGGCGACGGGAACGCCATCACCGCCATCGCCAAGGACATGGACGACAACAAGAAGAAAGTCGACCAGCTTTACGAAGACTGGGAAAAGACCAGCGCCGAACTCGAAGCCGCGAAGGACAAGTACCCGATATAAGCAATTAACTCAAGAAACGCTTATTTACCCAGCCTCGTTTCCATAACCAGACGGATCGCTAGCTTCCTGCAAAATGGGGCGTTTCTGTTTTAGTTCTACAACGTTCATTTCCGGAGCGGTGTATTCTTTTTTCTGTTCCATTGCGTTATCCATAGTTATAACCTCTACTTCCTTATGTACATTCCCTTCGCCTTGGGCGTCCCATTCACATTACGGCCCTTAAGGTCGAATGTGCGCGCCGGGCGATTCAATATAAACTCTCCCGTGCGGGTATTGAAATGCCCAATAACGGTAGTCTCTTCACTGCCATCCTCCCTTTCGTAGATGATTTCGACTTCAATCTTTTCGGGAAGGTCCTCGTCTGCAACACTAACCTTGGCATTCTTGTTAAGTCCTCTTGCGAAGCTCCGATCAAGCGGCTCATTGATGAGGTAGGCACGCATCGGGCGGATCCATGCACCATTGGTAAACTTTACGAAGTCTCCTGCAGAAACGCCGGTAGCATTACCCGCAGCATACCCATATACCTTGCCAACCTCGCCGTCACCGTCATACCACTCACGCCTTTCGAGCGCGCCACGGAATACCCAGTCACCCACGCGGGTTTCCGGAGTTTCCGTCGGCAAGAGTTTTTGCTTACCATGGAATGTGAGTGTATTGTCAGCAAGCTGAATTATGTACGGTGTGTACGCCGTCAGGTTTCCGGAAAGCGACGAACAAACCTCATTGACGTCATTCTGGCACCAGACCGCCCTCATCTGAACCTTCTTCTTGCCATTTCCATCGACGCCCATGCCGTCAAATTTCAATACCTGCCTCAAACCATCAATACTCGACCCATTGATGTCAACGGGCAACACGATAGTGGAATAGCCGCTAGTGGTAAATTCTCGATTGAAGATAAGCGTATCAACAGATATTTCCTCAGGAACATATACACCATCATAGCCATTATACATTCCATTAACAGTAGCTACCGTATCTCCATCTTCGTTTACTTCAACAGAAATTGCAGCATAGTGGACAGACTTCACAAGCATCACAGTCAAGTCGAGACCGGAGTATGTCGAGGCGCTATAATAGCACTCCTTGTCATTATCGCATCCCCGGAACCTTATTTCCATGTAATCGCCCATAATGGCACCAACATCAGTTGCGAGGCCTTCTCCCGTACTCGTTATCTCATGATTAGTATAATCTCCATTATTTTCAACATCAATTAAAAGACGACCCGTCGCTGTTGCGGTCATAGAGCCAGTCAATTTAAAGACGTATCCACCGGGAGCATGCATAGAAATCCTTCCATTAGCAGACGTAGTATAATTGCCATCACTACCACCATCATCGTATATCTTGAACGACTTGACATTACCAGGAATTGATGCATACAAGTCATTCCATTCGTTGCTTGGCATATTGATAAACAAGCCATCCTCTGCAGTAAGCTTATCCGTAAATGCCGGGATAACCGTAATATTGGTCGAAGGCATGGTAAACGACGGATTACCGTAATTGTACCATGTCGCTCCAAGCTCTACAACGGAATTGCCATCAGTATCCTCAACTCGGATGCCTTCCAAAATGTGGGTTGCATCGTGACGTATTTCGAGATTAACGGTTTGTCCAGCGAGGGCTTCGTCCTTGCTACTAGAAACAGTCCCGCCAACAGCTTCTGCAACAGCTACCGTATACTTTGTAGCAACACCACCAACCGTCACTGTCAAATCAAGACCTTCACAGCGGTTGTAGGATATCGTTACCGTGTCGCCGGTACTCTGATACTGCCCTATATCTGTTGACTGATAGCCCCAATAGTATCTATCCTGCGGAGGATATTCCGTCCATTCTATCTGTCCGTCATGGATATTCAAGTGCGAATCCGAAGAAATACTTCCCGCAATCAAGAATCCACTTCCGTCAGTAGAAGCAAGTTCAATGATATTATCACTATAATCGCTTGTGCAATGATATTCATCCACATCGGCTGCATAGAGTTTGAACGATGTCACCCCTTCGGGCACAGTAAACTGCATCGCATTTCCACCAGACGGCATCCTGATATAAAGCCCACCTTCGGCAGTCAAGTTATTCGTAAACTGGGGCATCACCGTAACAGCATTGTTCGGCATGACAAATGTTACGGTGTTATCCGCATCCCACGTTGGCTCGCTCGTCTTTACAGGACTATTTTCCGAGTCCACGACATTGACTCCGGTAAGGATGTAGCCCGTCGCCGAATGAGCCGTCAATGTCACCGTTTCACCAGGATAAGCTGTCGCCTTGTCGATAGAAGCCGTTCCGCCTGTATACTCACCCAAAGCAACTTCGTGCGCCTCAGCCGCAACAAGCGTCACCACCAGCTGCATATCGGCCGGATTTCCAAAATCCTTCCCCATCATAGGGTTACATGAAAAATCTAGAGTCATCACATTTCCAGAACTCGTCACAGTCGCGACATTCTTCGTTCCGCCCATATATTCAGAATTAACCTCACTAATTACAGATGCAGAAGCATCGCCATCGTGAATAGACAATCTCGCTATTGCCATATAACGACCAGTTATTGAACCCAAAGCCTGCAATCTATACCCAATGGGCGCCCTCAATACAAGATGTCCATCCGCACCCAAGACACTGCTCGCATTCAATCCACCATCATCATAGACCTTGAACGAGGATACACCTTCAGGTATATCTACGGTCATATCCCCCGACGCAGGCATATTGACAAACAGCACAGACGAGGTCCAGTTATCTGTAAAGATAGCCTCCGCACTAACATCCGAATAAGGCATCGTAAATGTCGCCGTATTCGATGTCGCCCATGTACCGCCGGTCACCTTCTTAGAATTTCCATTTGCATCCGTAACGCGGATTTCCTTTAGCAAATAGTCGCTCCTTGGAACCGCAGTCAATGTAACAGTTTCACCCGTAGCCGCAGTTGACTTATCCGAAGAAACGGTTCCCCTTAGGTTATTATAGGTAAGCGCTATTGCATGCTCTATAGAGGCATCCACAAGTTCTACAGTCAAGTCTAAACCTTCAAACGCAGTTCCGCTATAACTTGTATTGAACATCAATGTCATCACTCGGCCCGAACTATAATAAGTTCCAACTTCTTTATTGTATCCGCTCAACCCATTCAAAAGAATGTCCCCGGAACGGTCTCCGTCAATAATACGCAAATAATCATTCTCCGACCCCGTGGACACGGTACCCGTCACACGGAAAACAAATCCCTCAGGCGCATGCATCACTAGTCTATTGCTTCCGCTGGACTTCGTATATTCGCCACTCGCACCGCCATCATCATAAACCTTGAACGAGGTAACATTGGCCGGAATATATGCCACTATTTCCTGATCTTCGATAGGCATATTTATAGACAAATCATTAAAGTTGTCCGTAAATGTCGGAGAAACGGTAACGTACATAGCCGGCATATTGAACATCGCCTGATTGCTAGAATACCATAGACCGCCTTCAACTTCTACAGGGTTCTCCATAGAGTCAATTACATCCATAGACAACAGAATCTTACCTTCTTCAGGGATCGCCTGCAGGTAGACGTATTCCTGAACAACAGCAGAAGCCTTATCACTTTGAACTGTTCCTCCAGTAATGTCTTCCGCAATTTTCACTTCGTGCGGCGTACTAGCATCTATGAGAGTCACTGTCAAATTAAGGTTGTAACTGGCATCGTCAGAATCATATTCCAATTCAATACTAGAGGTCTGACTGACTACGACATCCTTATCTGTACCGCAATAACCCCACAGGCATTTACCGCCATATTCATTTTTCCCTTCAATTCTAAAAACATTAGCAAGTTCGTCCGACAACCCACTCACCTGCATAACATACCCATCTGGGGCTTGCAATTCTATTGTACCGCGACCATAATAATCGTTAAAATTATCACGATAAATTTTGAACGATGTGACTTTACTCGGGATATTTACATCAATTCTACTTCCATCCGTCGGCATAACAACATAGAGTCCTCCTTCCACAGAGAAGTTATTTGTAAACACCGGACTAACTGTTACATCCTTGTTCGGCATAACAAAGCTGGCCTGATTATTCGAATACCAGAGCCCGCCACTGACCGCAACGGAATTATGAGTTTCTGTCTCATAAACATCTATCTTGCTCAAAAGGTAATCCTTTTCCGGAGTTGCACTCATCTGTACGGTTTCTCGATACTGAGCAGAGGTCTGAACATCCAGTGTACCACCCACTGACGGGGAGTACGTTATCGTAAGCGCAGGAGGTTCATCAAGAACAGAAACGGTCAGGTCAAGGCCTTCTGCAGTACCGTCATTACTCGTTCCAAACTTTAACGTCAAAACATTTCCTATGCTAGTAACAGGCTCAATCTCGGCCCCTTCCGAATTGCCCCAATATTCCAAGTAGGCAGAACCATCTTCATCGCCCTCGTAAATGGAAAGAGAGCCGCTCCAATCCTTTCCATTGCTATATGACCGTTCATAACCCGTTACTTGAAGGATTTTCCCTTCTGGTGCAGTCAATTCAAGGATTCCCTCAATTCCTTTACTGAAATTGCCATCCTTGCCACCATCGTCATACACCTTGAACGACGCCACTCCATCTGGAATCGTTATATATTGTTTGCCGTTCTTAGGCATGTTGACATAAAGCCCCCCTTCGGCAGAGCGCGCTGTCGCATATTCGGGAGAAACCGTAACATCTGCATAAGGCATCGTAAATGTAGCCGAATTGCTCGTGTACCAGGTACCGCCTTCAACAACAACATCATTGCCATTTTCGTCTACAACATTAAGTCGATTCAACCAAGTATCTACACCCAAATCAACATTCAAAGAAACCGTTTCTCCGATTGTAGCGGAGGCCTTATCCGAGGTAACCGTCCCCCCTGACACATTTGCAACAACAATATTATGCTCTGTGGTGTAGTTCACCAAGGACACTTTCAAATCAATACCAGAACGTGTACTACCACCATCCGAATAGAATTTAAGCGTTATCGTGCGTGCCGCACTGGCAAAAGAAACGTCAATATTTTCACCGCTATAATCCTCTAAAGGTTCATAATTATTCAGATTACCTTCATAAACCTTTATTCCGTCGTAGCCATCTTCCGTATTCACTGTTCCCGTAATCAAGAACGAAAAACCATCCGGCGCAGTCAGGATAATAGAACCATTGGCACCATCGCTATAATCCCCATTTTTACCACCATCGTCATAGACATTGAACGAAGCAACGCCTGCGGGAATAGTTATTTCCCTTGTCTCATCATAAGACATATTGATATACGCTCCACCCTCCGCTGTAATGTTATTAACAAACGTTGGCGTTACCGTAACACCGCTTCCAGGCATCGTAAATTTTACAGTCCTATCATCAGAATACCATTTGATTTCGGAAACGCTAACAGGGGATCCATTCTCGTCAACAACAGAAACGCCACCAATAAATTTGTTTTCGTCGGGTGTCAAAGTCAATGTTACTTCATCGCCAAACATTGCTTCAGTTTTGTCGCTAGCAACGGTACCTCCACCCGCCTGATTCAGCACCACCGCATGCGATGCCGAGAAGTCAACAACGGACACAGTTAATTCGAGGCCAGAATATGTTTCACTTCCATCCGAATTAAAATAAAGCACCATTGATCGTCCCGTACTACTAGTAGAGACATCAACATTTACACCATCCAGAGATGGCACAAACTCATTATCATCCAAGTCACCATTATAGATGCTGAAGTAATCACATTTCGGTTCCGTATTTAATTTTCCCGAGATTTGCAATATATGTCCCTCTGGTGCCGTCAATACAAGATATCCATCCGCATCATTACTATAATCTCCATTCTTGCCACCGTCATCATAAATCTTAAACGATGAAACTCCTGCCGGAATAATGATATTTTTCGTTCCCGAAACAGGCATATTGACAAAGGCTCCGTCAGCGGCAGAAATACGCCCCACAAACTGAGGCGTTACCGTTACTTTACTACCAGGCATAATAAACTTTGCCGTATTAGTACCAGAGTACCAGCTAATCTCTGAGGTCTTCACAATGTTCCCGCTAGCATCAACAACCGATATGCCCTTTATCAAGTTACTACCGCTCGGGGCCAGAGTCAGAGTCACTTCTTCGCCAAAGGTCGCAGTTTCCTTGTCGCTAGTAACAATCCCTCCTTCCGCGGTATTCAACTCCACTGCATGTGATGTCGAGGCATTACCTACAGAAACATTCAACTCAAGACCAGAACGTACTTGACTCCCATCCGAATGAAAATAAAGTATCATGGTACGTTCCGCACTAGTAATCGAAACGTCTATACCCTCTCCCGACATTTTACCCAAAAGGTATTCACCTTCCTCCCCGCTCTCCGGCACCTCGTTTTTATATATCTTTAAATAATCATAACCTTCTTCCGTATTCACAGTTCCGGATACAACAAACGACAGGCCTTCCGGCACAATCAAGACTAGATATCCATCCTCATCATTGTTATAGCTTCCATACTCTCCACCGTCGTCATATACGGTGAATGATGTTGCACCCTGAAGGATCAGGGTGTCATAATCGGATTCTGGCATATTGATATACTTTCCGCCAGTCTCCGGACTAGTCTGCAAATTCACCTGCCCGGCATTTGCCACCGAGGCAAAGAAAGCTATCAGAGTAAATAGGAAAAACACATGAAGTTCCTTTTTCATGCCAGACCTTCCTTTTTTTAATAATTATGTAACATTATTATAAATTTATACTGAAAAGGGGCTAAAGTCAAGAACCCCAATTCTTGCAATAAGCAGAATCACGTAAAAATGATACTTTTTGTTATCTCGTAAACAAAAAGTTACAACTAACGCTATTTAGAACGCTTCACGCCCAGCGTAAACGTGTCATCGCGACTGCCCACCTTCTCGGGGCCAGCCATTACCTTCCACTTGAGTTTCGAGATATACGCACCCGTACCCACAAGCCTTCCCTTGTCGCTACGCGCATTCCAGGCGAGGAATACCTTGCCCGGATTCTTCCTGCAGTCCCCGCCAAAGATATCCTCATCGGAACACGCCACGGAGCCCTTCGCCCGGTTCACGAACTGCCCGAGGCTTGAGAAGTAACTCACCTCCCACACAATACGTATGGAATCGATTGACACGGAATCACCCGCAGTGAGCGCCAGTTCCTGCATGTCGTAATTCAGCAGCTGGCCCGGGAGCCCGTGCTGCTCGATGGCATCCTTCAGCGACATTTCCGGGTCGACGACTACGGGCTTCACGCCTTCCTGCCAGGCAAGTGTTTCGAGCGCACGTTCTTCCGTGAGGGTCACCAGACCCGCATCTTCCACCAGCAGGCGCAGCCCGCCAACAATTCTCACCCACGGGTTTTCAAAATGCGGCACGTTGCCGTTCAGATCGCGCAACACGCCCGGCATAAGCCGCACGGAATCGCCCACCGCAGGAACCACCGCATCTTCACCTCCATAAAAATGGAGATCGTAACGTACGCCATTCTGCACCCTGGAAATATTGGATGAAATCAGTTGCGTAGATGCCTCCGCACCCATACGCCATATCTTGAAACTGAACATGTCGGCCGCAGCGAGATTCGTGTCGAGCGTCCCTTCGCTCAGCAACAGCGTAAGCGTCGTGAGCTTGTCCGTACCCGGAGTCACGATGGCGCTCATGAGTATCGGGCCCACCCTATCCTCAATCACGCCGTTCATCGAAAGCGAAATCGAGTCGCCCTTGTCCTCGTCCCAGTAGGTGTAGTGGTAATGCAGGCCTCCCTGGTAGATTTCCTTGTTCCCGCCGGTGAATCCGCGAACATCAAGGTCTCGAACATCGACGTGAAAACGGACACACCCTCGGCAGCCCCGCGCGCCAAGGAAGACCGCAAGGCGCGTGCCGACTATATCGCCGAACGCAGCAAGGTCATAAAGCCCCTAGAAAAGAAACTCGCGAAAATCGAAGAAGATATCGCGAAGGCCGAAGCCTTCAGCGGCGAACTCGAAGCGAAACTCGTGACCGCCTCGGAAAGCGGCGACGGGAACGCCATCACCGCCATCGCCAAGGACATGGACGACAACAAGAAGAAAGTCGACCAGCTTTACGAAGACTGGGAAAAAACCAGCGCCGAACTCGAAGCTGCCAAAGACAAATATCCGATATAATCCGAAGTCTACGCCGGGTCGTTCACCGGTTTGGAGTAATCGCGCTCGCCGAAGAGGGCCGTGCCCACGCGGATCATCGTGGAGCCCTCCTCGATGGCGACTTCCAAGTCGCCCGTCATGCCCATCGAAAGCTGGTCGAACTTTGCAAACGCACCGCCTTTCGCGAGGAACTTCTGCTGAAGGTTGCGCAGGAAGGCAAAACATTCGCGGGAATCTTCGGCGTTGCCCGTATTCTTCCCGATGGTCATGAGCCCGCGGAAACGCAGGTGCGGGAAGTTTTCGCTCTTGCCGTCGGAAGCGGCGCCCGCCTTTGCGGCAAGGTCGTTCAAGAATGCCTCGGCCTCGTGCACGTCGAGCCCGCTCTTCGTCTCTTCTTCACCGGCGTTCACCTGGAAGAGTATATCAAGGATTTTGCCCTGAGATGCGCCGGCGCCGTTGCCGGGGAGTGCCGCGCAGACGCGTTCCAGCTTTTCCACCGCCTCGATGCTCGCGATGGAATGGATGCAATCGGCGACGATGGCCGCCTTCTTGAGCTTGTTGCTCTGCACGGGGCCAATCACGTGGCAACGCACACGTTCGCCATTGAGTGCCATGCGCGGCGCAGAGAACTTGAGTTCGGCCTCCTGCACGCGGTTCTCGCCGAAGTCGGTCGCACCCAAACTAATTGCATTTTCCACGGCTTCTGCCGGGTGGAACTTGCTCACCCAAACAAGCTTGACCGATTCACGGCTACGGCCCGCAATCTTGCAGGCTTCACCAATCCTTGCTTCGAGAGCTGCAAGGTGCCCACGCATTTCTTCGAGAGTGAATTCCATGTTACGCCTCTATTTTCAACGCACAAATATATAAAACGAGTTACCGTCTAGCAAGAAAAAGGCCCAGTAAAACAATGAGATAGCAAGCCAAGAAAATAAAGGACGGTAAACCAAGAATCCCCACCATTTCCCATTCCCACTTGATAGACAACCAAATAGCGCAGCCCAATA
>Ga0310694_10003429_pt1 | contig 15581 bp, 12 predicted proteins | sample 174DNAGHGhighgp2_FD_203884 | JGI IMG/M metagenome (GOLD analysis project Ga0310694, IMG submission 203884) | Sheep rumen microbial communities from Palmerston North, Manawatu-Wanganui, New Zealand - 1742 DNA GHGhigh gp2 (v2) (version 2) | ecosystem: Host-associated > Mammals > Digestive system... | reverse complement strand
TGTCCGTTTACGCGGTGGCGTCGGCGCTGCTGGGGGGCGGCCTGGCGGCCTGGGCGGCGCTGACGCCGGGGGCGGAATGGTCGCTGCAATGGACGGATACCCTGGCGCTGACGCTGCGGGTGGACGGTGTGAGCCGGATCTATCTTTTCCTGCTGGCGCTGCTGTGGCCCGGGGCGGCGCTTTATGCCGCGGAATACCTGGAGCATGACGGCCATACCCAGCGCTACTATCTGTTTTATCTGCTCACCCAAGGCGTTTTGCACGCCCTGGCCATGAGCGGCAACCTGGTGACCTTTTATATGTTTTACGAGGCCATGACGCTGCTGACGGTGCCGCTGGTGCTGCACAACCAGGACGGGGAAGCGGTGTCCGCCGCCATGAAATACCTGGTGTATTCGGTGGTAGGCGCGTCGGCGGCGCTGATAGGCATTTTCTTTGTGGGCTCGGTTGGCGGCAGCGGCGATTTCGCCAAGGGCATCCTGACGGCGGAACAGCTTCATGGCAAGGAAGGCTTTGCCCTGGCCATTTTCTTTCTCATGCTGATAGGCTTTGGGGTGAAGGCCGGCATGTTTCCCTTCCACGGCTGGCTTCCCACGGCGCATCCGGTGGCCCCGGCTCCGGCCAGCGCGGTGCTGTCCGGCGTGATTACCAAAATGGGCGTGCTGGGGGCGGTTCGGGTGCTGTATTCCGTGGCCGGGGTGGAGAGGCTGCGGGGCACGTGGGTTCAAATCGCGCTGCTTGCCCTGTCCCTGATTACGGTGCTCATGGGCTCTTCCATGGCGCTCCAGGAAAAGAAGCTGAAAAAGCGGCTGGCTTATTCGTCGGTGTCCCAGGTGTCCTACGTGCTCTTCGGCCTGTTCACCATGACGGAGGCCGGGTTTGTGGGCGCCATGCTGCATGTGATTTTCCACGCGCTGATGAAAAACACCCTGTTCATGGGGGCGGGCAATATCATTCATAAAACCGGAAAAACCATGGTGGATGATCTGGACGGTCTGGGCAAAAGGATGCCTTTTACCTACGCCTTTTTCACCGTTGCGGCGCTGGGCCTGGTGGGCATTCCGCCAACGGGCGGCTTTGTGAGCAAGTGGAGCCTGGCACAGGGCGCGCTTTCCTCCGGCCTGCCGGGCAGCTGGATCGGCCCCGCGGCGCTGCTTGTTTCCGCGGTGCTCACGGCGGCATACCTGTTCGCCATCGTGATCCGGGGCTGCTTCCCCGGCGAAGGGAAGCAGGTGACGCCCCGGTGCGAGGCGGGCTGGCGGATGCTTTTGCCCATGGCGGTGTACAGCGTGCTGATCGTGGCGCTTGGCATTTTTTCCGGCGGGATCATCGGATATCTGACCGAGCTTGCCCGGGCGCTGCTGTAAAGGAGAAGGAGCATGGTGCTTTTGCTGTGCGCGCTGCTGCCCATGGCGCTGGGCGGCGCGCTGCTGACAATGAAAAGGACCGCCGGGAAACGCATCCGCTCTCTGGCCGTGCCGGGCGCGTTTGCCGTCTGCGCCCTTGCGGTATACGCGGCTTTTACGCCGGGGGCGCACCGCTTTGCCTTGGGCGGCTTGCTGCTTGAACTGGACGGCCCGGGCCGGGGGCTGTTTGCCCTGACGGCTGTCACATATCCCTTTGCGATGCTGTTTTCCACGGACTGCCTGAAGGATGGCGGGCGGCGTTTCTTTGCGCCGTTTTCCTGCGCTCTGGGGGCGCTGCTTTGGATGGGCAGCGCGGGCAATCTGGTCACGATGTGGGCGGGCTATGTGCTGCTCGCGCTGTTTTGCGTGCCGCTGCTTTCCGCAGGCGGCGGCGCCGATGGGAGAAAGGCGGCCCTATGGGGCGGCGTATCGCTGGGAATGGGGGCGGCGCTGTCGCTGATTGCGGTGATCTGTTTGGTCAGGGGCGGCTGGAATGTTTTTGAAAGCGGCGGATACGCCGGGAAGAGCGCGGGCAATGAAAGCGTATTCCTGCTGCTGGGCGTGCTGGGCTTTGGCGCGCTCTTTGGTCTGCTGCCGCTGACGGTGTGGACGGCCAAGGCCACCATGGCCCCGGCGCCTGTGAGCGCCCTGATCCACGGCCTGTGCGGCAGCGCCGGCGTGACCGCTGCGGCGCGGCTGCTCTATGATCTGGTGCCGGCGGCGCAGCTGGCTCCATGGCTTCCACAGGCCGTGCTGCTTTTGGCGGCTGCTTCCGCCGTTTTCGGCGAGGTGCGGATGCTGCTGAATTCCAATGTGGAAATGCGCATGGCCTTCTCCAGCGTGAGCAATTACGCCTTCATGCTGATGGGCCTGTCGCTCATGACGGGAGCGGGCTTTTCCGCCGCCATGGAGCATATGGCCACCCACGCGGCGGCCAAAACGATCCTGTTCATCTGCACCGGCATCATCCTGGCAGAAACGGGCCGCGCCAGCGCCCGGGAAATGCGGGGCCTGGGCAAATACCTGAAATGGACCTTCTTTTGCTTTACCCTGGCGGGCCTGTCCCTGATGGGACTGCCGCCGCTGCCTGGGTTTGTGAGCAAGTACGCCCTGATCACCGCGTCCTTTGCCCACGGCGATCTGTGGCAGCGGGCCGGGGCTTTCGTGATGGCGGCGTCCACGGTGTTTACCGCCATGGATATATTCATTGTGGTGTTTCCGGCATACTGCGCCGACGCTGATTTGAAGGACGGAGAAACTTTCAGGGACTGCGGCCCGGCCGCCAAATGGGCGCTGGCGGCGCTTTGCCTGCTGCTGGTCGGGATGATTTTCGTGATGGGCCCCATGCTGCGGGACTTTGCCGGGATAGGAGGGATGTGATGCTGCCTGCGCTGCTTTTGCTGCCGCTGCTGGGCGCGGCGCTGTCGCCCCTTCTTGGCGTAAAGCGTTCCAAGACCCGGGAGCTTTCCCTCCGTTTGTTCACGCTTTTGCAGACGGCTCTTTCGGGCTATGTGCTGTTCCGGGCCTGGACGGGCGGCGAAATGCTCCTTTCCCTGCCCGGCGTCTGCGGCCTGGGGCTTTCCTTCCGCGCCGATCCCTTCCGCGCCCTGTACGCGTTTCTGGCGGCCTTCATGTGGGCCTGCGCCGCCCAGTTTTCCCCGGAATACTTCCGGCATCATCAAAAGAACGGCGGGCGCTATGCCTGCTTTACCCTGATTACCCTGTGCGGGGCCACCGGGGTGTTCCTTTCGGACGATCTGTACACCGCCTTTGTGTTCTTTGAAATCATGTCCATCGCTTCCTACCCCTGGGTGGCCCACGAGGAAACGGAAGGGGCCATGCGGGCCGCAGCCACCTATCTGTTCGTGTCGGTGATCTGCGGCATGGTGACGCTGATGGGCATGTTCCTGCTGTGGCAAAAGCTGGGCACGCTGAGCTATGCGGCGCTGCGGTCTCATATAGGCGAGGAAAGCCTGTATCCCGCGGCCGCGCTGGCCCTGGTGGGCTACGCCGCCAAGGCGGGCATGTTCCCTGTGCACATCTGGCTGCCCAAGGCCCATCCGGTGGCCCCGGCCCCCGCCAGCGCGCTTTTGTCCGGGCTGCTGACCAAAACCGGCCTGTTTGGCGTGATCGCCGTTGGCATGAACCTGATGGGGGAAACCAAGGGCTTTGGCGTGGTTCTGCTGGCCGTAGGCCTTGCCACCATGACGCTGGGGGCGGTGCTGGCGGTGTTCTCGGTGAATCTGAAGCGCACCCTGGCCTGCTCCTCCCTGTCCCAGATCGGCTACATCACCGTGGGCCTTGCCTGCGCGGTGCTGTTGGGCCATCACGGGGGGCTGGCCGCCTGCGGCGCGATTGGCCACATGCTCAACCATTCTTTGCTCAAGCTCTGCCTGTTTTTGTGTGCCGGTGCGGTGTACATGAACGCCCACACCCTGGATTTAACGGCGCTCCGGGGCTTTGGCCGGGGCAAGTCCATCCTGCACATCGCCTTCCTCCTGGGTGCGCTGGGGCTGATGGGCGTGCCGCTTTTCAACGGCTACGCCTCCAAAACCATGATCCACGAGGCCCTGGCGGAATTGGCTGCGGAGGAAGCGGGGCTGTCGCCCTATCGGCTGTGCGAGTGGCTGTTTCTGTTTGCCGCGGGGCTGACCACGGCGTACATGCTGAAGCTGTATGTGTGCCTTTTCTGGCAAAAGAACCGGGACGCGGCGCTGCGCAAGCGCTACCGGGATATGAATGGGCGCTACATGACCCGGCGCTCCGCCCTGACGCTGCTTTTGACCGCCGCGCCGCTGCCTGTGCTGGGCGTTCTGCCTAACCAAACGCTGCTGCGCCTCACCGAAAAATGCGCGCCCTTCCTGCATGCGGAAGCGGTTGCGTATCTGGACTTTTTCAGTGTGAACAATCTGAAAGGCGGCGGGATCAGCCTGCTGATCGGTATTTTGGTTTATCTTCTGCTGGTCAGGCCCTGGCTGTACGACGAAAAGACGGGCTACCTGGACCGCTGGCCCAAACGGCTGGATCTGGAGGAGCTTTTCTATCGCCCGCTGTTCGCCCGTTTCCTGCCTGCGCTCAGCGGGAAAATCGCTTCGGTTTTCGCGGGCGCGCTGGACGGGCCCGTGGTGCAAAAATACCTGGCCGGCGGCGCAAAGAAACTGGCGCGCTGCGTGGACCGGCTGCCGGAAAGCGCCGCGGCAAAGAAATCCGGCGCGGCGCTTGGCGGCATGGCCCGGGCCTTCGATGAACTGACCGACGGGGTGATGCGGCGGGCCGATAAGCTGCTGCCCGACGAAGGACTGCTGACGGAAAGCGAGGAAGGCGGCGACGTATTCCGCCGGGCCGGGCAGCGCGCCGCAAAAAGGCTGGGCGGCGGAAAGAAGCTGACCATGCTGGTTTCCGCTTTGCTGCTGCTTTTGACCGCGGCGGCGGCGGGCTTTATCCTGTTTGCCTGGATCCGGTGGGGCCGGTAAAAATGCAATCAAAGGAGGATACGAATATGAAATTGGCGGAAGCATTGATGGAGCGGGCCGACCTGCAGCGCAGGATCGCCCAGATGAGCATGCGGCTCAACAACAACGCCCGGGTGCAGGAGGGCGAAAAGCCCGCGGAGGATCCACGGGCGCTGCTCAGGGAATTGGAAAGGGAAACCAGCCGGCTGGAAGAGCTGGTAACGAGCATCAACCTGACCAACAGCGCCGCTTTGATCGGCGGCAAGCCCCTGACCTGGTATCTGGCCCGGCGGGACGCCCGCAGGGATCAGATGCAAACCCTGCGTTCCTTCCTGGACGCCGCTTCCTCCCTCTATGAACGGGCCCGGGGCAGCGAAATCAAGATCGTGAGCACGGTGGACGTGGCGGCGCTGCAAAAGGATTTGGACAAACGCGCCAAGGAGCTCAGGGAATTGGATGCGCTGATCCAAAGCGCCAACTGGAGCACGGAACTGATGGAAGGATGACCCTTTGGCGGGGCGAAGCAAAGCGGGCGTGATCTCCGCGGCTGAGAATGAGCCGCATCAGTTGGTTTCTGCGCGGGGGCGCAGAGGGGTGGTTCAAATCCGCCGTTTCTATTGATCCCCAGCACGTTTACACGCGCACATTGACCTGGCATCTTCATTACCATATCGCCGGTTGCTTCGCCTGGGTGGGACAGGGGACATAACAGGGCTTCCTTCCGTTTATTTTTTGATCTCCGGCGGACATAATGCCTGCCGGGCTTGCTTGACGCGGGAAAAATATCGGGCTATAATAAAAATGTGGGGAGGTGCGTACATGAAGCTGCTGGATCGGATCGAAAGAAAAATGGGCCGCTTTTACGTGCCCGAACTGATGAAATATCTGTGCCTGGCCATGGCCGGGGTGCTGGTGCTGGATCATCTGCCCCTGTCCAGCGCGTCGTCGTTTTTGAGCTTCGATCGTGACGCCATTCTCCATGGCGAAATCTGGCGGGCATTCACCTTCATGTTTGTGATGATGCCCTCCGGCTTGCTCACCGGCCTGCTGAAATTGTACTTTTATTTCTTCCTGGGCACGGCGCTGGAAAACCGCTGGGGCAGCCGGAAATTCAACCTGTATATCCTCATCGGCTGGCTGTGCAATCTGGTCTGCGGTTTCATCACGGGCGTTGCCATCAGCGATTTTCTGTATGCAACGCTGCTGCTTGCCTTCGCCATCCTGTATCCCGAAACCCAGGTGATGCTGTTTTTCGTGATCCCAGTGAAGGTGAAATGGCTGGGCTGGGCCGCCGCCGCCATGACGGTGTACGAATTGATCGTATATCCGGCAGCGTACAAGCTGACATTGCTCTTTTCGCTGGTTCCCTTCCTGCTGTTTTTCTGGAAGGACTGCTATCTGCAGATCAAATTATGGATCAGGCACATCCGCTTCCGGCTCACCACCAGGCGCTGATCCAACCCAATACGATCGTTAGGAGGTAAACAACATGCTGGATACCGCGGCAAATTTTATCGAAGAGCTCAGGCGCATCAACTGGAAATACCGGGAGCCTCAGCAATTGGACAACGGCAAGGTGGCCGTGTCCTGCGGCATCAACGGCAAAAGCAGCCACTACGACATGCACTTCTTCTTTGACGAGGACAATCATTCCGTTTGCATCCGGGTGTTTCAGCTGCTGCGGGTGCCTATCGACAAGAAATTCCAGGTGATGGAATTGATCAACCAGCTCAATGGCAATTACCGCTGGGTGAAATTTTACACCAACGCCGAGGATGATGTGAACGTGCAGACCGACGCCATCATCAGCCCCGAAAACAGCGGCAAGGTTACCGTGGAATTGATGGTCCGCACCTTCCGGGTGATCGACGAAATCTACCCCAAATTCATGCACGCCATTTGGAGCGAGGCCTGATCCCGCTGCCAAGAAGGGGAGAGAACCATGAAGCGTATCCTGGCGCTGGCGCTGGCCCTGCTGCTTGCGCTGCCTGCTCTGCCCGTGGCGGCGGAATCCGCCCCGGAGATAAACCGGCTGACCAACGCCGATGGTTTTGTGTACATTGTTTTGGACGACGGCTCCGCCGAGATCGTGGGCTATACCGGCAAGGAAAAGAAGCTGACGATTCCTGTGCAGGTGGATGGGCACGCGGTGGTAAGCATCGGAGAAAACGCCTTCGAAGAGCAGAAGATTTCCGCCCTGACGGTGCCCGAGGGCGTGAAGTCCATTAAGAAGAGCGCGTTTTACGGCTGCAAATCACTCACGAGCGTACGATTGCCTCAAAGCCTGACTGCGATAGGAAACAGCGCTTTCTATTATTGCAGCGCTCTAAAAGAAATCAATCTGCCGGACGGTTTATCCGATATGGGCACTACCGTCTTTTCCAAATGCGCAGTACTGAAAAGCATTATTGTGTCTGACAGCCATCCTATGCTTGAGTTTAAGGACGGAGTGCTCTTTTCAAAACCCGATCATCGGCTGATATGGTATCCGATGGCGAAGAAGGATAAAACATATGCGGTGCCGGATGGAACGGAAATCATCGGAGGCGGCGCATTTGATAAAAACAGCGTGCAGCGGGTGATCCTGCCTGACAGCGTGAGCGTCATTCAACCCAACGCCTTTTTCGACTGCGCCAATCTGCGGGAAATCAACCTTTCCGCGGGTATCACCGAAGTGTCCGGGCAATCGTTCAGCTACTGCGAACAGCTGGAACAGCTTCAGGTGGCGGAGGGAAATCCGATCTATGAATCCCGGGATGGGGTGCTATTCGATAAAACCAGCCACACGCTGATCGCATACCCCGCGGGAAAAAAAGGCAAGACTTATGAAATCCCCAATGGAACGACAGCCATTGCCCGAAGCGGTTTTCAATACAGCAAACTGACAGAAGTCATCATACCGCCAACCGTCAAAACGATCGGCCTGCAAGCATTCTACTTGAACAAAAGCTTGAGAAAAGTGGCGGTTCCGGAGGGCGTGGAAGCGTTTGAGGGCAGCGCCTTCGGGTATTGCTGGGCTTTGACGGAAGTTTCTCTGCCCAAATCCCTGACGGTGATAGCCTCCAATCCGTTTGTTGACTGTACGAAGCTGAAAACCGTGACGATTCCGGAAGACCATCCTGCGCTTGCCTTGATGGACGGGGCGCTGGTACATAAGCAGGACATGCGCCTGGTTTGGTATCCGCAGACGGCAAAAGAAAAAGAATTCAGCGTGCCTGCGGGTATTCGGGTGATCGGTTCCCGTGCGTTTGAAAATTGCACGAGGCTCACCAAGGTGGTGCTGCCGGAGGGGGTGGAGGAATTGGCGAGCAATGCCTTTGCCGAGTGCAAGGGCATTAAAGAATTCTATTTGCCCGCCAGCCTGAAAACCATCGACAGAACCGCGTTAAAGAACGGCGGAGGATTGATTGACGCCGTGTATCATGTAACCGCGGGAAGCTATGCGGAAAACTTCTGCAATGCCTTCAAGCTGAAAACGGTTGTGGAATAGTGCCGGTTTGATCCGGATAGGGGGAGACGCGCAGACGCATCAAAGCGCGGCTCCCCTGCTTGCATTTGCGGGTAAAAACATATATAATATGCCAGTGAGAAAAAGGAGGGATGGGGCGTGAACCTGCCGCAGCTGCTGGAGAAACTGAAAAATGATTCCGCGTTCATGGAAAACGTGACGGCCTGGCGCACGGTGCCGCCCCGGGAGGCAGCCTATGCCCCCTGGCCGGAGGGCATCGACGAAAGGCTGCCCAAGGCGCTGGCCAAACATGGGGTGCAGAAGCTGTACACCCATCAGGCGGCCTGCTTCGCGGCTTCTCAGGCTGGGAAGGATTATGTGGTGGTAACGCCCACGGCCTCCGGAAAAACCTTGTGTTACAATTTGCCGGTGCTGGCGGAGATCCTCAAAAACCCCGATGCCCGGGCGCTGTATCTGTTCCCTACCAAGGCCCTGTCCGCCGATCAGGTGAGCGAGCTCTACGAGCTGATCGAGCTGCTTGGCGCGGACATCAAAACCTACACCTACGACGGCGACACCCCCGGGGCGGCCCGGCGGGCGGTGCGGCAGGCGGGCCACGTGGTGGTCACCAACCCCGACATGCTCCACAGCGGCATCCTGCCCCAGCACACCAAATGGGTGAAGCTGTTTGAAAACCTGAAATACATCGTGGTGGACGAGATCCACAGCTACCGGGGCGTGTTTGGCAGCAACCTGGCGAACGTGCTCCGCCGCCTGGTGCGCCTGTGCGAGTTTTACGGCAGCCATCCCCAGTTCATCCTCTGCTCCGCCACCATCCAAAACCCCAAGGAATTGGCGGAGACCCTGATCGGCCGCAGCGTGGAACTGATTGACCAAAACGGCGCGCCGGCGGGGGAAAAGCATTATATTTTCTACAATCCGCCGGTGGTAAACCGGCAATTGGGCATCCGCAAAAGCGTGCTGGGGGAAACCCGGGCCATCGCCTCCATGCTGGTGCGCAACGGCGTGCAGTCCATCGTGTTCGCCAAATCCCGCCTGCAGGTGGAGGTGCTGACGCGGCAGCTCAAGGAATTGGTCAGGGACCCCATCGGCAACAGCGGCCTGGTGCGGGGCTACCGGGGCGGATACCTGCCCCACGAAAGGCGCGAGATCGAGCGGGGGCTGCGCAGCGGGCAGATCCAGGCGGTGGTATCCACCAACGCTTTGGAATTGGGCATTGACATCGGCGCCCTGGAGGCCTGCGTATTGTGCGGCTATCCCGGCACCATCGCCTCCACCTGGCAGCAATCCGGCCGGGCCGGCCGGCGCAACGGCGTGTCGGTCACCATCCTGGTGGCTTCCTCCAACGCCCTGGATCAGTTCATGATTACCCATCCCGATTATTTCTTCACCCAGCCGGCGGAAAACGCGCTTTTGAACCCCGACAACCTGTATATCCTTTTGAATCATTTTAAGTGCGCCGCGTATGAACTGCCCTTCAAGGCGGGGGAAACATTGGGCACCGCCGCCGGCGGCGAGGAGATGCTCTCCTTCCTGGAGGACGGCGGCATCCTGCGCCGCGTGGGGGACACCTATCATTGGATGGCCGAGGATTTCCCCGCCAGCGAAATGAGCCTGCGCACCGCCATGACCGAAAACTTCATCATCAACGATATTACCGACCCGGCCCATCCCCGGATCGTGGGGGAAATGGACCGCTTCACCGCGCCCATGCTGCTGCACCCCAACGCCATTTATCTGCACGAGGGCCAGACCTACCAGGTGGAGGAACTGGATTTCGACGCCTGCAAGGCCTTCATCCGCCGGGTGAACGTGGATTATTACACCGACGCGGATTTGAACGTGAGCCTGAGCCTGCTGGACGTGGAAAAGGAAGAGGCGGACGCGGCGCTGGGCGAAGTGAAGGTGGTGGCGCTGGTAAAAATCTTCAAGAAAATGCGCTTTGAGGACGGGGAAAACATCGGCTTTGGCCCGGTGCGCCTGCCCGAAACTGAAATGCATACCACCGCCATGTGGCGCACGGTGCCCGAGGAAATCGCCGGGCAATACGAAAAGGATGATCTGCAAAGCGGCATGCTGGGCATCGCCAATCTGCTGCGCATCCTGTCGCCCCTGTACCTCATGTGCTCCCCCCGGGACATCGCCGTCAGCTATCAGGTGAAATGCCCCTGGACCCAAAAGCCCACCCTGATCCTGTATGACAACTGCCCCGGCGGCGTGGGCCTTTCGGAAAAGGCCTTCCGCATGCGCAACGCGCTGTTGACCCACGCGCTCACCCTGGTGCACGACTGCGACTGCGAGGCGGGCTGTCCTTCCTGCGTGGGCCCCATTGGAGAAGTGGGCCCCCGGGGCAAGGAAATGGCGAAAAGGCTGCTTCGGGATCTACTCAAGGAAGCGGAGGAGAAGCAATAAATGCCGTCGTTGGAAGCGTATCGAAGGGAGTTGGATTATTCCTACGCCCCGGGCATTTTTCCATCCCTGGAATGCATGCTCAAGCGCCCTGGATTGGCGCGCCGCCTGCTGATTTCCGAAAAGGGAAAGGGCAGCGAGGGCGTGGCCAAATTAACGGCGCTGGCGGAGGAAAAGGGCATCCGCGTGGAGGTGGCCGACAAGGCGCTGGCCCGGGTATCGGGCAAGGAGAATTGCTTCGCCGCCGTGGTGTTTGAAAAGCGGCCTGCCCGCCTGGACGGCAGCGTGGATCACGTGGTGCTGCATCATATCGCCGATCAGGGCAATCTGGGCACCATCCTTCGCACCGCCCTGGGCTTTGGCTGGCACGACGTGGCCGTGATCCGGCCTGCTGCCGATGTTTACGATCCCAAGGTGGTGCGCAGCAGCATGGGCGCGCTGTTTTCCCTGAGGGTCCGGGAATACGAGGATTTTGACGCCTATCGGCGGGATTATCCCCAGCACGCCTGCTATCCCTTCATGCTGGACGGCTCCGTTGGGCTGGACGAGGCCGCGGCCTCGCCAAGCCGCCCCTGCGCCCTGATTTTCGGCAACGAGGGCGCGGGCTTGCCCCCGGAGTTTCAGCAGGTGGGCCAGCCGGTGCGCATCCCAAGCAGCGATGAAGTGGATTCCCTGAACCTGGCCATCGCCGCCGCCATCGGCATGTACGCCTTCCGGCGGATAAAATAACCGCAAACGCTTATTCCGGCGGGCTTTCGCCCGCTCTTTGATAGAAAAAGGAGATGTTTATCATGGATCAGCAAACCATTCAGCAGCAGGTAACCGGCGCTTTGGAGGAATTGGCTGCAGCGGGTCATTTGACGCCTGGGGCCCAGATCGTGGTGGGCTGCTCCACCAGCGAGATCGCCGGCGGCCATATCGGCCACAACAGCGTGCCGGAGATCGGCGAATGGGTGGCGGCAGCGGTGCTGTCCTTCTGCCGGGAAAACCGGTTTGTTCCCATTTTCCAGTGCTGCGAGCATCTGAACCGCTCCCTGGTGATGCCCCTTGATGCGGCCAGGGAAAGCCGCTATACGCGGGTCAACGCCATTCCCCAGCCCAAGGCCGGGGGCAGCGTGCCGGCGGCGGCGTGGAAAATGCTGGAGGAGCCCTGCCTGGTGATGCAGGTGCAGGCCGACGCGGGGCTGGACATTGGCGACGTATTGGTGGGCATGCATATCCGCCCCGTGGCGGTGCCCTTCCGGGGGGAAGTAAAGCAAATCGGCCAGGCCCACGTGGTGGCGGCCTTTTCCCGTCTGCCCTATGTGGGCGGCGAGAGGGCCGTATACCGCTGAAAGGCGGAGCGCCATGAATGAAAGCGCGGTGATCCGGGAAGCCCGGGCGGAGGAATTGCAGCAGGTGCTTGCCTTGTATCTGCATCTGCATGAAGCCAGCGTGCCGCCCCGGGATGAAAAGCTGGAAAGGGCCTGGGAAGCCATCCTTGCGGATGGCAATCACCACCTGATCGTGAGCGAGGCGGATCAAAAAATCGTGTCCTCCTGCGTATGCGTGGTGGTGCCCAATCTGACCCGCGGCGTGCGGCCCTACGCCCTGATTGAAAACGTGGTGACACACCCGGCGTACCGGGGAAAGGGCCTGGCCACCCGATGCCTGCATTTCGCCCGGGAAATCGCGGAAAAGGAAAACTGCTACAAGATCATGCTGCTCACCGGCGCAAAGGATGAAAAAACGCTGGATTTTTACCGCCGGGCCGGCTTCAACAGCAGCGACAAAACCGCTTTTATACAATGGCTGTAAAGCCGGACACTGGAGGAAAACCATTTGGCTGATTTGATCGTGATCGGCGCGGGCCACGCGGGATGCGAGGCGGCGCTGTGCACTGCCCGGATGGGCCTGGATACCCTGCTTTTGACGCTGAACCTGGAATCGGTGGCGCTGATGCCCTGCAATCCCTCCATCGGCGGCACGGGGAAGGGCCATCTGGTGCGGGAGGTGGACGCCCTGGGCGGCGAAATGGGCCTGGCGGCGGACGACGTGACGCTGCAAAGCCGCATGCTCAACGTGGGCAAGGGCCCAGCGGTGCATTCCCTGCGCGCCCAGGCCGACAAGCGGGCCTATCATCTGCGGATGCTCAGGGCCCTTTTTGCGGAGGAGAAACTGACCATCCGCCAGGGCGAGGCCGCGGAGATCCTGACGAAAAACGGCGCCGTCTGCGGCGTAAAGACCCTCACCGGCGACGTGATCCCCTGCCGGGCCGCGGTGGTGTGCACCGGGGTGTACCTGAAAAGCCGCATCATCATTGGCGAAGCGGAATGGGACGCCGGGCCCCAGGGCCTGATGCCGGCCAATTATTTGAGCAGATCCCTGCTGGACCTGGGTTTTTCCCTTCGTCGCTTCAAAACCGGCACGCCCGCCCGGGTGGCGGAAAACAGCATCGACTTTTCCAAAATGGAGCCCCAGCACGGCGACGAGCCCATCACGCCCTTTTCCTTTCTTACCGACGTGCCGCCGGTGAACAAAATCGACTGCTATCTCACCTGGACCAACGAGGAAACCCACCGGATCATCCGGGAAAATCTGCACCGCGCGCCCATGTTCACCGGGCAGATCAACGGCACCGGCGCGCGCTACTGCCCCTCCATCGAAACCAAGATCGTGCGCTTTGCCGATAAGGACCGGCACCAGATTTTCCTGGAGCCGGAGGGCGACGGCTATCCCGAATGGTACGTGCAGGGCATGTCCTCCTCCATGCCGGAGGACGTACAGTGGCAAATGTACCGCACCATCCCAGGGCTGGAAAACTGCGTGCTCACCCGCCTGGCCTACGCCATCGAGTACGACTGCATCGATCCTTTGGCACTGACGCCCTACCTGGGGGCCCGGAGCATTCCCGGCTTGTATACCGCCGGGCAGATCAATGGCACCTCCGGCTATGAGGAGGCGGCGGCCCAGGGCATTTACGCCGCCATCAACGCGGCTTTGTACTGCAAGGAAAAGGAGCCCTTCCTGCTCACCCGGGATCAGGCGTACATCGGCGTGCTGGCCGACGATCTGACCACCAAGGGCACCGACGAGCCCTACCGCATGATGACCAGCCGGGCGGAGCACCGGCTGTACCTGCGGCAGGACAACGCCGACCTTCGATTGACCCTGCGGGCCCGGGAGCTGGGCCTCATCAGCGACGAAAGGCTGCGCCGGGCCGAGCAAAAGGAAAGGGAAACGGCGGAATTGATCCGCCGTCTGGAGGACGCCGGCCTGGCGAAGGAATTGCGCCATCCCGGCGCGAAGCTGACGCTGCCCGACGGCTGGGATTACTCCGCCGGGGCCAGGGAGCAGGCGGAGATCCAGATCAAGTACGAGGGCTACCTGCAAAAGGAAATGGCTCAGATCAGGCAATTCCGGGCCATGGAGGAGACGGCCATTCCGGCCGACGCCGATTATCTGCATATGGACGCCCTGCGCCTGGAGGCCCGGCAGAAGCTGGATGCCCAGCGGCCCCTGTCCCTGGGCCAGGCCAGCCGCATCCCCGGCGTATCGCCGGCGGACGTGGCGGTGCTGATGGTATGGATCAAGCGGCTGCGCATGGAAGAAAAAACGGAGGAATCATGATGGACAAGCCCAAAACCTATCGGGAATCTTATTTGCTGCGCACCTGCGACTGCGATTTTACCGGCTTTTGGCGGCCCAGCGCGATTCTGACCGCCATGCAGGAAGTGGCGGGGGCCCATTCCCATTTTCTGGGCTGCGGCAGGGATGATCTGCTGAAAAACAACATCGTCTGGGTGGTCACCCGGGCGGAGGTGCGCATGCAGCGCTATCCCCAGGTGATGGAGCATATCACCGTGGAAACCTTTCCCGGGCCGCTGCGCCGCTGGTTCTTTCCCCGTTATTATGTTTTCCGCGATGAAGCGGGGAAGCAGATCGGCTGCGCGTCCACCCTGTGGGTGCTGCTGAATCTGAAGGAGCGCCGCATGGCGGCTCCCGGCGACGTGGTGAAAACCATCCCCGATAACAGCGACCTGACGCCGCCCCTGGGATTGCCCGCCGCGGTGGACCTGGTGGACAGCGAGGAAACGGTCACGAACCGCATGCCCGCTTATTTCGATCTGGACGTGAACCAGCATGTGAACAACACCCGCTACCTGGATTGGGCCTGCGACGCCCTGGGCGTTGAGATGATGCGTGCCCATTGCCTCAAATCCTTCCGGGTCAGCTATGACAGCGAGGTGCGCCCCGACCAGGAGATTTCCCTCCGCGTCAGCCTGCGGGACGGCCGCTGCCGCGTGGCCGGGTATCACGACGGCAAGCTCCACTTTGAAGTGGGCGCGGAGCTGGGAGAGCGGACGGAAAACGAGTAACGCGGAACGCAATGCCTGTCCGTACCTGATGAAAAAAAGGTACAAAAAAACGCCTGAGAAAAGGCGTTTTTTTCATGGCCGGACGCCGGCTGACCTGGTTTTTGACCCCACACACGCCGGCTGGGAGCTTGCTCTGCGCTTCACGCGCCCTCACGCCTTCCTCTCGCGCTTTTTGCGCGGCCGGGCTTACATCTAGACCGCACCATGCTCACCGGGGCTTTGCCCGGGTTACGTGGACCGCTTTGCCTGCGACTGGCATCGGCTTGCAACCACAGACCCGGCGGCCGACCGCAGATATTATAGCGCGTTTTTTATCGCCGCGCAAGGCCTTATCCCCGGGCGGACAAAAGCGCGTCGTAAGCGGCCTGGCAGCCGAACCTGGCGCATTCCCGGGGGCTTTTGCCCTGGGCGATGGCCAGCGCCAATCCTGCGCACAGGGCGTCGCCGGCTCCGGTCAGGGGCACCGGCGGCAGCCTTTTGGCCGGCA
>Ga0310694_10003428_pt1 | contig 15582 bp, 10 predicted proteins | sample 174DNAGHGhighgp2_FD_203884 | JGI IMG/M metagenome (GOLD analysis project Ga0310694, IMG submission 203884) | Sheep rumen microbial communities from Palmerston North, Manawatu-Wanganui, New Zealand - 1742 DNA GHGhigh gp2 (v2) (version 2) | ecosystem: Host-associated > Mammals > Digestive system... | reverse complement strand
CGTAGCCGCCCACCTGTCCTGTGGCCTCGCCCAGGCCCGTCAGCTGATAGTACACCAGGTTGGGGTCTTGCTGCACGGTCGAGATGTTGGGAATCTTCTCCTTGCGCCGGTCGTAGTGGCCACTGAGGCCCACGGTGCTGTTGCCACTGGTGAAGGTGAGGGCTGGCGACAGCCTGTACTGCAACAGCTCTGAGCGTGAGCGCGGGTCGCGCAGACGGCTCAGGTCGGCAACACGGTAGTCGAGCCTCAAGCCCAGGCGCAAGCCCTCCTCCACGTGGCCCACTTTCGGCGGCAGACGCCAGCGCCGTCGTATCAGGCGCAGTGGGTTTTCACGCACGTTGTGCAGGGTCTCGGCAGGCTTTATCTCCTCCTGACGAGGGTCTTCACGCTCCTTGAACAGCGGACGGGTGGAAATGGCTGCAGAGAGGTCAAACTGCTGGCTGTCGTACTTGCCATGCACACTGCTGCCGCCATAGAAGGGGTTGCTCAGATACGGACGCATCACGTCGGCCCAGGCACGGTCTTTCGTGCGGTCCATGCCGAAGCTGAAGCGGCCGTAGCCTACGAGGTACTTGCCCACAGACTGGTAGCGCTCGGTCTGGAAAGACAGTTGGTTGCGCTGTCCGCCCTCTTGCACGCGGCGGTAGTCGCCCTCGGCATGCTGCAGGTCGAACTCGGCATAGCCGCGGTTGCGCACGTGGTCTATGCTGAGGCCGGCCGCGTTCTCGGTCAGCCGCCACATCTGCATGGCGTCGTCGTAGCGGTGGTGGCCCTCCTGGGCCATGGTTGCGCCGAAAACGCAACAAGCGGAACAGAGGACGAGAAGGCGGTGGCTATAGTTATTGCTGGTCATAATTGCGGGGCTTTATGGTGGTGGAAACGGTGAAATCGTTGGTAGAGTTATTGGTGTCCATGAGTATGAGGTGACCGTCGGGGGCAGTCTTCGCCGTGCGGCGGTAGACGACCTCGCCTGTATAGCCGCTGCGGGCCTCAATGTGCGCATAGCCGGCGTCGAGTGCTGGCGGCAGGCGCTTTGTCGATACATCGATGCCGGTGGACTTGTTGGACAGCGACTCCACGGCATCAACGATGGTGCTGGTGGGTATGAGCATGAACAGTGAGCCCGACGTCTTGCCGTAGGCATAGGTCGTGGGCCACTGGGCAACGTCGCTGTCGGTGCGGAAGATGGCCACGGAGCAGAGGCCGTTTTGCACAAGGTTCATGTTGGAGATGCTGGGATAGATGGTGTAGACCAGTTCCAGTGCAGGCACGAGGGGGTTGTTCTGTGTCTTGCCAGAGCGGTCCTTGGCCTCGAAGTCGGCACCGGTGAGGTCGCTCTCCATGCTGTCGTTCACGGTGTGGTCGGCGGCGCTGTTCACTATGAGCACGGTGCCACCGGGCTGCACCATGAACGGGGTGCCGGCAGGAATACGGAACACCTGCTTTGCCAGCACCACGCTGTCGGCAAAGTCCTCATGCAGGTTGCCGAGAGTATAGGCCTGGGTGCTCTCGCTCTCCATGAGGGCTATGTAGAGCCCGCTGACGTCGACCGCGTTGTCGCTCTGGTTGTACAGCTCAATGTACTTGCCTGCCTGATAGTTCTTGCCGTTGTTGTCCTTCGAGCCGGCATAGTACACCTTTCCTATGACAATGTCGCGGTTGATGCTCAGGTTGGTGGCAAGCTCTATGGTCTGCTCCTCGGTGATGAGACGGTTGGCCAGACTGCCCGAGACGGTACAGCCGCTGACCGTCTGTTGGTCGCCGGTGTAGTGGTGATAGTCGGCGGCGCTGAGCTCCCACGAGCACGAGATGTCGTAGACGTCGGGGGTGATGTCAGCAAACGTGGCCACGCCCTGCTCGTCGGTGATGGCGGAGAGGCGTGTGGAGCCTTGCACCATCACTATCTGATGGCCGGAGAGGTCGGAGCCGTTGACAAACTCGGCTGGCATGACGAGCTGCACACGGGCCGTGGTGGCGTGGGTGGCATCGTCGAAGTCGGCACAGGAGGTGAGGGCTGCGGCAAAGACGCAACACACGGAACAGAGGGAAAGAAGACGGTATAGGTGTTTCATCGTGATTAAAGATTTACGGAAAGTTCGGCGCCGAAGGCGAACCTGCCAGTGTTGCGCTGAGTGAGCGTAGAGGTGTTGTTGCCCTTCAGGTAGGGCTCGTAGAAGAGGCAGTTGTCCACATAGAGCGAGAGGGCGCCCACCTTGCCCAGCTCTTTGGTGAGGCGGGCCGAGAGGTTCCACGTGGTGGGCGACTTGTTTGGCTCGCTGTCGGTATAGCGCAGGAGCAGTTTCTCGTCGCTGGAGGCTATGCTTCCCCCGTCGAATGTGATGTAGGCAGCCGAGCCAATGTCGTGGTAAGCCAAGTCGCTGTCTATCCACCCTATGGGGTCTTTGTCGGCGGTATAGCTCCACGTGGAGTTGTGCCAGATGACCTGTGCCGTGAACGATGCCACCATGTGCAGCTCGGGTATGTGGGTCACGGCACGCAGTGTGTTGACGAAACGGCGCAGACGCGTATAGTCGAGGCCCGAGGGGTAGACTATGCGCACGGGCGAGATGTTCATGCCGGCATACTTGGTGCCCGCGAGCAGGGCTGTGGGCACGCCCGTGGTGTTCATGCGCGTGCTCCAGTCGGTCTTCGTCTCGTTCCAGGCGCCACTGAAGTAGATGTTCGTGCGCAGCGGACGCAGCTCGCCAAAGTCGAAGTCGAACTCCACGCCACGGTTCACGGTCTTGTCGGTGTTGGCGAGCAGGCCTGTGGTGGCAAAACAAGTGAACTGGTTGACCCACCCCGCAGAGAAGTCGGTGATGGGGAGCACGGCCGTGTTGTCGAAGAGGTTGTAGCTGTAGGTGAAATAGTCGGCGGCAGCCTCGAAACCGTTGGGTGTGCGGTCCTGGTATGCCAGGAGGCTCAGCTTGCGCCCTTTCGGCAGCTTGATGTCCAGGCCGGCCTCCACCTTGGTCGTTGTGGCGTTTTTCAGCCCTTCCGAGCGCTGCACGTCGTACACCTGGGTGTGGGCATAGTAGGCCGGTGTGGTGGCCAGAGTGAAATTGCCCACCACGTCGTCGATGTATTTCTTGTCGGGATAGAGGTGCATCAGTCCCGGTGTCTTCGAGTTCATGCCTATGCCGGCACGCAGGTCGAGCCACTTGGTGACGGCGAAAGCCACGTTCAGACGGGGCGACAGGGCGGTGGTGGCCAGGTCGCTGAAGGGCTGCAGGGAGGTGAAGCGCAGGCCGAGGTTCACGCGCAGGCGGTTGACGCTGTTCATGTTCCAGGTGAACTGGTCCTCGGCGAAGGCCGACAGCTGGTGCAGACCCGGTATGTCGTCGAAGGCACGAGGACGCCCATTGCTGTTCGGGCGGTAGGGCAGCGTCTCGTCGGCGTTGTAGTAGCCGCGGCCGGTGTTCCAGTCGTAGTGGTAGTCCACGCCGGCCTTGAAGGTCTGCACCGTCTTGCCACTGCGCAGGAAGAACTGGTCGGTGATCTTTGCGAAGATGTTGCCGGGACGGCTCTCGGTGATGCCTGTGGCCAGATAGGAGGTGGTCTGCCAGGGCACGGAGTAGTAGCCTGTCTCACGGGCGGTGAATATGGGCAGCAGACCGCTGCTCACGGTCACGAAGCTGGTGTTGCGGTTGTCGGTCTGAGTGAGACTCAGCCCCACGGTGTATCTCAGCGAGCGCATGAGCGGACGGTTCACCTGCAGGCGGCCGTTATGGGTCAGCCCGAAGGTGGTGGTCTTGGCACGGCTCTCGGTGCCGTCTTGTATGGCGTCGGGGTCCTGGCCGCTCCAGTCCTTGGCCTGCATGAAGCGCAGCTTGGTGTCTGTGTGCCATCGGCGGTTGATGTCGTAGCCCCAACCCACGTTGGCTGTGTAGCGGTCGTAGCTGCGGGTCTTCTGGCGTGGGTCGCCCCAGGCCTTGGCATAGTCGAGATTGGCGTTGAAGACACCGGCACTGGCAAGGGCGAAACCCTTGCCCACACTGTAGTTCTGAAGACCGGGGTTTATCTTTGCCTTCACCTGCAGGGGCGTCACGCCAACCTTAGAGTGTACCACCACGAGGCCGGAGGTGAGGTCGCCATATTCGGCCGAGGGGATGCCACGTATCACCTCCACCTCGTTGATATTGTCGGCCGACACCTGGCGCAGGTCGGTACCTGCCAAGGCGGAGCCGGAGAAGGCACCTTGTGTCACATCGCCATTGTTCGACATGGGCACACCATCGACAACGATGCTGGTGCCGAAAGCCATGGTGGAGTTGTTTTGCAGCGTGCGCAGCTGCAGGCCCTGCCGCTGGGTCAGGTCTGGACGGTCCATGAGCTGGCCAGGCAACAGCTGCATCACGTCGGCAAGACTGGTGGCCTGAAGGTGGTCTATGGCCTGACGGCCAATGACACTCGAGGTAGAGGCACCACTCTCCCTCGGCTTCGCGGTGACGGTCACTTCCTTTAGGGCCAGCGACGTGGGTACCATGACAAGCTGAAGGGTGAGGTCACGGTCTAACACTACCTGACGCTCAAGCTGCTCCATGCCCACATAGCGCACACGAAGGGTGTAGCGCCCTGCAGGGACTCCAGGCAGCACAGCACGGCCATCGACACCGGTGGTGCTGACACTGCCGGAAGGCAACAGCTCTACAGTTGCCATGACCACAGGCTCGCGAGTGCGCTGCTCGCTGACCACTACGCTCAACTTATAGTCGTTGGCACAGACAAAACCGCTAAAAGGGAACAACAAAAAAAGGCAGAAAAAGGCATACCTTAACTTATGTCTGAGAAGCATAAACATATACATTTTACGATTTAGGGTGCAAAATTACTCATTTTTTCCGAATCTCACAATAACAAATTATAGGTATTTGCAAAAAAAAGCGTGTCCAACCATGAATTGGGAACTGTCTAACCACCACTTAAAAACTATCACAACTCAGAGTTAGAAACTATCTAACTCCCAGTTGGAAACTATCTAACTCCCAGTTGGAAACTATCTAACTCCCAGTTGGAAACTATCTAACTCCCATTCTGGACCTTTCAAACTACAGGCATAACACCTTCCAACTATGACACGCAACGAACCAAAAAGGAATAGCCCACACGAAATCTTGCAGAACCAACAATTACTGTGCAACAATGAGAACAGCAGAGCAGAAAAAAACTCAAAAGCTTGCACAACTCACAAAAATGTCGTAATTTTGCAACCATAAGAGCAAAATATCCTGATTAACTAAACATTATAACGTATGAAAGAAAAAAGACTATTACTTGGCGACGAGGCAATAGCTCTTGGAGCCATACATGCCGGTCTCTCCGGAGTGTATGCCTATCCTGGCACCCCGTCAACAGAAATCACAGAGTTTATACAGTCAGACAAGCTTGCACAGGAGCGCGGCCTGCACAGCCGCTGGTGCACCAACGAGAAGACGGCCATGGAGGCAGCTCTCGGCATGTCGTTCATGGGCAAGAGGGCTCTCGTCTGCATGAAGCATGTGGGGCTGAACGTCTGTGCCGACCCATTCGTGAACAGTGGCATGACGGGGGTGAACGGAGGAGTGGTGGTGCTCGTGGCCGACGACCCCTCGATGCACTCATCGCAGGACGAGCAGGACAGCCGCTTCTACGGCAAGTTTGCCATGGTGCCCATCTTCGAGCCAAGCAACCAGCAGGAGGCCTACGACATGATGGCCGCAGCCTTCGACTACAGCGAGCGTGTGTGCCTGCCGGTGCTCATGCGCGTCACCACACGCATGGCCCACAGCCGCGCCGTAGTCCAGTGTGTTGACGTACCACGTCAACAGAACCCCCTGAACTACAACGCAGAAGCGAAGAACTGGGTGCTGCTGCCTGCCAATGCACGCCGACGCAACGACAAGGTGACGGCACAGCAGGCAGAGCTGGAGGACGACGCCGCAAACTCGGCATACAACATCTACGTGGAGGGCAAAGACCTCTCCATGGGCATCATAGCCAGCGGCATAGGCTTCAACTACGTCATGGAGAACTTCCCAGGCGGATGCCCGTTCCCGGTGCTGAAGATCTCGCAGTACCCACTGCCGAAGAAGCACGTGCGCCGACTGATGAAAGAGTGCGGGCAGGTGATCATAGTGGAAGAGGGGCAGCCGTTCATAGAAGACATGGTGCGCGGCGTGGAAGACGCCACCAACGTACATGGCAAGCTCGACGGCACACTGCCACGGACGGGAGAGCTCACTCCCGACATAGTGAAGAAGGGCATTGCCAAGCTCTCTGCCACCGTCTCCGGTCTCTCGCCCCTGGAAGAGTCGTTCGCCCCCTGCGAGGACGTGGTGCCACGTCCGCCAGCACTGTGCCAGGGCTGCGGACACCGCGACGTGTACACTGCGCTCAACGAGGTGCTGCGTGAGTACGAGAACCCGCGCGTCTTCGGCGACATAGGCTGCTACACACTCGGATTCCTGCCACCGTTCCGGGCCATACACTCGTGCGTGGACATGGGAGCCAGCATCACCATGGCAAAGGGTGCGGCCGACGCAGGACAGTGGCCGGCAGTGGCAGTCATAGGCGACAGCACGTTCACCCACAGCGGCATGACCGGACTGCTCGACGCCATCAACGAGAACGCCGACATCACTGTCATCATCAGCGACAACCTCACCACAGGCATGACAGGCGGACAGGACTCGGCCGGCACTAACAAGTTTGAGGCCATCTGCCGAGGGCTGGGCCTCAGCGACGACCACCTGCACGTAGTGGTGCCTCTGCCAAAGAACATGCCAGAGATCACCAAGGTCATCCGCGACGAGATAAACTACCACGGCACCTCGGTCATCATTCCCCGCCGCGAGTGCATGCAAACACTACAGCGACACCTGAAGCAAAAGAAGAACAAATAGCGTTTTTTTTAGAATCATGAAAACTGACATTATACTTTGCGGTGTGGGAGGACAAGGCATTCTCTCCATCGCCACGATTATCGGCGAAGCCGCCATGAACGAGAACCTTTACATAAAGCAGGCCGAGGTGCACGGCATGAGCCAGCGCGGCGGCGACGTGCAGAGCAACCTGCGCATAAGCAGTGACCCCATTGCCAGCGACCTCATACCAAGAGGAGGTGCCGACGTCATCATCTCAATGGAACCCATGGAAGCACTGCGCTACCTGCCATGGCTGAAGAAAGACGGATGGGTGATAACCAGCAGCGCACCTTTCGTCAACATTCCCAACTACCCCGACATGGAGGTCATAAAGGCTGACCTGGACAAGCTGCCACACGTGGTAAGCATAGACATAGAAAAGATGGCAAAGGACAACGGCATCGCCCGCTCGGCAAACGTCATCCTGCTCGGTGCCGCCCAGAAAGCATTAGGCATAGACTACGAAAAGCTGGAGAACGCCATACGCCGGGTCTTCGGACGAAAGGGAGAGGCTGTGGTCGAAGCCAACATAAAGGCACTGGCTCTGGGAAATAAAGAATGAAGGTAAATGAAGAATGAAAAATTTGCTACCGCTGCTCCATCAGCAGAAAGGATTGCGGTAGCAAATTCTTCATTCTTCATTTAATCTCATACCCACTTGCTGAGGTCTTGCTCGGCAATGAACTTCAGATGGTTGAGTATGATGGTCTCGCGTGCCTTCTCGCGGTTGTCGGTGCGGAACACGAGGATACCTTTTCCACGCAGCAAGAAGGTGTACATGTAGGCGATGCTGATACCTGCGTCGCTGAACAGCTTCACCGCGTCGGCAGCACGCCCCGGCTCGTCGTCGAGCTCAAGGGCAAGAACATCGCTCAGAGCCACTGCCACGCCGGCCTTCTTAAGCTCATCGTAGGCACGGAGAGGCTCGCTGCAAATGAGGCGGTAGATGCCATACTCTGCCGTATCGGCAATGGTGGAGGCGACAATCTGAATCTTGGCCTCCTTCAGAACGTTCAGCACCTTGATGAGAGTGCCGGAACGGTTCTCAATGAAAATGGATAGTTGGTGGATGGTCATAATCTTATACGCGTTTTTGGGGTTAATGTTATTATTGCCTTTATGAATAAGGTGTTTCGTTGCCACAATGTAACGAAAGCACGCTATCTTGTCATCACGATTCCTATTGGTACACCTTGCGCTTGTCGACGACACGCACGGCCTTGCCTTCGCTGACGGGCAGCGTGCCGCGGGGAACAAGTTTCACGCGCGGAGTGAGCAGTATCTCGTCTTTCAGCGCACGAGTGATGTCCTTGCCCAGCTTCTGCAGGCGGTTGTAGTCGTCGGTGAACATGTCGACCAGCTCCACCTCGACGGTCATGTTGTCGTTGTTGTCGTCGGTGGTCAGGGTGATGAGGTAGTTGTTGCCCAGCTCCTTGAACTGCATGAGTATCTTCTCTATCTGTATTGGGAAGATGTTCACTCCGCGCAGCACCATCATGTCGTCGGAGCGGCCGCGCATGCGGTCCAGGCGGATATGGTTGCGCCCGCAGGGGCAGGTACGTCCCAGCACACGGGTCAGGTCGCGGGTGCGGTAGCGCAGCAGGGGCATGGCCTCGCGGCACAGCGTGGTGAGCACCAGCTCGCCTATCTCGCCGTCGGGCACGGGCTCGAGCGTCTCAGGGTCTACAATCTCCACTATGTAGTAGTCCTCCCAGAAGTGGAGTCCGTTCTGCTCGGGGCACTCGAAGCCAACGCCAGGACCACACATCTCGCTCATGCCGAACGAGTTGTAGGCCTTGACACCCATCATCTGCTCTATGCGCTGGCGCTGCTCTTCCGAGTGGGGCTCGGCGCCTATGGCCAGCACCTTCAGCTTGGTGTCGCGGCGCGGGTCTACGCCCTGCTCCTGCATCACCTCGTAGAGACGGGTCACGTAGCTGGGCACGGCATGGATGGCCGTGGTGCCAAAGTCCTTGATAAACTTTATCTGGCGCAGCGAGTTGCCGGCAGCGGCAGGCACGGTGAGCATGCCCAGGCGCTCGGCGCCATACTGGAAGCCCAGACCGCCGGTGAACATGCCGTAGCCTGAAGAGTTCTGGAACACATCGTCGGGGCGCAGACCTACCATCCACAGGTTGCGGGCCACCTGGTTGGCCCACTCGTCCAGGTCGCGCTGAGTGTGCAGGATGACGGTGGGGTTGCCAGTGGTGCCACTCGAGGAGTGCAGACGCACACAGTCGCGCAGGGGAACACAGCACATACCGAAAGGATAGGTGTCGCGCAGGTCCTGCTTAGTGGTGAAAGGCAACTTGCGAACGTCGGCCAGCGTCTGGATGTCGTCGGCAGTGATGCCTGCCTCGCGGAATTTCTTCTGGTAGAACTCGTTGGTCAGACAGTGGCGCACGGTCTCTTTCAGACGCTCCAGCTGGAAAGCCTCTATCTGCTCGCGAGTCATGGTCTCACGCGCCGGATTGAAATAGGGTGAATTGTTTTCCCCAGAGTCGGCTGCCTGGGGCACAGCGTTGATCTTGTCCATAATTTACGAATTGTAAGCTAACTGACCGCAAAGATAACTATTTTGCGGCAAAAAGCCGTTATCTGTTATAATTATTTAACGCACTGCTTCACTGGGTAGTTCTCGGCAAAGATGGCCATGCGCTCGTCGAGCTGCGCATACTGGTGGTCTTCGATAAACGATGTGCAGACGCGGAGACCCTCCTGGTGGGAGCCGGTGGTGATGAGGCAGATGGCCGACACACCATAGTACATCAGGTTACGGGCCAGCTCGCCAGAGGTCATGCCAGGATAGCCGATGGTGAAGTAGAAACCGTCGGCGATGGGCTGGTCAAGGTCGCGGTCGTAGACTACGTAAAAGTTGTGGCGGCAGAAGATCTCCTTCAGCCTGTGAGCCCGCTCGCCATAGACCTTTATCTCGTCGCGGAAACGGTACTCGCCATCGCAGGCGGCACGCATCATCGCAGCCATGGCATACTGGGCCGAGTGGCTGGTGCCGCTCGAAAGGGCATAGAGCATGCGGGTGCTGAACACCAGGCCGAAGGGCAGTCCTTCGTAGCGGGCGGCCAGGTCGGCATAGTGGCGGTGGAACAGGCGGTCGCTGATGCACACGACACCGATGCGCTCGCCGGCATAAGAGAACGCCTTGGAACCGCTGATGAGAAGCATATAGTTGTCGGTATAGCGGGCCACGGTGGGCTGGTAGGGCGGTTCGAAAGGCACGCTGAGGTCCTGGCGGAAGTCCATGGCGAAATAGGCCAGGTCTTCCATCACCACGGCGTCGTACTTAGTGGCCAGCGTGCCAATGGTCTGAAGCTCCTGCTCCGTGAGGCATATCCATGCGGGGTTGTTAGGGTTGCTGTAGACGATGGCGCAGATGTTGCCCTTCGACAGGTAGCTCTCCAACTTCGGACCGAGCTTCCCGCCACGGTAGTCGTAGACGTCGAAGGTCTCGTAGTTCACGCCCTGCACCTGCAGCTGCATCTTCTGCACGGGGAAGCCGGGGTCTATGAAGAGCACGGTGTCCTTGCCCTTGGTGGCCTGCGAGCAGGTGAGAAACGAGGCAAAGGTGCCCTGCATGCTGCCGCAGACGGGCACACAGCCCTCGGGAGCGATGTCGACGCCGATGAACGCCTTGACGAAGCGCGAGGCCTGACGCTTCAGCTCCGGGTAGCCCTGTATGTCGGGATAGCTGTGTGCTATGCCGTCCTGCAGGGCTTTCACCTGGGCATCGACACCCACCTGCGCGGCAGGCAGGCCGGGGATGCCCATCTCCATCTTGATATACTCCACGCCGCTCTCCTTCTCGGCCATGGCGGCAACTTGCTTCACCTCGCGGATGGTGGCCTTGGCGAAGTCCTGGATGCCCAGCCCGCTGACGAGCCGGTCTACAATTTCTTTCTTGATAGGTGTCTGTTTCATATTTTTACTTTATATAGTGACGCTGATGATTGCAGTGCCAGCAGTGTTGAAACACTTTCTCATAAAAAAAATACAAATTGATGCTGCAAAGGTACAAAAAAGCGGACGAAACGCCAAACGATTCGCCCACCTTTTATATTATTGCCAATGAATGAATCCTTCAGCCAGCCTACAGCTTGCGCTTGTCTATGACGTGGGCGCTCTTGCCCTGGCTGCGCTCTATGGTGCCGGGAGCCTTCAGCTGCACCTTGGCCACGATGCTGAGCACGCTCTTCAGCTTCGAGGAGAGCTTCTTTTCCAGCGCATCGACGGCGGCGGGGGTGTCGAAAGTCGAAGTGAAGACCTCCTGGCGCATCTCCACCTGCACCTGCAGCGTGTCGAGGTTGTTGACACGGTCCACGACGAGCATGTAGCGCGGAGCAAACTCCGGCATCGACAGGACAACGCTCTCCACCTGACTCGGGAACACGTTGATGCCGCGGATGATGAGCATATCGTCTGAACGGCCCTCTATGCGGCCCATGCGCACCGATGTGCGGCCACAGTCGCACTGGCCGGGAAGCAGCGAGCAGAGGTCGCGTGTGCGGTAGCGCAACACGGGCATGCCCTCTTTCGTCAGAGTGGTGAACACCAGCTCGCCGGTCTGTCCTAACGGCAGAGGCTCAAGAGTGGTGGGGTTGATAATCTCGGGATAGAAATGGTCCTCGCAGATATGAGAGCCGTGCTGCATCTGACACTCATAGCTCACCGACGGACCCATCACCTCGCTCAGACCGTAGAGGTTATAGCCCTTCAGGCCCAAGCGCTCCTCTATCTCGTGGCGCATGTTCTCCGTCCACGGCTCGGCGCCAAAAGCACCCACACGCAGTTTTATCTGGTCCTTGCTGATGCCCATCTTGTCCATGGTCTCGGCCAAGTACAGAGCATACGACGGTGTGCAGGCTATGCCGGTGATGCCCAGGTCGCGGATGAGCTTCAGGTGCTTCTCGGTGTTGCCAGTGCCGGCAGGGATGACGCTGGCACCAAGATGCTCCACACCGTAGTGGGCTCCCAGACCGCCAGTGAACAGACCGTAACCGTAGGCCACGGAGAACGTGTCGTTGCGGGTGATGCCGTAAGCAGTAAGACAGCGGGCCATGCACTCGCTCCACACGCCGATGTCCTTGCGCGTGTACCCCACAATGGTGGGGTTGCCAGTGGTGCCAGAAGAAGCGTGAACACGGATAATCTCACTCTGAGGGGCGGCCTGAAGACCGAAGGGATAGTTGTCGCGAAGATCTTTCTTAGTGGTGAAAGGGAGCTTCTTGATGTCCTCGATGGTCTGGATGTCGTCAGGGCGTATGTCCAGCTCCTGCAACTTGTTACGGTAGAAAGGTACGTTGTGATAGACGTACTCTACAATCTTGTGAAGTCTCTTGCCTTGCAGCGCGCTCATCTCGTCGCGGCTCATGCACTCTTTGTTTGGATTCCAAATCATAATCGCTATTTAGTGTTTCTATTGGTGACCATAGTTGTATGACACACACTTGTTTTTGGTGTTGCAGGTTGCAAAAGTACTATTTTTATCCCACTCCACCAAACAAATGAAAGAAAAATGTGGTATTTTGCTTACAAATTCTCACTCTTTCTCACTCTGCCACCAAAAGGAGAGGACGGAAGAGGCTCTTCTACCATGTTAGGTCTTAGTCCTGACTTCAGGAATTATTCTGCTCATTCCGAATATATATAATACGCAGATTGTGGAAGAATGAAGAAATAAAAAGATTTCCAGTTCGTAACCACGAAAAGCGCGTTATCTCACAAACTGCCTTTAAACAAAGAAATACTGCGATTTCTTACAAAGTTACGAAAAACGAGTGAAATGCAAAATGAAAATTTGTATTTCTTTTCATTTCTGAGTGTCAGTAACTTCGGTAAAGCCCAAATTACTAAAAAAGCTAGTAAAGTGCAACGGTTTTGTAAGATTAACGCAATACAGCCTAAAATAAAGGCAAAGCCTCTCTCGAGCGGCGAATTAACCATGTTTTCGATATTTTGAACGGCGATAAAGTCTGAGACTCGACAAAACCTCTCCTACATCGTATCTGTTGTTTCCGCGCATACATAAGCCTCCGCTACACCCTCAGCATCGTTTCCTCACGACCAAGAATCACCCCTTTACGCTCCGCGTTCCAACTTTTCTACAAAGAAGCTACCTCTCCACGCTCCGCGACATAATAATATCGCATAAAATAGCCTCAAATCATCCATATCCTTCCGTCTTATCCGCATCGTATCGTCCAAATTTTATCTTTTTTGAAACTTTCACAGCATATTGCCTCATAATTTGAGAAAAAGTTGTACCTTTGCACTCGCAATCCGGATGGTGCGCAAAGACATATTGCTCTATAGCCTCTCATCACCACCACGAGAAAGAGCAAATGCACATTAAGGAGCTGCCCCGTATGGGCGCAGATTTCTCCCGTATATGTGCATGGTTTGTGGTGAACCGAGAGGCGTATGGCGAAAGTCTGCGCCTCTTTGCATACAAACTTTCATCTAAAATACAACGTCATGAAAAAAATGTTCTGTTATGCAACATTGTTGCTCGCTCTGTTAACATCGTGTGCAACAGAGAAGTATTACTATCAGGTCTATGAAATCACATCGCAAGATGTCTCTCAAAAAGAAGATGTGCTATGCTTTGAAAATGCTGATTGTCGTATCACATACAACTTGTGGTCAATAGGTGGCAACCTTAGCTTCTTGATTCATAATAAGACAGACAAGAATCTGTATATTGTCATGCCTCAGTCATTTTTTATTCTTAATGGAGTCGCTAACGACTACTATTCGGAATCTTCCTATAGTCATTCGGTTACTAACTCAACGGCATTGGCAGCTTCTAGTCAGATGTCTGTTAGAGGATTACTCACTGATGGGTATTACTGGTATCCGTCAAGGTTATCAAGACAGATTGGAACTTCTATTGGAACGTCTACAACAGAAACTGTTGAGAAAAAGGAAGTTGCTTTTGTCTGTGTACCTCCTAAATCGGCAAAGTTTATTATAGGTTTTAATCTGTCAGACCATATTTATAAGGACTGCAATAACAATAGTGAAAATTATCCAAAAATGACTTCTTCCGTAGTACGCTATACTCAAGATGAAACACCTCTTTCGTTTAGAAATCGTATAGCCTACACATTCAACGAGCAAAATTCTGAAGTTAATTTCATAGAAAACCAATTCTGGCTTTCATCACTTCAGAATTATTCTGAGAAAGCTGCAATATCAAAGCAGAAGATAGAAGAATGTGAAACAAAAACAAGAAAAGTACAGCGTAGTTACACAATGTACTCTCCCAACAAGTTCTATAATCGGTATATTATGAATCCTGCCGTTAAAAAGAAATATGGAGTAAGGAAAAACACGGGAGATGATATGTATTAATCCACGTAATAATCATCGTATCGATGAATCGTGTGGAGGGTGTGTCTAAAAAGGCACATCCTCATTTAGTTCGCCCGACATAGGCATAATCTAACGGGCACGCCCTCCATACAAGTTCTACCTCCGGGATGCAGCCAGACAGCAGCGTAGAGCAGGCCCTTGAGCAACAGCGCCGTAACTTCGTAACCATCAGCCTGAGCAAAATGACCAACCACGAGCCGCGTGTCATCGGCCAGGAGATCATCTGCCGTTCTACGGCCAGCCGCCTGGGCCTAATGGAGTTCCTGCTCACCAACGGCTTCAACCGTCAGGAGGCAGAACCACTTTGACTACATCACTGTGCTCCCGTCCAGCAATACCAAGTTCACTCCTGACTTCGTCAATGCGTCACCCTGTCTCATTCGAGATTAAGGGTTGATAGTTTGAATAGGGGCTCGATAGCTTTATGACGTTCGGTAAGAAAAAGTGTTTTAGTCAGTATCTCCCTGTTTTCCGGCAATCGGACTCTTATGGTGGTTATTGTCCTCGCAGCCTTGATGACGTCACCGACACTCATCTTGATACCAGCCAGTTTGATGATACGCTCCAGTTCCTTGTAGACCTTATAGGCAATAAAGCAGATACAGACATGTGCTTCAATTCTCCGTTCTGTAAAATGAAACATGGGACGCATGTCCAAAGTTCCCTTTGAGATACGAAAGGCTCTCTCCACTACCCAAAGCCCATGGTACTGGGCAACGATTCTCTCTGCATCGAGGCTTGTATTGGTGATGTAGCCTTTCAGACCATCCCATTTCTCATCCTCGCTGATTTTATCCTCGCTGATAGAGACCTGTATGTCCTTGCTGATTTCAAGAAACTTGTTATATCCGCGCCTGTTGACTTGCGCCTTGGTCAGCCTGCCGCTGCTGTACGCCTTGCGCAGTCTTGCCACCCCACGGTTCCTGTTGTAGGCATCCTTCTTTGCCCTGGTCTCCGAATAGCCGACAATGAGTCTTTCTCCTTCACTACGTTTACGCTCGAAGTAGCAACCGTCCTTCTTCTCATGGCTGAGAATCCAGTCCTTGACAGCCTTCTTCTCGCTCTTAATCCTTGCACCTATTATATACTTGTAGCCTGCACTGCGGAGCAACTTCACGTTGTCCTCGCTCATCAGGCCAGAGTCTGCCACCACCACAAAGTCTTCACCCAATTCGAAGCGCTGTTTGAAGTCGTCTATCATGGGAATCATCGTATAGCCCTCATACTGGCTCCCGTTGAAAAGCGAGTAGGAAAGCGGATAGCCTCCTTCGCTGACAAGCAGGCCGAGTAC
>Ga0310694_10003427_pt1 | contig 15586 bp, 9 predicted proteins | sample 174DNAGHGhighgp2_FD_203884 | JGI IMG/M metagenome (GOLD analysis project Ga0310694, IMG submission 203884) | Sheep rumen microbial communities from Palmerston North, Manawatu-Wanganui, New Zealand - 1742 DNA GHGhigh gp2 (v2) (version 2) | ecosystem: Host-associated > Mammals > Digestive system >... | reverse complement strand
GGAATGTCGAGCAGGGCAGCAATCTCAGCCGACGAACCGCGGTCGCGGTCGTAACCGTCGAAGAGCCCCATCATACCTTCCACTATACACACGTCGGCATCATTGCCATAATGTGCAAACAGCTGCCGCACATGCTCTGGCGTGGCCATGAACATGTCAAGATTGACCGACGGCCTACCGCATACAGAGGTATGAAACTTAGTGTCGATATAGTCTGGCCCGCACTTGAAAGGCTGCACCTTGTAGCCCTTCTGTGTGAGTAGCGCCATAAGGCCCCGGGCTATGGTGGTCTTGCCTGAACCACTCGTGGGTGCTGCAATGAGAAAAGCTGATATCATGCTTCAATATAACTGAATGTCATTATCGCTGTTTGCAAAGGAGCGTGGGTGTCACTTTACACGCTGCAAAGTTACGAAAAAATGAGAGAAGAACAAAACAAACGCGTTTGTTTTTCTTCCGAATGACAGTAACTTCGCCGTCAGCAACGGCAAAGTTACGAAAAAATGAGAGAAGAACAATTTTTTTTGACTAATTGTTTGTTAATTCGCTAAATATTCGTACCTTTGCATCCGTAAATGGCAATCAGACGGCTGAAGTCGTCTCGATGTAAGGGAATCCAGTGAGAATCTGGAACTGTACCTGCAGCTGTAATCCCCCTATGAAAGGGTCTGCTTGTATAACGCCACTGACAACAGTCGGGAAGGTAAAGCAGGCTGGGGAAAGTCAGAAGACCTGCCTTATAGTCAAATGTACGTGCGCACAGGAAGATGCGTGGCGTAAAAACAAGATGTTTCTTAATGAAGAGAATCCTGACCGTAATGGTCTTGGCACTGTGTGTGGCTGTAGTAGCCGAAGCTTCCATGCTTTGCAATGATCAGCAGAAGCAAAGCTTAAAAGCTGCGTCTACTAAACAGAAGCAAAGCTTGGAGGCTTCGCTTACTAAACAGAAGCAAAGCTTGGAGGCTTCGCCCTCTACTTGGCGTGCGGACACGTTGCAGGAGGTGGTGGTGACAGGTACCGGCACACAGCACCTGCTGAAAGACGCGCCCGTACAGACAGAGGTCATCACCGCCAAGATGCTGAGCCACTATGGCGGCAAGAGCATCGAGGACATCCTGTCCGGACTGACAGCCTCGTTTGCCTTCAGCGAGGGCGACATGGGCAGCCAGATGCAGCTCAACGGACTGGGCAACGACTACATCCTCATACTCATCGACGGAAAACGCATACACGGCGACGTGGGCGGACAAAACGACCTCTCGCTCATCGACCCGCACAACATCGAGAAGATTGAGATAGTAAAGGGTGCACAGAGCGCACTCTACGGCAGCGACGCAATGGCCGGAGTAATAAACATCATCACCAAGAAGCACACCGAGGCCGGCATCTACGCCGACAACAGCACCCGCTACGGGACACACCACGACCTGCGCCAGCACAACACTCTGGCCTTCAACATCGGTCGGCTGGGCAGCCAGACCAACTTCCAGCTGCAACGCAGCGACGGATGGCAGAACACCGCCAGGGAATGGGCCGAGGGCACAGTGCTCACCGACAGCAAGAACAAGACGGTGAACAAATTCCGCAACTGGCAGATTGCCGAACGACTCACTTACGAACCCCTACCCGACCTTCAGCTCTATGCCGAGGGCTCGTACTACAAAAAGAGCATACTACGCCCCACAAACGGCACTCACCCCAGCTGCGATGTCTACACATACGACCTGCGCTACAACAATGCGTCGGCTTCAGTTGGGGGGAAATGGTACATAGGAGGTGACAAGGAAGAAGCGACAGGTGACAACTTAAAATCCGGCCGTAGAAACTATCTCGCGCTGGATGTAGACTGGAACAAGCATGCCTACTACTACGACTACACGGCCAAGCACTACGACTACGTGCTGCTCAATGGCGAAGAGTATGGCGACCAGGACGGCGAGTGGTTTTCTGTGGCCATGCTGCCAGGACAGAGCAAGCTGCAGAGCGACCAGCAGCGCGTGATGGCACTGCTGAAAGGCATATTCTACCTGCCCTATGAGAACACGCTGAACGCTGGGGCCGAGTATCGCTATGACTACCTGAACGCCCCCGAACGCCTGGGCGACTACAAATCGTCGCGTACATCTGCCGACGACTGGACCTCGGCCCTCTACGTGCAGGACGAGTGGCAATGTCAGGTAAACGGCGGCAAAAACAGCGTCCACCTCACAGCAGGCCTGCGTCTGGTGGACAACCGCAGCTTCGGAGTACGTCTGACGCCAAAGGCAAGCGCCATGTTCGCTGCTGGAGACTTCCGTTTCCGCTTAGGCTGGAGCCAGGGCTTCAAAACCCCTACCGTAAAAGAACTGCACTACCGCTACCTGCACCTGATGGGAAGCAGCACATTCTTCAACATCGGAAACACCAACCTGAACCCGCAGACCAGCAACTATTTTTCCGCCAATGCAGAGTATCGCGGACGCAGGCTCACCGTCTCAGCCACCGGCTACGTGAACAAGCTCGACAACATGATTGCGCTGGTGAATGTAGAGCCCGGCGAGATTCCGCCCGGCGTCACCACCGCCTATCTGGGCGACGGCAGCAGCAAGGTTCAGGCCCGCATGTACAAGAACATGGACGACGCACGCACCTGCGGTCTCGACCTCACGCTGTCCTACAAGCTGACAAACGACCTGACGCTCAATTCGGCCTACAGCTATCTCGACACGAAGGCCCATCTTTACGACACGAAGCTGGAACAGATGTCAACCGTCGTCATCGACGGTACGGCATACCACAAATGGAGTGCCTCGGCCATCTACGGACACACGTTTCGACTGAGGAATCTGGCAATCACCGAATACAAGCTGGGTGCAAGCCTCTCTGCCCGTGGCAGCAGCAAACGCTTCTACCAGAACAACGGCACCGGCAAGGCCTTCCATATATGGCGCCTGAACACCACCCACGAATTCAGTGTCAAACGGCACAAGCACTCACAACTAACCCTCTACCCTATCAAGTTAGATGTGGGTGTTGACAACATCTTCAACTATGTGGACCGCACCATGCGTCCCTATCACTTAGGCAACAACACCTCGGGTACCACGGTCTATGGCACCCTGACCATAAGGTTCAATTACGGAAAGAAAGTTAAAAACAACATTTTATCAACAAAACAAAAAAACTACAATGAAGAAGATTAAGTATTTTCTGCTGGCTGTGATGGCAATGGCCTTGACAGCCCCCGTGCTCACTGCTTGCAGCGATGACGACAAGGACGAAACGATCAACAACATCGTTTCCGAGTATGAAGTGAACGACAAGATGGTTGCCGCCCAAAAGGCAGCATCGAAGAAGGATGTAGCCGTTCTTCTGGTGGCCTTCGGTTCCACTTGGAACAATGCTTTCCTGGCCTTCGACAAGACCAAGGCAGCCTACGAGAAAGCCTTCCCACAGGCCGACGTCTACGTATCGTTCTCCAGCGACATCTGCATCAACCGCGCCAGCGCCGGTGAGAACACCGACGACAATGGCAACATAGTGAAGCGCGACTACTACGAGCCACGCTATCTGCTCCACGCCATCGGCGCCGCCAAGTACAGCAAGATCTACGTTCAGTCGCTGCAGGTGATTCCCGGCGAGGAGTTTGCCGCAGTGGTGGCTTCTGTCAAGAAGTTCATGAACAACGGCTACATAGCCAGCGCCCACCTCGACGACAACTATCTGTCAAAGTTAGCCGAAGATGAGGCTATCTTCCTGGGCTTGCCTCTGCTTAACGACCCCGAGGTGGACGTTCCCGAGGTGGCCAAGCAGCTGCACGCCGTATGCGCCCCTGAGGTCCAGCAGGGCACAGTGGCTTTCATGGGCCACGGAAACCCCGACAAGTACGACACCTTCAAGGCCAACGTGCGCTACACTCAGCTGGAGGAGGCACTGCAGAGCTACAGCCCGAACTACTTCGTTGGCACCGTCGACATGGACGGCAACTACAAGCAGGACGTGATGGAACGTATGGAGAAAAAGGGAATCGTCAGCGGCAAGATCTATCTCCACGCCCTGATGTCTATCGCTGGTGACCACGCCCACAACGACATGGCCGGCCAGGGAGACGACTACTGGAGACCCATGGCACCCGAGAGCGAGGACGTAAGCTGGTATGAGTTCTTCGGTCACAAGGACTTTGAGCCCATCATTCCTAAAGAGAGCAACCACCCGCTGGGTCTGCTGGAATACCCTGGTGTGCTGAATGTATGGATCAACCACACCAAGAACGCAGAGTTTCTGGAAGATGCATACCACAGCATGTATCCTGAAGAATAGTTTTACTACGTGTATTAATATAAGTGTACCCGTGGAGGTGCTGTCGTGAGACAGTATCTCCACTTCCTGTAAATTATCAAACAACCATGATTTACAAGAGATTATCGTTTTCAACCTGTCTGCTGATGTGCAGCCTCACGGCCTTCCCGCAAATCCACAAGATGGAGCGGCGCGACAGCGTGGCCCACACCTACAACCTGAACCCCGTCGTGGTCACCGGCTCTGGCCACCACCAGCGTCTGAAGTCTACGGCTACTCCCGTGCGTGTGCTCTCAGCCCAAGAGATGAAGGAGCAAGGCATAACGACCTTGGACGGTGCCCTGACGCGCATGATGCCACAAATGTCAATGGCCCCCAACAGCATGGGCTCGCAACTGCGCATGAACGGACTGGGCAACAAGTACATCCTCATTTTGGTGAACGGCAGGAAGCTTTCAGGCGACATCTCCAACAACACAGACCTGAACCGCATCAATATGTCGCGCGTGAAACGTATCGAGGTGCTCGACGGCGCCGCCTCGTCGCTCTACGGCAGCGATGCCATAGCCGGTGTGATAAACATCATCACCGACCAGCCCGCACCCACCGACGGTTCTCCCGTCGGCGTCACCTCCGACACTCGTGTCTCCGGCAGCGGCGTGTTCACCGAGAATGTCACCCTCGACATCTACAAGAACGGATTCGGCAGCTACACCTCGTTCTCGCACGACCAGGCCGACAGCTACCGCAACAACGACTTAGAGTACGTGAAAGGGTCGGACACTGAGACACAACAGTCCATAGCCCCCCTCTTCACAGGCTACCGCGCCAACATCGTAGGCCAGCAGTTCACCTACAGTCCCGACGAGCACCTGGCCCTCAACGCCGGTATGGACTACTCGTATAAAATCACAGACCGCCCCAACACCGTTCCCGCCGCCGACGGTTCGCCCGCCGGTGGCACCGACTACGAGATGCGCTACAAAGGTCTGCGCTGGAACGTGGGCGGCATCTACAAGTTCAACGCCAAGAACAGCCTACAAGCCGACTTCACCGTAGACCGTTTCCGCTATGGCAAGGAATATGACGTGGCAACCAAGACCTATGCCGTCGGCGACTACGTGCAGTCGAAGAAACAACGCACCATGGAGGGCAGCGTGAAGGCTATCCTTGACCTGTTCAGCAGTCGTAACAGCCAAGCTTTGCCTACTACGGCGACCACCATCATCGGTGCCGACTGGCGCAAGGACCACCTCACAGCCACCAGCGGCAACATAGACCAGAGTGCCTACATCCTTGCCGCCTACGCCCAGCACGAGCAGCGTGTCAGCGTGGGCAGAGGTTTTGCCTCTGCCACCATGGGAGTGCGTTACAACTACCACGGCGACTTTGGATCACACCTCAGCCCGAAGACCACGCTTATGTACAGCCTCGGCCCCCTGAACCTACGTGCCACCTATTCAGCCGGCTTCCGTGCCCCTGGCCTCGACGAGCTGCACTACCATTATTTCTCCGTGAACCGCGGCAAGGCCCAGATAAGCTTCGGCAACAAGGACCTGAAACCGGAGAAGAGCCACTACGTCTCGCTGAACGCCGAATACCGCATAACAGGCAACGCTTCCAGGCGCAACAAGCCAGAAATAGTCATCAGCCTGACTGGCTTCCTCAACCGCATAAACGACATGGTGGTGAAACAGAACATCGGTGTCGACGACAACGCACGCCGCATGCTCATGGGCGAGTTTCCCGAGATGACACAGGACCAGGCAGACAAAATGGTGTCCTACGCCCTCTACCAGAATAGCGAAAAGGGTGACGTGAAGGGTGTGCTGGCTAACATCTCAGCAACCATCTTCCAGGGGTTCAACCTCTCTGCAAACTATGCCTACACCTACGCCCGCTCCCTGCCCGCATCCAGTGGCTCACCAACCGGAGCAGCCGAATGGCAGACCCTCGACAGAAGCATACGCCACACCGCCACCATTGCCGCCAACTGGCACCACGCATGGGGAAAGCTGTATGCCCTGAACGTGAACATCAACGGACGCCTACAGTCAAAGACCTACTATACGGGCAGCTATGAGAATGCTCCTGGCTTTGGTATTTGGAACCTGCACACCACCCACACATTCAGTGTTAAAAACCCGAAGTTCATTGTTCACAGTGTGGAACCAAGCATCGGCGTCGACAACTTGTTCGACCGTGTGGACCGTCGTATAGACTCCTCCACACGCAAGTACGCTCTCTATTCACCAGGGCGAATGTTTGTGGTTGGACTGAAGCTGAAGCTTTTTTAAGGAGTTAGAAGGAGTTAGTTTTTTAAGTAGTTAGAAGGAGTCAAAAGGAGTTAGAAGGAGTTAGAAGTCGATAGATTTTTAAGGAGTTAGAAGTCGATAGTTTTTAAGGAGGTAGAAGGAAAAAGAAGGTTTATAGCCAATAGTTAGTGTTATGAGAAATATTCTGTTTTATTGTTTAGTTATGGCCACAGCGTTTCTCTCTTGCAAGGGAAACGGTGGCCAGCAGACCGTGCCAGCTGACGGTAGCGGAACGCAAGACCCGGAAGCGTCGGCTACTGCGGTCGAGGTGAAGTATGCTACGGGGTTCACGGTGCGCGACTCTGCTGGCATAAAACTGGTGACAGTCGGAAAGAAGGACAGGTTCGCACTTGTCGGCAGCAACGACGTGACAGTGCCGGAGGACTATGTGAAGGTGCGGGTGCCAATAGCCCGAACCATCTGCATGACGGCATTGCAACTATCGAACTTCACCGCCCTCAATGCCCATGACGTGGTAAAGGGCATCACGGGCACGAAGAATCTCTTCAACGAGGACATACTACAACGTGTGAAGGATGGGCGCATAGTAAAGATTGGCATGGAGGGGGAGTTCGACACCGAGCTGGTGATAGCCGCCAACCCCGACGTCATATTCATCTCCCCCTCGAAACGCGGAGGATATGACGCCATAAAGGAGACGGGCATCACACTCGTGCCCCACCTGGGCTATCAAGAGCTCGACCCGCTGGGACAGGCAGAGTGGATAAAGTTTGTAGGACTGTTCATTGGCAAGGAACGCGAGGCCAACGAAGTCTTTGAGAGCATTGAGCGGCGTTACACTGACCTGAAGCAGAAAGTGGCGCAGCTATCATCGAGTGAGCGTCCTACCGTTTTCAGCGGCGAGATGCACTATGGCAACTGGCACGCCGTGGGCGGCAAGAACTACCTGGCACAGATATTCCGCGACGCCGGGGCTGTCTACGTAATAGACGATGAGGAGACGGGCGGAGAGAATCTGGAGTTTGAGAAGATGTACGCTCTTGCGGCCAATGCCGACTACTGGCGCATACTCAACAGCTTTCCAGACGAGTTCTCATACGAAGCCCTGAAGGCCAGCGAGCCACGCAACGAGCTGTTCAAGGCCTTCAGGGAGAGAAAGGTCATATACTGCAACATGAAACAACAGCCCTACTACGAGATTACTCCCGTGGAGCCCGACATGCTTTTGAAAGACTTCGTAGCCATATTCCACCCCGAACTGGTGGAACCCGACTACGAGCCACGCTACTACAGACTGTTGAAACAATAGAACAAGAAAAATGAGAGCGCCGAAATTCATAGTACTCCTTGTGTCCATTGTCGTGCTTCTGGTGTTGAACCTACTTCTTGGCACGGTGAAGATCCCCCTGTCAGATGTGTGCGCCATTCTGCTGGAAGCAGCAAATCTTGGAACCTTCACCCACAACTGTTCTGAGCACGAGATATGGACAAACATTGTGCTGCAGTCCCGTTTGCCCCAGGCCCTGACGGCCATTGCAGCCGGAGCAGGTCTGGCGGTGAGCGGACTTCAGATGCAGACAGTGTTCCGCAATCCGCTGGCAGGCCCTTCGGTGCTGGGCATCAGCAATGGCTCTGCGCTGGGCGTGGCCTTTGTGGTGCTGCTGTCGGGCCGTCTCGGCGGTGTTGCGCTCAGCCGGCTGGGCTATTTGGGCGATGCAGCCATGTCGGTGGCTGCCATCGTCGGCGCACTGGCCGTGCTGCTGCTCATCCTGTGGGTGTCGCAGAAGGTGAAGGGAAATGTCACACTGCTGATTATTGGCGTGATGATCGGCTATCTGGCCAATGCCATCATCGGCGTGCTGAAATTCCTGTCGCCCGAGGAGGACGTTAAGGCTTTCGTGGTATGGGGCCTTGGTTCGTTTAGCCGTGTGTCGGGCGACGAGATGCTGCTCTTTGTCTGCCTGATGTGTGTACTCCTGCCGCTGGCTTTCCTGCTTGTCAAGCCGATGAACCTGCTGATTTTGGGCGACCACTACGCCTCCAACCTGGGGCTTAACGTCCGTCGCGCTCGCAGGCTTGTCATCATTTCCAGTGGCGTTCTCGTGGCTATTGTCACGGCCTATTGCGGCCCTATTATGTTCATCGGGCTTGCCGTTCCCCACTTGGCCCGCGCACTCTTCCGCACCAGCGACCACCGTCTGCTCATGCCGGCCACAGCCCTCTGCGGCTCGGCTCTTGCCTTGCTCTGCAGCCTCATAGCCCGCATGCCCGGCTTCGAGGGTGCCCTGCCAGTCAACTCGGTGACGGCACTCGTCGGCGCCCCTGTCATTGCGATGGTGCTCTTCCGCAGAAGACGCGACGAGATGGCGGAATAGTATGGATATTGCCGTCATCGTCGATAAGCAGAATGTCGAGCTTGCCATTAGGCAGAAGCGGTTCACAATACTCACGACAGTGACGGACGACGGTACCGACAAAGCTGTCAAGACCATCGGATGGAACCTTCTCCCAAAGTTCTCTGGCCAAGGTGATACCCGCAATGTCTGCTTCGACGTTGGCTTCGCTGAGCAGCTGGCGGATGAAGTCGAGGTCCATAGTGGCTTTCTTGCTATGCGTGTCGAGATGTCCCTGTGCCAGTTTCACTGCCTTGCCAAGCATCACGCCGAGGGTTACGTTCTTGAAGTCAGACTGGGCTGCCATCTTCAGCGTCTGGCCCACATAGTTGCCATACTGCACGAAAGCCTGCTGCGGCAGACCGGGATAGAACTCTCTCAGAAACCGCTCGCTCTTCGCACCGCTGTTGATGACGACACGTTCAGCGCCGCTTGCCTTTGCCACCATCATGCACTTGCGTATGCTGTCGATGAAAGCCTCCTCGCTGAAGGGCTTCACTATGCCGCTGACACCTATGATACTTATGCCACCCTCTATACCGAGGCGGGGATTGAAGGTGCGGCGGGCTGTCTCCTCACCCTTGGGCACGCTGATGGTTACCCTAAATGAAGGCTGATGGGCAACGGGAGACAAGTTTGATACTGCCATGACGTTCCTGAAAATCATCTCTCGTGGAGCCTTGTTGATGGCGGCTTCGCCTGGCGGGAAGTCGAATCCAGGCAGGGTGAAGCGCCCCACTCCTTCACCTCCTACAATCTCGAATGACTCTGCTGGTTCCACTTTTGCCCTTATCTCCAAGCCGTCGGTCACATCTGGGTCGTCGCCTGCCTCCTTGATGCAGAAGGCGTAGCCGTCGCCGTAGCCTACGGCGACATCAATGGTCTCACCGTTTGGCAAGATAACAGGTACTGTAGTTGGCGAAGCCTCCGGGCTTTGCCATGACTGCAACGCCTGGAAGCGTTGCCCACTACTTTGCAGTGTGGCAGCTACGGCAGCAGCGGTGGCACAGGTGCCGGTAGTCAGTCCGCTATGCAGCGGAAAGAACTCCGGCAATAGGTGTTCCACAGCGCGGCGCAGACCATGCGGACCATTGACGAAAGTGACAAGCTCATGCTGTGGATACTCAGGCCGCTCTATTACGAAGACCCTCACGCCAGCCACCTTGGCCGCCTCAATCTTCTCCGTGAAGCCGCCGCTCTGGCCGCTCTCTTTGGTCAGAATGGCCTGTGGACGCAACAGCTCTAACAACTGCCGGGTGTCATCCTCCCCATAATACACCAAGCGGTCTTCGGGAAAGCGAGCCTTACGGGCAAGCTTTTGCGAGATGCTGCGGTTCAGTATGCGGAACCAACACTCATGGCGCTCCCAATAGGGGCGCAGAGTGCCGATGTTGTTCACGCCTGTCAGCGCCAGCAGCCGGTCAATGTTTTCCGCCTCCAGTTTAGCCATGGCATCGTGGTAGTCCTTGCACCACACCACATCATCGGTGTGAGGCGGATAGATGCGGTCGTAGCGAATAACTGGCACACCGAGATGATCGGCGAGAAGAAGCAGGTTGCGGTGCAACTCCTCTGCAAACGGATGGGCGGCATCGACAATGAGACGTATGCTGTACTTGCGACAACAGTCCGTCATCTGCCGCACATCCATAGGGCCCGTGAGGTGCACGCCGTTCACCAGCTCCATCTGCTGGCCGTCGCCACGAGTGCTGTAATAGTAACGGTTGCCAGCCTCTTCAAGCACCTCCACAGCCTTCCGCCCTTCTGTCGTTCCACCAAACACCAGTACCATTGGGATTTACGATTTACAGATTTTCGATTTACAGATTTTCGATTTACAGATTATCGATTTACAGATTTTCGATTTACAGATTTTCGATTTACAGATTTTCGGTTTACAGATTTTCGATTTAGCAGCAAACTGACTGTTTACGCTTTGTCGCCTTGTCGGAAGAGGTGGGTGAAATGCTTGGAGTAGAGTTCTGACAGCCCTTGCCGGTTGTCTATGGCCTCACCTACTACAAGCATAGTGGTAAGTGTGAGGTTGTTGTCGTGGACTATCGTGGCAAGGTCCTTCAGCCTGCCGCGATATATCTTTTGGTCGGGCCACGTGAGGTGGTAGCAGGCAGCAACGGGGGTATCTTCCGGGTATTCCTGCAACAGTTGGCGCTGCACGTCGTCGACGATTGCCGCCGAGAGGAAGATACACATAGTGCTCTGGCTCCTGGCCAGCAGGTGCAACTGCTCTTTCTCCGGCATAGGTGTGCGCCCTTCGCCCCGGGTAAGGATGATGGTCTGTGTACGTTCGGGAATGGTGAACTGGCTTCGCAACTCGGCAGCGGCGGCAAGAAACGACGATATGCCAGGCGTGATGTGATAGGACATGCCTTCGCGGTCGAAAAAAGCCATCTGCTCCTGAATGGCCCCGAAGATGCAGGGGTCGCCGGTATGCAGACGGACAATGAAATGGCCCTTGTCATAGTGCTCTTTCATCAGCACACACTGCTCTTCAAGGTCCATGCCCGCAGAGGAGAGCACCACTGCTCCCGGCTTGTGGCACATGGTAAGCGCCTCGGGCACCAACGAGCCGGCATATAAGATGAGGTCGGCTTTTTCCAGCATCTTACGGCCCCGAACACTGATGAGGTCCGGATCACCGGGGCCGGCACCTACTATCTCGACATGACCTGCCCGCTGGCGAAGATGCTTGTAGTCGATGGCGAGCGCTGCTGTCCAGTTCTCGCCCTTCACCTTTGGGACTATCAGCTTGCCATGGTTGGACCCCAGGATAGCCGCTGCCTCGCAGACACTCGACGTGCCCACATGCTTCTCTACAACAGCGCTCGGATTGGGCACCTCAACGGCAGACAGCTCTTCAGCAGTGAAGAACACCACGTCTTCATCATATTCATTTTCCAGCATCTCCACAAACTCCTCGTCTGCCTTCACATCGATGGTGCAGTATTTATGTGCGCAGGGCAAGATGCCTCTTTTAGCAAAAGCCTCGTCCATCTCATCGTATATCACTTCGTAGTTGTCGGGATGATGGGCCAGTCCGAAGCCTATAGTGCCCACCATGGGTACAAAATGCAATTCGAGCATGCCGCTGGGGGCGGAACGATTGTAAGGTGACACGATGATGAGCAGTTTGTATTTTCTGGGGTCAGCCTCGCCTATGTCGTTTATGATGGTGACGTGCTCGGGCTTTGTGGCTTCCAGATAGTCTGTACCCTCATCGCGCGCTTCGAGCAACAGGGCTGTCGGTTTGCGGTTGACGAAAGCGAAGATGCACTGGTCCATGTCATCGTCACTCGCCACAGGCCAGTCAAACCTTCCCTCGAAGGTGTCGAGAGCCCACAGTCCTGCGTTGTCGCTCTGCGTGGTGATGACCTCGCGTGCACCAATTATTGCGGCAATGACACGTGTCAGGTCATTGGCACCGCCCACATGTCCGCTGAGCACGGAGATGGCGTTCAGGCCCAGGCTGTCAACACAAACCACGGCCGGGTCTTCATGTTTGTCTTTGACGTAAGGTGCTATCGTACGTACGCAGATGCCCATAGCTCCTACGAACACGAAAGCATCGAAATCGTCCCAACGCTTGCCCACACTGGCACGGCTGATGATACCAACCTCGTTTTTACGAGCGTGCAGCTGACTCAGCAGCAACTGGGCGATGTTCTTGCCCTCTTCACTTATTTGTATTATTGCTATCTTCTGCATTTCAGTATAGTTATTGGATGATTATTGTCTAATTGTATGTGGAGTGGCTGCTCGTGCCGCAAGCCGAGCTCTTGGCATGCCTCGTCCCAAAGCTTACGGCTGTCGGTAGTGACTTTTGGCGCCACAACGCTATTCAGCACCATGATGCCGTCGTCTGCCAAAACCGTCAGCACCTTTGCCATAATCTCCTTCAGGTGACCGCCGTGTCCACCGATGAACACCGCGTCAGGGCGGTGGAGCCCGCCAACGTCGGCCAACAAGAAATCGCCTATATGCACCTCGATGCCTGGCGTCCCGAAACGGCGGGAGTTTTCACTGATGATGGCTTCACACTCAGGGCGAATCTCGAAAGCTTCTATCTGTAGATGGGGAAACAGCGTTTTGGCCTCTATGCTGACGCTGCCGGTACAGAAGCCGATGTCCCAAAACACTTGCCGCCGCGACAGCTCAAGGGCTTGAAGCGTCAAAAGGCGTATGGGCATCTTCGTTATCATCTTCTCACGCCCATTGAGCAGGGCAAACCCAGAGTCAGGTATTCCGAAGAGACGCGGCTGTACGGGCGTGTCAGACACAAGGATAAGACAATTGGGCACGTCAAAGTCTCTTAGGGCAGCATCTTCAAGTGTCAGGGCAGTAACCTTCTCATGGTCTGGGCTTCCCAGGTGCTCACCGACAAACATATTATAATATGTGTAGCCATAGTCCAACATTCTCCGGGCTATGGCTGCAGGCGTATGCACCCTGTCGGTCAGCACACCTATCTTCTGCAGACTGTCTGTTGTACGCCTCTCTATCAGCGCTCTGTCAAACTCGTGCCATGGTCTTCCTGTCAGCGACACTATGCGCATGTCGTGATAGGGCATCACAAGGCGGTGGGCAAGCATCTGCAAAGAGTTGAACGAGGGGAAAACCACCACATCGGCTTCCTGCAGCTTCTGCCTCAACGTGTTGGCAAAGCCAAAGAACAGCGGGTCGCCACTGGCAAAGACAACGACGGTGCCGTCTGCGCTTTCCTCGCCAAGACGGCGGTACTGGCTGAAGACGGCGTCAAGCGGCACGGTAATGTCAATCCATTGAGCACCTTCAGGCAGCAATGAGGCTACAAGCTCATGGTGACGCCTACCGCCGGAGAACACCTTCCCACTATTGATAACCTCCAACACATCAGGGGGTAAGAATGGTGTCGGATGGTCTGTTATTCCTATGACAACAAATTTCATGACAACAGCAAAAGTTATCTCTATTAAAGGTCGCGCCCTGGCTTCAACTGCCCGGCATCGTCAAACGTCAGGATAGCGTTGCACAGTGTGGCGGCAAGATTGGAACCGCCCTTACGGCCCTCTACGATTATTTTGGGAATGTCCTTGAAAGGCTTCACCATGTGTTTCGACTCCCTGACATGGACGAAGCCTACTGGTGCGGCAATGATGCCGGCAGGGTGTGCCTTGCCCTTACGCACCAAGTCGCACAGCTCCATCAGTGCCGTAGGGGCATTGCCAAAGGCGAAGAGCGCGTCGGGATGTTCGTCGACAGCCAGACGTATGCCGGCCTGGGTGCGCGTGATGCCCATAGCATCGGCCATGGCGCCCACACGCGGATCACCCAAATAGCATTTCGCCTCGATGCCCAAGCGCTGAAGAGCCCCCTTGCGTATGCCGCTGGTCACCATCGTAACGTCGGTAACAATGGTCTTGAGTTCTCCGCCCGCCACTTTCCTGTAGAGTGTCTCCACGGCTCCATTGTCAGTGTAGAGTATGTTCTCCATGTCGAAGTCGGCGGTGGTATGTATGGCATGGAGCAAAGCCCACTTATGGCCAAGGGGATAATCACTTCTGCGCAGTTCACCCTCGATGGTTCGAAACGATTCTATCATGATGCTCTGCCCCACCTTTGTCCGCCCGTCTGTCTGTGGGTGATGCTTACTGGCTTGGCCAGGAGAGGCCGCCTCTGCCTTTTCACGATAGTAGCCTCGTGGTGTGACGAACTTGCCGTCGGCTATGTACGACTGTGAGTTGCCTATCAGTATGACTGTAAACATGTCCACGTCCTCGGGGTCAAGGTCTCCCAGCGTTGTCAGCTTTATCTCCTGCTCCTCACGCCCCGCCTGACGCACATACCCCACAGGGGTGTCGGCGCTGCGCTCCTGCAGGAACAGCTCTTGCAGCCGGTAGAGCTGCCAATAGCGCCCATGCGACTTAGGGTTGTAGACAGCAGTCACGAAGTCGGCAGCGGCAGCAGCCTTGATACGCCGCTCTATGACCTCCCACGGAGTCATAAGGTCTGAAAGGGAGAGTATGCACGTGTCGTGGCCTATGGGAGCCCCCAGCAGCGAGGCCGCCTTCTGGAAAGCAGAGATGCCCGGCAACACGTCGATTGCCACGTCCGACCCCTGCTCGGCCTTCATCTCATACATAAGGGGAGCCATGCCATAAAGACCGGCATCGCCAGAAGACACCACCACCACGTTCTTACCTTCTTTTGCCAGCAGGAAGGCCTGCTCGGCACGCTCGCGCTCTTTCATCATGCCAGTGTCTATACAAGCACAACCCTCACTGACATAAGCTTCGATAAACTGAAAATAGTACTTATAGCCCACCACGGCATCAGCCGTACGAAGGGCATCGATCACTGCCGGGGTGATGTCTCCCGCGCAGCCAGGGCCTATGCCTGCAACAATGATTCTGTTCTTATGGCTCATGTGGCTTTCACTGTGTTTACAGCAACCCAGCCGTCGGTGGTACGACACGGCTGGATGGTTTAGTGTTTATAAGATGCAAAATTAAGAAAAAAAAACGAATTATAAGTCTGACAGAATATAAAAAAACAAAACGAACTAAAAAAACACGAACAGCATGGTGCAGTAAGTTAACATTTTTCTGTACCTTTGCCGCGTATTTGCGAAAAAAACTTAAATAG
>Ga0310694_10003426_pt1 | contig 15591 bp, 10 predicted proteins | sample 174DNAGHGhighgp2_FD_203884 | JGI IMG/M metagenome (GOLD analysis project Ga0310694, IMG submission 203884) | Sheep rumen microbial communities from Palmerston North, Manawatu-Wanganui, New Zealand - 1742 DNA GHGhigh gp2 (v2) (version 2) | ecosystem: Host-associated > Mammals > Digestive system... | reverse complement strand
AAGAAGCCGCTTATCTTGCCGCGTTGCCGAAAGGTCCGAATAATTACCACCCGAAAAAACATTATGATGCCGCTATCTCGCGCCGTAATTGGGTGATTGACCGGATGTATGAAGACGACTATATTACCGAAGAAGAGGCTGAAGAGGCCAAAGCAAAGCCGCTTGTTGTGGTTGACCGTCATTACGGCTACCTTGAAGACGGGGAATATTTCAGCGACGAAGTGCGCCGTCTGCTCGCCAAGAGCTTAGGCGAAGATGCGGTCTTTGAAGGCGGTTTAATGGTGCGTACCACCGTTAATCCGGAATTGCAAAAACTGGCTACCAACGTCTTTCGTCAAGGGTTGATTAACTATGACCGCCGTCACGGCTATCGCCAGACCGGTTTGAAGGTCAATTTAGAGGGGGATTACCTTAGTGAGTTAAAAGCGGTTGAGTTGCCTAAAGGTGCTGATAAATCTTGGAAGAAAAGTGTTGTTCTTAGTACAGATAACAAAGGGGCTCATATCCAAACTGTTGAGGGCAGGGAAGGAACCATCAGCTTTAAGAGTTTACAATGGGCGCGTAAAAATCTGCCTGACCAACGTGTCAGCATTCCGCCTAAGAAAGTAACAGATGTCTTAAATCGCGGTGATGTTATCTACGCCGAAGAGGTCAAAGACGGCGAGTTTGAACTGCGCCAAGTGCCGGATGTGGAAGGCGGTATGGTGGTGATGAGCCCGCATAACGGTAAAATCTTAGCGATGGTCGGCGGTTTTTCTTTTGATAAATCGCAATTTAATCGTGCCACCCAAGCCTATCGCCAAACCGGTTCTACCTTTAAGCCTATCGTTTATGTGACCGCGCTTGAACTCGGTTATTCGCCGACCGACCTCATCTTGGACGCGCCGTTTGTGCTTGACCAAGGACCGGGGTTGCCGTTGTGGAAGCCGTCTAACTATTCCAAAGGTTTTTCCGGCTTGACGACCTTACGTCAGGGTATTGAGAAATCCAAAAACTTAATGACGGTGCGTTTGGCACAGGATATCGGTATGGATAAAGTTTCCGAAATGGCAAGCCGTTTGGGGGTTATGGATAATTTACCGCATTTGCTTTCCATGTCTTTGGGTGCGGCTGATACCCGCCTGATTGATATGGTTACCGCATATTCCGCTTTTGTCAACGGCGGCTTTAGGGTTTCGCCGTACCTTATTGAACAAATCCAAGACCGCTACGGTAAAAGTATGTATAAAAATAACAGTATTCATTGTATGGGTTGTAAGGTAGCGCATTTTGATGAAAAAGCCGAAGTCCCCCTGGTTACCGACGATCGCATTCGCGTTTTGGACGAGCAAACCGCTTACCAGATGGTATCCATCCTGCAGGGTGTGGCTGTTCGCGGTACGGGTGCGCGCTTGGCCTCTCTGCGTAAAAACCTTGCCGGTAAAACCGGTACCACTAACGAAAACAAAGATGCATGGTTTATCGGTTTCTCGCCGGATATGGTGGTCGGTATCTATGTCGGTTTTGATGAACCGCGTACCCTCGGACGTATTGAAACCGGTGCGGCGGCTGCCCTTCCTATCTTCTATGATTTTATGAAGGAAGCGCTTAAAGATAAACCTAATCTTGAATTTCGTGTGCCGGAAGGAATTAATTTTGTTCGGATTAATCCGAATACCGGACGCCCTGCCGGACTTTCCGACCGCGTTGTCATCATGGAAGCCTTAAAGCCGGACTTCAAATTCGGCGATAGACAACGGGTGGTCGGTAATGACGGACGGTCTATGCTGGATGCAGAGGGTGGGTCGATAGAAAGGCAATTTGACCTCGGCTCCGAATATTAAAGGGTAAAATTTTGACGTCTAGAGCGGTCTTTTCGGGTAAACCAAAATTCATGTACTTCTATGTACACTAAAATTTTGGTTTCCCTCAAGCCCATCTCTATCCACTCAAAATTTTCCGCCTTTAATGGGTGCCTTATGTGTACGCTCCGCTTTAGGGCAGGACATTCAACGATAGCACCGCATTTTTTCAACCCCACTTTCTCCCTTTAATGGGTGCCTGTACGGGGGTACTTCCCGTACGGGGTTCACTTTAAATGTCATGCCCTGAACGAGCAAAGCGAGTGAGGTCAGGCATCTTCAATATTGTAATAAGGATACATTTTAACCCCCGCCCCCTTACTTGTAAGGGGTGACAACAAAGAAGATACCTTATCATTCGGACTTCGCCGAATGAGGTATGACGTTTACTATAGACACTTTTAAAACGTCATGCCCTGAACGAGCAAAGCGAGTGAGGTTAGGCATCTTCAATATTGTAATTTGCAGTATTTACCCCTCCGGCTCCCCGCTTGCGGGGAGTGAACAATAAGGAAGATACCTTATCAGCCAGACCTTGCTGGCTGAGGTATGACGGTTTAAATGGCTTCGCCGAATGAGGGGGGACAACAAAAAAAGTAATGCTGACACTAAAAAAGCTCCCGTTTAGGGGAGCCTTTTTCTACTCGCTGTTTTTCAAGATATTTTCAACAAGTTCTTTGCCGGATTTCGGAAAACCGCTGAATACCGCTGACAGCGAAGATGATAGCTTGATATTCTCAACGTCCTTCTCTTTTTTGAGCATGACCTTTTTACCACTGGGATAAACGAAATATTCATTGCCTTTTTTTACCAGCACCGCCGGTGTAATGTTGGAATACTTCTTTACCCCCATATAGTCAAAACGGCCAAACCCGAGCTCGGTCAAAATTTCCCCTTCCTCATACTGCACATCATCATTGATGTCAAACATATACTCGGGGGTGTCCATACTTTCCGGCGTAAAGCAATATACCTTATTGCCTTTAATACCGAAAATGGTCATCATGCCAAACGAACAGACGTCCATCTTGAGCTCAAAACTTGAACCGTTGCTTAAAACCGCATAGTAATTACCGTCTTTCTTGAAAATAGCATAAGCATAGGGCGTATGTTCGCTATTTTTAAAGGGATTGACGATAACTTCTATCAGCTGCCCGCTGGTTTCCGGTATCAACACATTGCCTTTTTGCGTATAGACTGCGGATTTACCTAAGTTTTCAGATAAAATTCCGTACATCGCACCGCAACCGCTGATGTCAATAAATTCAAGCTTTTCCGCTTCTCTAATGAGCCAATCGTTGCTTAGCCACGGGTTTATGCAAATATAACGCTTGTTCCGTTTTAAGATGTAAGCGCCTTCCTCGTCTTTATCAACGAATTGGTAGCCTTGCTTGATATATTTGCTAATTCTGGTCAGCTCGTTTGCGGTCAGCTCTTCGGATTTTTTGCTATCGGTTGAGAGGGTATCATCACCATCTTCGGTGATAAGCGTATCTACTTCAACGAAATCGTCTTCTTCAAGAGAATCAATTTCAACGAAGTCATCATGTTCGGTAACCTGTGCGGTAACCGAAAGCGGTGTGAAATACATCACACAAGTTGCAACGCATGCAACCAAAACGATTTTTTTCATAAGCTTTTGATTAAATAATTTACAGAGATTTATTTGGATGAGAATAGAATATTTTATTTTGTCTAAACTGTCAAGCCGGAATATTATTTTTTTTGAGGAGGATTATCGTTCGCAATGACGAAAAAGAGAGGAAAAGTAAAAGGGAGCCTTGTAATCATTTTTGCTTGGCAAAAATGATTTTTAACTTATGCAAGGCGCCCCTAACAGCCTGACGGCTGTCGCCTGCACGGCGCGGTGGCAGTGCCAGTGCGAGGCGCACAGCCAACGATTGGGCTTTCCTTTGGGGTTGGGGTATACTCTCCGACCGAGAAACCATTAACCGTCATGCCCTGAGTGAGTGAAACGAACGAGGTTAGGCATCTTCAATATTGTATTTAGCAGTATTTACCCCTCCGGCTCCCCACTTGTGGGGAGTGGACAATAAGGAAGATACCTTAACCAAAAGACTGGCGCTTTTGGTGGTATGACGATTTAAAAAGACCGGTGCTTTTGGTGGTATGACGAGTTTAAATGACGGATGTTTCTTTGCACGCAATGCATAAAAAAAGGATGCGGGGAGCATCCTTTTTTCCTTACAAAGTTTTTTTAATTGCGGTTATCTTGGTATTTGCAATGTTTCTTAATAATCGCTCTAATCTCGGCCGCATCTTCCGGACGCATGGCATACATCGGGATGGAAAACGGGGTAAAGACATTGTTCTTGCATAATCTCTGCATAAATGTCAGCCGATAGTTTTTAATGGCACCGTCTTTTAAATGAAGTGCTATCAGCGGACGGCGGGTAATAAACGAAGTGTATTTTTCTTCCGCAACATCCACATCTTGCCAACGCAACATCTCGTTGTGGTCTATCTTAATGCCGTCTTTGTTGATGAAAGCCAGTTTTTGCGGAAATATCAACACAAAAACAACCGCCACCAACGCTAAAACGGTAATGGTAATTGTACCGGTGCTTAAAACGCATAATAACGGGTTGTTATACATGCCGACAGTCATCAAACAATGCCATACCAACATGAAAAAGGCGGCAATTAAAAAGTAAAGCGCAGTTAATACAACAAGCTGACGATAGTCATAATAAAAACTGATTTCTTTTTGCGGGGTGATTATGTCTTTGATTTTTTCGGTAATAACCCCTTTTAATTTGGCACCGGGAACACGAATACTTTTTTCGGAATCGCTTTCCTTATCCAATGAGCCGGACATCTTACTGGCGCGTTTGGCCTCAGTCTCTGCCGCCTTGGCAATTTTTTGCACTTTTTCCAATTTCTTGGCTGTCTTTTCAGCACGCTTGGCGGTGCGCTTAACGTCAGTTTCAACGGCTTTTTCTACCGTATCTATGGCGGTGTTTAAGGCATGTTCAACAATTTTCTGCGGTGCCCCTTTAACACTGTCAACCGCGCGTTTGGCAACAGATGAGGTTTGCGCCGGAGCTGTTTTTTTTGCATCAGACATTCGTATTCTCCCTATGGTAAAATTTACCCGTTATTTTAAGGCGGAAAACCTTAATTTTCAATTAAGAAAAATTTTGTCTAAAAAGTTGTTGACGAGGGGGCGAAAATGTGGTACTATCCTTTTATCAAAATATAATTATGCCTATACATCTGTGATAGGCTTAGCGTGAGAATTCACATAAGTTAAACATAAAAAAAATTAAAAAAATGAAAGCTAAAAAGTTTTTTGCTGCTGTTGGCGTATGTGCGCTGATATCAGTTATTTTGGTTTCAGCCGTCTATGGTGTAAGCCGTCTGATGGCAAGTGAAAACCCCGATGCTCCTAAGTACTCCCCCGAAAGGTACGTCTGCGTTATGGAGGAAATTACTGACGAGGACGGATTTTCAACCACAGGGCGCACCTGCCTCTATGATGTGGTGGAAAAGAAAGTCATTGACGGCGATTTTCCAAGCGACATTGAAGATCAACTCTTCGGGTATATTGTCTTGTCTAAGGACTACGACCGCATCCACGCCGGAGAGGTTTCGGAGGAAGAATTCGAGGCAATGAAGTACTGGATGTCCTTGTCCAACGATGAACACCCAGAAATCTGTGAGGTTTTCTACAATGATGACGGAAAGGTCATCGGACATCACCACACCGTTGACGGTCAAATCGTAAAGCCGTCAAATAAGTGTGATGTCAAGGTTGAAGTAGAGGGAAAATCCCTTGAAAAAGCCTATCACGTTATTGCCTACGTTGACAAAAAAAATCAGCCGGAATAGTCCGACTGATTTTTTTTGTGCTAATAAGCGTGCTTGGTGTAGTAGTCTGCCAATGTTTCCGGGCTCTTCTTTTTTAAAAGAGCCAGTGCCTCACTGCACATGGAATGAAACGACGTGTATTTCATAATCGTTTCCGGCGAGCATATTTCCACCAATTTTACTTCTGCCTGCCAACACATTCCGTGTTCCGGGGTGTAACGTGAAATCAGCTTTTCTATAAGTTCGGCGTTACCGCGGGCAACCAAGGCGACTTGGGCATCATCTGAGAGCCAATAGTCTTTAATGTACTTGGTTACAGCACCGACGGAAGCCAACTGCACGAAGCTGACATCATCTCGCTGACGGAACTTGGTCAGACAATCATCCAAATCCTTGTTGGCTAAAAGCTTGAACATCTTTTTCTCATACTCCGGTGCAAAGCGATAGCCGCCGACACCGTACAGATGTTCCGCGTGGTTCTTAAACCAACCGGGACCATAATTGCGCTCAAACATCAACTTCTGCACCGAAACCGCAAGCGGGGTGGTCAAAATCATCTGCTCTATCAAACGCTTGTCTTCCGAATCCATCACCTTGAGCTGAATGTTCTCGGATAAGAAAACACCGGTCACTCCCTTTTTTAACATATCATCATAGCTTTGATGACCGTTACGGCATTTTTTTAAGTACTGCCCGTAGTAGTAATTTGTTAGTGCCCTGAATGCTTCGTGATGGTGTTCCTCTACCACAACCGTCTGTACCACATCGCTGATGAAACGACCGTGTCTGATGTAGGCAGAAAACAGGCTTTTGTTTTCATGATAGAGTAGGGTGACCAACTGAGAGTCACTTGTTAACTTGTTTTCACGCAGATGACCGCGGATAATCGTTGCGCTGCCATACTTCAAGAGATAATTGACATCTTCAAAACCGCGGGTCTCAGTATAGTCCATGGCGGCTTCTGTTAAGTTTTTGTCAATTATAAAACGTTCCGTACCCTTCTGTAACCCGTAGTAATGAATATACTGACGACGCAGTTCGGAAGGGGCTTTCTCAATGAACATCTTTTCCGCTTTTTCGGAAAAACGAAAGCGGTTGATGTAGCTCTTCACCGCTAACGGTGAAAAATACTCCAGCAACACTTGCTCCTCGTGGATGTCTAACGGTTTTCCGGCAGGCATGTCCGCAAAATAAGCCTGCAACTCGCTAACGCTATCGCGCTCAACGAGTTCAATGAATTTTTTTTCCATATTGATAATTATTTAGAGAATTTTAACATATTCATATTATTCTACACTCAAATATAGACATTTTTTTACGTTAGTCAACAAAAAATGTTGACTTTTGTCAAAATAAGTGTATGTTATATGGCAGAGAGATGAATTTGTTAAGGATCATAAATATGCTGAAAAAATCTAGCTTTATTCTGATGTTGGCTTTACTGGCTACCGGCTGTACCCGCGAAGTTTATTTGCAACCGGTTCCGTGTGATGATTGCCAACCGTGTGATGATTGTAAAGAACCGGAAGTGGTTAAAGAGGTTTATGAGGTTGTTAAACCGGCACCGGCTTGTCCGTGTTATGCTTGCGCCGCTCCGACTTGTGTGACTTGCGCCTATACATATACGTATACCTATGTACCGGCTTGCCCGACTTGCTATGCAACACCGACTTATACCTATACGCCGAAGACACAGGTTGTAGAAACATATACACCTGCACCGGCTCCGGTTGTAGAAGTATATAAGCCAAGACCGGTTACCGAGCAGATTATGCAGGAGACGAGAGCTCCGGAAGCTGTGCCGGTTATTAAACGTAAGTAAAAGCGTTCGTCAAGGCTGTTATAAAAGCGTTTCAATCTAGAAACGCTTTTTCTTTTTTTTGGGGGGGCTCGGATAGCACGTATCATAAGAGCGTCGGCACTCGCTTATGTACTACCTATGTACACCGCACTCGTGGCGCCACTCTTAGCATACGCACTATCCGAGCCCTTGGCGAAAAGCGTTTTGTTCAAACGCTTTTCCTGTTTTAAATGTGGGGCTTGTTCAGGGCATGACGGTGGCAGTGCCAGTGCGAGGCGCACAGCCAACGGTTTGGGCTTTTCCTTGGGGCAGAGGTATACTCTTTAACCGAGAAACTATTAAACCGTCACACCTCCGAGCGCAAGCGAGGTCAAGCGATTTCCATGAGAATAATAAAGCAATTCCATTTGCCTGATGCTGCAAAAAATTGTTTATATTCTTTCTTTTTTAATGCATTTTACGTATAACCACTGTATCTTGTCCTTAAAGTGTAATGTTTAGCAGGTTCATCTCTATGAGGAATTATATCGCATTATTTATTCTTTTTGCTTTCGGAGCATTTCTTTCTGCTTGTTCATTGGAGACAAATGAAGATGTTGGTGATGAGAATGCCCGTGTTGAGGATGTCTATGGTGGGGATATTGTTAACCAAGAACTTTCTGATTGCGATACGCTTCCTCATGATGCTAATGTTCCTTGTCGCCAAAAAGACGGTGCCGTCTGCTTGCCTCGTTCACAGAAACTTGTCGCTGTTAACGGTGTTCCTTACTGCCCGCCGCATGAACGTTGCGGTGATACGCGTTTGCCTCCGCAACCCTGCGCTCAGCCCATGCCGGAATATTACGGTAATGTGTCAGAGGCAGCTATTGAAGACGGTGTCGTTCTTATTCACCCCTATACGCGTACAAAAATTATCTGTTTTGACAGACCAAGCCAATCCGCGCAGGACTGCGCTTTGGATTTTCAAGCCGCCGGTTATGTCTTAATCACAGATTTGCCTCAGCTTCCGGCTCGCTACGATTTCTTGCGTGACGGTACATACCCGACACGGCGCTGGCGTGGGGGAGGCGAAGTCGTTCCTCGCTGGTAATACTGGTAAATTTTGTGAACTAATTCGCAGATGGAAGCCTGTCCCTAAATGCTCACGTACCAATATGTACGCTCCGCTTTAGGGCAGGACATCTGCATTTATTTCGCAAAATTTACCGTATTACGCTATCCCTCGTACCCATCTCTATTAACTCAAAATTTTATGCCATTACACTTTAGAGGATTACACTTCACTCGCGGCGTCGCTTCCAGCCCAGACTTTTTAGAAATATATACGAAAATTTTGTTTTTTTCGCCTTATTTTGATTTTTTGCTTATTTTTTATGCGCATTGGCAGAAAGTATTATAGCGTTCTTCTTTTCTACTTCCGCTATTTTATCTCTTAAATAGGCAAAGCCGGTTATTTCATAGCCGGATTTACTCGAAACTTGTTCTTTCGGTACCATGAAAGGCTTAGAAACTTCTTTTATTTCTTTTAATAACGAATTGTCTTTACGTAACATTTCTGCTAAAAATAGGCAGGCTTCACTGAAATGCCATGAGAAATCTTTATCATGCGGCTTGGAATCAATGCCTAAACCTTCTATTATTTTGGGGTCCTTAAATACTTTTAGAGCCTCTTTGGTCATAGATGGTTCCGCTTCGGCAATGCTAGAGGCTAACTTCATTATGCCGACAGCAATAAATTCTTGACCTTTGCTATCAGTTGTTTCCAGTTTTTTGTAGGCTCTCTTTATGAAAGGCGCAACTGCTGGAACGGTCACATCTTTATATTCCGGAAAATGGCTCATAATAGAGGCCACAGCACATAAGCCTTTGCCGTAAATATCGTCGTCCATCATTTCGGCTTTTAAGGCCGTGGTGATGTTCGTAAAAAACGAGTAATTATAGGCGACGTATTTGCTTTTATCGGTTTGCTCTAATTCTTCGGCAAATTTGGAAGACCGAAATTTAAAAAAGTCTTTGACCAAATGTTCAGATGCCGCCTTCATTTTAGAGGCTGTATCTTCAAACAGTTCTATGGAATTTTTTTGCGACGAACTGATAAAGGCTTCAGCGTTAAAAATGGTATTGTCTTCCATGGTGTTTCTCCTCTTTACGTTATGAGATATTGTAGCATATTTTAGAAATTGTGTAAAGGCATTTTAGATAAAAAAAAAGCTCCCTTTTCTGGGGGAGCTTAAATCTTTCTAGAAGTGCCTGATGTTTCACAGGTGACGTTCCGAATTCGTCTTGCTACTCGTTGAACACGTTGTTCTTAACGGGTGCACCATTTAGATTCCAAGGAATAAGGAGTTCAATTCCTCACCGGGCAAGTGACCTTTGTGCCGTGGTCGTCGGGCCTCAGCGGGGATGAATCTCTCCTTTAATTTTTCCAACGCGGCAGTTAGGAATCATTCTACCTTCGACCGTTGGTTGCATGGCTTGTTTAACTTATCGGAAACGGCATTTCCGACAAGAGAATAGGGGCTTATACATCAGCTCGCCGAAATCGGAGCTTGTACGCGATGTACCATGCGGGACAGTTCGTAACGGGTCTATAGACGATCTTTGAATTTAACCGGTTAAATAACTTTCCCACCTATTCTTTTTTTCTGTTCATAATAGTGGCTTGACATTTCTATATAAGTACGAGACTGATAATAGCAGATTTTAAAGTGTTGTCAAGTAAAAAATGACAAAAAAATCACTTTTGTACAAAAATATTTAAAAAATCGTAAATTTGTGCTTGACAATGTTTTTGTTTTGTTCTAATTCTTGTCTAACGAATAAGAACAAAAGAGGAACTAAATATGGTTTGTTGCGTGAAAACAGTGGCTTTTAACGGGATTAAGGCTGAGCTGGTGGAGGTACAGGCTTCGCATAGTGCCGGGCTTCCTGGGTTTGTGATTGTCGGACTTCCCGATAAAGCCGTTAATGAAAGTCGCGAGCGGGTGCGGGCGGTTTTTACCGCGCTTGGGGTGGATTTTCCCGACGACCATATTATTGTTAACCTTTCGCCGGCGGATTTGACGAAAGAAGGTGTCCATTATGACTTGCCGATAGCGCTGGCTTTGCTCGGGATGATGAATTATATCAACCCCGAGGAGTTGTTGAACTTTATTTTTATGGGAGCTTTAGGGCTTGACGGTTCGGTTACCAAAGTCAACGGAGTATTACCGGCGGCAATGGCGGCAACGGATTCCAAATTGGGGATTGTCTGTCCGTTTGATAATCGTGTTGAGGCTTCATGGAGCGGTAATGACGGCATTTTGGCGGTCAAACATATTTTACAGCTCGTCAATTATTTTAAAGGTATGGGCGGAATTGAGCGCACGTTTGCCGCACCGCTTGATGAAAAACAGAACTACGGGCTGGATATGGCAGATGTTAAAGGGCAGGAGAGTGCCAAACGGGCAATGCTTGTGGCGGCGGCCGGCGGACATAATATCTTAATGGTCGGCCCGCCCGGTAGCGGTAAAACCATGCTGGCGGAAAGGCTACCGACAATCTTACCGAAAATGAGTGTGCGTGAAGCGTTGGAAACTGCGGTTATTCATTCGGTGGCAGGGCTTTTAAACGATAATATCTCTTTGTTACGTCCGTTTCGGGCACCGCACCACAGCGCTTCCACACCGGCATTGGTCGGCGGGGGCAGGCGCGGTGTTCCAGGGGAAATCTCTTTGGCGCATAACGGCGTGTTGTTCTTAGATGAATTGCCGGAATTTTCACGTGCAACACTTGATGCGCTTCGTCAACCGTTGGAAAGTAAAACGGCAGTTATCGCGCGGGTGATGGCGCATACCGAATATCCGGCCAAGTTTCAGCTCGTGGCGGCTATGAACCCTTGCCGCTGCGGGCACCTCGGTACAAAAGAAAAGTGGTGTTCACGGGCACCGGATTGCGCGGCAGCATATCTTTCCAGACTTTCCGGTCCGTTTTTGGATAGGTTTGATATGCATATAGAAGTGGGGGCGGCTGATCCTTATGCCTTAACTTCGGTCAAAAAAGGTTGCGACTCGGCTTCAATGCTTGAAAAAGTAAAGGCGGTTCGTGATATATCTTTGGATAGATTCGCTAAATTAGGGGTCAAAAATATGTCGGTTAATGCTGATTTAAAGGGTGAAGTGTTGGAAAAAGTTGTTGATATGGATGAAAATTTCCGTAAATTTGCCGCGGAATCGGCAGAAAAGTGCGGTTTGACGGCAAGAGGCCTGATGCGAATTTTGCGGTTAGCAAGAACGATTGCAGACTTGCAAAAGGAAAAAAAGGTGTCTAAAATGCACTTCATAGAAGCTTTGTCTTATCGGCACAGGCTTTTAAGAAAACCTAATTAGGAGAATAAAAAATATGTCAGCAAATAATATTTTTAAGTTATTCAGCTGCAGCTTTTTGGCTTTAGGTATGCTCGTGGCAAGTCCGCAAGCCAATGCACAGCAGAATAAAAACGGAGCTATCTTCTCTGAAGGAGGGTGCCCGAATTGTACAACTCAAAGAAAATCCGACAGACCGGTCAGAATCGTTGACGGAACCAAAAAACGTTCCTGCACAAACTGCCCGACTCCGGAATTTACAACTAAGAACTATGTTTATACTCAGCCGAGATATAAAGCTTCAAATCGCAGATGTTGTGATATGGCAACGTTTGCGTTGACAGATGTTAATTTTAAGCTCAACGGCGAAAACGGTTACAGCCCGTATGCAGGGCAAAAGGTCGGTAACTATCGTTTCCGCATTACCGGTTGCCGCAGAGCTACCAAAAAAGCTATTTTAAACCAAGGTCGTATTCTTCAGCAGCACATGGCTTTTAATGATGTGTTCAGAAAAGCCGCTGACAGATGCTATAAGGTTATGGATATTCCGAATGTTTGCTTAGCTAACAATGATGTTGCGTTGCCGGAATATATATTGACTGCCGAAATCAATGACTTCTTTATGAATGTTTGTGATGAATATGATTGGGATAAAGCTCAATCAGCCAACCGTCGTGACGGTAGTGCGGAAATGACCGTTACCTGGCGTTTGATGGACTTGGGACGTTCTAAAGTTTATTGGAAAGGTGTAACCACCGGTTATGCTGATTTAGATGACGGCGTATTTGAGGGCGAAGTCAGATTGGCTGAAGAAGCTTTTGCTGATGCCGCTGCTCGCTTGAGTTCGTTGCCCGGTTTTGAAGCTCAGTTAAAACAGCACATGACACCGGAGCAAATGGCTCTCGGTCGTGAAGCACTTATCGCTTATGATGCGCGTGTTAACCCGGGTAAATGTGCTCAACCGCAACAATTTAATACACCTTGCGGTCAGCCGACTTGTCCGATGATGATGATGCAACCGGTTCAACCGATGTGTCCGTGCGCTATGCAACAGCCTTGTGTTTGCACGCAACCGGTTTGCACTTGCCCAATGGTAAGTTGCCCATGTGCCGTTCAAATTCCGCAAAAACCGAAAGTTGAGGAATTTGTTGACGTTAAAACTAAGAAGAAAATCATTGAACAAAAGATTATTACTAAGACAAGAGTAGAAACTCCGGCTCCGGTTTGCCAACAAGTTTGCCAACCGGTTTGCCCGCAACCGACTTGTCAGGTTCAATGCACAAAGACTTGCCAACCTTCAAAATGCCGTCGTATCTGCACCGAAGTTTGTGATGAGAGCACCGGTAAATGTACGAGAAGTTGCCGTGAAGACTGCAGTCAGCAACAAGAGAAAAAAGTAGAAGTTGTTTCTTATGTGCCGGCGGTTCAAGAGCCTGTTGTTCAAACCGGTGGTGTTACCGAAACACATCGTGTTTATGAAAACTGCATAGACGAACAGGGCTATGTTGTTACCGATGGTAACTGTGCCAAAGAACCTTGGGTTGAGGTAGAACCGGCTTCTGTTCCTTGCGTTGAAGACAAAGCACCTTATACCGAGCTCAGCCCGGAAAATATGCTCAAAATCCGTGGTGATGTGGTAGATATTACTCATGCGCGCGGTAAGACCGGTAATGGTTTATTGGTTGCTGATTCTTATGTTTTAACAACAGCTGATATGGTAAATAAGCTTGAAAACAGCTATACGGTTAAGACTATCAACGGCACAACGTTGAAAGCCAGAGCCGTACGCTATAATTCTGCTAAGAATACTGCCGTATTGCGTTTGGATAGACCGTTGACATACTCTCCGTTGGCATTTGCCACGAAGTTGCCGTCTATTGATCAGGAAGGCTTTATTGCGCTCGGTCAGGAAAGCGGTAAGAACTACATGGATGACAATGGTAAAATCCACGGCTATCGTAATTCGGAAATTACCGGTACGGAAGTTATCGTTGACACATTGGTTAACCAAGTTTCTCGCGGTAGTGTGTTAATTGATAAACTCGGTACGGTTAGCGGTATTTCTAACGGTGCTAAACAAACCAAAGACGGTATGGATGTCTTCTTGCCGGCAGATACAGCATTGAAGAGCGTTGGTTTGACAATTTGCCCGAAAAGACCGATTACCGAGCAGATTAAGCAAGAAACAAAAGCTCCGACCGCTATGCCGGCGCCGAAACGGAAGTAAGTCTGACATAAACTGATTAGGTATGAGAGAGCGTTCCGGTTAGGAGAGAACGCTCTCTTTTTTTTGGGGGGGCTGCCTGCACAGGGTTCACTTTAAACGTCATGCCCTGAGTGAGTGCGAGGCGGTGCCAGCGGCACCTGAAACGGTTCGGGCTTTCCTGTGGGGCAAGGGTATACTCTCCGACCGAGAGAATATTCTGAGTGCGTGAAACCATTTAAAACGTCATGCCCTGAGTGCGAGGCGGTGCCAGCGGCACCTGCAACGGTTCGGGCTTTCCTGTGGGGCAAGGGTATACTCTCCGACCGAGAGAATATTCTGAGTGCGTGAAACCATTTAAAACGTCATGCCCTGAGCCGTGAAACGGCGAGGTTAGGCATCTTCAATATTGTCATTTGCAGTATTTGCCCCTCCGGCTCCCCGCCAGCGGGGAGAGAACAATAAGGAAGATACCTTATCATTCGGACTTCGCCGAATGAGGTATGACAGGCTTAAAATGACTGGTGCCGGTTGAGGTATGACCGTTTCAAGAGAATAAAAGTTATCCATAGTCGCGTGAGCAACCCCTAAGCTCAAACGCGTGCTGTGGAGAACTTTTTTGTGTCGTTTTTTACTGATTTAAGGAGAATAAAAGTTATCCATAGTCGCGTGAGCAACCCCTAAGCTCAAACGCGTGCTGTGGAGAACTTTTTTGTGTCGTTTTTTACTGATTTAAGGATAATAAAAGTTATCCATAACCGCGTGAGCAACCCTTAAGCTCAAACGCGTGTTGTGGAGAACTTTTTTCTGTATTATGTTTCTTTTTAAGTAAAAGGGCGCCTTGCAATCATTTTTGCTTAGCAAAAATGATTTTTAACTTATGCAAGGCGCCCCTGACAGCCTGACGGCTGTCGCCTGCACGGCGGGTGCCGCTGCGCGCGGGGCGGTGCGTGTCGCACATCCTTTTAAAAGATAGGGGATAAGTGAGGAAATTATGTTAATTTGCTTGAAAAATCAGAAAAAAAGAGGCACATATAAAATAGTTACAGATAACATCAGGTGTTGATTGTTGAAAGGAATGCTTATGGTCAAAATTGCAGTTGCCGGTGTCAAAGAAAGCGCAGGCAGAGAATTCTTAAATCTTTTGGCGGAAAATAATGTGCCGCTGTCTTCCGTGTTTGCGTTAGAACCGAAATCTCCGCTCGGAACACAGGTCTCTTACGGCGAAGATGATGAAATTGACGTCTTTTCTTTAGACGAATTTGATTTTTCTAAAGTTGATGTGGCGCTTTTTGCAACCACCAAAGAAGTTTCTAAACGCTTTATTAAAAGAGCCGCTACCGCCGGGGCTAAGGTTATTGACCTTTCCGGTGCGACTTTTACCGATAGCGAGGTCCCGCTTATTATTAACGAAATTAACGGCGATTTGTTAAAAGCTGACCATAAGGTTTTCGGTGTGCCGTCTTCTATTGTTTATCAAACCTTATTACCGCTTTCCCATGTTATTAAACACCATGAGCTTAAACGCTTGGTTATCAATGTTTTCTGCTCCACTTCCTATTATGGTCATCC
>Ga0310694_10003425_pt1 | contig 15595 bp, 13 predicted proteins | sample 174DNAGHGhighgp2_FD_203884 | JGI IMG/M metagenome (GOLD analysis project Ga0310694, IMG submission 203884) | Sheep rumen microbial communities from Palmerston North, Manawatu-Wanganui, New Zealand - 1742 DNA GHGhigh gp2 (v2) (version 2) | ecosystem: Host-associated > Mammals > Digestive system... | reverse complement strand
AAGAAGGCATAAAAATGGGGCACTATTTTATACCGGGAACACAAAAACTGGTTGGAAAGATGCTGGATTGTTGTGACAGGGAAGATAAGCATATTTATATTAATTATGGCAGTTACACATGTTCGGGCTGTGGAAAAACAATACCGCCGGAGAAAGCAAAGAATATTGTGGAAATGGCAATTAAAGAATACTTAAAAACAGAGGTTTCTAAGATCGTTAAAGAGTGTCAAGATGATTCGAGGAATGTACAATCTGAATTTAGAAATGACGGAATAGATATTATTAAAGAATCAAAAGATGGGTTGATGAAGTATTTATCTAAAGCAATAGAGATAGAACAGAGTCTATATGCGATAGAACGAAGAATGCTTGAGGTCTACGATACGTTTCTGGATTCAAAGGACAAATCGGAAAATGCGGAAAAAGAATACGAAGAAGCTCTTAAAAAACAACAAGAACAAATCACAAAATCATATGAGAATAAAGAATTAAAAGCTTTGGAGAATAATTATGGTCTGAAAAAACTTCCGATGCCGTGTGAACCATCGAAACCCTGTGAATTAGACGAGTTGGGAATAAAGAAACCAGATGAACCTGTTTATAAGAGCGCAGGATTCTTTAACAAGAAAAAAATCGAAAAAGAGAATGATTTACTTCGAGAGCATTTCGAGAAAGCGATGCAGGAATACCAGAATGCTATAGATAGTTATAATTCTGATATGAAAAAATATGAAAATGCTGTAGTTGAATATGAATCGGAGAAGAAGTCCGTAATAAATAAGAATAAAGAAATACAAACAACAATACAGAAGAAAAGAGACGAGGAATTACAAACAATAAGAAAAAGAAGGGATGACGAAATAAAGAATATAAAGAATAAAGCCATAACAAAGGAAAATTCGTTACTACAAGTGATAGAATATAGGGTGGTTCAGGAAGAAATGGAAATGGCAAAAAAGGCATATTCAGAAGTATATGCTTTTAGAGAATTGTTTTACGAACCCGGTATTATTCATAAGAAATATCAAAATTTGTCTGCGTTGTCGATGATATACGAATACTTTGATACAGGGAGATGTTCTGAACTAGAAGGAGCAGATGGCGCATATAATCTGTACGAAAGTGAGTTGCGATCAGAAATAGTTATAGATAAATTAGATGTTGTCATTGATAAACTTGACGCTATACGGAAAACACAATACACAATGTGTAATATACTTGAAAAAGTAAGCGACGATTTGGGTGATATTAATAACGAATTACATAGAGCGTGTGATTCGTTAGATAAGATAGAAAAGAATACAAAACAGTTAGTGAATTATTCAAGAATAATAGCAGAGAATACTGCATTAAGTGCTTATTATTCCAAACGAACTGCATATTATGCGAAGATGACTGCGACCATAAACGTAGTAAGCTTTTTAGGTTTGTGATAGGGAGGTAAAAATGGAATACTATAGAAAGTGTAGTATTTGTGGAAAAATATGGTCCTATTCAGATGGCGACATAGAGAAGAATAAAACAAATAAAGCAATCAGTGCAGTAGCAGCGATTGGAACAATAGCGTCGGTAGCTGGAGGAACTCGATTAGATACGTATGCCTTAAATAATATGGGCGACAGGTATTCAGAAAAGATAGTAGATTATGCTAAATGTCCATCTTGCGGATCAAACGAAACAAAAGAAATAACGGAAAATGAGATTAGGGAAAACAATGGTAAAGATGAAAGAACAGTTAGTTCGTATCAGATTAACGCTAATGCAACAATAGATTCAATAATAAAACGTATAAATATTTTTATAGAAGAACAAAACTGGGACAAAGCAGAAGCATATATCGAACAAGCTCTTGATATAGATCCTGAAAACGGTTTTTTATACTATTTACAATTGCTGGCAACAAATAGATCAACGGATGGTGTGGAGCTGGCAAGCATCCCACAAATAATAGAGAATGGATCCTTTAAGTTGGCAAGAAGATATGGAGATCCTTCAATTCTCGCAAAACTGAATAAAATTGAATTGTTGGCAGAAGAAAACAACAGGAAACGGGAAGAAGAGAAAAGGCAGAAAGAGGAGGAAGTATACAGGCAGTTAAGAGACAGAAGCATAGAGAAAAGCGAAAAGACAATTTTAGAGGAAGGAACAAGCGCTAAAGATATCAGAGAAGCATTAGAAGAACTAGGTAAGTGGAAGGATTATGATAAATACACTGAGTATGAGAAAAAAGCAAACGAACGAATAAAAGAGATTGAGTTAAGTGCTGTAAAAAGAAAAAAGATATTTATAGTTGTAGCAATTATATGCGGAATAGTATTGGTGTTAGGCATACTCTATTATGCGGTAATAACCCCCCAAATCCATAAAAAGAATAAGTACGAAGAGGCAATAGCGTATATACAACAAGAGGACTATGAAAGTGCATATTGGATTCTTCAGGGGATTGGAGATTACAAAGATAGTGAGAAATTGCTTGCAGAAGTAAAAGAATATAGAGCTGAGATTATTTTAAGACAAAAAGAGAGAGAGGATAATGAATATACAGTTGAACATATTAATGAATTCTTTGTAGAAGGACGAACATATGAATTGACACAAAGAATTAATGCATTTTCAGAAGAGTTTTTGTCTGAAAATAGTGAGGCTCTCCTAATAAAGAATCTATATGAAACATTCAATATGGATTACTGTGGAGTCTGGTATTATTATGAGCATAACACTAAACAGATGGATGATTATATTACTATAATACCAATCTATAAAAATGAAATTATGGGCTATGCAATATATAATGATTTTGAAGAAATAACGATGGAATCATTGGATAGTAGGGCTATACACGTATACGAAAATGGAGTTGTTACTTATACGAAGAATGGAGAAACATGGACATATTTGCTATCGCCGGATGGATCTAGATTAACGTTAAGATATAGCAGTTCTAGCTATAATAATGAATATGAGTATGGCAAATGAATTAAATAGGGAAGAATTGAGCAAAATGGTAAATATGTTTATTATGATGGTCCAGGAGAATGGAAAAGGTTTATTCTGGAAAATGAAGGAAAAATATATATTGGATCAATGGAATACCAGTCAGTTTTAAAATAATAGCTGAAGAGAGTTTTTGGGATAGCTGCCGCAGGCAGCGCAAGGGGCGTTAGCCCCTTGACCGGCGCTCTGCGCCGAAGCTCCCGGCAGGGCGCACGCGTACATCCCGGAGGGATGTATCTAAGTGCGCTATTAACAAGATCGTCAATAGAAAAGAGTTTTCAGTTCCTATCGTTTTCATAAGACGGATCGTTTGTCGGGATCACGATCAAAACAAGAGAATATCAGTGTAGTACGACCGATTATCAATCACGATAGTCGGTCTTTTTTTATCAAAAGCAGGAAAAGGAGGAACGAAAAAAATGTCGGAACGAGATGAATTGCAGCACAAATATGAAGCGGCAAAGAAGAAACTGGAGCAGACAGAGCATAGGTTGCAAAAGCTTGAAAATGAAATGAAGTACCTGGAAAGAAAACGAAGTGACGAGGATCGGAGGAGGACACATATTGTTGCGCATAAGGGTGGCGTGATCGAGGATCTTTTTCCAGAATCGAAGGGATTGGAGCCACAGGAATTTTATCGATTTTTCACACGGGTTATGGAGCATCCGGAGGTTGTTTCTGTGATGCGGGACTGCGCTCAGGAAATCAGAAATGAACGGGAGGAAGGAGGCTGAAAATGGCGATTTTTCACTTATGTCTGAAACATATTTCGCGGACGGATGGAAGCAGTGCCTGCGCTGCCGCAGCATACCGATCGGGAAGTGTGATCGCGGACGATTATTATGGTATCGTGTGCGATTATACCGGAAAGGATGATGTGAAATATACAGAGATCATCGCGCCGGAAAATACGCCGGAACGGCTGCTGGACCGGCAGGCATTATGGAATGAAGTCGAGCGGATCGAGAAGCATCCGAGAGCGGATCTGGCGTTCAGTTTTGATATGGCACTTCCGAAGGAATTGCCCCTGGAAGTGAACAAGCAGATCATGCAGGAGTTCGTCCGCGACAACATGGTATCCCGGGGGATGATCTGTGATGTTGCGATACATGTTCCACAGCGGAAAGATAAGAATAAAGATAACGTTCACGGTCACGTTATGTGCCCGAGCAGAAAGTATGAAAACGGCGAATGGTGTGCAAAACAGAGACGGGAATACCTGCTCGATGCAAACGGAAAATACGTATATAAAACAGTGCCGACAACTGACTGGCGGGAGAAGGAAACGCTGATAGAGTGGCGTAAGAATTGGGCGGAACTGGTCAACCGGAAATTGAAGGAATACGGCATTGATCAGACGATAGATCATCGTTCCTATAAGGAGCGGGGGATTGATCAGATCCCACAGATCCATGAGGGTGTTGCAGTACGACATATGGAGAAAAAAGGGATCCGGACAGATATCGGCGCGTGGAACCGTTGGATCCGTGATCTGACGAGACGGATGAAAGATCTGAAGGAGTCGATCAAGGAGCTTGTCCGGTGGATCGGAGAGTTGAAAACAGAACTATTTACGCCACGTGAAAGGGAGAGCTGGGAGGTCGTATATGATGTGGACGCATATTATGATGCAGAGTATGAACGCGTCAAACAGAAATACCCATATGCGCACAGCCTCAAGGCTGACATTTTGTGTGAAAATATGGATCTGTTTGCATATATCCGAATGAATAATCTGTATAGCTATAATGCGCTGGATCAGATGATCCGGCAGAAGTATGTGGAAGTAGAAGCATTTGAGGAGATGGTGGCACCGCAGAAGAAGCAGATCGCAGAACTGAAGAAAACCATCAGAAATATAAATTCTTATGAGAATAATCAGCCGGTCTATCAGGAAATGACAGGGATCTTTTTCAAAAAACGTAAGGAACAGTTTAAGACGGATCATAAGAAGGAATTAAACGAATTTTACCGGGCAAGGCGGGAGCTCGGGGAGAGTTATAAGCCGGAGGAGGCAGATGGGATTAAAGCATCTGCAGAGGCAGAAATTGAGAACCTGCAAAAAGAGGTTGACGCTCATATGTCAGGGTTGGCATATGAGCGCCTGAAAGATGAAATTGAGAAGCTGAAAAAGATCCGAAAGTGTGTAGATTATGCCAGAAGGAAGCGCGAAAAGCAGGGTACGGGCGAAGAGCAACAGGCAAGAGCGAAAGATAAAGAACAGGGGGCGAATACGTATGACACTCCGGATCTAAAGCAAACTGCCACTAAGGAGGGAGTCAGTTTCAAAGAAAAACTGAAAGAGATGAAAGAAAAGCAGGCGGCAGAACAGACTGAACAGCAAAGACAGCAGATGAAGCAGCGAGAAACTGTCTTGAGAAAGCGCGGTGGGGATGGATTGGAGTAGGATCACCGTAGTTTTGTCAGGACTTTTTTATCAAAAACAGAGGAAAGGAGGGAAAACTCATGGACAGAAAGAGAAGCAGGATCATACAGGTTCCGATCTGGCACAAGTACTCGCTGAGCGTGGAAGAAGCGGCGGAGTATTATGGGATCGGAGAGAAGCGTCTGCGAAATATCGCACTGGAGCATAGGGGCGATGACTTCATCCTGGAGATCGGTGCTCATATCCGTTTCAAGCGCAGACGCTTTGAGGAATTTCTGGATATGGCGACCGCAGTATAAAGAAAACAACTACATTTTGTGGCAAAAAGACCGCCTTTATGATACAATGCTCTGTATCGAGGCGGTTTTCTTTTGCCAATCACGAAAGGAGACCGAAATATGAGCGAAAAAAGGAGAGATAACAAAGGACGAATTTTACACAGTGGCGAATTCCAAATGAAAGACGGAAGATATCGCTACAAGTACTTTGACAGTTTGGGCAAAGAGAAGGTTGTCTACAGTTGGAAACTGGAGCGGACGGACAAGATACCCATAGATAAGAAGTGTTCCGCTTCTTTGCGGGAGATGGAGGAGAAGATCCGAAAAGACCTGCAGGATCATATCGCATCGAACGGCGGGAACACGACAGTTCTGGAACTGGTTGAGAAGTATCTGTCAATGAAGACCGGTGTGAAGATCACGACCAAGGCGGGGTATGGCGTTGTAGTATCTGGATTGAAGAAGGATCCATTTTCTGCAAAACGGATCGATACGATCCGTATCTCGGATGCCAAGTGCTGGATCATCAAGCTTCATAAGGACGGAAAAAGATACAGTACCATACACACGATTCGGGGCGTTTTGAGACCGGCGTTTCAGATGGCGGTAGATGATGATCTGATCCGTAAAAATCCTTTTGATTTTCATCTGTCGGATGTTATTGCGGACGACAGTGTGACGAGGGAAGCGGTTACGAAGGAAGAAGAGCAGAAGTTCCTGGATTTCGTGAAAGAGGATGAGCACTATTGCAGATACTACGAAGGAATGTACATCCTGTTTAATACAGGGATGCGTATCTCGGAGTTCTGTGGGCTGACGATCCGTGACATCGATTTCGAAGAACACTGTATCCGTATCGAGCGTCAGTTGCAGAAACGCGGCAGTGAAGGCTACTATATTGAAACGACCAAGACAACCTGCGGTACGAGGGTGATCCCGATGACACCGGATGTGGAGGAATGCTTTAGGACGATCATCCGGAAGCGCAGGCCGCCGAAGATAGATCCGAGCGTAGAGGGACACCGGGGATTTCTGTATTTCGACAAGGACGGAAGTATATGCTATGCGCTTCACTGGCAGCATTATTTTAGGCATGTCCTTGAGAAGTATAACCGGATGCACAAGGTGCAGCTCCCTAAGATCACGCCGCATATATGCAGACATACCTATTGCTCAAATATGGCGAAGTCCGGCATGAATCCCAAGACACTTCAGTATCTGATGGGGCACGCGGATATCAGCGTGACGCTCAATGTCTATACTCATGTGAAGTATGAGGATGCGAAGGAAGAGGTATACCGGCTCGCAAAAGTTGTGTGATCGTCGATTTCAAAAGTGAATGATCCGGGATGATTTTTATACCGGTTTTATACTGGAAGACGGCAAAAATATGCCAAAATATGAAAAATTATGCCGGATCAAAATCGCTGAAAAGCCTGTAAAATAAAGGAAAAATGGGAATGGTTAAAGTTTTGTTCGTTTGCTGGGGCAATATCTGCAGGAGCCCGATGGGCGAGTATATATTAAAAGATATGATCAAAAAGCGGGGGCTGGAGGATCGCTACTATGTGGAGTCGGCGGCGACTTCCACGGAGGAGATCGGAAATCCCGTGTACCCGCCGGCGAGAGCGGAATTAAACCGCCACGGGATCAATTGTCAGGGACACCACGCAAGACAGGTGCGCAAGTCCGATTACGAAAGTTTTGATGTGATCATCGCGATGGAGGAGATCCACAGGCGGATCATGGAGGATCGTTTCTTCGGAGGGGATCCGGAAGGAAAGATCGTACTGTGTATGGAGTTGGCAGACCGCCCCGGAGAAGTGGTGGATGATCCGTGGTATACCGGACGTTTTGAGGAGGTTTACGGACAGCTCTGTGACGCATGCGAAGGGTTGTTACGAAAATATGCGGATCAGCCGTAAGGAAAAGCGTTAACGTAAGAGTCGCCGGCTGAATGACGAGGTGAAAAAAGCTGTGGAGACATCCGGGGATCCGGAAGACAGGAACGAAGAAAGAGCAGAGAAGAGTAACGCGATAAAGGAACGAAGAAAGAGCAGAGAAGAGTATCGTGACAAAGGAAACAAAGTCAGCTACACCGGACACAAATAAATACGCAAAGCTTCGCCGACGTATGTTTGATGTTATCGAGGTCGGCTATAACGAAGATTTCATCGGGCGCGGATACGACATCATAAATCTCGGCATGATCGTGGTCAATCTGATCGTGAGCATCATGCTTACCTTTGAGAAAGCTGTCGAACAGTATGGAGATCTGCTCCGTTCGACCGAAGCGGTAACGGTTGCCTTTTTTGCGGTCGATCTGGTGCTGCGGATCTGGACGGCAGCATATCTGTATCCGGATAAAAAAGAGCCGGTCGCCGTATTAAAGTATCTGTTTTCGTTTAACGGCATCGTAGATGTTTTTTCCTGCCTGCCGTACTATCTGCCGTTTTTCTTTCCGGCCGGGATGGCGGCTTTCCGAATCTTTCGCGTGATGCGGATCTTCCGAATCTTCCGGCTGAACGCCTACTTCGATTCTCTCAATGTCATCGGGGCCGTCATTAAAAAGAAATCACGCCTTCTGATCTCATCCGTTTTTATCATCCTGATGCTGATGGTCGCGGCCAGCCTCTGTATGTACAGTCTGGAAAATGCGGAACAGCCGGATGTTTTTGACAATGCCCTTTCGGGACTGTGGTGGGCCTGTGCGGCGCTTCTTACGGTCGGCTACGGGGATCTCTATCCGATCACCGTTGCGGGCAAGATCCTCGGGATGCTGATCACGATGCTCGGCGTCGGACTCGTCGCGATCCCTACCGGTATCATCAGTGCGGGCTTTGTCGAGCAGTACGCGGAGCTGAAGAAGATCGCGGAGCGCGGAGCAGAGAATGATCTGCGGTTTATCAGTGTGACGCTGGGCAAGGAAGATCCGTGGATCGGAAAAAAGATAGAGGAACTCGTCCTTTCACAGGGGATCATCATCGCGGCGGTACGCAGGCGGAAGGAGATCCTGATCCCGCGCGGAGAAGTGGAACTGTGCGAAGGAGACCGGCTGATCCTCGGAGCGGATCTTTACGATGTCGATACGGATCTCAGGCTGAAGGAGATCGAACTGAAAGCGCAGCACGAGTGGACCGGACAGAAGATCAAGGATCTCGACATTTCAAGGAAGAGTTTTATCGTCACGGTGCGCCGCGGAAACGAGACGATCGTCCCGCGGGGGAACTTAAGGCTGCGGGAGGGGGATCTCGTGGTCCTGTATACGAAACAGCGCGCGGATGAGGGTTGACCCGACGGAAAACGGGGCTGTGCAATAAAACGGGATAACGGATCATTTCTAAAGAAGAGCATAACGATCGGAACACAATAAGCGATAAAGATTCAGGAGGAACGAACAATGGCAGTACTGGTAACGGGCGGAAGCGGTTTTATCGGCAGTCACACGGTGGTGGAACTGCAGAACGCCGGATATGAAGTCGTGGTGATCGATAACCTGTCGAACTCTACGGAGAAATGTCTGGAGCGTGTGCAGGAGATCACGGGAAAGCCGGTGAAGTTTTATCGGACGGATATCCGCGACCGCGAAGGTCTGGAGAAGATCTTTGCTTCGGAAAGCATCGACAGCTGCATTCATTTTGCGGGATTAAAAGCGGTCGGCGAGTCGGTGGCCAAGCCGTGGGAATACTATGACAATAACATTCACGGAACGCTTACGCTCGTGGATGTCATGCGCAGACACGGGGTAAAGAACATCATCTTTTCCTCCTCCTCGACGGTCTACGGTGATCCGGACCATGTGCCGGTCACGGAGGAGAGCCCGACGAAGAAATGCACGAACCCTTACGGTTCGACGAAATCCATGCAGGAGACGATCTTTACGGATATCCGTACGGCGGATCCCGAGTGGAATATCGTGTTGCTGCGCTACTTCAATCCGATCGGCGCACATCCGAGCGGAAGGATCGGGGAGAACCCGAACGGCATCCCGAATAATCTGATGCCCTACATCACGCAGGTCGCTGTCGGAAGACAGCCGCATCTGCGCGTTTTCGGAAACGATTATCCGACGCCGGACGGCACCGGGATCCGTGACTACATCCATGTCGTGGATCTTGCGATCGGGCATGTGAAGGCGCTGGAGCGGATCAAGGCTAACTGCGGGCTCGCGATCTACAACCTCGGAACGGGGACCGGATACAGCGTGCTGGACGTCGTGAAAAACTTCGAAAAAGCATCCGGCGTGACGATCCCTTATGAGTTCTATCCGCGCCGGCCCGGCGACATCGCGGTCAACTACTGCGATGCTTCGAAAGCGGAGCGCGAGATGGGCTGGAAAGCCGAACGCGGGATCCTCGAGATGTGCGCGGACAGCTGGAACTGGCAGAAGAATAATCCGAAGGGATATGAGTGAGCGACGGAGCGGGTAAAGAGCAAGTCCCGAAAGGCCGAAAAGATGCGGTTTTGCATCAAACAACTGACACAATATGTAGTTTTTATAAGGATTACGGCGGCGGCGAGGCCCTGTAATCCTTATTTTATGGGATGAACACAAGAATATGTACTTGTCAAGAAAAGAAAATACAAAATATGCAAAAAAAGTCTTTTATTTTTTTGAAATATGTGTATAATAAGTAGCGTGGTTGTCTTTTTCGACATACACAAGATATAGTTGTTGAAACGCAGCCGGATGCGCGACCGGATCCGGTGATACAGGCGGCGATGACAACGGGGAGAAGTTTTGTGAGAAACAGAGGATATCGTTTCATACTCAGAGATCTTGGGTATCAACAGGCGCGATGCACGCTTTGCATCAACTCAACCTGGATCAATCAGTTATTACTTGATTACGGAATTGAACCGAGGACTTTCCGCAAGATGAGCTGGGAGAGTCTTTATAAGGTGCAGAGTTCCGATCTGATGCGGTACCTGCTGAAGGAGATCCGGCCGAGGAATTTCTGGCAGATGTGCGATGTGGTGTCGCTGCAGTTTGCCAGATATGACAGCTTTGATAAAGGACAGGTGTTCCGTGCACCCTGGTTCCGTAAATATCCGATCCTCGTGATCGAGGACGTCTATGAGATCCTTCTGGACGAGGGATACAGCCAGATGGAGGCACTGGAGATCACGGACTGCTTCGTTGAGCACAACGGGCGTGAGGATCGCAGGGATCTGCGGGATCTGCTGGAGCTCTACGATGTCAATGAGACGCTCTGCCACGTACTGCTCGACTGCCGTTCGCTTCCTCCGCGGGAGCATGTGATCCGTGAGCTGATCAGCGAGCTGACGAGAGTGCCGGTGCTGGTATCTCAGGACTGATCGAAAGACAAGAGTAAGTGAATCAAAAAGCGTTCCGATCATCAATCGGAACGCCTTTTTTTCGTTTCGAACGGAATCAGACGGATGCGCCATTTACATGTTAGCCGCCTTTGCCACGGTCTCTCCCATGCGGTCATCGCCCAGGAAAAAGATCGCGATGGTGCCCGGTCCGACATGTGATCCGGTACACAGGTCGTAGTAGCGGATGATGATCTCCGTGCCCGGAAGCTCCTCTTTCAGGCGCTTTGCGATATACTCCGATTCCTCGGGGGCGTCACAGTGAGCGATCCCGATGGTCTGTAATGCGGGACGGCGGATCCGACTCTTCACCATGTTTACCAGATAGTCTAAAGCGCGCTTTCTCGTGCGTACTTTCTCGTGGATTACGATCCTGCCGTTGTCGTCGGCTTTGAGGATGGGCTTTACCTGCAGCAGGTTTCCGATCGCTGCGCCTGCGGCGGAGATACGGCCGCCCTTTTTCAGATACTTCAGGTCGTCGACCGTGAAAATGTGGTTCATCCGGAGTTTCCGCTTCTCATAGTATGCCGCGGCTTCGTCCAGTGTAGCACCGGCAGCACGGAGCTTCGAAAGCTTCATGACGAGGAGTCCGAGACCGAGCGATGCGGAATAGGAATCCACGCAGACGATGCGCCGCCCGGGGAACTCTTCCATCAGTTCTTCCGCTGCGATGCGGGCTGCCTGTACCGTGCCCGTGAGTCCGCCCGAGATCCCGACGTAAAGGATATCGTGTCCTTTTTCCAGAACGGGGCGAAAAGCCTTTTCAAAGGTATCGGCATTGATCAGGGTCGTATGCACATCCGCACCTTTGCGCATTGCGTTATAGAAGCGCTTTGCGGTCTTTGCATCGTCGCGGCCGCGGCGGAAACAGTGATATTCCTTGCCGTTGACGGAGCAGACAAAGCTGACCATGCGGATCCTGCAGCGGTCGCAAAGGTCTTCCGTCAGGTTGCTTCCGGAATCGGTAAAGATCTCGTAATCCGAAGACGGTTTTCCGAGCTGAATGATTTTTTTATCCATAGTCACACACCTCCATAACGTGTTGCATAAACTTTATAACATAGTATTCAATACTATGTCAAGAGATAGACGATACAATTTCGAAAAAACACCTATAATTAAGTAGACTCTACTTGTTTTTGCGGAGGGAATCGTATAAAATAGAGAAGTTATGGTGTTTTCGAGTCTTTTGTTCATATACAGCTTCATGCCGGTATTTTTGCTGGTTTACTTCCTGATCCCGGGCGGGCACAGATGGAGTATTCCGGTCAAGAATTCCGTTCTGCTGGGGTTTTCACTGATCTTCTATGCATACGGGGAGCCTTATTATGTCTTTCTGATGCTGGCCTCCATATTGCTGAACTATATCGCGGCCCGCTTTATCGACGGGATCCCTTCCCGGACGGTACGCCGGAAAGGGCGGCGCAGGGTGGTATTTATCCTCGCGCTGATCTTTGACCTCGGGATGCTGTTTGCCTTTAAATATGCGGGTTTTGTGTCGGTCAATCTCAATCGTCTGCTCTATCTTGCAAAACTGCCGATGATCCCGGTCCCCACGCTGACCAATCCGGTGGGGATCAGCTTCTATACATTCCAGATCCTGTCCTATCTGGCGGACGTCTACCGGCAGCGATACCGCGCGGAACGGAATATCCTGACGCTCGGGACCTATATCGCCATGTTTCCCCAGCTGATCGCGGGACCGATCGTTTCTTACCCGGAGGTGCGGGAAGCACTGCATGACCGGCATGTGACGCCGCTGGCATTTGACCGCGGGCTGAAACTCTTTATCCTGGGTATGTGCAGCAAGGTCCTGATCGCCAATCGTGTCGGGATCCTCTGGACGGATATCGAGAGGATCGGATATGCGAGCTTGTCAACACCGCTGGCGTGGATGGGTGCATTTGCTTATTCATTCCAGATCTATTTCGATTTCTTCGGTTATTCGCTGATGGCGATCGGGCTCGGACGGATGATGGGCTTCCGTCTGCCGGATAATTTCAAAGATCCTTACGCGAGCCGCAGTGTGAGCGAGTTCTGGAGACGCTGGCACATCACACTGGGAAGGTGGTTCCGCGAATATATCTATATCCCGCTCGGAGGAAACCGGGGCGGACGTTTCCGGACGGTACGGAACCTTTTTGTCATCTGGCTCTTTACCGGGATGTGGCACGGTGCCGACTGGAACTTCCTGATCTGGGGCATGCTCTTCTTCGTCCTCCAGGTACTGGAAAGGGCCGGGCTTTCGAAAGTCCTGAAAAAACTGCCCTTCTTATCCGTGCCTTACATGCTGCTGATCGTGCCGGTATCCTGGGTGATCTTTGCGATCACGGATCTCGGAAAGCTGGGCATTTATATGACGCGGCTGTTCCCGTTCCTGCCGGCAAACTATGAATCCAACGTAAATCCGAAGGATATCCTGCTGTACGGGAAGCCCTATATCGGCGTATTCCTGCTGGCGGCACTCTTTTGTATCGCGCCGCTTCGGAAACGTTTTCACCTGCTGATCCGCAGGAGGATCGCGACGCCGGTATGTATCGTACTGTTTTTCCTCTGTGTGTATTTCCTCGCACAGGGGCTGGATAATCCGTTTTTGTACTATCGTTTCTAGTCAAAGGAGAAGACATTGCGCAGAAACAAATGCTTCATCGCCATCGTACTGATCAGCATCCTGCTCGTTGCATACGGACGGGTGCTGGCGACTTACGGTTACGAGGCACCGGAAAATGCGGAGGGGAGCAGATCCCTGGTGCTCGCAGCACTGTCGCTGCGGGAAGGTGTTTTTCCGTGGAATATGGAGGTGCAGGATACGCATCCCATCGCCGTGCCGACGGATTCCGTAGCGCTGAACCTGGACGGGATGGAGACGGGAGAGGATGAGATCCGCATGACGGAAGGTGCCGGAGATGCGCTGGCAGCTTCCGGCGAGGATGCTGCCGGCGGAAGCGCGGGCGTGACGGAGTCGGACGGAACGAGGCCGCAAGCCGGTCCCGGAGCACCGGAGCCGCCGGAGAAGGAACATTACCTTCGTCCCGGAGACGAGGGATGGCCGCCGGAATTCATCACGGTGGATGAGGACTATTTTGCGGATGCGCTGTTCATCGGGGATTCGCGTGTGGTCGGACTCTGGGCTTACGCACCGATCGAGGGAGCGACCTACTACGGGCGGACGGCGATGACGATCACGAATATGTTCAGCTGCAAAGTCGAGACGGATGCGGATGTTAAGACCGTGCAGGAAGGACTGGAAAATCACCGCTTCGGGAAGATCTATATCAAGGTCGGGATCAACGAGATCGGAACCGGGAATACGGAATACTTTGTCAACAATTACCGGGAACGTCTTCAGGAGCTCATGGCTCTTCAGCCGCAGGCGCTGATCTATATTCAGGGTGTGATGCATGTGGATGCGCATAAGGATGCGACGGAGCGCTACATCAACAACACGCTGATCAACGAGAGGAACGAGGGACTGCGCGCTCTTGCGGAAGAGGTCGGCGCGATCTATCTGGATATCAACGAAGTATACGATGATGAGAGCGGATGTCTTCCCGGCGATATGACCGGAGACGGGGTGCATCTGTACGCACAGTGCTATACCCCGTGGCATGATTATCTCTTCACGCACGCGATACCCTGGGGTACGGTCCTGCCGCAGCAGGATACGTCCGGGAACAAAAAATAAAATACAGGAGGAAAAAGCATGAAACCGACACTGGTAATCTTAGCAGCAGGGATGGGCAGCAGATACGGAGGATTAAAGCAGATCGATCCCATCGATGAAGAGGGACACAAGATCATTGATTTTTCCATTTACGATGCGCTACGTGCGGGTTTCGGCAAAGTGGTATTTATCATAAAGAAAGAACATGAGGCGGATTTCCGCAGCTGTATCGGAGATCAGGTCGCTAAGAAAACGGAAGTGGAATACGTGTTCCAGGAGATGGACAAGATCCCGGCCGGCGTGAAGATCCCGGAGGGACGCGTCAAGCCGTGGGGTACGGCGCATGCGATCTATTCCTGCAGGGATACGGTAAAAGAGCCTTTTGCCGTGATCAATTCCGATGATTATTATGGGGTCAGCGCATACAAGACGCTGTATGATTTCCTGAATGCGCCGGTCGCGGAAAAGGAAGGTCTCGAGCCCTACTGCATGGTGGGCTATCAGTTGAAGAATACGCTGACGGAAAACGGTTCCGTGGCACGCGGATGCTGCCGCATGAATGAAGCGGGATTTTTATCCGGCATCCGGGAACTGACAAAGATCGAGAAGACGGCGGAGGGCGCGCGTTATACCGAGGATGACGGTGCGAGCTGGAAGCCGATCGATGCCAATACGCTGGTCTCCATGAACATGTGGGGATTCGGTCCGTCGATCTTCGGCGAGCTGGAGAAGTCCCTGAACCGTTTCTTTGCGGAGGATATGGAAAAGAATCCGCTGAAGAGCGAGTGCTTCATTCCGATCGAAGTCGGCGGAATGGTGAACAACGGCATCGCATCCGTCAAAGTGCTTTCCTCCGAAGATAAGTGGTTCGGCGTAACCTATAAAGAGGATAAGCCCTTCGTGATGGACTCCATCGCAAAACTGAAAGCAGCAGGC
>Ga0310694_10003424_pt1 | contig 15595 bp, 11 predicted proteins | sample 174DNAGHGhighgp2_FD_203884 | JGI IMG/M metagenome (GOLD analysis project Ga0310694, IMG submission 203884) | Sheep rumen microbial communities from Palmerston North, Manawatu-Wanganui, New Zealand - 1742 DNA GHGhigh gp2 (v2) (version 2) | ecosystem: Host-associated > Mammals > Digestive system... | reverse complement strand
CAGACGAACCCACGACCACCATCACCGACGACCCCTATGCCGTCATTGCCGCACCGGCCTACGCCGACGATGCTAAAAAACTGTCGCTGCAGACACCTATTGTCTTCGAGACAGGCTCCGAGCAGATTACCTTTGACGAGATTGAGCTGTGCGAATCCGGCGACTATGTCATCCGTGCCACGATACTACCTCTTAGCGTAGCCAAGCAGAAGGCCACCCGTGTAGATTCCGATGCCGACTTCAGGCCCGTCACCGACTACTTCACAGGCTCCTTCACACGTCTGTCGGCCAACAGCTACAAGCTCAATGAGCTTGATGCCACCATGCAATGCACGCCGTCGGCTGCCGGCGAGAGCTACGACGTAAGCTACACCTCGAGTGTCGGCAACTTTGAGAGTGTGGCCCAGCTGAAAAAAGGCGCCACAAGCTCTGCACGCCTCACCAACCTCTGCCGCACGTGGGACATCACCAACTGCCATGTCGGGATGACCGTCACCGGCAAAGACATCGAGGATGCCACCTTCACAGGTAAGCTCAACCTCGGACTTCTGTCCTCCCACATTCGCAAGAACGTCAACGTCGATTACTACTACGACTCGACATGGATGATTGACGAGGTCATCATCACTAAGGCAGGAAGCCTATATTTCATCTTCGACAACGGCAGCACCTTCGTCGGCACATGGTCATGGACAGACGAGACAACAGGCAGGTTCCGGCTGGCATGGGATAAGACATCCGACGTACAGCTGCCACTCTTCGACGGCGAGTGCTACGCCCTCTTCCCCGATGCCAAGAGCTGCACCCTGGGCTTCAACAAGCAGATTACCACCAACGACAATAAGCCTTGTGAGGTGAAGCTCCGTCTCACCATGAAGCCCTGACCTGCTTACGCCTTACGAGCCTACGTCCTACATCCCGCAGTTCCGGTTCCAAATCGCCGAGCTGCGGGATTATCGTCATAGTGTCATCGTCGGCAGAGAGCTCAACCTTCATAGGGCAGAAGTAGCGCATCGCCTCCACTACCCTACTCTCCTCTGCCGTCAGCTCTGCCATCTTCTTTCCGACGAGCTCCTCCACACCCGGCCACCGGAAGAACCTCTCCGACGGCAGACGTTGCCATTGCGGCGTGAAGAACGCCACACGGCTGTCGGCGATTCGCAAGGAGTCTATACCGGCCTCTACCGTCGTCACCATGCAGAGAATGGTGTCGGCATGGGCGACACAGGTGCTGTCGCCGGCAAGCATGCTGTCGCGACGCGATGTCATCATCTTCAGCTCCATGAATGCAGAACCGCTCGTGCGGAAGCGGGCGTAATCGGCTGTCAGAGCCTCCAGCCGCACATACTCGTCGGCAACGTTACGCACACGCGCCTCCATGTCGTTTTCTATGAAGTCTATGCAGTCGAGGCGGTTGTTCTGAGTCACCAAGGGTTCGATGGTGTCGGGCATCGATGCGAACACATCGCGCATCTGGCGTCCGTCGGCATAGATCTCGCCTACGGTCACGCAGGCGAGGAGCGATGAACAAGCTATAAGGGCAATACGTCTCATTATGATGAAGTCGTTACGGGTGCATTAACCGTTATGTGCTTTACTGCGCAGAATACGGCAGTCGCTGATACCGGCACTGTATATTGCCCGCAAAAGTAGCCTCTTTGAGCCACATCGCCAAACTTTTTCACACATTTTGGCTGTCATTCACGAAAAACATACCCTTTTAGCAAAAAAAGACCCGATTTCACTTGGCTTTTCACTTTTTTTGCATATCTTTGCACAAATATTTCATAATTTAACAAACTTCCTTATCGCTTTCACTTATGAAGAGACTATTATTATTGCTGGCAATAGCCATCATCAGCACACTATCATTTGCCCGCGCCACAGACGACGTGACCGGCACAGATAGCACTACAGACACAGCAGAAGCGACAGCCAACAGTCAGGAAACAGCACCCGGCATCGAAACTCCGGCAGACATGGAAGTCTCTGTGTCAGAGGGCAGCCCGGAGGCAGAAGAAACAACGACAGGCCAGGCGGCCACCGACGGAACGGACGCCCCCCCAGAGGCTGAGGCCGCCCCCGAGCTCACTCAGCCCACGGAGTATGATGCCAAGAACACCCTCGAAGCCGAGGCTCAACGTGTGCTCAATCTCCCAAAGCTTGAGATGGACATGCCCTACGACACCCCCTCCGCCACCAGCAGCAAAAGCTACATGCTTGCCACCACGACAGATGCCAACGACCGCTCACGTTGGGTGGATAAATGGACATTCATGCACACCAATCCCGGCGTGCGCCCGTTCAAAGTCATGGAGGACCTCACCTTCGTCGGCGTCCCGGTGTTCGTGGCAGGTATCATCGCCAAGGGCGAGAAGAAAGCCTTCCGCCAGAACGACGGCTCAAGGCATGTCCTTCTCACGAACTTCAAGACACACATCGACGACTACACACAGTACTTCGGTCCAGCTCTTACCTTAGGTCTGAAGATCGGCGGCGTGGAAGGTCGCTCTGACTGGGGACGTTTCCTCACCAGCGCAGCACTCTCATACGGCATCATGGCCGGTCTCGTCAACGGCATCAAATACACCGCCAAGGAGATGCGCCCCGACGGCTCCACCCGCAACTCCTGGCCCTCGGGCCACACCGCCACCTCCTTCGTGGGCGCCACCATCCTCCACAAGGAATATGGCCTCACGCGCTCGCCATGGTACTCTGTGGCAGGCTACGGCGTGGCCACCGCCACCGGCATCATGCGCGTCCTCAACAACCGCCATTGGGTGAGCGACGTGCTTTCCGGAGCCGGCATAGGCATCATGTCAACAGAGCTGGCCTACGCCCTCAGCGACGTCATCTTCAAGGGCAAAGGTCTCCTGCGCAACAACAAAGACTCTATAGCAAGCATCATACAGCACCCCTCGTTCTTCGCCATCTCGATGGGCTTGGGCTGGGGCAGCAAGAATATCGACTTCGACCTTGAAGACGACGACCCCTCCAACGACTTCAACCTCAAGTTCGGCACCTCGACCATGGTGAGCGTCGAAGCGGCATACTTCTTTAACAAGTACATTGGTGTCGGCGGTCGTCTGCGCGTCAACACCTCACCTATCAAAGGCTGGGACCGCGTGCTCGACTATGCGAAAAGCGACCTTCAGGAGATAGTCCAGGGTATTGACCAGGATGCCGAACTCTCGGACTTCAGCAACATCATCTTCAACGATGAAGGCCGTCGCCCGGAATATACTATCGAGAGTGACCACCTCACAGAGTTTGCCTGCGACCTCGGTATATATGGTAACCTGCCGCTGTCGCGTCACTTCGCCATCGGCGCCAAGCTGCTCGGCGGACGCAGCATAATGCAGGAGCTGAATCTCAAGGCACGCTATCAGGGTGAGGTCAAGGAGTTCACTTACAGCACTGACAAGACTACCGGCGAAATCGACGACGTAAAGATCGCCACAAAGACGAATGCCGACGGCACACCCGCGACCTACGACTATTCGTGGGACTATTTCGTCCTCGATGCCAACAACTCGTTCAAGTTAGGCACAGGTATCTCCCTCACATACGCATATAAGAACAACTTCTCATTCCGCGTCTTTGCCGAGTACGACTACACCCGCAAGACCTACAAGCTGGAATACAACCCCGCAGAGTTCCTCAATCTGGCCATGCCCGACATCCTGGCTATAGCAAGTATGGATCCCGAGCTCGCAGAGATGTACGACCCCCACCAGAGCATACGCCGCAACCGTCACACCTTCATCATTGGCGGTTCGTTTGCAATATCATTCTGAACGCACCGTCCCGAACAGGACATATCACCAAGAAGCGCAAGCCCGTCATCGTCCAATGAGGAAGATGGCGGGCTTGCGGTCTATGTCAGGTTGTGCGTGCCGTCGCCACTCGGCAACGGTGCGGGTGCGGATATACTCGTCAGGGGTAGTGATGGCCGCAGCCACACACAGACGTGTCTGCGGCTTGAGCACACGCAGCAAGTGCGCAAACATACGAATGTTGCGATAGGGTGTCTCTATGAAAAGCTGTGTCTGCCGCTCATCCCATGCCCTCTTCTCCAGCCGCCGTATGCAACGCTCACGCTCGGCGTCGTCGATAGGCAGATAACCCGTGAAGGCAAAGCTCTGCCCGCCCAGCCCCGAAGCCATCACGGCAAGCAGCATCGATGAGGGCCCCACCAACGGCACCACCTTCAGCCCACGGCGTTGCGCCAGCGCCACGATGTCGGCACCCGGGTCGGCCACGGCAGGGCAACCGGCCTCGGAGATAACCCCGACACTGAGTCCCTGCTCCAACGGCTTCAGGCATTCGGCATAGACAGCGGCATCGGCATGTTTGCCCATGGGATAGAAGGTGGCGCCATCTATATCGAAGGCGGCATCCACACGACGCAAGAAGCGCCGTGCCGAACGCACGTCCTCTACAGCAAAATGACGGATGGAACACACAATGTCGTGGTTCGCCGCAGGCAGGATATGCGAGTGCGGCACATCGCCCAGCTCGACAGGTATAAGATACAGAGCCGGCACTATGGCTGATGGTTCAGTGTTAGTGGCCAAAACGATATGAATAGGTTAGTCGTGCAACGTCTGATAAGCATTCATAGCATCGCTGACGATGTTGTCGCGAGTCATCTGCTGACGTTGCACATCAGTATAAAATTCTTTATAAAGCGTGTAGTCTGTCCCAAGATATTTGTCAAGGCTGATACCGATCAGTGTGTCTGCCACTATGACACTCTGCTTGAGACATGAAATCTGTGTGTATATGCGCGGTGTGCGGAAGTCGGGGTTGACACGTCTTGCCTCCACGAAGGCCTTCTCGAAAGCCTGTTCGATATCCGACATATCTGAGTATTGCCGATGCACCTCCTCAAGGAGCAACTGCACCGTCGAGTCGAGATAGAATGTGCGCAGACGCTTCTCTATATCAGGCTCATCGACATGGCCTATTGCCAGGACGTTTTCAATGAGAAGCTTCGTCTCACGCGGAAATTCCATGTTCATCTTCGCCAAGGCCGTGTTACTGCCCAAAGATACGAACTCGTCGAGTACGCGGTCGTAACGTTCTATGTGAACCGCCGCCGGTTTACTCCCCCATGCTTCCCACGGACGCGCCAACCAACTCCACACGCCGATAATGCACAGCGCGAGCAACAGAACCTGCAGAATGATGGAACGTCTCTTCACTCTTTATCTTTGTTAAATTCCGCTGCAAAGGTAGTGAAAATATGTTTACCCGCCAAGAGAAATGCTAAAAAACTTAAATAAAATCTCATGTTTTTTCTCTTATGCAACCATTCAACCATCGTTAGCGTGCCCCTGGCTCTACTGCTGTCATCCCCTTGTGAAGCCGCTATAATCCCCTAGGGGAGTTACGTTACTCCCCTAGGCGAGTTATGATACTCCCCTAGGCGAGTTACATTACTCCCCTAGGGGATGTTAAGGCATCTGCTGAAGGACATGGCTCCACCATGATATTGGCAAGACAGCTATCTCTGAGACGATACAGAGCGGCGACTTATGCGATGTAGCGGGATCCTGCTGCGTTACAGGGGTGTGTATGTAAAAATGTGTAGGTAAATGCACTTTAATTACATAATAATATAATAAATTTGAAAGTTTACATACACACCTGTGCGTATCACTTTGTAATAGTGAGAGTTAGCCTGTGTATGTAAATGGTGCAGTATGTGTATGTAAACGCATGAAAAAGCTTGTTTTTGTATTCTTTTGTGCATGTAAGCGTCATTTTACATACACATTTACATGCACAGTGTCCCATCCATCAACAGTAGTTCGGCATCATCATGAGGCAGATAAGCTACTTGTGACGCTGTGGTGCTGGGGCACTCTTTCAGAGTGCACGCCATTGCATCCGTACAATTCACCGTAGGTCGTTCCGACTCACGGCTATTAAGAAGAGACCGCGTTGCGGTCTTGCTGGCGGCACGACTGCGGATAATCATAAAAAGCTCAACTTTCGCAAGATTCAGTAACCCCGCAGGGGGTGGCTCACAACAGGCAGGGGCATGCCCCCCCTGCAACAGGCGTTAGTGCTTAGACATAATTTTTTCGACGAATACACTATGCGATACGATGCGGCAAATAAGAACAATGGTATGTAAACTGATTCCTACATAATCCGAAGTGCTGCAAGCATCCCTCCTACCGATGGCGGCGCTGTCAGAACAGACGCCTTATGTCTTCAGCCGGAATAGTGGCGACTATTGTCTTGCCGTCGGGCGTGATGGCCGGTGCCGATGTCATGCTCAGGTGTTCCAGCAAGTCCTGCATCTCCATGGCCGACAGCACCTGTCCGACAGGTATTGCCGCTGCGCGTGCGAGAGCGAGAGCGAGCTTCGAGCGCAGTGTCTCTGTGGCGTGAGTGGCATTTGTCTGCCGTGCAGCATCTATCAGCTCGGCTATGAGACGCGACGGGTCAACGCCTTCAAGGCCTGACGGCATACCCGCCACGCTGGCTACGTTGGGGGCGATGAGTGTGACATCAATGCCGAGACGTTGCATCTCGGGCAAGAGGTCCGGCAGCAAGGGCACGTCACTGGGCGCTATATCCACGATGTCGGGGAAGAGCAACCGTTGTGAGGGCAGTGCGGCACTGCCGATCTGCGACATATAGGTGTCATAGAGGATGCGCATGTGTGCACGGTGCTGATCTACAAGCCTGAGTCCCTCGGCAGAGGTCGTGGCGATATAGCGCCCCATAATCTGAAAGGCGACGGGGAAGGCGTTGTCGAGATGGAGTTCAGGTGCATACGTCGATGGTTGCATGCTGAGGTTCAGACCGTCGTCTGTAGCGGGTGACGAATGGTGCGAGCTGAGCGACGAATCGTCATCGTCGGCGAATGGCGAAGGACGAGTGCCGAATGCGGGGCCGTCACCGTCGGCAAATGACGGTGTGGCACGAAAGGGATCGTAGGCCGTGTCGATGGGCACGACCGGCGGATGCGGCGTGTGGCCACCCGACGTTCCGCTCTTGCTGAGAGGGTTGAAGACAGGGATGTCGGCCGGACGCCCCTCGGTGTCGAAGTCGATGGTGGGTATGGCATTGTGGCGTCCGAGAGCTTCGCGCAGTGCTGCCAGTAGGATTTGCCAGATGGCCTGTTCGTTCTCGAACTTAATCTCAGTCTTGGTGGGATGGATGTTGACATCAATCTCCGACGGGTCCACCTTGAAGGCGATGAAGTATGGCACCGATGTCTCCGGCGCAATGAGAGGTGCATAGACCTCCTGAATGGCCCTGTGGAAATAAGGATGACGCATGTAGCGTCCGTCAACGAAGAAGAATTGCTGTGTGCGCCGTTTGCGTGCTGCCTGCGGCAGTCCCACGAAGCCGTGAATGCTCACGAGAGGCGTATCGACGTCCACGGGCAGCAGGGAGTCAGCCAGACGCTGCCCGAAAGTGTCGGCAATGCGTTGTTTCGGCGATGCCGGGCGCACGCGCATCATTGTGGCACCGTTGTGCGTAAGCGTGAAGCCTATGTCGTGGTGTATGAGCACTATACGTTCAAGTTCGGCGGTGATGTTGGCGAGCTCCGTCTGGTCGGTCTTTAGGAACTTACGCCGCGCGGGGACATTGAAGAATAGGTTTTGCACGACGAAGTTGGATCCCTGCTGACACGCCTCGGGTTGCTGCTGCACGACCCTTGAGCCCTCGATGCGCAGTGACGTGCCTATCTCGTCGTCATGACGGCGTGTGGTGAGCTGCACCTGTGCCACGGAGGCTATCGACGGCAGTGCCTCGCCACGGAAGCCGAGCGTGGTGAGCGAGAAGAGGTCGTCGGCCTTACGTATCTTGCTGGTGGCATGACGCTCGAAGGCAAGTCTGGCATCGGTCTCACTCATCCCGCAGCCGTTGTCAACGACCTGTATGCTGGTCCGTCCGGCATCGATGATATTTACCTCGATGAGGGTCGCCCCGGCATCAACGGCGTTCTCAACGAGTTCCTTGACAACGGATGCCGGTCTCTGTATGACTTCTCCGGCAGCAATCTGATTGGCAACGGAGTCTGGTAGGAGGTGTATTATGTCCAATAGAAGTGATGAGGTTTTATGGGTTAGGGGTGTTGTGTCGTCAGAACCTGAAATTGCCTGTGAGGAGGTAGTGCCACAGTATTACCAGCACCACGATGATGGCAATGGCAAGGCCGGGGTGCAGGTGTCGCCTGTCGGGGTCCTGATAGCGGCTTAAGTGTTTCATGTTCTGTGCGAACTTGCCACGATACGACTCTATGTCGGGCTGATAGTCAACGTGTTCGCCACGCTCTATCTGCTCGGCACGCTTGGCCTCTGCGACGAGGCGGTCGAGCTTATCCTTACGCTCTGAAGTGTAGATGTGTACGCCCCTGAAACGTCGGGGCTGTCTGGTGGAGAAGAGGCCCATGTGTTGTTAGAGTTTTTAAGATGTTTATATATTCTGCTCTTTCTCTATGCGTTCTATCTCGCGGACGATGCTCTTGGGCAGCGCCTCGCCGCGCATGCACTGATGACATCGCATGTCTAGTGTGTACATCCTGCCGATGCAATAGTTGGAATGCCGGCACTGGCTGCGATAGTGCTCGTCGTGGCGCAGCTTGTTGACGAAGTCAGGTTCGCACAGCACGGAACGTGCCATCTGCACAGCCTCGAAGCCATGGCCGAGCACCTCGTTGATCTTGTCGCCGCTGACGAGTCCGCCCACGTAGATGAACTTCTGCTCTGGCAATGCCTCGCGGAAGTGGAGTGCATCGTCGAGAAAGAAAGCCTCACGATACGGCACGGGGCGTGTCAGCACATGCTTAACGATGGGCTGGCCCATGCGTATGCCGTACTTGAGCCACCACTTGTCCATGTAGTGGGTCATGGTGGTCAGCGGCAGTTCGCCGCGCATGACATACATCGGCGTGGCACTGACGAGGCCACCGCTGAGCACTATGGCATGTACGCCCAGCTCGTGGAGGCGTCGCGCCACGGGTATGCTGTGTGTGTCGGGGTCGATACCATTCTTCAGTCCGTCGCGCATATTCATCTTGCACACCACGGCAATGTCGCTGCCGGCAGCCTCCATGGCCTCGGTGACGCACATTTCCATGAAGCGCATCCTGTTCTCGAGCGACCCGCCGTACTCGTCGTGGCGGTGGTTGAAGAAGGGGTTCAGGAACTGGTCTATCAGGTAGCCGTGTCCGCAGTGGATCTCCACGCTGTCGAAGCCTGCCTCACGTGCCAGGCGCACAGCGCGGCCGAAGGCCTTTGCCAGTGGCGGCAACTCCTCGCGCCGCAGTCCGCGCACTATTGTCGGCGAGTAGAGGTTGAAGCCCGACGATGCCCCCACGGGTGTGCATCCGCAGATGTCGCGATGACTCATGTTGCCGCAGTGTCCGAGCTGTATGCCCGCCGCAGCACCTTCGCGGTGAATGCCGTCGGTGAGGTGCCTCAGCCCCGGCACTATCTCTGGCGTCATCACGAGCTGGCGGTCGAAGCTGAGGCCGTCAGGGGTTACGGCAGCGTAGGCTATGGTGGTCATGCCTATGCCGCCGCGGGCCACGGAGGTGTGATAGTCATAGAGTTGCTGTGAGGGTACGTGCCCCGGGCACATGCTCTCGAACGCGGCACTGCGGATGGTGCGGTTGCGCAGACGCAGCGGCCCTATTTGTGCTTCTTCGAATATCTTGTTCATTGTGTTGATGCTTTGCTGTTTGTATCTGAAAGGAGTTGCATCTCGCAGCGCTGGCAGTCGAAGCGCAGTGGCAACGTCCGCCCGTTGGCGAGCCTTAGCGCGAGATGTGCGGGCAGCGTCTTGCCATTGGCCTTACGCAGACAAGCCCCGAGTTCGTGGCGTAGGCAGTAGCGACACGTCATGAGCACCCGGCGTGCGTCACTGTCGTGTGCCGGTGTGTCCTTCTGCGGTGTGGCGACGTGTGGCGGTGCCTCTGTCGTCGCCGTCGGCCTGCCGGCCGCCACTGTCGGGAGAGGTTCGGCAGCGACTTTCTCTGTGAGCTCTCGCCGCCATTCTGCCAGCTTGGACGACGGTATGAACCAGTTGTCGGCAAAGTCGATGTCGATGTCCGTGGCCTCATAGATGGTGTCGCCGAGGCGTGACAGCTGCCGGCGTATGTTGTCGGCCTGCGGCGTGCGTGCCGTCTCGTGCTTGTGCAGGAACGTCTGTTCGGCGCTGACCTCTGCTGGGGTGCCACGGGCTATGACGAGCCGGAGTCGGAATCCGTCGGGTGTGTCGCTGACGTGCCATGCTATGGGCAGCCTGCGTTCGGCCGTGGGGCGCGAGAGCTGTTGCTCAAACTGCCGGTCGTAGTTGCGGTAGAGCATCGTGCCAGGGGCTACGGGTGCCAGCCTGTCGGCGGGATATATCCAGTTGTGCTCGTCGATGCGGTTCATGCGGAAGCCGTGGAGACGGCCGTCGCTATCGAAGTAGCACAGGCCGTCGCCGTTGGCAAGCGTGGCAGTAGTGATGACGGCCACCTGCAGACGGCCGCCCTGCTGCTGCCGCACGGTGGCCACCGGCTGCCCGATGCTCTTCGGCGTGTCGAAGTTAGCCAGCCGCGTCGGGCGATGCCCGGGTTCTGAGCCGTAGGGTGTGTGCAGGAAGTAGTCGGTAAAGCCGCGGTTGAAGCTACGCGACGGGTCTGGCGTGAACGTGAAGCGCGATATGCCTGCCGATGAGCGGCAATAGTCGTCGGGTCGTCGGCGCAGGATTGCATCGATGTGCTGGCGGTACCATGCCGTGGTGTTCTTGACATAGGCCACGTCCTTGAGCCGGCCCTCAATCTTGAACGACGACACGCCGGCATCCATCATCGCCTCGATGTCGGCAGAGCGGTTCATGTCGAGGAGCGAGAGGAAATGTCCGGCGGCAATATTGCTGCTGCCGCTGGGGCTGTCAGTCACAAGCTCGAATGGCAGTCGGCATACCTGTGCGCAGACGCCACGGTTGGCCGAGCGTCCGAAAAGCACCTCACTGGCATAGCAGCGTCCGCTGTAGCACACGCAGAGGGCGCCGTGGACGAAGGCCTCGAGAGTCATCTGCGGCACGGCCTGGTGTATGGCACGTATGTCATCGATGGAGAGTTCGCGCGCGAGCACCGTCTGTTCGTAGCCGTCAGCCTGGCGCGCGAGCACGTCGGCAGCGGTGCGGTTGTCCATCTGTGTGGAAGCATGAAGGGGTATCTTGCCGTCGGCCAGCAGTCTGATGCGCGGGTCCTGGACGATGAGCGCATCCACGCATATATCCGCCAGCGCGTCTATCATGGTCTGCGCGTCAGCCAGCTCATCGTCACGCAAGAGGGTGTTTACGGTGACATAGATACGCACTCCGAACATGTGTGCATAGGCCACGAGGCGCCCGATGTCGGCCACGGCATTGCCTGCCGCGGCACGTGCGCCGAAGCGCGGTGCCCCGATATATACGGCGTCGGCGCCATGCTTGATGGCCTCTATGCCGCAGGCGATGTCGCGTGCCGGTGCCAGCAGCTCAATGTATCTCATTGATGTCGAAGGGTGTTTCCTGATAGACGTAGTAGTTGAGCCAGTTGGTGAAGAGGAGGTTGGCGTGTGCGCGCCATGTCACGACGGGTCCTTCGTCGGGATTGTCGTTGCGGTAGTAGTGCTGCGGCATCTTTATGGGCAGACCCTTGGCGAGGTCGCGCCGGTATTCGGTGTCGAGTGTCAATGGCGAGTACTCGGCATGACCCGTGATGAAGATTTCGCGGCCGCCACGTGCCATGACGATGCTCACACCGCTCTCAGCACTCTCGGCGATGATGGCCAGGGGTGTGGGTTCGGCAGCGCCCTCGCTGACAAGTCGCGCCGATGCCGCCTCGATGTCGCTGCGCCTCACCTCGGTGTGTCGGCTGTGGGGCATGTAGAAGATGTCGTCGAAGCCACGAAAGATGGGCAGCATGGGTTGCAGCGGTTTCTGCGCAAAGATGCCGAACATCTTGTCGTCGAGTGGGTACTTGGGGATGCCGTAGTAGTGGTAGAGTCCGGCCTGCGCAGCCCAGCAGATGTAGAGCGTGGAGGTGACATGTGTGCGTGCCCAGTCGAATATCTCTGTCATCTCCGACCAGTAGGTCACGCCCTCGAAGTCGAGATGCTCGACGGGTGCACCGGTGATGATCATCCCGTCGAACTTCTCATGGCGCAGCACCTCGAAGTCACGGTAGAAGGCGCGCATGTGCTCGATGGGTGTGTTCTTGCTGGTGTGGCTTTTTATTTTCATGAACGACACCTCGAGCTGTAGCGGCGAGTTGGAGAGCACGCGTATGAGGTCGGTCTCGGTGGTGATCTTGATGGGCATGAGGTTGAGCACCACGATTCGCAGGGGGCGTATGTCCTGCGACGTGGCTCTCGTCGTATCTATGACGAAGATATTCTCATGCTTCAGCAGCTCAATGGCAGGAAGGCGGTCGGGAAGTGTAAGAGGCATTGTGAAGTTGTGTGTGTGTGGAGGTTATTATGAGTTTGTGTGTCCGATGCCCTCGAACCTGGCCACCACTGCCGTTACGTTGTCGCGTGCGGCAGTCTCGTAGGTGGCGTTGATGAGGTGGATGGCCTCGTCACTGTCGCTGAGGAGGCGTGCCATCTCGTCGTCAGTGAGCATGTCGGAGAGTCCGTCGGAGCACAGCATCAGGCAGCAGCCTTCCGTGAGACGGTCGGTGATGTCCTCGAAGTCGATGTAAGGTTCTGCGCCGGCCCCGATGCAGTTAGTGACGACATGCGAGTCCATGGGGTCATGGGTGACGTTGTAGAGCGAGTGGTCGGTGGAGAGCTGGTGCAGTCCGTCGGCATCGTAGAGGTAGAGCCTGCTGTCGCCACAGTTGATGAGATATGTGCGTCCTCGATAGACGAGAGCCGCCACAAGAGTCGTGGCCATGCCCTGCTGTTCTGGATTCTCTATGCCCTGCCCCATGAGGTAGGCATGTTCGTCGCGCACCCACTGCTCGAGGTCGGCACGGAGCTCGTCGGGCGAGAACACCGACGGCAGAGCTGCGATGTGTGCCCCGAACTCATGGGCAGCATCGGCACTGGCCACCTCGCCGGCATTGTGTCCGCCGAGTCCGTCGGCCACCGCCATGACGAGCGTGTCGCCGATGTCAATGTCGAACTCGCGCTGGGCATATATATTGCGATATGTGTCGGTGTCGATGAGAAACATGTCCTCGTTATGGTCGCGCACAAGTCCCGGCAGGCTTCCCGCTGTGATGGTGATATGTGTCACTTGTCAGGTATTTTATTAGTGTGTATCAGGATTGGTGCCTGCACCTACGTCTGCGATATTTCCACCTTAAACTCAATGTTGGCCAGCTGCACGAGGTCGCGGTCGTGGAGCGGCATGTTCTGCGCCGGCACGAGGCGGCGTCCGTTGACGAAGGTGCCGTTGCTGGAGTTCTTGTCCTCTATCGACCATCCTACTGCCGGGGTGTAGTGCAGCTCGGCATGCGTGCCGCTGATGTAGTTGAACGACGTCAGGAACTGGCTGTAGATACCCGTCCGTCGTCCCAGGACGGCACCGTTAGTCCCCGCGAGGCGCAGGTGCAGGTTGTCGTTGATGAGGAAGAGCTGCGGTATGCCGCTGCGGTATGTGGCTCCTATGGCTGCCGCCATGGCACTCTCGCGAGGCGTGATGGCCTCGGCGTTGTTGCCGGCGAGCGGTATGCTGTGTTCGTCGGCGCCGAGCCTGCGCATGGCGCCTCCGCACGTCGTGCAACGCTGCCCTTTGCCAGGGCGGCCGCACAGCGTGCAGTAGAATATCTCCTGTCCACACTGGTCGCAGAAGTGGGAGTCGGAGTCTATCTCAGCTTTACATTTGGGGCAGTTAATCATTGGGTGAGGGGATGAGGTTGTGAGGGGATGAGGTTGTTAGGGGATGAGGTTGTGAGGGGATGAGGTTGTTAGGGGATGATGGGATGAGGTTGTTAGGTTAAGCCTCGGGGAAATCCTCGGGCAGGATGAGGCGGAAAGACTCCTCTGTGCGTTCGGCCTCTGGAATCTCGCTGACGCGCATGGAGAGGTTCTGTATTGTCTGCGAGAAGAGGTTGCGTATGGCACGCGCGTTGCCGAAGTTGCGTTGCTTGGTGTCATACATGTGACGTATGCGCTCGTACATCTTGAGTTCTGCCTCTGGCGAGAGCTGATAGTGCTTCTTGCTCGCCATGAGTTCGAAGATGCGTACGAGCTCGGGTACCGTGTAGTCGTTGATATGCAGCCGGTAGTTGAAACGGCTTGCCAGACCGGGGTTGGTGTCGAGGAAGCGGTCCATCTCCTGCTTGTAGCCTGCAGCCACGACGACGAACTTGCCGGCATCGTCCTCCATACGCTTCATGAGCGTCTCAATGGCCTCGCGCCCATACTGGTCGTTGGCCTGCGAGAGGGTGTATGCCTCATCGATGAAGAGTATGCCGCCCATGGCCCGCTCGATGTACGAGTTGACGAGCTTCGGCGTCTCACCCATGTACTTGCCCACGAGGGTGGAACGGTCGCACTCGATGACCTTGCTCGTCGGCAGCATGCCAACGCTCTGCAGCACCTGCCCGAGGGTGCGGGTGATGGTGGTCTTGCCGGTGCCGGGGTTGCCGGTGAGAATGATGTTCACGATGGGCATCTCCACATCGCCGAGACCCATCTTGGCCCTGTCGCGGAGGAACATCGTCTGTGCTGCCAGGCGGCGTATCGTCTCCTTCACCTCCGACATGCCTATGAAGTCGCGGTCCATGGCCTTCGTCACCTCGTCGATGGGGCGCACGCGGTCGGCCTCCTCGCCCTCGATGTCGCGGAGGGTGAGCTCGTACATCATCTCGCTGTTGAACATGGTGGAGTCGGCAATCTCCTGCATGAGGCGTTTGCTCTGGTTGGCAACGGCAGTGTCGAAGGTGCGGCGCACTTCGCGTGCATTGCCGAAGTCCTTGGTGCGCTGGGCGTACATGCGCTGGAAATATGCCAGCACACCCTCGCGCGTGGCTGTTGACATGGTGAACTTCTTGTCTCTGCAGAGGTTGAAGAATATCTCTGCCAGCTCGATGGCGGTGTAGTCGTTGAAGTGTATCGTCTCCGTGAAACGGCTCCTGAGCCCGGGGTTTGTGCTGAGGAAGTTCTCCATCTCGGCGGGGTAGCCTGCAATAATGCATACGAACTTGCCACGGTCGTCCTCGAGGCGCTTCAGCAGGGTGTCAACGGCCTCCTTGCCGAAGGTGTCGAGGTCGGAGGATGTCAGCGTGTAGGCCTCGTCGATGAAGAGCACGCCGCCGAGGGCGCGGTCCACGAGCTGGTTTGTCTTGATGGCCGTCTGCCCCACGAAGCCCGCCACGAGGTCGGAGCGGTCGGCCTCCACGAGCTGTCCCCGGGCCACGAGTCCCATGGCGTGGAACACGTCGGCCATGATGCGTGCCACGGTGGTCTTGCCGGTGCCGGGGTTGCCACTGAAGACGTAGTGTCTGCCGCTAATGGCGGACTTGCCCTCACGGCGTATCTGCATCTGTATGTAGTTGCAGAGATTGGTGACTTCGTTTCTCACGCTCTCGAGTCCCACGAGCGAGTCGAAGCGTCGCAGGATGTCGTTGAAGTCGAGA
>Ga0310694_10003423_pt1 | contig 15599 bp, 12 predicted proteins | sample 174DNAGHGhighgp2_FD_203884 | JGI IMG/M metagenome (GOLD analysis project Ga0310694, IMG submission 203884) | Sheep rumen microbial communities from Palmerston North, Manawatu-Wanganui, New Zealand - 1742 DNA GHGhigh gp2 (v2) (version 2) | ecosystem: Host-associated > Mammals > Digestive system... | reverse complement strand
AAATATTCAGCAAAAACAAGAAAAAAAGAGGGCGTTCTCACTATCTTCTTTCTGTTGAAGTGAATGTATTACATGATGGAAAATCTGTTCCTGCAAAAATAGTATATGTGCGAAACAGAAGCAACCGCAAGGATTATCTTTGTCTCATCTCTACTGATACAAGTCTTTCTGAAGACGAGATTATTCGTGTTTATGGCAAGAGATGGAGCATTGAAGTTTTCTTCAAAATATGTAAAAGCTATCTTAAACTCAGCAAAGAATGCCGTTCTATTTCATTTGATGCTATGACTGCACATACAGCTGTAGTGTTTGCTCGATATATGATGCTTGCTTTGGAAAAACGTGAATCCGAAGATCCGCGAAGTTTAGGTGAACTATTCGCTTGCTGTACAGAAGAATTAAAAGATATTTCTGTTATAGAGGCTTTTGCTATTCTTGTAGACTCTATTCAGGAAACTTTTGAAGAACATTTTGATATCAAGGAAGAAGAACTCAATAGGATCATCGAAAAATTTCTAAGCAAGCTGCCTGAAAATTTGAAAAGTACGCTTGGTTTACTTGCTGCGTAGGAATGAATATTAGTGAATAATATTCATTCTGCTTTTGTGTTCCATTTAAAGATTCTTCACTATATATTTATACATGTTTGTTTTGAAATTGCGTTGTTTACGTAGTGTTTTTTACTGCGAAGTTTGAGTTATAAGTAAAAGGCAGCAGAAATCTGTGTGAAAACAAATTTCATTTATGAAAACGATTAATACTATTTTAATGTTTATTCTTTTTGAAAAACCGTACTTATCAGATTTTGCGGTTTTTACGTCATATTTTGCCGAATTTCTTAAGAAAAAAAACACAATCAGGTTACCTTCTGTGTCTTTTTTGAGTCTTTAACGTTAAATTAAACAGAAATTCATGTGAAATCATATTTCATTTATGCATTTAGCCCGTATTATAATAGTATAGATCCGCAAATATTCTTAAAAGCTTTAAGATTATTTTAAGATATATATTCTAAAATATAATTGTCAAAAGGGAACGGGATTCCGGGATTACAACGATTACAACATTTTACAGGATAAGGATGTGATTCTATGGCAATCAGTACTTTCAAGAGGCAGGAGATCAAATTCATTCTGGACGAAAATCAGTTTCATGCTCTCAGCTCCGTTTTAGGTGACTACATGAACTTCGATGAGTACTGCGTAGGCGGTAAGGAATACGGTATCTATAATGTATACTATGATACGCCGGACAACTACCTTATACGTGAATCTCTTGAAAAGCCATACTACAAGGAAAAGATCAGACTCCGCAGCTACGCATCACCTGCAAAGGATGACGATATGGTATTCCTTGAGATCAAGAAGAAGATCGGCGGAATCGTAACCAAGAGAAGGATTTCACTCACGCTCGGACAGGCAAATGCATTCCTTCTTGAAGGCAGGCTTCCGGAATTAACAACTACAGGCTCAAAGGCATATATACAGCATCAGGTTCTCAACGAACTCGTTGTATTTTTAAAGAACTATCCGGTTGAGCCTAAGCAGTACATAAGCTACCAGAGATCAGCTTACTTCGGAAAAGACGACAGCAGTTTCCGTCTTACTTTCGACCGCGCAATTACCCAGAGAAGATTCGACGTAAGCCTCGACAAGCCGAACTACGGCGTTCAGCTTCTTGCTCCGGGTCAGTATCTCATGGAGATCAAGATCGGCGCTTCAATGCCAATGTGGCTTTCTGAAAAACTCGCAGAACTCGGAATTTACAAAACAAGTTTCTCAAAATACGGACGTGCTTTCAAAGCATTTGTAACAGAAACTCACTAAAGCTTTACTCCGGAAAGCTCTGCCTGCAGAAAATGATCCGCCGTACATCAGCTTTCCATAATACTGAAAGGATAATTTACAATGTTTAATTCAATATTCCAGGATTCAGAACTTGCTCTGAACACATTTCTCATGGCGACTCTCAGCGCAGTCGCATGCGGCTTTATAATCAGCCTCATCTATCTCATCACAAACAAAAAGGAAGGCTACTCACAGAGCTATGTATGGACCATCATCATGCTCCCTCCTATCGTAGCCATCGTAATAGCAACCATCGGAAACAACGTGGCAAGTTCACTCAGTCTCGCAGGTGCCTTCACTCTTGTACGATTCAGAAGTGCTCCTGGTGATCCGAAGCAGATCGCTTACGTATTCTACGCAACAGCAACAGGTCTTATCTGCGGTCTCGGATATATCGGCTACGCATTTATCTTCCTTGCAATAATCGCTGCTATCATCACCATTCTTCACAAGACAAAGTTCGGTGCTCCGGCAACAAGCAGCATGACACTCAAGATCTCAATTCCTGAAAACCTCAACTACGTAGGTCTCTTCGACAAGGTGCTTGACAAGTACTCAGTTGACTGGAGACTCAAGAGAGTAAAGACTACTGAATTCGGTACACTCTTTGAACTCATCTACAGCATTGAAATGAACAACAGTGCCAACCAGAAGGCTTTCATCGACGAGATCAGAACACTTAACGGAAACCTCAACGTTACACTTGTTCTTTACAAGTACGACGACAAGGTATACGCACAGTAAGCTTTTTCATCTCCTTAAAATACATCATCCCCGGTCAGAAGCTGACAAATGCTGACCGGGGATTTTCATATATGCACTATGCACAATAACCAAATATACTCTTGATTTTTTTTATTTAAATACACTTGTATTATCTCGCCTTTTAGTATATAATATACATATCAGTTCTTAATGGTTCTTAAAGGATAAGAACAAATGATCTGAAGAGTTATGAAAGGACGGGGTAAATATGATGGACATTAATGTAGCATCTGATCTTTCAGGGGAAGAAATCAGAATCGTAGAAAAAATCAAGGATTACGTTGAAACACACAAAAAGCATCTTGTACTCGACGGAGCCGAAAAAGAAACTTACAGGTACGAAGACGGAACAATAGCTGTTGAATACCATATCGGAAAAATTAACTTTGTCATCTCACTTGGTACCAAAGACAAAGACTTTACTTTCCTTGATCTCAACGGATTTACAGGTTTTACTGATTCATTCGAAGAATTTGCCGAAATGGCAGCGTAAAAACAATAACAAAGAAATTTTTCATAACAAACATTATAAACATGCAGGCAGCGTCCGTAACGGATACTGCCTGTTTTGTTTACCGTAAAAACAAAAATTGCGAATCACCTATTGATTATTGCGGTGTTTGATGGTATAATAAATCTGATGATTGTGTAAAGGTTTTGTGAATTATATCTATAATTGCAATTTTAACGGAATTCTGACCGGATTTAACGGTCTGTTAAGAAAAAGGCGAAGCATGAATTCCGTGCTTCTCCGGTTGTTTTAGGAAAGAAGGGTTTGTATGTGTAAAAAGACATGGCGGAGCCTTGCCCTGATGACGGCGGCATGTATGGCTTCACAGGCAGGATTTTTAAGCGGTGATGTTTTATCACCTGAAGAAACATCAGCTGCGGAAATGGTATTTCAGAATGCCGAAGCGGCAAGTACCGGTACCTCAAAGGATGCAGCGATAATACGCGGCGAGAATGCTTCCGTAGTAAAGGACAGCGAAAACGGAACAAATGTCCTCGACCTTAAGGGTGGTGCTTTCGGCGCTTCATGGCTCGAACTTCCTGATGTATTTAAGGGCGGATGCAAAAACGGCTTCTCCATTGCGATGAAGTTTAACCTTCATACGGGAACCGAAGACTACACAAGACTGTATCAGTTCGCAACGCTTCCGTTCGGTACAGGTGTAACGCCGAGCTATTCATCACCTGATCTGTCAGTGGATCTGAACAAACACGACCAGTACCGCTGCAGCGTTTTTGCCGGCAAGGGTTCGAATACTGAAAATGACAATAAGCACCGGGCTATCTTCAACGTAGATGCAAAGCCCGATTCAGATACCTGGCACGATCTCTGCGTCACCTATTCGGCCGACGCCATGAGTTTCTGGCTCGACGGAAAGGAAATCGACAAGGTCGATGCGGAAAATCTTACTGAAACACTCGGAAGCCTTTTCGGCGACGGACTGATAGAGTCATATAAGTACAACTCGGTCGGACATTCTCTTTACAACGACAACGACATAAAGGCAAAAGTGGATGATGTTGCTTTCTACGACTACGCCCTTTCAGCTTCTGAAGTAAAGTCACTTCCGGATGATGCGAAATACCTCTATACATTTGAGACTGACACACTTACGGAAGGAAAAGTGAGCACGGACGCTGAAACCTCAGTAACTTTTGACGGCACACAGCTTAAAAGCCTTCCTGAACTCCAGACCGTTTCACCGGACGGAACACTTACAACGAAACTCTGGACAGACTCACGCGGAAGTTTCTACTACTCGGTACACAAAAAAAGCGGCGGCGTGACAGGAACGGTTATCGAACCTTCAAAGCTCGGTCTTGTCACAACTACTGAAGATCTTTCAAACGGACTCGCTCTTCAGGCATCTTCGACGTCCACGTTCGACGAAACATATTCAATGCCTTACGGCAAACATGCAGAAATAAGGAACCACTACAATGAAATTACCATACCGCTCAAGAAGGGCGATTCCGTTCTTACGGTAATTTTCAGAGTATATGATGACGGCGTCGGCTTCCGTTACGCCTTGAATCACGGTGCCACTGTAAAGGACGAAACGAGCCAGGTGGTGTTCCCGACAAACGGAACCCTGTGGGGCAACGGTCCTAACGCCACCTACGAATGGAACTTTACCGAATTCGGAATGGACAAGGTAAACAGCGCCTGGGCTGATTACTCACTGCCTCTTACGGGCAATTTCAATAACAAGTACTGGGTACTCGTTTCCGAAGCGAATGTTTTCAACGAGTCAGATCCGTACTGTGCAGGCTGCCTCAGCACATCCGGCGGCTCACGTGCGATAAAGTGGAAGTTCGGCGTTAAGACAAAGTCAGTTACAATGAACAATGCTTTCCACACACCGTGGCGTGCAATGGTGGTCGCAGACAACTTAAACGACATGTCATCAAGTGACCTCATACTCAACCTCAATCCGCCTTCAGTTCTGGAAGATGAAAGCTGGATAAAGCCGGGCAAGAGCGCATGGTCGTGGTGGTCAAGCGGCGGTGACTCCCCTGTTGAATATCACACTCAGAAAGACTACGTTGACTTTGCAGCAGCAAACGGATGGGATTTTGTCTGCCTCGACTTCGGCTGGGCACTGTGGGATGACAGTGAAGCCAAGGTTCGTGAGATATGCGAATATGCTGACAAAAAGGGCATCGGCATCTATCTCTGGTACGGCGTAAACAACACAGGTCACAGCGGATACAGGGACAGCAAGGGCAATCCGGCTTATCCTTACTACTCGCTGCTTGACGAAGCTACCATAAAGCGCGAATTCGAACGCATAAGCGGTCTCGGCGTAAAGGGTGTCAAGGTAGACTACTACGAAAGCGACACCAAGGAAACGATGAAACAGATGTATCTGTGCATGGACATTGCAGCGAAGAACAAACTCATGGTGCTCTTCCACGGCTGCACTCTCCCGCGCGGTGAAAGCAGAACCTATCCGAACGTGGTTTCATATGAAGCGGTAAACGGCGCTGAATACTACAAGTGGTTCGACAGCCCGTCACTTGAAAACCGCATCTCATATACATTCACTCGAAATGTTGTAGGCTCAGCAGACTTCACTCCTACAGGCCTCCCGATACCGGGCATCAAGGCAACTGCAGGCTTTGCACTTGCAGACCTCGTAACAATAGAATCCGGCATCCAGCACTACGCACACTCGGTATTCAGATATCCGGGCACAACAGCTCTTGCACTGATGAACGACGTTCCAGTCACATGGGACGATCTTAAAGTACTTGACGGCAGGCCGATGCAGTTCAACGTAACTGCAAGAAGAAGCGGCGGAGACTGGTACATCGGTGCTTCAACAATAAAAGCCCGCGATGTTGAAATAAACTTAGGCGACCTTATTACAGACGACGGCACATACAAGGCATATATCTTCTCGGACAACAATGACGGTTCAGACCTGAAGGTAACTGTTCTTGATGATGTCACAAAGGCCAGCACAATAAAGCAGAGCCTCCTTCCGAACGGCGGATGCGTCATCAAGATAACGAAGACCGGAATGAAACTGACAACGCCTTACTCCGAATACAAATTCTACGAAGCCGAACAGGCTAAGCTCTCAGGAAGCGCAAAAACCGAAACCGGAAAGAACGGACGCTACAGCTCCGGCTTCCAGTATGTCGGCTACATCGGCAAGGGCGGCGCAGTTACATTCGATAACGTTGAGGCGTCCGAAGCCGGTGATTACACCCTTTACATCTACTACATCTCAGGTGAGTACCGCGATCTTGACGTTACAGTAAACGGCGGCCAGACCACAACACTCAAAGGCCTCTACGCAAACAGAAACGACTGGACCGGTCTTGCAGGAGCAAGCACAACTGTTAAACTGAACGCCGGAAAGAACTCCATCAAACTCGGCAACGACAGAGGAAACGGCCCGTCCATCGACCGTATCGCCATCGTAAAGAAAGGCGGCGAAAACGCATCTGATGAAATCATCGGCGACGTAAACCTCGACGGAACAGTAAACAGCGCAGACTTTGCCGCAATGGTAAACATCATGCTGAGCACCGGCCAGTTCTCAAAACAGCAGAAACCGGCAGCCGACATCAACGGCGACGGAAGTGTAAACATCATCGATCTTTTAAGTCTTAAAAAGATACTTGCATGATGTTCTGAACTGACACCGTGATATAAACAAAAGCCATAACACTAACGGAAGCAAACCTTAGTGTTATGGCTTTTTTCGTTTCATAGCAAACTTACTAACATCACTATTGACATTATAACATAGTCAATGTTATAATTATAAAAACAATGTTATAAAGAAGGTGGACACATGATAAATTTTATAAATGAAGTGCTGAACGCAAAAATCGAATCTCAGAAATATATTCTTTCATCAAAATTTCCGCTGTATCTTAAACATGCCTACTCATACACAGAAACTGTTATAATCGGATGCCGGTGTTTATGCGTTACCCCTGCGGAGTTCTCTCTCGCATCGTATAAAAAACAGAGCCGGCTCATTTCAGAACTGTCCGGTATGCCTGTGATCCTGCTTATGAACAGCATTACTCCATACCAGAGAAAAGCACTGATAAGAGATAATATCCCGTTCATCATTAAAGACACACAGATTTTCCTTCCTTTTCTTGCAGTATATCTTACAGAAAAATACAGCAAATCTGCTGAACCAGAAAAATTCAGTCCGGTAACCCAGTTCGTATTTCTTTATATTTTTTATAACCAGGCAAAACTAACTATAACAGAACTTGCTGAAAAAACAGGATATACTCCTATGTCCATAAGCCGTGCCTACTCATCACTCGTAAACTCCAGACTATTTGATTATCATACAGAAGGAAGAAAAAAATACCTGATCCCGAATTACAAGACTGATGAAATTCTTGATCAGGCTGAAAAATACATGATAAATCCGGTTTCAAAAAAATACTGTTACATGAAACAGAATGAATATGCCGGGTTGTTAAAATCGGGTCTGTCTGCTCTCAGTGAGAAATCAATGCTCGCTATAAATGAAACCGATATCTGTTACGCAGCTGATAATCATTATCCATTGATCAGCGACTATATCGTTTCACCTGAAGATATCGACCCCGGAAACACGATATGCCTAGAAAAATGGTGCTATGATCCGAAATTACTGAGTACCGGTGACTGCGTGGATGATATATCGCTGATACTGTCGCTGAAAAATTCTGAAGACGAACGCGTACAGATATCATTAGACGAATTAAGGAGTAAATATAAATGGTGAGCTGCCTGTGGCAGCTAATTGATAGTGCAGTTCATCAGGGACGATGACCTGCACATTTTATTTGAAGAAAATGAAAAGCCATAACACCAAGGTTTCTCACTTAGTGTTATGGCTTTTTTTATTGAGTTCAGAAAGTTATATCAACACTTGCGATTGCAATACAAATCAATCATCATCGTCATCCCAGCCGCACATTCTTGCAAGTTCAAGAACTTCTGCTCCTGCATTCCACGCGTCACCTATTTCTTCACTTGCACATCTTCCGCATACATCGCCGTCAGGATATTCATCGTTGTACAATCCGGCACCATACCTTCTTCCTATCATCCTTCTTGCATCTGAAACATCAAATTCGCATCCGCAGTTCGAACAAATTCTCATGGTAAATCCTCCTTAACGTCATTCAATGATTAATTCTACGTTATTCTTTTCACAAATATCGCTGAGCATAAACCGAATATGACTTTCAGCGCTTGTTTTTGCTTCTTCTAAAATACCTTCCCTGATAGCTTTGGCCTCACCTTCCTTTTTCATGGTATCATAGCAAAGATTGAACTCCTCAACATTTATGTGATTAAATATGTTTTTCTTCTCATCGAGTATTTTAAATGATTCAGTATCAAGATCATTACTGAATATCTCGGCTTCCGGAAGTTTTATTGAAACAGATTTTTCAGTAGACTTTATCCTGAGTTTGTTTAAATCGATACCAGCCTTTACAACACCGCTGTACTGCAGGGTTACGTAGTTACTTGTAAACGGAACCGAGTGTCCCCACACCTGTTTTGACTTGTCGTAACGATGTGAGAGTGTGTAATCTTCTTTAGAAGCATTCAGCTCGCCTATTTGAGATATTATAAAATCGATGTCAAGAACTGTGCTTACAGTATGCTGATGGTATGCTGCGTTTTCTTCGGTTTTTATAAATTTGTTATAGGCGGCAAAACATAATATCGAACCTATTATGAGAATAAAGATCACACCCAGTGTCATCATTAAAATCTTTAAACCATTAATTATCTTTTTCATAGTTCATTTGCTCCTTTACTTTATGAATAAATCATTTTTCTTCTGCTGACAGAACTTAAGCACATGCTTTGTATCTGTCGGCTTTTTTTCTGCTCTTTTTTAAGATTACTATGCCCTCGCAGTCTTCGATGTACTTAAGGTACTTAGGCAGCTTTTTGTTGAAGCTTTCAAGCTGGAGTCCCCTCTGGTATTTAAGTGCTGTATCCAGAAGAACCGGATTCTTGAAACGGTCATACGCTGTGTTCGAATAGTGCTGAGTGAAAAGATAGTAGGTCTGATTTTCATAGATCAGATAGAAGTTGATAAGGTTGCCGTGATTCGGATCCTTAGTACAGTAAACATAATTTTTCATAGTTAAAACCGCCTTTCGTTTGAATGAACTTGTTGTTTCCTTCTGTGATTATATAATAACATTTCGGGGGGACATTATCATTTAGAAAAGTGTGCAAAAAATCTTTTTTCAGAACGAGATCACCGGATCACTGAATACAGACAGATCAAATCCACTCTTCTTCAGAAAAATAGTTTTTGAAAACTCATTGAGTGACATGGTTATAGTCATTATTTGACTGTCGTCAGGAGCATTATCAGATAGAGCTTTTATCTCAGACTTGCATGTAGTATGACTTCTTAGCAGTTTAACATAGACCGATTCCTGAATAAAAATAAAACCAGATGATAGAATATACTTTCGGAAACGGCGATAGTTTCTGGCATCTTCTTTAGTTACTGCCGGAAGATCAAATATAACAATGAGTACATTAGACCTGTTCATGCAGTACCAGCTCCTTTATGCATTCCGTTTCTGAAGAAAGTTCATTAATTATATCATTCACGTACATATCTATTGCAGTTTGCAGATCCATTTTTCTGTTTCCGTATTTAACCTGACTAAAGCAAAGCTTTATCAGTCTGCCTTTATACTCATTATCAAACTCTTCAGGTGCGTTATTGTAAACAAAATCATCAATCAGAGGCCTGAATGGTTCCATGATATCACAAGAGAAATTAAAAGGATTGCTGGCACAGTCGTGTTGTATTCCAAGTTCTGTAAGATATCCATGTAGAGAAATACAACGACTGACATCTGACATTATTATCGAATAACCGTAATTAAGCGCAGCATTCACTTCGCTGCAAGTACGACGATTAAAATCATATCCGTAAAGCGAAGAAAAATAGATTCTGGCAGCATGAGCTTCTGATTTCAGAGAATTATCCGGAACAATATTGTCTGCATATGCTTTCAGAACATCTGCATTATCCAGATGATTACAGCAAAGAACATCATACTGTGACATTATCTTCTGCTTAACGATCTTTGTCCATACCTCTTCCTGCTTTTGCTTTTTCCAGGACATCTGCGAACGTATCATGCCTGCAGAACTGTTATTGTTATGATAACCGGTAGTTTCGCAGCAGGGTAAATGCTTATTGTCACAGAAGATAACCTTGACATTACTGTTGTTAAGTTCACAGATTAGTCTGGCTGTCAGGCTCACTTCAGTGGAATTCAGCATAAGTGCTTTTATCTGTACTATAGGTACAGCGTTCTGACCAGTGTCGGTAGATACAACAAGATTGTTGTTTGAAAAACTGAGTTTTGCGTGATTATTGATTATTACCGTTCTCCATCCATTGCCCGCCATAATACGATCGCCTCCTGTAAGTTGTATGGTGGTTTGTTCCTTTGATTATATGATAACATTTTCGGATCAGATAATCATTTAGAAAAGTGTGCAAAAAAATAAAAGCTATATCTGAAAAAATAAAATCAGATATAGCTTTTATTTTCATATTAATTTTTCGAATTTTCACATCGGCATTCCGCGTAAAATTCCCCCGCTTTTATGATAGAGATTTATGGAGGACGTAGGCATTAATGTTTCAGAATCCTGTTCAATTACAGGATTATAGTTCTATTCAGCATCATATTTGCCGTACCATTAAGTGTTTCAGAATCCTGTTCAGTTACAGGATTATAGTTTCCATGCAGGAGCACTTAGAAAGACTCGAAGAGTTTCAGAATCCTGTTCAGTTACAGGATTATAGTTCTATGACGGTTATTCTGGCAGGATGTATCGTGTTTCAGAATCCTGTTCAGTTACAGGATTATAGTTCTGCACCTAAGCAGTACGATCACAACGTACCTGTTTCAGAATCCTGTTCAGTTACAGGATTATAGTTCAAAAGGAACTAAGAACTAAAAACTTATAAAGTTTCAGAATCCTGTTCAGTTACAGGATTATAGTTCCAGTGCAATTACAAGCAAACTGGGCAAGAAGGTTTCAGAATCCTGTTCAGTTACAGGATTATAGTTCGAATCTTAAGATGAAGTATCCGTGTATACGGTTTCAGAATCCTGTTCAGTTACAGGATTATAGTTCAAAGAAAAAGGACAACTAACCGGCATCAAGGTTTCAGAATCCTGTTCAGTTACAGGATTATAGTTCGATAACGTGACCGACACTGAAAACTAAAATGTTTCAGAATCCTGTTCAGTTACAGGATTATAGTTCTGTAAACGCCCCATTGAATCTCAGAGAAGCAGTTTCAGAATCCTGTTCAGTTACAGGATTATAGTTCAGCTCACTCGTCACTTTATTCTGTGGCCTATGTTTCAGAATCCTGTTCAGTTACAGGATTATAGTTCGACAAGTTTTACGCAGCAGTCCCAATGTTCAGTTTCAGAATCCTGTTCAGTTACAGGATTATAGTTCAAAGATGTCATTTTTTGACAAGTTCAAGAAGAATTTCAGAATCCTGTTCAGTTACAGGATTATAGTTCATTGGCGTATTAGCCACAGACGAAAATATGTAATTTCAGAATCCTGTTCAGTTACAGGATTATAGTTCATAAGCTTCAATCTCTGCTTTTGTAAGACCAATTTCAGAATCCTGTTCAGTTACAGGATTATAGTTCTGTGTTCATCGAGCATCGGGACTGTATAACAATTTCAGAATCCTGTTCAGTTACAGGATTATAGTTCGTTAAAAGCCTCCTTAACGACTGTTTACCTTATTTCAGAATCCTGTTCAGTTACAGGATTATAGTTCCGTGGAGTTAAAAACGAATTAGCAACAACAATTTCAGAATCCTGTTCAGTTACAGGATTATAGTTCCAGAAAGGATGTTTTATTATGAAAAGATTTAATTTCAGAATCCTGTTCAGTTACAGGATTATAGTTCTAACTATGATTGATTGGTTCTTTGATGAATTAATTTCAGAATCCTGTTCAGTTACAGGATTATAGTTCTATTTGTGGTCAGAATTCGCTGCCCCTTTAATTTCAGAATCCTGTTCAGTTACAGGATTATAGTTCTTCAGAACAAACAAACTGCTCTGAATTAATTTCATTATAGTATAAAAGAATCAGAATTTCAATTGCTGATGAGTAGAATTAATCTCTAAATATTTGGCGACAATAACAATCGGAAACCTAATGATTATAGCATCTTTCCGCCCATTTATTCGTGCAGGATACGAGAGTTACCCCGTATCCCCAACGATATATTATTCAACAGGAATCGCTTCGTTTCCAAACTTAGCGGACGATTCCGTTTTCGTATCATTCATATCGAAAAGTTCAGCGATAGAAAGGTTTTTGTATCTTGCAAGATTATAAGCAAACGGAACATTAAGCGCCTTAACAAAGTCCTTGCAGTAAGTATGATATTCATTTAGATTATTATTATACTTTTTAAGGAACACAGGACTTTGATCTGTAACAGCTTTCTGATCAAACAGCCATCTCTGCATAGTATAGTGATAAAGAGCGAAATAATTATCAACATATTTGATGTCGCTAATGTAACTTTCCATGTTGCGTACAACAGAAAGATGCGCAATGGCGTTACGATAATTAACAAGAAAATCTTTAGTGATGGTACCACAGTTATGCTTAATATAAATGCTGGCACGCTTGTTTCTCCCAAGAGCGTATTTTGCATTATTTTCCGATGCAAGAAACAGGCTGGTCAAAGCACAATAGTCACCTTTTTCAGCATTCAGAAGCACCCGATCTCTTTCAAGGCAGTGAAATGCTGTAACATATCTTGAATTAACATATACCATATTCTTTGTAATGATATACATTATTGTAAGGTACAATCCCACAACAGCCTTAAGCCGTTCTTTTTCCTGTGCTTCAGCTGTACCGGCCCTTACTCTGTTTTTTACTTTAAGAAACTGACTGCAGTCGATTTTAATTATAAGCTCAGTAAGAAAATCAATTTTATCCTTCTTATTTTTTAAGGTTTTATCAGAGCTGCAGGTTTCATAATACCTGTCGATCTGTTTCTCGTTTAATTCATCGATTCTTTCAAGCAGGAAGCGAACAACAGTTTTATTCGACGCCAGTACTCGCGTTTTCTTTGCGTTATTATATCTGATAAGATATTTGAAACGTGAGCTTTCGATGACGTTGTTGGCAATAAAATTTCTTAAGTTTACGTCTCTGTTCCTGTCAGTCTTTGAAGAAATATACTTTCCGTTTCCATCTATACAAAGAACTTTATCTAGCAAGCTTTCTTTTTCATCTTCATTCATTCCGGCAGTACCAAGTATCTCAACCGCTTCCCTGTACATTTCTCTTTTTGCCAGACTAACAGGTGAAGTCATTCTTGCAAAACTGTTTATTAGTCTGAGCTCAGAACAGATATATTTGCTCTTATTAAAAAATCTGTACTCATCAGTAAAATCGCAGCTGATATTCATTTCTTTCATTATACTGATAAAACTTGAAATGTTATCGAATTTATTGATAAGTGTAGTCAGCAGATCGTTTATTTCTTTTCCGTCAAGGAATAGCGTCAGAAGATAAATGAGTTTACTAAAACTATCAGGATTTTTTCGACTTATCTTTAAACTGTCAATGTTGATCTCGCGATGACTGAAATGTTCCTTTTTCAGTTCAGAAACAGCTTTTCCGTTAATACGTTCCGGTATAAATTCATTAAAGATATCTCTGAACTTATCCCATATGTTCTTAGCTTCAGGTTTATAGAATCTTTCTTCTTTTTCTTCATCATTCATACATGTACGAAGAACACTTACTTTCTGACTTATATCATCAGTGCTGTAAGACGTAAAGATCAGAAAATCTATTATTTTATTCAGCTTATGACGAACTGAATCATATTTATGATTTTCAAATTTTACTGCATACGTACTTATAATCTCTTCACGAAGTTTTTTTACTGAGAATCCTATATTTTTATATGACTTTTCAATAGAGAATCTGTAGTATTCTTCGGCAATCTTCTGCCAGTCAGATGAACCATAAATAAGATAAAAAGCGTCGTGTATTATACGAATATCAACTTTATTGGTCTCGATAAAATCACGGTCAATATTCTGTACAGCAGCGTTATACAATTCCGTCATCGTCTGGATAAATTCCGGGCCGATCTGTTTGTCAATATTATAAAGCCAGCTTCGGGATTTTTCTTTTCCTGTAATTATAGTGGTATCATGAACGACAAACTGACGTAAGTTTCCGATAAGCGCAAGAACATGATAAATCGATTTATCCGGCTTTCTTACAAAATTCTTTCCTTTCTTCTCATAAAACGCCGGTCCGAAATAGCCAAGTCTTGTGTCCTTTTTTATAATATCGAAAAACTCGTTTGACCTTTTCAGATTAGCCTTTACGTTTGGAGATAAGTTAGTATCTGATTCATAATTCCTGAAAGAGTCATAGGTATTGCAGGATGACAGATTTCCTATAAAATCTTCATTTTCAGTATCTTCAATACGCATGATATTGTTTACTGCAAACGTGGCATTTGTAACGTGAACAGCAAGAATCTTTTCAATGTCCAGAATGTTGTAAATAAGCTGTATGTGGATGTTATCATCAAAAGTCTGTCCGAAATATCTTTGTTCAAGAACATCTTTACATCCGATAATATCCTGACCTTTAATGCTTTTACCCACTTTTTCAGGAGAAACGTGAACCGGATTGTCTGCTGTTGCAGGATCAGACATACGATTGCTTTTTATTCTAAGTTTTCCTTTCTGAACATTATTTTCTTCGACTGTAAACGCCTTATCAGGATTAAGGTCTTCTACTTCTGAATCGATGATCTTCTTTTCAAGAACAGCACTGTTCCCTTTACCGAAAGAAGTCATAGTAACTTCATTGCCGTTTATAAATGTTGATTTTAATCCAGATGCTTTCGCAATGGATTTGTGATTACCTTTTCCCATACAATAATTCCTTTCTCATTAATTGATTTACCAGTCTGATGACTTCAGCATTTTTATCATTTCATCCCTGATGCTTTTCGGACTTTCGATAACTAACTGCGAACCAAATGAAATTATATCCTTTATAAGGACATTTTCCTGAAAAGAAAAATATGATACTTCAACAGTATAACTTCCGTCGTTATTAAAAGAAACTGTTCTATCGTATTTTGCAAACATTGCAAGTATTCTTTTCACCAAATCTTTATCAGAACTTTTCCTTATAAGAATCCTTAAAGGTTCCTTTGATCTTCGTGATTCAACAAGTTCTTTAAGTGCTCTTTTTTCTTGTGTTATTTTCAGCGGTTCAATATATTTAAAATTATCTATAATTCCGCATGAATTTTAGACTTACACCTCAATAGTAGTAAGTGGTATTTTATAAGGCACTTTAAACTTAAAAATATCGTATATAGCATTTGCCTCTTTACGAGATTCCTGTGGTA
>Ga0310694_10003422_pt1 | contig 15602 bp, 15 predicted proteins | sample 174DNAGHGhighgp2_FD_203884 | JGI IMG/M metagenome (GOLD analysis project Ga0310694, IMG submission 203884) | Sheep rumen microbial communities from Palmerston North, Manawatu-Wanganui, New Zealand - 1742 DNA GHGhigh gp2 (v2) (version 2) | ecosystem: Host-associated > Mammals > Digestive system... | reverse complement strand
CCATGCCCTCCACAATCTCGCAGTAGGTCTCCATGCCGGTAGAGTCGTCCAGGCTGATGATGCCGTCTGCCGGGAGCTTTTCCATGGCTTCGGCGATGATGTCGCCGATCTCCCGGTCGTTGGAGGAAACGTAGGCGACGCGGGCATAGTCCTCCCTCCCCCGCACGGGCTGGGACAGACGCCTTACCTCCTCCAGCGCCACGGAAAGGCCCTTCTGCATGCCCTCCCGCAGGAACACGGGGTTGGCGCCGGCCTCCACGCAGCGGACGCCCTCCTGGATCAGGCTTTGGGAAAGGACGATGGCCGTCGTGGTCCCGTCGCCCACCAGATCGTTGGTCCTGCTGGACACGGAGCGCACCAGCTGAGCGCCCATGTTCTCGAAGGGATCGCCGAGAAGGATCTCCTTGGCGATGGTCACGCCGTCGTTGGTGACCAGCGGCGTGCCGAAATGACGGTCCAGCACCACGTTCCTGCCGCAGGGGCCCAGGGTCACCCGGGCCACATTGGCCAACTTATTCACGCCCCGCAGCAGCGCGTTGCGGGCCTGTGCACCGAAAAGAATCGTTTCGTCCAAAGTATTCACCTTCGCTGAAGTATTGTATGCCTGACGACAAGTATATCAGATATCGTCCGCGATGGGAAGCCTTTCCTGCTCCACCTGGAGCCCGTGGATCCGCCGCAGCTCATGGATGAGCATGAACATGGCCACGATGAAGGACAGGGCGTCCGCCGCAGCCTGGGCCCAGACGACGCCCGTCAGCTGGAACAGCCGCGGCAGGATCAGGATCATGGGGATGAGCATGATGCCGTTTCTGGCCAGGGCCAGGATGCCGGCCTTCACCGCGCGGCCGCAGGACTGGAAGAGGCTGTTGGAGACCATGGTGAAGCAGGCCAGGGGCATCACCAGCACATGGGCGCGCATGATCCGGGATCCCACGTCGATGACTTCGGGATCGTCGGCCCGGAACAGGGCGATGATCTGGGGCGCGAAGATGAAGGCGATGACGCACAGGACCGTGACGATGGCCAGGCCCACCTTCAGGGTGAAGATCAGGCCCTCCTTGACCCGCTTATAGAGCTTGGCCCCGTAGCAGTAGCCGCACATGGGCTGGAAGCCCATGGCGAAGCCGTTGAGCCCCAGGATGATGATGTGGGAGACCTTGTTCACCACGTTCATGCCGGCCAGGGGGGCGTCCCCGTAGACGGCGGCGGCGTTGTTCATCAGGATCTGGGCCACGATCAACAGCCCCGACTGGAACAGGTTGGGGGCGCCGATCTTGATGATCTCCCCCATCATCTCCCGGTTCGGTTTGAAGTTTTGTATCCGAAGCTTCAGCACGCAGCCGTCGCCCCAGATGCTGCTGAACAGGATGCAGAAGCTGACGATCTGACTGAGGCTGGTGGCTACCGCGGCGCCTACGATGCCCAGGTGGAAGCCGAAGATCAGGATGGGGTCCAGGATGATGTTCACCACCGCGCCGGCGATGGTGCCGATGGTGGCGAGGCGGACGTTGCCCTCCTGGCGGACCACGTTGGAGAGAACGAAGGTGGCGCTGTAGAAGGGCGTGGCCAAAATGATCCAGAAGCCGTAATCCACGGCGTAGGGCAGGATCGTCTCCGTGGCGCCGCACATCCGCATGATGGGCCGGATGAAGATCAGGCTGAAGATGCCGATGATGGTGCCGATGATGACGGAGAGGAAGAAGGCGGTGGAGATGGTCTCGTTAGCGTCCTGGTTCTTCTTGGCGCCCAGCTGCCGGGCGGCCAGGCTTCCGGAACCGATGGCCAGCATCAGGGAGATGGCCTGGATGATCAACAGCAGCGGGAACGCCACGCCAGGGGCGGCGGTGGCCGCCGTGCCGATGCTGCTGACGAAATATGTATCGGCCAGACTGTACAGGGAGGAAACGATCTGGCTGGCGATAGCCGGAAGCGCCATGGAGGTGATCAGCCTGGGCACCGGCTCAGTTGTCATCTTCAAATACCGCACCTGCGGGTCTGCGTTCATTACCCAGTTTCTTTCTTTCTTCATGGGTATACATCCTTTCGGTCCCGGTCAGGCCGAGCCTCGGCCTGACCGGAACGATGTCGAAGGGTCATTCCGCTTTTTCCGGAATGTTGTGGCATGCCACGAGATGGTTGTCGCCGATGTCGGTCAGCTGGGGCATGCTGGTCTTGCACGCTTCCGTAGCGTACTTGCAGCGGGGATGGAAGGGGCAGCCGGTGGGCGCGTTGATGGGGCTGGGGACTTCGCCCTCCAGCACCACCCGGCCCCGCTCCTTCTCAGCGTAGTAGTCCGTGGTGGGAACGGCGGACAGCAGCGCCAGGGAGTAGGGATGGCGGGAGTTCCGGAACAGATCGCCGGAATCCATGACCTCCACCAGATGGCCCAGGTACATGACGCCGATTCGCTTGGCGATATGGCGGACGACCGCCAGATCGTGGGCCACGAAGATGTAGGTGAGGCCCAGTTCCTTCTGCAGCTTCTCGAACAGGTTGATGATCTGCGCCTGGATGGACACGTCCAGGGCGGATACCGGCTCGTCGCACACGATGACCTTTGGATTGCAGGCCAGGGCCCGGGCGATGCCCAGACGCTGCCGCTGGCCGCCGGACAGCTCGTGGGGATACCGGGTGATCATCTCCTCGCTCAGCTCCACCAGGTTGATGAGCTCCAGCACCCGGCTGCGGATCTCCGCAGGGGAATGGGGCTTTTTGTCCGCCACGATGGCGTCCTTCAGGATGGTGAAGAGGGACTGACGGGGATCCAAAGAGCCGTAGGGGTCCTGGAAGATCATCTGCAGCTCCCGGCGGTACTTGCTCATCTCGTTGTGAGAGAGCTTGGCCACGTCCGTACCGTTGTAGTAGATGTGGCCGTCCGTGGGGTTCAGGATCCGGATCACGCACTTGCCCGTGGTGGTCTTGCCGCAGCCGGACTCGCCCACCAGGCCGAAGGTCTCGCCCTCCATGACCTCGAAGCTCACGTCGTCGACCGCCTTCACGTGGGCGTAGGTCTTGGACATCAGGCCCTTCTGGAGCGGGAAGTGCATCTTCAGGTTTTCCACCTTGATGATGGGCTGTTTCATAGTCTCACTCATCTTTCCACCTCCGAAAGGTCAAGGTGGCATGCGACGTAGTGCTCGTGGCCAGGCACCTGCCGGTAGGCGGGATATGGGGAGTTCTTGCACTTCTCACATGCATAGGGGCACCGGGGCATGAACGCACAGGTGTTGGGCAGATTGATCAGGGAGGGCGGTGCACCGTCGATGGGGATCAGCTGGGCGTCGTCCTTCTCATCCAGCTTGGGCACGGACTTCAGCAGGCCCATGGTGTAGGGATGCTGCGGCTTGGTGATGATCTCCTCTGTGGTGCCGGATTCGATGATCTTGCCGGCGTACATGACATAGATGCGCTCCGCGTGGCGGGTCACCAGACCCAGGTTGTGGGTGACGACGATGAGGGAGGTGCCTTTCTCGTCCACGATCTTCTGCAGCAGCTCCATGACCTGGGCCTGGATGGTCACGTCCAGGGCCGTGGTGGGCTCGTCCGCCACGATCACCTTGGAATCGCAGGCCACCGCGATGGCGATGCAGATACGCTGGCGCATGCCGCCGGAAAGCTCGAAGGGGTAGTTGTTCATCCGGTTCTCCGGATCGGGGATCTGCACGTCCTTCAGCGCCTGGACGCCCAGGGCCCAGGCCTCCCGCTTGCTCACCTTCTTGTGCTTGCGGATGACCTCGGTCAGCTGGGAACCCACCGTATAGACCGGGTTCAGGGCGGTCATGGGCTCCTGGAAGATGAAGGCGATGCCGGCGCCGCGGATGGCCTGCAGCTCCTTGGATTTGGCCTTGTACTTCAGGATGTCCCGCCCGTCGAACCAGACTTCGCCGTCCATGATCTTCCCGGGCGGGGACTGGATCAGCTGGACCATGGACATCTGGGTGACGGACTTGCCGCAGCCGGACTCGCCCACGACGGCGATGATCTCCCCCTTGTTCAGGTGGAAGCTGACCCCGTCCACGGCTTTGACTTCGCCGGATACGGTGAAGAACGACGTCTTGAGATTCTTTACTTCAAGTATTTTCTCGCGCATTACAGTTTCCCCCTCAATCTGGGATCAAGCGCATCCCTGAGACCATCGCCGACGACGTTCAGGGAGATGATGAGCAGCATCATCGCGATGCCCGGAACCAGCGCCAAGTGCGGCTTGAACATCAGGTAGTTGTAGCCTTCGGAAACCATGGAGCCCCACGCCGGCGTCGGCGGCTTGATGCCGATGCCCAAGTAGGCCAGGCCGGACTGGGCCATGACGGCGCCGCCCACGCTGCCGGTGAACATGACGATGAGCAGCGGGAAGCAGTTGGGCAGCAGGTGTTTGATCATGATCTGCCACTTGGTCTGACCGATCAGGTCCGCCGCGGTCACGTAGTCGTTTTCACGAAGGGCCAGGACCTGGCCGTAGAGCATGCGGATGTAGCCGGGGATGCCCGTGAAACCGATGATCAAGCTGACCGAGAGCACCGAGCCGCCGAAGATGGACACGAGGCACATGGTCAGGATCAGACCGGGGATGGAGATGATGGCGTCCACGCAGCGCATGATGAGCCCCTGCAAAAAGCCCCGGGAGTAGCCCGCGATGAGGCCCAGGATGGAGCCCAGGATCAGCGATACGAAGCTGGAGAGAAGGCCCGTGATCAGGGACAGGCGCGCGCCGTGGATCACGCGGCTCCACATATCTCTGCCCAGATAGTCCGTGCCCAGGATGTGCTCCCGGGAGGGGCCTTCCAGGGCCCGGGTCAGGGCCTGCTCATAGGGGGAATACTTGGTCAACAGAGGGCAGAGGATGGAAACGAGGATGAAGACCAGCAGGATGCCGAAGCAGATCTTGGAGTAGATGCCTCTGCCGAAGAACACGTGCCAGAACTGCTTGGCCGATTCCTTTTTCCGTTTCTTATCCGCTTCCGCGAGCAGCTTTTGCAGCTCGAGATCGTTTGCGTTCTGTTCCATCTCTCATCACCTCCGTTGTTTGCGAATGCGCGGGTCGACGATGCCGTAGGCGATGTCTACCAGCAGGTTGGCGCCCACCGTGAACAGGGAGATCAGCAGCGTACAGGTCTGCACGATCATGTAGTCCCGGTTGTTCAAGGCCGTCGTCAGCAGGGTGCCGAGGCCGGGGATGTTGAACAGCTGCTCCACCAGAAGCGAGCCGCCGATCACGACCCTGACCTGCATGCCCACGATGGTGATGACGGGGATCAGGGCGTTCTTCAGCGCGTGCTTATAGACCACGGAGCCTTCCGAAAGGCCGTTGGCCCGGGCGGTGCGGATGTAGTCCTGGTTGATGGAATCCAGCATGTTGGTCCGGGTCTGCCGGCAGAGACCTGCAGACATGCCCAGGGACATGGCGATGGTCGGCAGCGTGGCCTTATAGAGGAACTCCGCAAAATTCGTGGAGGGCGGCGTGTAGCCCTGGATCGGCAGCACCTTCATCTTGACGGCGAACACCAGTATGAGCAGGATGCCCAGCCAGAAAACGGGCATGCCCATGATCACCGTCATGAAGAAGGTGATGATCTGGTCCGCGAATTTTCCGCGCTTCACCGCGCACAGGATGCCGAACAGGATGCCGATGGGCACGCCGACGATCAGGGCGCAGACGCCGATGCTGAAGGTCCGGGGCAGACGCTCCCGGATCATGTCCGCCACAGGCCGCTTATGGATGACGGAATCTCCCAATTCTCCCTTGAACAGGTTCTTGATCCAGATGATGTACTGTTCCAGCACGGGCTTGTCCAGATTGTAGGTCACTCTCAGAGCCTGCACGTCCGCCTCGGACGCCTCATACCCCAGCGCCAGCCGCGCCGGATCGCCCGGCATGAGGTGCATCAGGGAGAAGGAGAACACGGACACGATGAACACGACCAATATGGATATTAGGACTCTGCGAATTATGTATGTAGTCATAACGCATCCTCATTCGTTGAAATCCCTTGGAGAAAATCCCTGTACCTGTTTTGTTGAACAAGTACAGGGACAACGTTCCTACATCATATGGGATCGTTACTTGTCAAGCCAGGTCTGCCAGAAGTCGGCGCGCAGGTTCTGCACGTCGCCGTAGTGGCAATCCTTGACCTCATCGCGCATGAACACGATGGCCTGAGAACCGAACAGGACCTTCATCATGCACAGATCGTCCACGACCATCTTGGCGACCTGACGGGTGGCCTCCGCACGGGCTTCCTCGGTGGGCGCGCTGGTGATGGAGGTGGTCACCTTGTCCAGCTCGTCGGGCACCAGGAAGGAGCCGACGCCCAGGCCGAAGCCTTCGTAGTTATAGAAGGTGGTGGAGTACTGGGAGGCAGCGCCGGCCTCGGCGCCCATCTGATGGATGAACATGCCCTTGTCCCAGTCGCCGATGTAGTTGACCCACGCGGCGCCTTCCACCTGGTTGAGCTCGCACTCGATGCCGACTTCCTTGAGCTCCTCGATGATGATCTGAGCGATCTGGACGATGACGGTGTTGGCGCTGGTGGTGATCTGGGTCTTGAAGCCGTTCTCATAGCCGGCTTCCTTCAGCAGCTCCTTGGCCTTCTCCACGTTGTGCTCCTGGCCCTGGACCTGGTCATTGTAGAACTGGGAGCCCGGAGGTGCCCACTGATTGGTCTTCAGGGCGTAGCCGAAGGTCAGGGTGCTCATGATCTGGTCCACGTCGACCAGGTAGCTGACGGCCTGACGGACCCGGACATCCTCGAAGGGATCAGGCGTGCCGTCCTCGCTGGGCCGCATGTTGAAGCAGAGGGTGTAGTAGTAGCTGGGCAGATCGGAGGCCTTGGCATGGAGGCCGCTGAAGTTTCTCATCTGCTCGACCAGGTTGTAATCCTCGGTCAGCTGGATCTGGACTTCACCGGCGTTCAGCGCCTGCGCCGCCACCAGGGCCTGCTGATAGGTGATGGACTCGATGCCGTCCAGCAGGACTTCGCCCTGCCAGTAGTTGTCGTTGCGCTCGAAGATCCAGCTCACGTCAGCGTTGAACTCCTTCTGCTTGAAGGGGCCGGTGCCCACGGGGTTCTCCACGAGCCACTCCTCACCGTGATCGTCGAAGGCCTTCTTGGAAGCGATCAGGACCGTGCGGCAGAGGGAGTAATCGAACAGGGAATCCCACTCGGTGAAGTGGCAGACGCAGGTGAGCTCGTCCACGACTTCGCAGGACTCATAGTACTTGAAGTAGGAAGCGGACAGGACGCCCTTCTCCTTGTAGTAGTCCAGATTCCACTTGACGACTTCGGCGGTCAGCTTGCTGCCGTCGGTGAAGTAGATGTTGTCCTTGACCTTGATGGTCCAAGTCTTCGCATTGGAGTCGGGTGTGACGCTCTCTGCCAGGAACATCTCGGGCGTGCCGGTGGAATCATAGCGGCAAAGGGTCTCATAGATGTAGGCCATCTGCGCGATCGCCATGATGCCGCGGATGTCGTACCAGGCGCGGGTGGTGGGGGTGCCGCCGACCATCTTCAGGACGCCGCCCTTTTTCTTCTGCTCCGCGGGAACGGGAGCATCGGTGGCCTTGGGCTCGCTCTGCTTTTCGGTGCCGGCGTTGAAGGCGTTGGAGTTGCCCTGGATCTCAACTTTTCCAGTTTCGTTACCTTCGGTCTTGCTGGCGGAACCGCCGCAGGCGACTGCGCTGAGCAGCATTACTGTCACGAGGAACAGTGCGATGATTTTTTTCATGTTTGCCTCCTATTCTCTTTATTTATATGAAATGCTTCACAGCATTCAATCCATCTTGCCCAGGTACGGATGCTCGAGGCCCTTCCAGTACCGGTCCTCCCGCTCGAACCACTCCTGCTCATTGTCCATGTCGAAGCGGCAGCCCTCGGGAATGCCGATGTCCAGCTCGTCCACGCAGACCGTGGATTTCTCCTCCAGGACCCGCTTGCCGAAGGACATCATGCCGTAGTTGGCGCCCTTGGTGATGCAGTGAGCGGTGATGAAGTTGAAGCCCAGGGGCTCGATATCCTTGAACTCCACGTCGGGGACGCCGCCGGGGGCCATGACGTCGGGCCACATCTTCCAGCCGTGGACGTGCTCCGCCACCGCCTTGCCTTCCGCCAGGTTCCTCAGGCCGATGACCAGCGTCATCTCGGCGCCCAGCTCCTCAGCGCGGATGCAGCGCTCGATGGCCTCGTCGAGGCCGTATTCCAGGGCGGACTCGGTCCGGGCGATCAGCATGCACTCGGAGCCGGCGCAGGCGTCCAGGGCCGCACGGGTCTTGGCGTAGAAGGTGCCCCGGGAAACGGCGGGATGGGGGATGGTGCCGAAGGGCTCGCCGCCGCGCAGGGCCTGGGCCCAGCGGCCATAGCCCCGGGTGCCGGTGGTATCGTCCAGCGTCAGGGACATGGCGCCCGCGTCCGCCAGACGCTTGGTGCAGCGATACGCATGGAGCGGGGTCTCGCCGAAGCCGTCGTCCGCGTCGATGCAGCAGGGCAGCACGGAGCCCTGGCACACGTAGCCGGTGACCCGCACGAGATCATCCACGGAGATGATGCCGATATCGGGTGTGGCGCACTGCCCGGCTACGACGCCGCCGGAAAGGAGCGTGGCCTTGAAGCCGGAGGCTTCCGCGCACTTAGCGGAGAGCACGTCCCATACGATGGGTGCGAAGATCTGTTCCTTCGCAACGAGTTCACGCAATGATTTTCTTTCCATATTTCTCTCCTTTCTGCTGGCGTTGTCTTACTCTTCCTTGGGTTCGCCAGGGAGATCCTTCCAGAAGTACGGCTCCTTGAGCGTGTACTTGTCGGGTTTCCACATACGCTTCCGGTTCTTGGCCTGCATGCCCACGATGCCCTGCTCCACTTCCTCTTTCTTCATGCCCATGGTGTGGGTGTCGTGATAGATCAGGCTCTTCTCCTGGCAGGCATGCTTGCCGAAGTCGATCATGCCCCACATGGCGGCCTTCTCCAGGATGTGGCAGGTCACGAAGTTGAAGCCCAGCTTGTCGATGTCGTCCAGCTGCACATCGGGCACGCCGTTCTTGGATCCTACGTCGGGCCACATCTTCCAGCCGGGGATGGCTTCGGCCACCTTCTTGGCCTCGTCCATGTTCATGAGGCCGATGATGAGGGTCATCTCAGCGCCCAGTTCCTCCGCCAGGAGGCAGCGCTCGATGGCTTCGTCCAGCCCGTACTGCAGCTTGCTCTCGGTGCGGGCGATGGCCATGCAGTCGCTTCCGGAGCATGCGTCCAGACCGGCCTTGGTCTTGGCCAGGAAGATCTTCCGGGACACGACGGGGTGAACGATCTCGCCGTCAGCGGCACCGCCACGGAACTTGCTGCCCCAGCGATTGTAGCCCCGATAGCCGGTGGTATCGTCCAACGTGAAGGAGCTGGCGCCAGCGGCCACCAAGCGGGTCGTGGTGCGCCAGGCATGGACGGGCGTCTCGCCGTACCCGTCGTCAGCGTCCACGCAGCAGGGCAGATCGTTGGCATCGGCGATGTAGCCGATGGCCCGGACCAGATCGTCCGAGGTGATCAGGCCCACATCCGGCATGCCGCAGGCCCATTCCGCCAGAGCCCCGCCGGACAGCAGCGTTGCCTCAAAACCAGCCATCTCGGCGGCGCGCTGAGACATCAGATCCCATACGCACGGTGCAAAGATCTGCTTTTGGGCAACCAGTTCGCGCAGAGTCTTTTTTTTCTTTTCCTCCATTGAAATCTCTCCTCTCATTCGATTTGCCTTGGGTTATTTGAATTCCTGGAGTCCTTCAATCGCGTAGACGCGAACGGGGCAGGAATCGAGACCGATGATGGGCAGCGGTGCGTAGTTGATGAAGAAGGTGTCGGTCTTGAGGAGCTCCAGGTTCTGCAGCACCTCCAGGAACAGGCAGTTCTGGGCCATGAGGATGTCGTGGAAGGGCTTCACGTTCTCGTTGCTGTCCTCAATGGAAACGCCGTCGCCGAAGCCCACGCACTGAGCGCCACGGGCAGCCAGCCACCTGGCGCTGTCCTCGCCGATGAGGAGCCGGTGATCGTCGGGCCCGTTGGTGGCGGGGGTGAAGGGCGGGAACTTGTGGGGACTGTCGAGGATTACCGTATCGCCGGGCTGCATCCTGTCACCGATGGCCTTCTCCAGGTCTTCGCCGGTGATCTGGTGGTTCTCCGGCAGATCCAGCACCGCATAGATGCAGCGGCCCATGAAGTTGGTCAGGGGCAGCTCCGCCACGCTGGGCCAATCCTCGCTGTGGTGGTAGGGGCACTCGCAATGGGTGCCCAGGTGGCTGGTCAGGTCCATGATGGTGTGGAAATCGGGGATGCTGCCGCCGGTGTTGAACCGCCAGAGACGGCAGCGGCGGCTCTCGGTGCTGGGGTCCAGGACCTTGGTCAAATCCACGATGTGCAGATTCCCCAGGGTGTATTCCTTGGGGGGCAGCTCTTGGGGCCGACGCGCGGGGTTGCCCGCGACCCAGTTGTAATCCGACATAGCAAACTCTCCTTGTTTTTGATTCTGGATGGCCGTAAGTACAAAATCAGCCCCTGGGCCGACGCTCCAGGGCATGGATCAGGGAAACGATCATTTCATGGCAGGGCACGGGAACGTTGAGGGCGCGGGCCGCGTCCACCACGCTGCCGCTGATGGTGTCCACCTCGGTCCGCCGGCCGTCCCGTACGTCCGCATAGATGGAGGTGTAGCCGTTGGGGGCGTTCTTGCAGACGGTCTCCACGCCCGCGACGACCTCCCCTTCGTCGAATTTAGCGAAGCCTTCGGCGTTGGCCACGGCCACGGCCTCCTTGCAGAGCTTCACCATGAGCGCGTGGGCGGCGGGGTCGCTGTAGATGTAGCCCAGGGGGACCTGCAGCACGGCGGTGAGGGAGCTCGCGGCGGTGTTGGTGAAGAGCTTGGTCCAGATCTGCTTCTTCACCTCGTTGCTGGTGACGCATTCGAAGCCGCAGGCGGTCAGGCTTTCCGCGATGGGGGCCAAGACCTCGCTGCCGCCGCCCGGCAGACCGATGCTGGTCTTGCCGGAGCCGCCGTGGTTCACATGGCCGTTTTCGATGATAGAGCTGTTGTGCTGGGTGGAGCCGATGATGACGTGCTGCGCGTCGGCGAACTGGAGGAGCTTGGCCTCATGGCCGGCCCCGTTCTGCAGGGTCATAAGATAGGTGTCGGGCCCGATGAGGCCCCGATTGCTGGAAAGGGCGTCCACGGTGAACATGGCCTTGACGAAGACGATGACCAGATCCACAGGGCCGATGCCCTCGGTTTTCGATACCGCCTTGGGGAAGTACCGGCCTTCCGTGCCGTCCTTCTCCCGAATGAGGACGCCGTTCTCGTTGATCTCGCGGACCCGCTCCTCATTGATCTCCACCAGGTATACCTCGTTCTTCCGAGACAGATACCCGCCGAAGAGCATTCCCATGGCGCCTGCGCCCAATACGGTTATTCTCATTCTTTGCATCCTCCTGAATGAAACTCTGTGGGTCACGTTCGGGGCGATGTTTTTTGCAATCGATAACATAATCATAATATACTAAACCCACAAAAAAAGCAATCTTTTTTTTCACGGTTTGTTCATGTTTGTTTCCATGCCGCCGGGAAGGGCGCGCTGGGGAATAAAAAACGAGCTGCCGTGCAGCTCGTTAAGGGGATCGTCGATCATTCGTACAGGATCAGGGCGATCAGCTCCAGGGGCTCGTCCCCCACGCAAAGGACCCCGTGGCCCGTGCCGGGAGGGCAGAAGGTCACGTCCCCAGCCTCGATGGTGGTGATGACGCCGTTGTCGTTGTATTCGCCCTTGCCGCTGACCACGTAGTAGATCTCTCCGTCGCCCACGTGGACGTGGAAGCCGATGCCGTTACCGGGCAGGACGGTGGTATGGGCGAAGACCCGGCCTTTGCCGTTGAGCTCAGCGGGATCGTTGATAAGATTCCGGACGGTGATGAACCCGGGGGCGCCAAATTTGCGCTGGGGCTTTTCGACGACGCGTTCATTGCTTCTGCGGATCATGTTTTTTCTCTCCTTTGCAATCGATCATAATCAGTATACCCGCGCGCCGGGCCCTCTGTCAATACGGACTATGCCCTGGTCCCCTGCAGGGGCGGACGGGTGGAGCCCCGCGTCACGATCTCCGTGCAGATCAGCATCTTTTTGCTGACCCGCTGCCCGGAGAGCAGGGCCAGCACGTGCCGCACGGCGGTCATGGAGATGTCGTAGAGCATGTTGTCCAAAGAGGTCAGGGTGGGGATGCTGAGCTTGGCGAGCTGGGAGTTGTTGATGCCCACGATCTGCACGTCCTCCGGCACCCTCCGGCCCAGGTCCGCCAGCGTCCTGAGCCCCACCACGGCCATATTGTCCTCGGAAAAGACGATGCCGTCGATGTCCCGGTGCGCCTCGAGCATCTCTCGGACGGCGGCGGCGACCTCCTCAATGGCGCTGCCGCATTCGACAGTGATGGGGACGAGATCGGGGTAATAGCGGCCCATGCCGATCAAAAAGCCCTGCTTCTTCTGCTCGTTGCTGGGGGTGGACGGGTTCATGAGAAAGGCAGGCTTCTGGCAGCCCGTCTGGCGGAGCAGGCCCACGCAGTCCGTGACGCCGCCCTGCTCGTCGGACACGATGCCGTAGGCGTTGGGCGCTGCGAAGTACCCGTTGCAGATGACCACGGGCACGGAGGGGAGATACAGGGCGATGGCCTCCTTCATGGTGTCGGACTGATAGATGGAGCCCATGAGGATCAGGGCCTCGATCTTGCGCTGGCTCAGCTCCTGTACGTAGTGGACCCAGTGCTGCTCGTCCCGCCCCGTGTTGTGGATCAGGCAGGAATAGCCCTGGCGGGTCAGCTCCTGTTCGATGTAGTAGACCCCCTGGGTATGGTGAGTGGTGCGGATGTCGGTGATCAGCACGCCGATCATATGGGTGGACTGGGTGACCAGGCCCCGGGCCGCCTCGTTGGGCACATAGTTGTGCTGGGCCAGGAGCTTGAGGATCCGGGCTCGGGTCTTGGGGCTCACGTTCTGCTTGTTGTTGACCACCCGTGAAACCGTGCTTGCTGAAACATTCGCCATCTTGGCGATATCATAGATCGTGACCTGCATGCCTGCACCCCCTTTTGTTTTATTTTACAGGGTAACTCCAAAAATGTCAATGAATGCAGCAATCGGTTGCATTAAATGGGTAGCAGGCCTCCGGAGCGGGTGAAGCGGCGGCATGCAAAAAGGACAGCCCCAGATGGGACTGCCCTTTGGTTGGTGTTTCATCGATGCAGGATGGCCTCCCGGCTGACGGGGAAGGTGAAGTAGGTGTCCGGGTAGGGCTCGTCCGCCAGGGCGAAATGCCACCATTCGCAGTCGATGGGGGCAAAGCCGTTGCGGACCATGGCGTGCTGCAGCAGCATCCTATTGGCGTACTGCTCCTCGGTCACCTCCCGGCAGTCCGGGTGGGAAAGGGGGCTGAAGAGGTCGAAGGGGCTGCCCATGTCCAGCTCCTTGCCGGTGTTCATGTCGAGGAGGGTCAGATCCACGGCGCTGCCCCGGCTGTGACTGGACCGCTTGGCGATGTACCCCTTGGCGAAGAGCTTCTGCTTCTGTAGGTCCGGGTAGAAGTAGGGTTTCATGCGGATATCCGTGTCCTCGATGCCCCAGAGGATGAACTGCTTCACCGCCGTCATGGGCCGATAGGCATCGAAGACCTTCAGCCGGTAGCCCTGGACGATCATCTCGTTGCTGACGGCCTTCAGGGCCCGGGCCGCCTCCCGGGTCAGCAGGGCGATGGGCTCCTCGTAGCCGTCGATGCGCTCGCCGATAAAGTTGTAGGTGGAGTAGTAGCGTATCTCCTGGACGATATGGGGCACGAAATCGGACAGCAGCACGAACCCGCTGGCGTCCGTGGGCAAAGCGTTGCGACCCATGGCATGGCCTCCTTGCTCAAGATAGTGTGTCGTTTCCCTGTCGGTTCGATCTTCCAGACCGCCTCATCAGGACCAGATACAGGACGAACAGTCCCAGGGCCACCGCCGCCCCCAGGATGCAGGAGAGGCGGATGCCCAACCGGAAGCCCTCCGAGGCCGTCAGGATGTAGGTGACGCTGACCGCCGACATGAACGCGGCGGGCAGGGCCGTGAGCAGGGAATCCCAGGGCCGCCGGCCCCGCCGGACCAGGTACGCCGTGGCCACCCACAGGGCGATCATGGCCAGGGTCTGGTTGCTCCAGGAGAAGTACCGCCAAACGATCTGGAACCCGTTGTCGTTGACGATGGCGAACCAGGTGAGCAGGCCCCCCACCAGCAGCAGGGGCACGGTGATGAGCAGCCGGTTCTTGATGCTCTTCTGGTCCAACCCCAATGTCTCCGCCAGGATGAGCCGGGCGCTGCGGAAGGCCGTGTCCCCGGAGGTGATGGGGCAAACCACCACGCCGGCCACCGCCAAAATGCCGCCGAACACGCCCAGGACGCCGGTGGAGATCTCGTAGACCACGTTGGACGCGCCGCTCTTCAACACGTCGCTCAGCAGCTGGGTGGTGCCGTAGAACGCCACCCCCGCCGCCGCCCAGACGAGGGCGATCACCGCCTCCGAGATCATGGCCCCGTAGAACACCTTTCGGCCCACCCGCTCGCTTTCGATGCACTTGGCGATCATGGGCGACTGGGTGGCGTGGAAGCCGGAGATGGCGCCGCAGGCCACCGTGATGAACATGTAGGGCCAGACGGGGGTGCCCTTGGGGTGCAGGTTACGCAGGGAGAACTCCGGGATGGTGAACCGGCCGCCTGAGAACAGGACGCCCCCGATGACGGCAGCCGCCATGCCGATGAGCAGCACGCCGAACACCGGATAGAGCTTGCTGATGAGCTTGTCGATGGGCAGGAGGGTGGCGGCCAGGTAGTAGATCAGGATCACCACCGCCCAGAAGGTGCCGTTCATCCAGCCGGGGGTCAGCCTGTCCAGCAGCGCCGCGGGGCTGGTCACGAACACCGTCCCGCAGAGCACCAGCAATATCACGGAGAAGGCCTGCATGAGCCACATAGCCTTCTTGCCCAGGTACACCCCGGACAGCTCCGCGATGGACGCGCCCCCGTGGCGGGAGCTGATCATGCCCGCCATGTAGTCGTGGATGGCGACAGCGGGGGTCTCTCTATCGTCCGGCGAGAACACCTTCTCGACCACCCGTCCGTACACCGCGTACCCTACGATCAGCACGCCGAAAGAGATCAACCGGGAGATCATGCTCTGGTTACGCCGCCGGGGCTACGGATTCGCTGTTGACGGGGAAGGTGAAGTAGGTGTCGGGGAAAGGCTCGTTTTCCAGCGTGAAGTGCCACCACTCCTCCTCCAGGGGCTTGAACCCGTGCTTGACCATGACCTCCCGAAGGAGCATCCGCAGGGCGTACTGCTCCTCGGTGATGTCGGTATAGTCCGGATGGCTCAGCTGCCCGAAGTAGTCGAAGGTGCCGCCCATGTCCACCTCCCGCTCCGTCTTCATGTCGAAGAGGGTCAGATCCACGGTGCTGCCCCGGCTGTGGCCGGAATGCTCGGCGATATAGCCCTGGGGGAACAGCACGTCCTTCTCGAGTTCAGGATAGAAGTATTCCTTCATGCGGGCGTCGTCCGGGTCCA
>Ga0310694_10003420_pt1 | contig 15604 bp, 12 predicted proteins | sample 174DNAGHGhighgp2_FD_203884 | JGI IMG/M metagenome (GOLD analysis project Ga0310694, IMG submission 203884) | Sheep rumen microbial communities from Palmerston North, Manawatu-Wanganui, New Zealand - 1742 DNA GHGhigh gp2 (v2) (version 2) | ecosystem: Host-associated > Mammals > Digestive system... | reverse complement strand
CGTCCACACTGCGGGCCTGCTTGTGAGAATAGAATCCCACCGCGATGATAACCACCAAAAAGATTATCGTAAGGAGAAATTTGATAGTCATAATTCTTTTTCTTTAGAATGCAACTTGCAGCTGCGCCTGCAGCCAATTATAATCCTTGCCGAGATATTTCTCGCAGAAGCATCGCGTGTATTGCAACTGCACGCGGCACTTGCGGTAGTACCAGTATTGCAGACCGACGGTGGCGTTCGTTTGTCGCCATCCGCCTTGGTCTTTGTTGCGATCGTACGTCTCACCGCAGGCCACGAAGTCTAGTGCTTTCACCAACGGCACGCAAGCCGTCAGGTAACAACCTTCGCTAACCACGCTTCCGTCCTTTCCGCCCAGCCATTCGGCACGAAGGCTTATGGGACGCGCCTCTTTATATTTACCGGCAGCATATTGCCCCGTCTTGTATTCTGCTCCAAAACTGTAGCGGTTTCGGCGGTAGTTTTCGCCTTTTCGCACGCTCGGATTCCACGCGGCGGAGTCCAAAGCGTTTCCGCGACCCAGTTGCCCCGACAAAACTACGCGCAGGCCGTCCAGCGGACGCACGTCGATTTTGCCGATTATGTCCTTTGCATTATTTCTGTCGCGGCGGTTAATGCCTTGTCCGTTCATGACGGCAAATTCATAGTGCAGGCGGTTCTTGATGTCGCCATACATCACCGCTCCCAAATCGCGTCCGTAATTTGCACCATTGAGCGGGTCCGGTCCTTCGCCGGCCAGAAATAAAACTGCTGTCGAGTATACATCCACCAGTTCCAACGCGGCGGGAGAAAGCGGGTTCTCCATCGAATAAGAATGTTTGAACTGGCCAACGCGGATGTGAAGTGCATCATTTCGCGTGATGCGGTAGTCGGTATAGAATTCTTGCACGACACTCGAGAAATCATGCATGAAAAGAAAAGACCAGCGGTCTGTGATTCGAGCTTTGGCCCAAAGCAGCGTACGTTTCAGGTTGAAACTGTTTTCCTGCTGCCGTCGGCCGTTCTTGTAGGCGTCTTGCCAGGCATATCCGCCCTGTGCATAGCCGTTAAACTGTATGCGGCTTGTGAAATCCTTCATCCAGTTTGTTTCTGGCTGCGTCTTGGTTTGTTCCTGCGGCATGCCGGATTGTTGTCCCATTGCGGCTGTGCTGCTGAAGATTGCCAGTGCAACTGCCAGCGTCGCCTTCGAAAATGAAATCCTGATTTTCATCTTTTTGTGTTTTAAGTGTGATAAATAAATTGTGATAGATAATTAATGAACGCGCGCGTGTGAGGCGCTGTGGTTCTCCTTGAAGATTTTCATGCGCTCGGCCAGCATTTCGTACTGATGCTCGCGGATAAACGACGTGCACACACGCAGTCCCTGCTGCGCGGAGCCCGTGGTGACGAGGCTGATGGCTGAGACGCCGTAGTACATCAGTTCGCGGGCCAGCTGTCCGCTGTTCAATCCCTCGTAGCCGATTGTGAAATAGAAACCGTCGGCCACGGGAAGACCTAAATCGTCGTATACGATGTGGAATCCGTTAGCCAGGAATATCTCCTTCAGCCTGCGAGCGCGTTCGCCGTACACTTTAACTTCGCTGCGGAAGTCGTACTCACCGTCACACGCCGCGCGGAATATTTCGGCCAGCGCGTATTGCGCCGAGTGGCTCGTGCCGGACGATAGGGCGTAAAGCATGCGGGTGGAAAATACAAGGCCGAAGGGTAGGCCCTCGTAGCGCGCATCTAGAGCTTCGAAGTGTCGGCCGAAGAGTTTGTCGCTGATGCAGACCACACCAATGCGCTCGCCTGCATAGGAAAATGCCTTTGAGCCGCTGATAAGTAGCATGCAGTTGTCTGTATATCGTGCGACGGTGGGCTGGTATGGCGGTTCGTAAGCGCGGATTTCGCGGCGGAAATCCATGGCAAAGTAAGCCAGATCCTCCATCACAATGGCGTCGTACTGAGTGGCAAGAGAGCCGATAATCTGCAGTTCCTCCTCCGTCAGGCAAATCCACGCAGGATTATTGGGGTTGGAATACACGATGGCGCAGATATTTCCCTTGCGAAGGAATTTTTCCAGGGCCTCGCGCAAATGTTCTCCGCGGTAGTCAAAAACATCGAACGAGGCATATTTCAGCCCCAGCACTTGGAGCTGCATTTTCTGCACGGGGAAGCCCGGGTCTATGAAGAGCACAGTATCTTTCTGGCGGTTGGCTTGCGAGCAAGTAAGGAACGAAGCGAACGTGCCTTGCATCGAGCCGCTCACTGGGACACATCCTTCCGGAGCTATGTCGATTCCCACGAATGCTTTCACGAATCGCGCCGCCTGGCTCTTGAGTTGCGGCAAACCTTGGATGTCCGGATATTGCGATGCGACGCCTGCCTTCAACGCGCTGATTTGTGCTTCCACTCCTACGGCGGCCGGCGGCAGTCCCGGGATGCCCATTTCCATTTTAATGTACTCGATGCCCGTGGCGGCTTCCACTTGCGCGGCCACTTGCTTCACTTCGCGGATGGTAGCCTTCGAGAAGTCTTGAATCCCGAGGTCTGCAATAATGCTGTCTACCAGCCCTCGTCTGATTGGTGTCTCGGTCATTGTGCCTCCTTGCCCAACTTGAGCGCTTTGATGTTAGCTGCTACAACGCTGTCGCCTTTGCGCGCAAAAACGCGGCGGACTGCGTCTTCCAGTTTTTCGTACTCGATACCGAGCGCCTTCTGCGCCGCTCCGAGCAGTATCACGTTGGCCGAGCGTGGTACGTCGTTCTCTTTTGCCATTTGCTCTATGTCAATGGCAATGACGTTGCCCACGCCGTCCAGTTCGCGACGTATGTCTTCGATGGGCGGGTAAGCCGGAATGTTCACAAACGGCGTGCTGGAAGTGATAATCCAACCTGTGGCACTCAGGTATGGCAAGTATCGCAGTGCTTCCATCGGCTCCATCGAAATTATCACGTCGGCCTTGCCTTTCGGGATTAGGTCGCTTGCTATCGGTTTGTCCGATATGCGGAGATTCGACTGCACGTCGCCGCCGCGCTGGCTCATGCCGTGAACTTCTGCCTGTTTGATGTAGAGATTCTCGTTCATGGCTGCCTCGCCAATGATGGTGGCTATGGAAAGAATTCCCTGGCCTCCCACGCCGCAGAGTATGATATTTACGGTCATATTTTTTATGTTGTGGTTCTTTAATAATAATGTGTATCGCTCAGCCTTTCAGCTTCTTCTCTTTCAGATGTCGCTGCAGGGTCTGAATACATTCGCGGCGCGAAATGATGACAGAGACGCCCTCGTATTGGATTTCCTCGCGCAGAATGCGTGTAATCTCTTCCATGTTTTTCGGCAGCGGCACTACCACGCGCACGTGCTCCGGCTCGACGCCGAGTCCAAGACAGATGGCCTCGAATTTATTGGTGCCGGCAGAATCCTGCCCGCCCGTCATTGCTGTGGTCAGGTTGTCGCTGATGATGACTGTGATGGGCGACTTGTCGTTTACGGCGTCCAATAGGCCGGTCATTCCCGAGTGAGTGAACGTGGAGTCTCCTATCACAGCTATGGCGGGACGCAAGCCGGCGTCGGCCGCACCCTTTGCCATGGTGATGCTGGCTCCCATATCCACGCAACTGGCTATGCTTTCGAAGGGCTTCAGTGCGCCCAGCGTGTAACAGCCTATGTCGCCGAAGATGCGAGCGCCCGGAATTTCGGCAGCAACCTTGTTGAGCGCCGTGTAGACGTCGCGATGTCCGCAGCCGGGGCACAACTGTGGCGGGCGTGGTGCCAGATTCTTGGCTTCTGCGTGTGCCGACACGGACGGCATGCCCAGTGCGGCAGCCACGTTGTCGGGCGTCAGTTCGCCGGTGCGTGGCAGGTCTCCCGTCAGGCGTCCGCGTACTTCATACTCGCTGCCGAGTATTCCTTTTATCTCGTTCTCCACCACGGGCTGACCGTCCTCCACCACGAGGATGGACTGACACGCGGCAGCCAGCTCACGCACCTGCTCAGCTGGCAAAGGGTAATGCGATATTTTCAGCACGGCGGCGTCCTTGGGCTGACACTCTGTTACGTAGTTGTAGCCTATGCCGCAGGCTATGATGCCCAGCTTCTTCCCGTCGGCGTCGGTCGGCCGCTTGTTGAACGGCGAGACGGCGGCCTCGTGCTCCATGTCTTTCTGCTTCTCCACAAGTGCGGCATATTGACGGCGTGCTATGGCGGGCAGCAGAACCCAGTTCTTTCCCTCGGCGGGCGACAGCGGGCGCTGTGCAATCGGCGTTCCAACTTCGACGGAGGCACGCGAGTGGGCCAGACGTGTGACCATTCGCAGCAGCACGGGCACGGCCAGCCGCTCGGACAGGTCGAATGCGAACCGTACGGCCTCGTATGTTTCCTGTTGTGTGCTGGGCTCGAGTGTGGGCACGAGCGCAAACTTTCCGTAGAAGCGCGAGTCCTGTTCGTTCTGCGACGAGTGCATCGACGGGTCGTCGGCTGCCACAACCACCAGTCCTCCCTTCACGCCTGTGATGGCGGCGTTGATGAAGGCGTCGGCACACACGTTCATTCCCACGTGCTTCATGCACACCAGTGCACGCCGACCTGCGTAACTCATGCCCAGCGCGGCCTCCATGGCAGTTTTCTCGTTTGTGCACCAGCGGCAGTGGATGCCGTTGGGGCCGGTGGGACACGTGGCTTCGTAATTCTGTATGTACTCGGTGATTTCTGTCGAAGGTGTTCCCGGGTAGGCGTACACGCCCGAGAGTCCGGCATGGAGTGCGCCAAGGGCCAGTGCCTCGTCGCCCAGAAGTAGTTTCTTCATGTTGTTATTTCTTTTTCTTTATGTAGTCGTTGTAAAACTTGATGCTGAAGATGATGACGCTGCACGTCGTGGTGATGAAATTGGTGATGACGAGCGACCATATGATGTCTGGTTTGTGTATCAGTCCCTGCATCATAAATGCAAAAGCACCCGCAGCCATCATCAGAAACGTGGGCAGTGCTATGCCGTCCGTCCTGCGAGTTCGAATGGTCTGAACGGCCTGTGGCAGATATCCGAGCACCATGCATACGCTTGCCACGAGTCCGAGAATCGAGTATATGCTTCCTTGTTCCATAGTCTGACGTTCTGTTTGTCGTACAAAGATACAAAGTTTTCGCGACACGGCGTGCAATTTCTACGTACAAAAACGGCATTTTCTTTATAGATTGTACGTGCGCGGGCTGGTTTGGGCTGCAATCGACGATGTTGAGGGCTGTTTTGCTTACAATCTGACATCGCAAAAATAATTTGCCGAGGCCGTCAGATTCACAAAAAAGTAGTAACTTTGCGGCTGCTAAACGTTAAATTCTGATTTATGAGTGTGAGTTCGCGATATGTCACCTTCGTGCTGCTCCTTGCGACGATTGTCCTTCTTGCCACTGCCTGCAAGCAGCGTCGTCAGCCGCCGTCCCCAGCCGAAGGCGAAATGCAGCATGTAGATTTCTGTGAGGTGCGAAATTATTTTGTTCGCAACGATGCCGTGCTGACTACGAGTCCGAAAATCTGTAGCCAAGCGCAGTTCGACCAGATTTTCGGTGCGGCAGCCGTGATGGGGAAGGGCGGCGAGCCTACGGCCGTGGATTTCGAGCGTCAGTTCGTGGTGCCGCTGGTGCTGCCCGAAACGGACTTTGCTACCACGGTGGAGCCGCTGGAGGCGACCGTGGAGGGTGACGTGCTTTTTTGCACGTTTGCCGTCACAAGGGGTGAGCGGCAGTCGTTCACCGTGCGGCCTTTCGCACTGATGGCCATCGACCGCAAATACGCCGACCTGCAGGTGTCGGTGCGTCAGAAGGCGGCTGGGATAGAAATGATTGAAACGCAGTAATTCTTTTGGCCGGACGAAAAAAATTTTTGTTTCCATGCAGTCTTTTTCCTGCCACGCGTACTTATAATATTGTCACACGTAGTTTTCGCAGTTACCACACGTAGAAAATCTGATGAGAAATGTCGTTGCTTTTTTCCTTTGCGTGCTAAGTCTCGCTGCCATGTCCGGCAGCGCGCAGGAGGTCACGGAGTTTGACCAACTTGTGGCTGAACTGGGACTGGAACGGGACGTGGAGGACCTCTCCGACGTGCCTGCGTTCTGGCTGCCCGAGCCGCGGCTGGCTTATTGCAACTTGACGCTTCAGAGTATCCCACGCAACAAACTCGACGTTCGTGACTGCTGGATGACGGTCTATGACGGGCAGGGCCACAAGTTCCGCAAGCGTGTGCGCGTACACGGACAGGGCGGATATTCGCTGCGATACGTCAAAAAGAATTTCTCGTGCAAGTTTTGCGAGAAAGACTGGACTGAGACCGAGACCACCGGCCTGCAGTTTGGCGACTGGGTGGAGCAGGACGGCTTCCACTTCAAGGCCTTCTACACCGACTTCAGCCGTGGCATTGGCGAAATCTGCTACAAGATGTTTGCACGCCTCACGTCGGATCGCGAGCCGTATTACGTTCGCGCCGGAATTGCGGCAGGTCGGGCGCGATGTTTCCCCGACGGCTTTCCGTGCATTCTGTACCTGAACGGAGATTTTCAGGGCGTCTATGCATGGCAGTTGAAGAAGCACCGCAAAAATATGGCCATGAAGAAATCCAACGCGCTGCACGTGCATCTCGACGGTAACATCAATGATAATTACCTTTTCCACGGCAAGGTTTCGTGGGCACAATTCGAGGTTCGCAACCCTGCGGGCCTTTACAAAACAAATGGCAAGCTTTATGATGGGAATTCCCCCTCGGAGTTGATGGACGAGAAGTCGTCGTACTACAATCTTCCAAGCGACGACGAGACGGTGCGACAGGCCAAACAGCGCACGGCGGCTGTGAAAGCATCCATTCTGCGCCTGAGCACGTATCACAGCGAGTTCACTGAGCTAGAGCGCGAAGGCGACATCGCGGCGCTGAAAGCTTACTTCGAACAGTGCTTCGACCTGCAGAGTCTGCTCGACTACGTGATTTTCTTCTACTTCACGGCAAACGGCGACGGCTCGCTGAAGAATTGGCAGTGGTTCACGTACGACGGACAGAAATGGATGGTGGCACCCTACGATATGGACCAATGTTTGGGACTTGGCTTGTATGGGCAGATTCGTCCGGCGTTCTTTCCCGTCGAGTACCTCACGTCGGGGCCTTTCTACTGGCTCAACCGCTACTATCGCCCCGAGATACGGCAGCGCTGGCACGAGTTGCGGCGCTCGGGCGCCATGTCGGCCGAGGCACTTGTGCCGTACGCCACCGATTGGTGCGAGCGAGTGGGAGATTTCTACATGCGGGAGAAAGAGCGCTGGCCGGAGAGTCCGTGTTACTGCGAGGCAATCTGCAATCTCAACTGGCAGGTTTACAACCACTGGGAGCACTATACCGTGGCGCAGCCTTACAATGCTTCGACGACGTACCACGCAGGAGATTTTGTGAAGCTCGAGGGACGCCTCTGGCAGGCCACAGGAACGACGATGGGCGTGTATCCGTTCACGCGAAACGCCACACCCGACTCGCTGGCACGTCTGCAGGCATGGATTCCCGAGCGAATCGCTTTTCTCGACAAGGAGTTTGAGTACGTACCCGACGCAGTGGGACCGGATTTTGCCTCACGCGGTGGTAACGGCGAAACGCAGTATTATACACTCTCGGGTGTTCGGGTGGCACGTCCCACGCGCGGCATTTACATCATCCGGCGGCCGGACGGCTCGACGCGTAAGGTCAGCGTGAAGTAGGGGTGCGGCGGAGTTGCACGTAGAGGCCGTCGGATTCTATCTCCTCGCGTGCGCTCATCAGTTCCATTGCAAGACGTATTTTCTCGGGCGCGTAGGGTAGGTCCATTTCGTACGCTTTCTGTTTTCCCGCGGCCAGTTTGTTTCGTATGGTTTGGCATACGGCATCGATGTCGTCGGGCGTAGCAGATGCAGCGGCGCGGCAGGCATCGCAATGTCCGCAAGGCTGCGCATCTGTTTCTCCGAAATAGCGCAGCAGAACGACGCTTCGGCACTCGCTTGTGGCGCAGTAATCCAACATTGCTGCCAGGTGCTCGATATAGTTCTGACGGCGGTCTTTATAGACTGCGTCTGGCAGAAAGATGCGTTCCTTGCTGACGCGCTTGCGAAGGAACGTGATCTTTGGTACGCGCTTGCGTGGCACATAGTCGATTACGCCGTCGTGGCTCAGACTCTGCAGCACGTGATAGACGAAGTCTGGCGCATAGCCAGTCTCGCGGCACACGAGGTCTTCGTCCAAGAACGCGTACTCGATAAAAATCCCCGGGTAGTGACGCAGGATGGAATTCAACACATGTTCGGCTTGCACGTCGAGTACGTGATAAAGCTCGTTTCGCGTGGCGCAGATTCGCAGTCGGCTGGTGGCTTCTTCCTCGTCGGCGAAGGAAATGTAACCTGCGCGCTCGAGGAGGACAAGTGCGCTACGCGTCATGATGGGGTGAAAACGAAAGACGCGACAGAATTGTTGCAAATTAAACTCACGTGTCACGTTCAGTCCGTCGCCTTCCGCCACCTGTAGGAAGTAACAGATTTTTTCGTAGATGTCCGCCACGGTATTTTCCGCAGGGAAATTCTGAGTTACGCGACGTCGCGCCAGCATGGTCTCCTTTCCGTCGAGCAGCAGCACGGCCTGTGCTGGTTTTCCGTCGCGTCCGGCACGCCCTGCCTCCTGAAAGTATTCTTCCAGCGTGTCTGGTAAGTCGATGTGCAGCACGAGGCGGACGTCGGGCTTATCGATGCCCATGCCGAAAGCATTCGTGGCAACAATGGTGCGCACACGGTCGCACTGCCAGTCTGTCTGCCGTTTATTTTTTTCCGAGTCGGTGAGTCCGGCATGATAGAACGTGGCACTGAGACCAGCCGCGCATAGCATGTCGGCTACCTCCTTGCATCGCTGACGATTGCGCGTGTAGATGATACACGAGCCGCTGTTGACGCCAGAAAGTGTCTGCACGATACCGTCCTGCTGGCTGTGAACGTGTACGACGTTGTAGGAGAGATTCTTGCGCTCGAAGCTCATCCTGAAAACGTTGCCCTCGCGAAATCCCAAATTGTGCTGTATGTCTTCCACCACTCGCGGCGTGGCGGTGGCTGTGAGCGCCAGTATGGGCGCGCTCGGGTGTAGTTTCCTCACCTGCGCAATGTCGAGATACGACGGACGGAAGTCGTAGCCCCACTGGCTGATGCAGTGTGCCTCGTCCACGGCAAAGAAACTGACTTGCATGTGACGCAGTTTCGTGATAAATATGTCAGATTTCAGTCGCTCGGGCGAGACGTAAAGGAATTTGTAGCCGCCGAGAATGCAGTTGTCGAGCGCAGCAAGGTTCTGCTCACGCGTCTGGCCGGAGTGAACGGCTGCGACACGGATGCCGCGACGCTTCAGCTGCGCCATCTGGTCTTTCATAAGTGCGATGAGAGGCGTGAAAACAACACAGGTGCCCTGCATTGTGAGTGCAGGCACCTGGAAGGTAATGCTCTTGCCACCGCCCGTAGGCATCAGCCCGAGCGTGTCTTTGCCGGAGCCGACGCTCTCTATTATCTCGCGCTGCACGCCCCGGAAATCCTCGAAGCCCCAGTACTGGCGCAAGACGCTGAGATATTTTTCCTGGCTCATTCGCTGGGTCTAATGGACTCGATTTGCAATTGTACTTCGTTGCGCTTGTGCGTATTTTCTTCTACGGTATAAATTATATCGAACGAGTTCTTGCTCTTAATGAAACGTGCCTGCGAACTCTGGCCGAAGGCAATTCCGTTCATGACACAGCTGCTATTCTCGTCCACCAACTCCAGTTTGATGTGTTCCTGCGCGCGGCCCACCACTTTGCTCGTGCCGTAGTCGTAGACGTGACGTGTGCAGAAGAGAGGTTTCGTATTGTCGGGACCGAATGGATTGAACTTCTTAAGATCGTTGTAGAAGCGCGTTGTGATGTCTTTGAAGTTCAGCATCGCATCCACCTCGAGCACCGCGTCGGTTTGCTCGGGTCGGATATTTTTTTCTACGTAGTCCTCGAATCTTTTCCTGAAGGCGTCCACGTTTCCGACGGGCATGCTAAGTCCGGCAGCATACGTGTGGCCGCCAAAGTTGTCCAACAAATCGCTGCAACTCTCTATGGCTTTATAGACGTCGAAGTCGGCAACCGAGCGCGCAGAGCCCGTTGCCGTGTCTCCGTTGCGTGTGAGAACCACGGCCGGACGGAAGAATATTTCTGTCAGGCGTGAGGCCACGATTCCGATGACTCCTTTGTGCCATTCCTCGTTAAACAGCACAATTGCCTTGTGTTCATGCTGATGATCCAACGTTTCAACGATGTGGTTGGCTTCTTCCGTCATGGATTTGTCAAGGTCCTTTCGCTGGTTGTTATACGAGTCAATGAGGTTTGCCACGTTTCGCGCCTCGCGAAAGTTCTTTTCCACCAGCAGCCGCACGGCTTCTGTGCCGTTTTGCATGCGTCCCGAGGCATTTATTCGCGGTCCTATCTTAAATATGATGTCGTTTATTGTAATTTCCTTGTCCGTCAGACCACAAATGTCGAGCAGCGCTTTCACGCCCAAGCTCGGATTTGAATTTAGCTGCCGTAGTCCGTGGTATGCGAGGATACGATTTTCTCCCATGATGGGCACTATGTCCGTGGCGATGCTTATTGCGCACAAATCGAGCAGTGGTATCAACTGCGAGAACGCGATGCCGTTGTTTTTTGCAAAGGCCTGCATAAATTTGAACCCGACGCCGCAACCGGAAAGATGCTTGTAAGGGTAGGTGTCGTCGTCTCGTTTTGCATTTAGTATGGCCACCGCCGGTGGCAACTCCTCGCCGGGAACGTGGTGGTCGCAGATGATAAAATCAATTCCTTTCTGCTTTGCGTAAGCTACTTCCTGCACCGCCTTGATTCCGCAGTCGAGAACGATTACCAGCCCCACGCCGGTTTCGTGTGCGTAATCCACGCCTTGAAAAGAAATGCCGTATCCTTCTTCGTTTCTGTCGGGTATGTAGTATCCAATGTTCGAGTAGAATTGTTGCAGGAACTTGTAAACGAGCGCAACTGCCGTGCAGCCGTCTACGTCGTAATCCCCGTAAACGAGGATTCTCTCCTTTCGCCCGAGCGCCAGATTGAGTCGATCCACAGCTTTGTCCATGTCGCGCATCAGGTACGGGTCGTAAAGGTCGGTCAGCTGCGGCCGGAAGAACTTCTTGGCGTCTGTAGGATTATTTATGCCACGGTCCATAAGCAACTTGCCAAGGGTCGGATTTATTCCAAGCTCCTTAGCCAGCTCGCTCGCCTGCTCGAGATACTCTGCAGACGGCTGCTTATAGCTCCATTGATAATTCACGATTTTATATATTTATGTATAAGTGCGTGATTTGCGATGCTTGCTTTGCACGCAAATCACGCGTAATCGGTTAAAACCCACGCGTCGAATGACGGATGTGGCGTCAGAGGCCCAATTTCTTGCGAATGTCAGCCGGGATGGCGTTCTTGTTGATTAGGAAATCCATCGTGTTGGCAGCGATAAAACTCTTGGTCATATACCAGATTCCCTTGTAGTCGCCGCTTTCGCCCCACGAGTTCTTTACCATGAAATATTCCTTGCCACGCTGATCTTTGGCGAGTCCGAAAATTACCATGCCGTGATCATCTGTGAGTTCCCAATTGTCGTAACGCTCCTGACGAAGTGTCTGGGTGGGAGTTATCTCGGGCACATCCACGCCCAACGAGTCGATGATGTTGCGTTTCTTCTCGGTGGTAAGTTTCAGCCAGCGTGCCTTGTCGCTGCCGGCGAGGTCCTGTGCCGATTTTCCATCCACGGCGTAGGCCAGTCCCTTGCGTGTGAATCCGTCTTCCGACACGTCGCCGCCCCAGGCTATCGTGTAGCCGTTGCGTACGGCATGGTCGAGAACCTGCATCATCTCGTCCATGGGCAGATTATACGACTGCGGGAAGCGCCAGTTGTCCTGTACTTCCACTGCAAACGTCGTGTAGAAAGGATGGTGGGTGTACGACGTAATGCTAACATAGTCGTCGAGATTTATTCCCAGCGAAGCCATAAAAGATTTTGGCGTGTACTCGCGACCCTCGAAAGTGAACTTCTCGGGACATTTGCCGAGGTAGGCGTCCAGGATGCCTTGCAAGCCGACCTTCCACTGCGAGCTCAGTTTCTTGGCGCTGGAGTTAGCCACTGCATTTACGTAGGGCGACAGCAGCGAGAAGAACTCGCCGAAATTATTCAGCGAGTCGCCGTAAAGCGAGCCGGGGAAGGGCATAGCGTCCTCGGGACAGATGCCGTACTGTTTCATGGTCGCGAGAACATCCTCGGCGGAGCCGCCTTGTGCAAATTGGCAGTCGCCGTGGAAGCGTACCACCTGTATTGCGCGGTCCATGTACGTTTTGTTTGCAACAAATGACTCGCAGAGGTCGTACTCCTTGCCTGTGGCTTTCAGGATTTCAGCCTCGAAAAACGAGATGGTGGAGTAGTCCCAGCAGGTGCCGCTGCGATTTTGGTCCTTGATGCTCGTGATTTTGTTCTCTTTGATGACCGTGAAAACGGGTTTCCGCGAGTCGTCTTTCTTTTCTTTCTTGTCTTTTGCCTGTGCGCCGAGTGCCACGAGAGCGATTAGCGCGAGTGTGAAAAACTTTTTCATCGTATATTTATTTTAGTTGTTTGCCATGAAATTTTCTACGTCACCTGCGTGATATGGAATTTGCTGCTTGCCAAGGAAGCGGCAGCCGTCTGCCGTGACGAGTATGTCGTCTTCGATGCGGATTCCGCCGAAGTCTTTGTATTTTTCCAACAGGGCGAAATTGAGGAATTCGGCGCATCGTCCCTCTGCTTTCCACGCGTCGATTAGTGCGGGAATGAAGTAGATACCGGGCTCGTCGCTTAGCACAAATCCTTCATGCAACCGCCGGCCGAAACGTAAACTACACGTGCCAAACTGGTCGAGACGCGGGCGAACTTCGTCGTCGAAGCCCACAAGTGTCTGTCCGAGGCCTTCCATGTCGTGAACGTCCATGCCCATCATGTGCCCCAGGCCGTGGGGCATGAACATGGCGTGTGCGCCAGCCTCGAGAGCGTCGTCCGTATTGCCGCGCATCAGGCCGAGTTCTTTCAGCCGCTCGGTCATCATGCGGCAAACGGCGAAGTGAACGTCCCACCACTTCACGCCGGGGCGAGCCAGCTGCAGCACGTAGTCGTGACACTCCTCGACGATGCTGTATATCTCGCGTTGGCGCTGGCTGAAACGACCGCCGATGGGCGACGTGCGTGTGTGGTCGCTGCAGTAGTTCTCGTTTGTTTCTGCGCCTGCGTCGCACAGCATCAGCCGTCCTTCCTCCAGCGGACGTGGGCTGGGGTTCCCGTGCATGATTTCTCCATGCATCGTCACGATTGGCGGGAACGAAACGATGCAGCCTCGGCTGCTGGCGATTCCGCTCAGCACGCCGCCGATGTGCTGCTCCGTGACGCCCGGCCGGCAGAGACGCATGGCAGTGGTGTGCATGTCGTATCCGATGGCGCATGCGCGCTCTATTTCCTCCACCTCTGCCGTCGACTTCTTGGCCCGCTGACCTATGACAGCCATGATGAGTGCCTTCGATGCGCGGGCTTTCTGCTCCTCGGGGCGGATGCCCGTCAGGTCGGCGAGCCGAATCATCCAGTCGTGGCGGTATGGCGGCAGGAAATGTATCTGCCTCTTGCAGGCAAGAGCCTTAGCTACGAGGGCCGAGAGCTGACCCATCGGCGCGCTCTTTGCCACGCCGCAGGCTGCAGCCATTTCGGCCACGCTCTCCACTTGCCCAAACCATACGATGTCGTCTATGTCGATGTCATCGCCGAAAATCCATTCCTCGCCGCTGTCGGCATCGATTACGGCCGCAATATCTTCGCGCTGCAGGCCGAAGTAGTAGAGAAACGTAGAGTCCTGACGGAACTTATAGACATTCGACGGGTAGTTTACGGGCGTGTCGGAATTTCCCGGCAGCAATATCAGACCCGAACCCACCTGCTGTCGCAGGGTGGCCCGCCGTGCTTCGTATGTTTGCTTATCGAATAACATCCTGTAAAAATAGCTTGCAACGTCTCTGTTTCCGACGTGCAAAAATCAGCCGCAAATATAGCGATTTTATTTGAGATTACGTGCATTTGATAGCGAAAAGATGTTAAATCTTAAAAATTTTCCTCGTCGGACTAAAATTTTGATTGTCTGCAAGACGCGATGCTGCCTTGCATTTTATGCAATACGACGTGTGGAAATTATTTTTCGACGTGTGGTTCCGGACGAAACTACGTGTAGATTTTTCATCGTCAAACGTGGCGTGAATAAGAAAAAAGTGTATCTTTGCGGACGTGAAACGCAGAAATGACTCGCTCGGATGGAAAGAGTAAAGACTTTTAAGACCAAATATTCGCAGGCCGAACTGGACGAACTGTTTGCGTGGTTCGACAGTCGCATGGACCGCCTGCCCGAATCGTTGCAAGTGGACGAGGCAACCTACTCGGCAAACGTGCGCGAGACGGTGTCGGCCTACATACGTACGATAAAGAACTGTGAACTGACGGTTTCGCTCAACGGATATGTGTCGCAGCTGATGCTCATCCGTGAGCGGCTGAAGCAGGAAGGTGTGGAATAGGCTGTCGCACGGCGAAACTTACCAGCCGGTTTCGTCCCAGCCCGAGGCGTGGTACCATTCCGTCTCGTGGAAAAGTGTGTTCCATCCCGGCTTATCTACGGCGTCGGGCAGGAACATGGATACTGCGCCGTTATGTAGGGTGTCCTCTATCACGGCAAAACTTTTGCGCCGCGCGAACCATCTTGTCGTCGCAGGGCGGCAAGGCACGGCTGCCGTGTAGGCCTCTTTCCATCGCAGGTAATCGTCTTCCTCGAGCAGGTGGTAGAAGAAACTTCCCATGTCGAAGTGGTAAGTTTCGGAGTTGTAATAGTCGCAATATGACTGCACTCCGTGTGTCGGCACTTCGGCGCGGTCCACAAAAGACTGTGGGATAAATTCCTTGCATGCCTGTGCCAGATTATCCAGCTCACTGCATCGGATGGCCGACAACACGACGCCCTTGTAAACGTCGCGGCGCGTATTCGGATATTCGGCGCTGTAAGCCAAGGTTACCGCCTGCGCATCGCCGTCGCACAACCCTTTCATAATCTTGTTGTAGGGCGCTCCGGGGCCTGGTATCTCGGCCGGCGAGCCCACAATCCAGTCCGTCACGTGGCGCAGCTCGTATGCTACCTCGATGTTCTGCATGAAGCAGGCGTCGAAGAAGAGCATGTCGGTGTGTGGAAGTTGCTGCAGCGTCCATCGCAACTCGCTGATGTTCATGCGGTGGCCCGTGTCGAATCTGTTGTTCTGACCGTTGTCGATTCCCAATGTCTTGTGTCGCGGTATCCATCCGCTGGCATGAGACCAGAAAACCAACGTGTAGTGCCGGGCAGGAAAGGCGTCGATAATGAAGCGAAGGTTCTGTAGCATCTGCACGGAGTCGGTCGAATAGTGGTCCTGCGGAAAGACATAATAATCCTGCAGCCCGGTGGAATCCGTGATGTATTGGATGATGGGCAGGTCTGTGTCGTCTTTGTAAATCACATAGTGCA
>Ga0310694_10003419_pt1 | contig 15607 bp, 12 predicted proteins | sample 174DNAGHGhighgp2_FD_203884 | JGI IMG/M metagenome (GOLD analysis project Ga0310694, IMG submission 203884) | Sheep rumen microbial communities from Palmerston North, Manawatu-Wanganui, New Zealand - 1742 DNA GHGhigh gp2 (v2) (version 2) | ecosystem: Host-associated > Mammals > Digestive system... | reverse complement strand
TTGTCAGCTTTTTCATGTCATTTTTCGAAACAAGATCAAGGTGATGAAGCGTGAGGCTTGGGCTTCGCCGACGACCGCTACTTCAAGCTGCGTCTGCTGGCCCTGCACGATGCAGGTATCACGCCATACCTATGAAGAACCACATTGATAATTCAATCTCTACTTTTCGCCATAATTGAACTTATGTCTTGGTTTATCCCATACTTAGCAATGCATACGGACAAGCAACAGAATTTGGCAAATTGGCAATAACAAGATTGAGACCATGACAGACTATAAGTAGATAATGAAATCCCTAACGAGAAAGAAGAACTTGCGCTAATGAATGTTGTTGGTATCTATAATACGCAGGGCTCGGTACATGTCAAGATGTATCGAGCCCCGAAACTCCTTCTGTTTACAGATGAGAGATAATTGTAGAAATGCTATACGCCTAATACGATGGCTGGGTCTATATTCAGTTTGCGGCTGATTTCTCTTCCCGTTTTTAAGGAAGGCTCGCCCTTGCCAGTTATAATTTCACTGATGCGTGCAGTACTCAGACCAAGCATTTCGGCCAACTTACTCTGCGTAAGTCCCATTTCATACATTCGCAGCTTCATGACCTCAACAAGTGTTGGTGCTGCTATTGGATAGTGTTCTTCCTCGTAGTCGGCCACGAGGTCAGAGATGAGATCAAGTTCCAGCATGTTCTTATCGTCAGCAGGTGTGTCATTGCTAACAATCTTTAGCAGTTCGTTGATACGATCACAAGCTGCCTTATACTGTTTCTCTGTCTTAATCTGTACCATATTTATATGTTTTTTATATCCTTAATTCTATTATATTCTTCGTGAGTACCCACAAATCTCATATACACTTTCTTATTGATGAATAACACGATAGCCACTATTCTATAATTATTACCCTTGATGTCGAACACATAGCGGTCGTTACCAACATAATCAACGGTGTTGAATGTTTTCTTTATGTCCGCAAGACACGTCCAATCCGCTTTGCAAGTCCGCTTATACCAATCACGCAAAGGCACGTCGGAATCAGCGTGTTTGGCAATAAACTCCCTAATCATAGAAAAAGAAACTACTCTCATATTCCTAAATTTGGTGCAAAGATAATGCTCCTGTTCGGTATTACCAAATATTTTTCGGAAAACATTATCATAAGAATTCGTTTTTTGTTTAACAGAGGCAAAAACGATAATAAATCGAGAAAATTCCCTTGTTGTGAAGTATCACTGCACACCAAGCCTGTACCTTTGCACACGAACAAAAGAAATATCGTGGCAATGGCACAAACAGACTTCATAGCAGACAAGCTTAACAAGGAACAGCAACAGGCATTTGATCTTGTAGCCAATACTAACGTCAGCCTGTTCATAACGGGTAAGGCTGGCACTGGTAAGACAACCTTCATCAAAAGAATTTTGAAGGAAATTGACAAGAACTTCTTGGTGTTGGCACCGACGGGCATCGCGGCTATCAATGCGGGAGGCCAAACGATACACTCGTTCTTTGGTTTCCCTCTGTCAGTAATTGGGCCACGAACTGTGATGAGATTCTCGGAAGAGAAGCGCGACTTGGTGAAGATGATAGACACTATTATCGTGGATGAGGCTTCGATGGTGAGAAGCGACATGGTGGACGGGATGGACAGGTGCCTTCGCCAAGTGATGAAAAGCAATCTGCCGTTTGGCGGAAAACAGATTGTATTCGTGGGTGACTTGTTTCAACTTCCGCCAGTAGTGGGAAAGAATGAGGCAGACAAGGAGATGCTGCAATATTTCTATGGTGCGGGTGTACCTTATTTTTATAAAGCCCATGTGCTAAAGCGTATAAACCTGCCTAACATTGAGTTCAAGAAAGTGTATCGCCAGAATGATGCTACGTTTATGGACATCTTGAACAGGATGCGTACTGGCGAAGTGAACGAGGCAGACTTAGTATTGCTAAACAGCCATGTATGTAAGGAGAAGGGAAAGGATGACTATTCCATTACGTTGGCTCCATACATAAAGATTGCTGAGAATATCAATGAGAAAAGACTGGCAGAAATAGACTGCGAAGAGTTCTGCTATGAGGGGATGGTGGAAGGGGACATCAATGACTTCATTGTTCCGCTGCGACTCAAACTGAAAGTGGGGGCGCAAGTCATCTTCTGTAGGAATGACGTACAACACAGATATGTGAACGGCACAATAGCAAAGGTTGTAGAGTTGGAGGAAAGTGTCGTCAAGGTCAAGTGTGAGGATGGTGCGGAGATAAACGTGGAACCAGTAACATGGGAGAGTGAGGAACGGTTGTATAACCCTGAGACGCATCATGTAGAGGCCAAAGTGGTGGGGAGCTTTACGCAATACCCATTGAAACTGGCATGGGCCATCTCCATACACAAGGCACAGGGTATGACATTTGACCGTATGCACTTGGATTTATCTCGTGGAACCTTTGCGGCTGGACAGGCTTACGTGGCTATCAGTCGTATGCGCTCGCTGGAAGGATTGACGTTGAGTTACCCCATCTGTCGGCATCACGTTATTATCAGTCCAGATGTGAAAGTATATGCCAATTCGTTCAATGACACGAAAACCATCAAAGACGAGTTGGCGATGGGGAAGGCGTTTTATAAGCATCTGGCTGCCAAAGACTACGACAAGGCGGCACTGGCTTGCCTGAAGCAGGTGAAAGCAAAGACAATAAAGAAGGACTATCGCAATGCAGTCCTATTGGCCAAGAAGATGTTTGACGTGATGCAAGACGATGAAAAGCTGATGGGAAAGACCGTGAACATGCCGTTGTTGAAAGAATGTAGCATGACTTCTTACTTCCTGAATGCGGTGTTCTGTCTGTATGGCAACCGTTACGAAGAGGCTGTGGGCTATGCCGACTTAGTGCTTAGTAGAAGAGCTTGCCCAGAAGCCATGTTCATTAAGGGGCGTGCTATGTATGTCATGGGTAAGTACAAGGAGGCAGAAGAAATGGTTTCTATGATGACATCTGCGACTTTAAAATCTGAAGAAGAAAGGGTCATAGACAAAAAGCTACTGCTTTTCAAAGAAAAAGTAAACGATAAGGTTGGTAACTAAAGTACGGAGGGGACGGGTGAGTGTCTCGCTCCGATGTAAAAAGTCTGATGTCTGAGGCCTGATTTTATGCTTTAGCCTGCTCTTAGGCGGCTATCACTCTGCTTCTAGGCAGCAATCACTCTGCTCCTAGGCTGCTCCGTGGTGCACTCATGAGCGAGGCTAGAGTATGGCTGATAGCTGAGATCTTTATTCCAAAATACTTTTGTACCTATATAGACAGAATCAAAGAAACATGGATTATCGATTTGGCTGACGGGAGGATCTGAGGCACTCAATGATAAGTTGCAAGCCTTGCAATAATTTGCAAATGAAATAATAATTGCTTAACTTTACAGGAAAATAAAGAAAACGGTGTTATTGGGTGATGGAGTATCTGGATAGGGTTGTTTGGAGGTGGGGCATCGTTTCAGTAATCTTTATTATCCTTCGCAAGGTGTTTTTATTGACAAAACGGCTATGGTTAATCTGCGGAAATAGAGGGGGAAATAGAGGAAACTAAAGGATGAGATGAGACTACCATTTTTAATGCTTATGTCTAATGAAAGATGCTAGATTATCAGGTCTTGCATCTTTGTGTTTTGGCTTGATGTTGGAAGAGAGGATAAAAGGCGATAATCTGTCATGGAAATGAAAAAAAACTCATATTGTTTGGATATATACTGACTTATTCGTAATTTTGCAGGCGATGTTTGAAAAGGAGATTGAGGAATACGAAAGCGTCCGAAAGGAGTATCAGCAGAAAGTGGCTGAGAAAATGGGACGTGAACAGTGGATGGAATACAATGAGATTCTATTCTCTGCGCATTCCTGTGCCATAGAAGGAAACTCGTTCACGGTTGATGATACGAGGATCTTGCGAGAGCAGGGCATGGCGATGATTCCTGTAGGCCGCTCGCTGTTGGAATGTACGGAGATGGCTGATCACTTCCGCGCGTTTGATTTTATGGTGAGCCACTTGGATGCACCGTTCGACGAGGCTTTGCTGAAAGAGATCAACCGACTGGCTACAGAGCATACATTGAGCTATAGGGCGCCTGGCGCTGTGGCGGGGGAATATACTACAGAGGATATGGCGGCAGGCGATACCATTTTTGGAGATCATGAGACGCTGATTGCGCGTGTGCCAAAGCTAATGGAATCGACAGAGAGAGCATTGGCTGACGGACAGCATCCTATGGTGGTGGCTGCAAAATGGCATGGCTACTATGAGTATCTGCATCCTTTCCGTGATGGTAATGGCAGAACAGGGCGTTTGCTTTCAAATTTCATCCTTCTTCGTGCAGGTCATCCTTTGTTGATTGTTAAACTGGAGGAACGTGCATCTTATATCTCTGCTTTGAAACAGATACGTACGGAGGGAACGGACGAGTTCCTGATTTTGTTCTTTTTCAAGTCGGCTATAGAACGAATGAAGGGTGAAATGGCTCAGAAAAAGAAAAGCGTACTACCTCTGATCTTCTTTTAGAAAATCCTGTTCCAACGGAAAACGTTGCGGGAGTTGCTTAGCATGAAAAAATCCCCATCTCACGACGGGGATCCCTCAACCATTTTTGCTATGAAAAAAAAATAACCTAATAATTAGAATTAAGTTCTCCTGATTATTAATGATAACCTAAAACAATGTCTTACCTTTAACTATAAACTCTTACCTTTTAACTAAACACTAACCATATTTCACGATGCAAAGGTAAGCAGATGAAATGAGACAGGCAAATCTGTTCAACGAATGGCCGTTTTTCTAAGTGAAACTTGCGGATAGGTTATGAAAAAGGCGGTCTATTCCAGGTAAGGCCACTGGTCGCTGGTCCATTTGATGGGCTTTTGAATGAGCAGGGCGGCACCATTGAGACGGGCGGAGTAGCCGTGACAGATGAAAATGCTCTCGCCATTGAGGTCGTAGGCTGCGCAATGGCCTGCGGCCTCGAACTCCGTCTTGTCGCCTTCCAGGAAGAGGGTGCCTCCACCATTAAGCATGTCACGACCTTCGCGATCAAGATAAGGGCCTGTGACCTGTTTTGAACGACCTACAGCCACACGATAGTTGCTCTGGGCACCACGACAACAGTAGTCCCACGATACGAAGAGATAATAGTAGCCATCATGCTTCAAGATGAAAGGTGCCTCAATAGCGTTGCGTCCAGCAAACTTAGACGTGGGGTTCTCGGCAGCATTGGGATCGTTAGGCTGATAACGACGGGCAATGGTGATGGGCTTTGAGGCAAGATGCATGGTGGAGTCGAGGCGAGCCAGTTGTATGCCGTCCCAGAAAGAGCCCCATGTGAGCCACGGTTGGTCGTCATCGTCAATGACGAAGCAGGGGTCAATGGCATTCCAGTTGTCACGTTTCTCTTTAGAGACTACGATACAGCCTTCATCTTTCCACTGGCCAGTGAGTGATGAGGCCGACATCAGACCGATGGCAGAGGTGTTCTTGCCAAAGGTGGAGCAGCTGTAGGCCAACCACCAACGGTTGTGCCATTGGATGATATCTGGCGCCCATACGTGGTTGCGGAAACCAGGTACGGAGTCGTGTGTCCATTGTGGAATCTGTTCAATAAACGGCGTGGGTTGCATCACCCATGTCTTGCGGTCTTTCGACGTGGCCCACTGGATACCCATACCAGTAGAAAGCAGATGGTAGGTGCCATTCTCGTAGGCCATCACAGGGTCGTGAGCCATCACTGTATCTGTGGCAAAGGCCATACGACGATGATGATGACGAGGTTGGGCATGGAGGCAGATGACACACAGTGTCATCATACAGGACAGGAGGAGTATTTTTTTAGTCATAGTTTTGTAGTTTGTAGTTAATGATTGATTTGTGGGTGAATTGTCAGTAGAGCAGCAGGAGTCCTGCGAAACCCGCCATTGCTATCATGTGGATGGGGTTCACTTTATATACTTTTGTACCCACGAAAGTGGTGACAAACAGCAGCACACTGATGCTGAACTGCCATAGGTCTTCACCGGGCGTGGAAAAATTCTCCTTGTTGCAGAGCAATAGCGTGGCTGCTGCCAACAGTCCCACTACAGCAGGGCGCAGGCCAGTAAATACCGACTGCACCATGGGGGTGTTCATATATTTGATGAACATCTTCGCAATGATAATCATCAGGATGAGCGAGGGCAGCACCAAGGCAAATGTGGCAACACAGGAACCAAGGATAGCCCAAGCCTCACCATAGCCTGCAGGGTCGTTATGAACGGCCATATAGCCGCAGTAAGTCGCCGTGTTGATGCCAACAGGACCAGGCGTCATCTGACTGATAGCCACAATATCGGTAAACTGGCTGGTGGTCATCCATATAGGAACCACCTTTGTCTGTATAAGCGACAACATACCGTAGCCGCCTCCGAAACCGAAGAGGCCTATCAGGAAGAACGTCCCAAACAACTGAAGATATAACCAAACGATGTCCATATTTTTTTGACCTCGAATTTTACGAATTATACTGATTTTCTATTCCGTAGGTTGAATGTATTTTCCGTATGCCCAGCCACCGATGCCAGCCACTAATATAATATAAATAGGTGAAACACCCATAAGCCATATCAACAGCGCACCGACAACGGGAATCCAACAGTTAGTCCACGATATCTTAGCACTTTTGGCCAGGTTGAATGTTGGTACGGCGATGAGTGCTACCACCGCAGGACGGATACCTCGGAAGATGGCTGCCACAACGGGGTTGTCCTGAAAGCGATGGAAGAACATCGCAATGAGCAGGATAATCAAGAACGAGGGTAGGGCAGTGCCGAGAGAGGTAGCCAGTGCGCCACGAATCTTTCGCAGCTTATAGCCGATGAAGATGCTGATGTTGATGGCGAAGACGCCAGGGCAACTCTGTGCAATAGCGATGAGGTCGAGGAACTCCTCCTTCGACACCCATTGCTTCTTGTTCACCACCTCTTCCTCTATCAAGGGAATCATGGCATATCCACCACCAAGGGTGAATATGCCAATATGAAAGAATGTCTTAAATGAATCCCAGTAAATGTTGCTCATCTTTGGAGCGGTAGCAAATTCTTCACTCTTCACTTTTCACTCTTCACTTTTCACTCTTCACTTTTCACTCTTCACTTCTGAGCCTCCACCCACTTTCTTGCGTTCACAAATGCCTCAATCCAAGGTGTTACCTCGTCGTTGCGACGGTTAGCGGGATACCATGCGTTCTGCCAGGGGAATACGGCACGCTCCAAGTGAGGCATCATACAGAGATGACGACCATCCTCAGAGCAGATACCTGCCACGTTATAGTCAGAGCCGTTAGGATTAGCGGGATAACCAGCGTAGTTGTACTTGGCAATCACGTTGTAAGCGCTCTCTGCCTCAGGCAATGAGAACTTACCCTCTCCGTGAGCCACCCACAGGCCGAGCTTGTTGCCGCTCAGTGAGCCAAACATCACACTGTTATTCTGAGGAATGTTCAGGCTGATAAACTCACTCTCGAACTTGTGAGAGTCGTTGTGCAGCATCTTAGCCCCCTTGGCACCAGTGAGACCAAGCTCAACCATCAGCTGACAACCGTTACAGATACCCAGTGAGAGGGTGTCCTTGCGTGCATAGAACTTGTCGAGGGCCTCCTTAGCCTTGGGGTTGAAGAGGAAGGCACCAGCCCAACCCTTGGCCGAACCAAGTACGTCGGAGTTTGAGAATCCACCACAGAATACAATCATGTTGATATCCTCGAGGGTCTCGCGACCAGAAATCAGGTCGGTCATCATCACGTCCTTTACATCAAAGCCAGCCAGATACAGGCAGTAAGCCATCTCGCGCTCACCATTGGTACCCTTCTCACGGATAATCGCTGCCTTGATGCCAGAGGGCTGACGGCGATCGGCAGAGATACTATACTGAGCCAACTTACCCGTGAAGTCCTTGTTGAACTTCATCTCCAGTGGCTGCTTCTTGTAGTTCTCGAAGCGCTCCTTGGCCTTGCCGTTGAAGCTCTGCTTGCGGTCGAGCAGATAAGACGTCTTATACCATACATCGCGCAAGGCATCGATGTCGAAGGTCAAATCTCTTTCGCCGGTCTTCACTACGATTTCGCGGCTGTCCTCTACGGGATAACCGATCTTGGCAAAACCAACACCCTGCTCCTCCATGAAGTCCTTGAACTCCTGCTTGTACTTGTCGCTTACCTCGATAACAACGCCTGGGTTCTCGGCAAACAGAACTTTCACAATGTCGCAGCATTTCTCATTTCTCATTTCTCCTTTCTCATTTAGGTGCGAAGCACCGCAAAGGTCGTGCAGGTTGATGTGCATACCGCCCTTAGTGTTAGCGAAGCACATCTCAAGCAGCGTGGTAATCAAACCACCAGCCGAAATATCGTGACCCGCCATGATCCAGCCCTTCTCAATCATCTGCTGCACAGCCATGAAAGCGTCAGCAAAGTATTCTGCGTTCTTAACCGTAGGCACATCGTCGCCCACCTTACCCAGACTCTGGGCGAAGGCAGAACCACCGAGGCGCTGCTCATCGAACGAGAAGTCGATATGATAGAGTGATGCGTTCTTATCGTTTACCAATACAGGTGATACCACCTTCTTGATGTCAGAGACCTCGCCACCAGCCGATACGATGACTGTTCCCGGAGAGATAATCTTCTCGCCGTTAGGATATTGCTGAGAGAGCGACAGCGAGTCCTTGCCGGTAGGCACGTTGATGTGCAGGTCGCAGCAGAAATCGCTCAGAGCCTTGACACCAGCATACAGGCGGGCATCCTCGCCCTCCTGAGAGCGGCAAGGCCACATCCAGTTGGCACTCAGCGAAAGTGAGTCCATACCGTCGGCCAGGGGTGCCCATACAATATTTGTCAGTGCCTCGGCTACTGAGAGCACGCTTCCTGCTGCGGGATCAGCCAGACCAGCCTGAGGCGCATGGCCCAGGGCGGTGGCAATACCCTTCTTGCCGCGATAGTCGAGGGCTACAACACCACAGTCGCTCAAAGGCAACTGGATTTCGCCCTGACACTGCTGGCGGGCAATCTTACCTGTTACAGAGCGATCCACCTTGTTCGTGAGCCAGTCCTTACAAGCCACAGCCTCCAACTGGAGCACACGCTCAAGGTATTCGTTGATTTTATCCTGACTGTAGGTTACGTCCTCATAATGGCGCTCTACAGTATTATCTTTCATGATGGTCTTTGGTGAGTGACCGAACATCTGAGCCACATCCAGGTCGAAAGGCTTCACGCCGTCGCCCTGCTTAAACGAGAAGTGGGCATCGCCGGTGGTCTCACCTACGACATACAGCGGAGCACGCTCGCGCTCGGCAATTTTCCTAACGTGCTCAATGTGCTTCTCGTCGATGAGCAAGCCCATACGCTCCTGACTCTCGTTGGCAATGATTTCCTTAGAGCTCAGCGTCTTGTCGCCAATGGGCAGCTTGGTCATGTCAATCTCGCCGCCGCACTCCTCAACAAGCTCTGACAAGCAGTTGAGGTGACCGGCAGAACCGTGGTCGTGAATGGAAACAACGGGGTTGACATCCTCTTCGCAGAGCGCACGCACCAGGTTATAGGCACGCTTCTGCATCTCGGGGTTGGCACGCTGAACGGCATTCAGCTCGATGCCGTTGCTGTAGCGACCTGTATCTACGGATGATACAGAGCCGCCACCCAGTCCGATGCGGTAGTTGTCACCACCAACTACCACTATCTTGTTGCCCTTCTGAGGCTCCTTCTTCAGACAGTCGCGCTTGGTGCCATAGCCTACGCCACCTGCCAGCATGATAACCTTGTCGTAAGCATATTTCGTATCGTTGGGCTCCTGGTGCTCAAATGTCAGCACAGAGCCGCAAATCAACGGCTGTCCGAACTTGTTGCCGAAGTCAGAGGCACCGTTGGAGGCCTTGATCAGAATCTGCTCTGGTGTCTGGTACAGCCACTGGCGCACAGGCAGAATGTCCTCCCAATCTCTTTTAAGTGAAGAGTGAAGAGTGAAGAGTGAAGAATTTGCTTCCGCATCATCAAGTCTCGGATAAGCAGTCATGTAGACCGCAGTTCCAGCGATAGGCCATGAACCTACGCCACCACCCATACGGTCGCGAATCTCACCACCAGTACCAGTAGCTGCACCGTTGAATGGCTCTACGGTCGTTGGGAAATTGTGTGTCTCAGCCTTCAGCGAGATGACGCTCTCGATATCCTTAATCTGGAAATAGTCGCTGGTGCTCTGGTCTTTCGGAGCAAACTGCTCAACAACCGGACCCTGTGCAAAAGCCACATTATCCTTATAAGCCGAGAGAATCTTGTTCTGGTTCTCCTGAGTGGTCTTCTTAATCATGGCGAAGAGGCTTGACTCCATCTCCTTGCCATCAATAATAAAGGTACCACCGAAGATCTTATGACGACAGTGCTCAGAGTTGATCTGTGCGAAACCGAAGATTTCAGAGTCCGTCAAAGGACGACCGTTCTGCTTCTCCAGTCCGTGCAGATACTCTATTTCTTCCGGCGAGAGAGCCAGACCTTCCTGCTCGTTATATTCCTCCAGGTTATCTACATATTTGATGGGTTCTGGCTTGATGTTGATAGTAAAAATGTCCTGATTCAGTCCTTCGTACATACGCTGCAGCATCTCGTCGTGCTCAGCGTCCTTGTTGGCTGCAGCCCAGTACTCCTCTATACGCAAAATGCCGCTGAGTCCCATGTTCTGAGTAATCTCAACGGCATTCGTCGACCAAGGGGTCACCATCTCGCGGCGAGGACCCACGAAATAGCCGTCAAGCGTCTCGTTGGGCAACAGTTCTGCGTTGCCATAGAGCCAGCATAGTCCATTTACTTCCTGTTCATTGAGCTTGTGATCTACCTCCGTGGCAATCACGCTCTTTTGGGGGGTCTTGAAGAAAAGAATCATATTACCTTAATATAGATGTTTGAAATTTGCGTGCAAAGGTACGAATAAGCGAGCGAAAAACCAAATATATTTGGATTTTTCCGAGCGGGACTACCTTCGAATATTTTCAAAGGTACAAAATATTTATGAATTGTGAATTATGAATTGAAAATTATTTCGTATCTTTGCGCAGTAATTAAAAACAACTACAACTATGAAGAAACTTATGATGCTCTGCCTAATGCTCTGCGCTGCATTGACATTGATGGCTCAAAACGATGAAAAACCTGGTAGCAACCTCGTTGCTGAGGAAGGTGCATGGTGCTGGTTTGCCGACCCGCGTGCCTTGCATTACGAGAATCAGGACGGTACGATTAATGCGACCTATATCGGTTATATTGATGTGCATGGCAATGTGAAAGCCACACAGTACGACTGGGTGAAGCATCGTAAGACAGATGTGCTGATTCGTTCCTATTTCCAGCCCGATGACCATAACAATCCCACCTTCCTTGTCTTGCCCGATGAGCGTGTGATGATTTTCTACACACGTCATACCGATGAACCTTGCATCTGGTATCGTATCTCGCAAAAACCAGGTGACATTACGGCATTAGGTGAGGAAAAACGATTGGCAACCGCCAATAACACCACCTATCCTTCGCCCTTTATCCTGAGTGATGACCCCAACCATATCTATCTTTGTTGGCGAGGCATTGGCTGGCATCCCACCATAGCCCGTCTCACGATGCCCGATGCTCAAGATAACTGTCAGTTCGACTTCGGTCCTAAGCAGATTGTGCAGTCAACAGGTGCCCGTCCCTATGCCAAGTATGCGAGCAACGGCAAGGATAAGATATACGTGAGTTACACCACGGGGCATCCTGATAACGAGATGCCCGACTGGCTCTACTTCAACGTCATTGACATTAACAACGGCAACGGTCCTATCCTGCGCGACTTGAACGGCAAGGAACTGAAGAAGATTGCCGATGGCACATTCAATGTCAATAAGACCGACTCCTATGCCAGCAACTATCCGGCTACGATTGTCGATAAAACAGCTGGCATTCGTAACTGGGTGTGGCAGATAGCCCTCGATAGCTTGGAGCATCCTGTCATAGCCTATCCTCATATCGATGATGGTAAGACGACGCACGTCTATTGGTATGCCCGTTGGAACGGCTCTTCGTGGAAGAATACGAAAGTGGCGAGTGCCGGACATGCTTTCCATCAGAACTGGAACCAGACGGAGCGTTGCTATAGTGGTGGTATGAGCCTTGACCCTGACCATATCAACGATATGTATCTCAGCATTCCTACGAAGGACGGACAATTTAATAAGGATGGTGTCTATGAGATTTGGAAATACACTATCGATGATGAAGGAAAGGTCGCTGGCTCAGAGCAGATTACCAAGAACTCTCCCAAGAACAATGCCCGTCCGTATGTGATTCCTGGTTCGAAGAATTCCCCCATGCGTGTGGGTTGGATGCAGGGCGACTATTACTACTGGATGGTGAACAAGAACTATCCTTTGGGTTATCCCACGCAAATCATGTGCGATTATTGGTGGAATGAAGAACTGACATCCGAGGAGGAAACAAATCTACATACCGATTGCATCTGCATAGGGGTCGGAAAAACCGTATGCGTGGGTATAAGCATGGATGCCTCGAAATATGCGGGAACGCTGTTCAAGGCTGGCAATATGACATACGCCATTGATGACGATAATTATCCCGTTGTCACCATTGGCAACAATAGCTATAAGAGTCAGAACCGCTTGCTTACCAGTGATAACTGGGCATTCAACTCTACGGGCACAAGCGGCGACAATCATCCCACGAAACTATCCACATGGGTGCTTACCATGACCTATGACGGGCATGTGCTGACGCTCTATCGCAACGGGTTTGTTGACCAGGTCATTGAGACCGATGAACTGACAGGCGGCGTGCCCAGCACCAGTGACCTTAATACTGCTCATACCATCATCCATATGTTTGACTATTATGCAGTGGCATCACCCGTTACAGTGCAATCTATGGTGAAGCAGATGCAAAACGAAATGAAGGCGCAGCATAACCAGAACCTGCCCGGGGAACTGCAGAACGGCGATTTTGAAGGCGCATACGTGCCAATGGAGAACAGCGGCGTAGCGTCCGATCGTGCTATCTATGTGCCAAAGGGATGGACAGTAGAATATACCTCGCGTAACGAGAACGACCTCTCGGCTTTGAAAGATGGCGACTATTACTTCGACCGCTTCTTCGCTTCCCGCCCCAAGGCCACTACCGACAGCAAACAGACCTACTGGGTGCGCCAGAACTGGGGCACCTCTACTATCGCTCTGACTCAGGAACTGCTTTTGCCTGAAGGAGAATATTCGCTCACTGCCCAGGTTTGGAAAAGCGGCTTGGGGGGCGATGCGTATCTGCAGGCTGTTACTCAGGATGGCTCTATCGTCTCTGCTCCTACCGTAGAGAATATGGAGGCGTGGCAACAGATGAATCTTGACTTTCAAAGTGATGGCATCGCTTCCACCATTATCCGACTTGTGGCGATGCATAATAACAACGGCACAGAAAAAATAATCGGCTTTGACAATGTGACGCTTGAAAAGCATATCACCGATGCTATCAGTACTCCCCTTTCCCCTCAAGAATCCACTACTCTCTACGACCTTCAAGGTCGCAAGGTAACTGGCAATCCTAAATCTGGAATCCTTATCGGAAAAGGGAAGAAACTCGTTGTGAAATAGTCAGTAGGCAGACAACTCATCAAAAGGCTGCTTCTTGCTTATCACGTGATAACGGAACAGGCATCACACTATGACCACTTGGAACAGATGTCGGTGGAAGAACTGCTGAGGCATATCAATGAGGAGGATACAAAGGTGGCTGAGGCTGTGAATAAAGCGATGCCGCAGATAAGTGCTTTGGTGGAGGCTATAGAACCAAGAATGCAGCGAGGAGGTCGGCTTTTCTATGTGGGAGCAGGCACCAGTGGACGATTGGGCGTGCTGGATGCCAGCGAGTTGCCTCCGACGTTTGGTGTGCCAGAGACCTTGGTCGTGGGTATCATTGCCGGTGGTGACAAGGCTTTGCGCCATGCTGTAGAGAATGCGGAGGATAAAGAAGAGCAGGGGTGGCGAGACTTGGCGGCTTTTCAGCCTACGACAGACGATAGCGTGATTGGTATCGCTGCTTCTGGTACGACACCTTATGTCATTGGGGCTGTACGTGAGGCAAAACAGCAGGGGTTACTCACAGGATGTATTACCTAACCCGGCAACGCCGTTGGCAGCAGCTGTAGACTTCCCGATAGAGACGATTGTTGGTCCTGAGTTCGTGACGGGTTCCAGTAGGATGAAGAGTGGAACGGCACAGAAGATGGTACTGAACATGATATCCACGACGCTGATGATACGCCTGGGACGTGTAGAGGGCAACAGAATGGTGAAGATGCAACTGACGAATGCCAAGCTCGTGGATCGTGGCACAAGGATGATTCAGGAGTCGCTTGGTATCAGTTACGATGAGGCTGAGTGCCGATTACTTGAAGCGGGGAGCGTAGACAAGGCGCTCGCTTAATCGTACCTCTGCATCCAGATTCATGCAGCAACATAGTACGCCTTATTCCGACAATCTCAAGATTTTTCCCGTTGATTAGTGATGAATGCAAAAAAAAAGCTGGAAATCCAAGGATTACAATTTTTTTCGTAACATTGGAAGATTTCTCAGCTTTTCTTTGTATAAAGGCAGTCTGGGAGATTGAGGATTGCCCGATTCCTTCTCTACGAAAAAGTCCTCAAAATGTTTTAAGAAAGCAGCTTGGAACTTTTGGTTCTTTCCTGTCTGCACCTCCACAAACTCCCGTAGTTCTTTGACGGGAATCTGCTGTATTGCCTTTTTGATGTCAATGTTCTTCTTCATTTACTATGCTTTATAATATGTAGGAATAGCACTACAGGCTCTTTCCGTGACACTTCTTATATTTCAAACCACTGCCACAGGGACATGGATCATTGCGGCCTATCTTCTGTCCTTCCCATGGGTTCTCCTCTGTTGATGACTCTGCATGATTGGGCAAGGATGTTTTACCATTAAGGATGTCTGTCATCAGGTAAGCCTCTTTCTTCAATTTTCTCAACATAGGGCCTAATGGCTCCTTAGTTGACAGTTTCGAAACAAAGGCTTCTGCGCGATAATCTGTGGCCGTGAATCCACGCAAATGCCATAGTGGGAGATTGTTGGCAAAGTCAGCAAGGTGCTGCATCCCTTCTTCCGCCAGCCTGTCTGTCAGTTCTTGTTTTCCTGCTGTCAGTGCGTGGCTTAAGAAATGAAGTTCCATCGGCATGTCATCAAGGGCGTACTCGCCATAGTGTATCTTGTAATACCACAGATTGAAACAAGCGATATGTGCGCTTGCCTCGCTAAGCCCTATCTGACGAGTGAGGAAATGCATGAATTCGTCCGTCTTCGGATTGGGAATGAAAGGAAACAAGATTCCTGACGCTTTTGCCAATTCTTCGAGCGAGAACTCACGCGCGGAATCAATCTTCTTGGAATGCTGTGCAATGAACTGTTCCATCTTTCGCTTATCTTCCCATCCATATCTTGATACAAATCGGATGTCTTCGTTCTCTGCATTTTCGAGGTCTCCTGCATATTCCATACTGTC